>BNJV01002562.1_pt1 | contig 351930 bp, 445 predicted proteins | sample 8540591 | NCBI WGS metagenome assembly BNJV01 (sample SAMD00202457, study PRJDB9452) | human saliva metagenome | host: Homo sapiens | reverse complement strand
CAATACCCAGAGACTAGGCCTCCAAGAACTATTTGAAATTGCAGGGATTTCTAGTAGTGACCTTACAGAAGAGACGGTTGGTTTTCAACTAGCTCCTCGTTTGAATGCGCTAGGACGTTTGGATGATCCCAATCCAGCTATTGAGTTACTAACTGGATTTGATGATGAAGAGGTGCGTGAGATTGCCCTCATGATTCAAGTTAAAAACGAAGAACGTAAGGAAATTGTTCAGGCTATCTATGAAGAAGCTAAAAAGTTTGGTAGACCCTAACAAAAAGTGTTCAAGTTTTAGCCAAAGAAGGTTGGAACCCAGGAGTGCTTTGGGATTGTAGCTGGGCGCTTGTTGGAAGAATTAGGGCAGACAGTTATTGTTCTGAATATTGAAGATGGCCGTGCCAAGGGGAGTGCTCGAAGTATTGAAGCAGTCGATATCTTTGAAGCCTTGGATCCGCATCGGGAACTTTTTATCGCCTTTGGTGGGCATGCAGGCGCTGCAGGTATGACACTTGAAGCGGAGCAGCTAGACGCTTTATCGGAAATTTTAGAAACCTATGTAAAAAGACAAAGGGATAGATGCCAAGGGCAAGAATACATTATATCTAGATGAAGAATTAGATTTGGAAAGCCTAAGTTTAGAGACGGTTAAAAGCTTTTGAACGATTAGCTCCTTTTTGGAATGGATAACCAAAAACCTGTTTTTTATATTCGAGATTTTTCAAGTTGAAAATGCTCGTTCTATGGGAGCGGGAGACAGTCATCTGAAATTGAAGATTTCCAAAGGGACCGCGAGCTTTGAGGTAGTGGCTTTTGGTCAAGGATCAAAGGCTACAGAGTTTTCTCAGGTAAAACAACTGGAATTGGCAGTTACCCTTTCTGTTAACCAATGGAATGGGCAAACAACCCTCCAGTTGATGATGGTAGATGCCCGTGTGGACGGTGTTCAACTTTTTAACATCCGTAGTAAGAGTGTAGAGCTACCAGAGGGAGTGCCTGTCCTAGATTTTACCAGTGATTTACCAGAAATGCTTTCTAGCCCAGCAATCGTTGTAAAAAATATTCCCGAGGATCTCAGTCTTCTCAAACAAGTGTTGCAAGAACAGGATTTCTCAGCTGTTTACTTTAAAAATGATATCGCTAAAGCATACTATTTGACAGGTTATGGTACAAGAGAGCAATTCGCTAAGCTTTATAAGACAATCTACCAGTTCCCAGAATTTGATATTCGTTATAAGCTCAAGGACTTATCAGCTTATTTGAAGATAGAACAGATTTTGCTAGTCAAAATGATTCAGATTTTTGAAGAACTTGGTTTTGTCACAATTGAGAATGGTGTAATGAAAGTAAATAAAGATGCTGCCAAGCGGGACATCGCTGAAAGTCAGATTTATCAAAATCTTAAACAAACTGTTAAAGATCAAGAAATGATGGCACTTGGTACGGTGCAAGAAATTTATGACTTTTTAATGGCAAAAATAGAAAGAAGCTGAGATAATCTATCTCAGTTTTTTTGTTGTCTCTTATAATTTTTTTAAATTATTTGTTCTTTAGAACGCTATGTAGTAAAAAGTATACATATTTGTAACATGACTACAACATAACTCTAAAAACAAATGACATGTAAATCAGGTATGATTCTCTTTGATCAACATAAAAATTAAAAATAATCAATAAAATTTTAGGAGAAAATTATTATGAAAAAAACAGTTGCTAAACTGACTCTTGGCTTGACTTCTACTGCTATTTTAGCGTCAGTAGGTGCTCAAACTGTTAGTGCATCTTCTTACGTAGTCCAAGACGGGGATTCATTTTTTGCTATTGCCACAGCAAATGGCATGGATCCTTATGAGTTGGCAGCAAATAACGGAAAAAGCATTTTTGATATAATCCACCCAGGGGATGTGCTAGAAGTAAGCGGTCCAGCTCAGGCTACTTATTCATACGGTGCTCCAGCTTCTGAGGCAACTAGTGCTTTGAATCCTGCTTCAGATGATGATGTTGTCGTGAATACTCCGACAGACTATGGAAACTCATATCCTGTTGGTCAGTGCACATGGGGCGTGAAAGAATTGGCTCCTTGGGCTAGCAACTGGTGGGGAAATGCTAACACTTGGGCGATTTATGCTAGTGCTCAAGGTTATCGTGTAGGAGATGTTCCAGTAGTAGGCGCAATCGCCGTTTGGGACGGTGGTGAATATGGACACGTTGCTTATGTGACGGATGTACAAAGTGAAAATTCTATCCAGGTATTGGAAGCAAACTACAGACGTCAAAAACAAATTGCTAACTATCGTGGTTTCTTTAATCCACATGAATTTTTAGGTAAAGTTACTTACATTTATCCAAACTAAAGATGATTAAAAAGATTTAGAGTTTCTAAATCTTTTTATTTGTGAGCAAGTTCCTTATGTCTATCTTTTTTTCCGAGTAGCTGTTCTCTAGGTAAAGCTCTAAAGTCTATCGGGTTGGCGATTTTGAAAAGAGAAAACAAAGCAAAGCGATTCGGTTATCAGTGGTGAATATTCTCTCGTTGAAATCCTATCTCCATTTTGAAAATTAGTAAAAAAATGGTATAATGAGAGGAAAAGATTCGGATAAAAGTAAATTGGACTTTTAGAAAAAAAGAGTTATGTAGACTCTATAAACACGTTATAGTAGTACTTCGGAGGGAAAAATGACCAATATTAAATTAACTACTTTGGGCGGTGTTCGTGAAAACGGGAAAAACATGTACATCGCAGAAATTAGCGACTCAATCTTTGTTTTAGATGCAGGTTTAAAATATCCTGAAAATGAACAGTTGGGTGTCGATGTCGTTATTCCAAATATGGAATATCTGTTTGAAAATAGCGACCGTATTGCAGGTGTCTTTTTAACGCACGGGCATGCTGATGCGATTGGAGCTCTTCCTTATCTTTTGTCAGAAGTGAAAGTTCCTGTCTTTGGTTCAGAGTTGACTATCGAACTTGCTAAGCTTTTTGTTAAGGGAAATGATAGCGCTAAAAAATTCGATGATTTCCATGTTATTGATGAAAATACTGAAATCGACTTTGGTGGTACTGAAGTTTCCTTCTTCCGCACAACTCACTCTATCCCAGAGAGTCTGGGTGTCGTTTTGAAACATCTGAAGGGAATATCGTTTATACAGGGGACTTCAAATTTGACCAAACGGCTAGCGAATCATATGCGACTGACTTTGGTCGTTTAGCAGAAATCGGTCGCGAAGGAGTTTTAGCCCTTCTAAGCGACTCAGCAAATGCAGACAGTAATATTCAAGTAGCCAGCGAGAGTGAAGTTGGGGATGAAATTACGCAAACCATTTCTGACTGGGATGGACGTATCATTGTAGCTGCTGTTGCAAGTAACCTTTCTCGTATTCAGCAGGTTTTTGATGCAGCTGCGGAGACAGGACGTCGCGTTGTTTTGACTGGATTTGATATTGAAAATATCGTTCGTACAGCTATTCGCTTGAAAAAATTGTCATTGGCTAACGAAAGTCTCTTGATTAAACCTAAAGATATGTCTCGTTTTGAAGACCATGAATTAATTATCCTTGAAACTGGACGTATGGGTGAACCGATTAACGGACTCCGTAAAATGTCCATTGGTCGTCACCGCTATGTTGAAATCAAGGATGGAGACTTGGTTTATATCGTTACAACGCCGTCAATCGCTAAAGAAGCTGTTATGGCACGTGTAGAAAACATGGTCTACCAAGCAGGTGGTGTCGTTAAACCGATTACTCAAAGCTTGCGTGTATCAGGGCATGGGAATGCGCGTGATCTGCAATTGATGATTAATCTTTTACAACCCCAGTATCTCTTCCCAATCCAGGGTGAATACCGTGAGTTGGACGCTCATGCCAAGGCTGCTATGGCTGTTGGGTTGTTGCCAGAGCGCATTTTTATCCCGAAAAAAGGCACAACCATGTCTTATGAACATGGGGACTTTGTCCCGTCTGGTGCAGTTACTGCAGGTGATGTCTTGATTGATGGTAATGCCATTGGGGATGTTGGGAACGTTGTTCTTCGTGACCGCAAGGTCTTGTCAGAAGATGGTATTTTCATCGTGGCTATCACTGTTAACCGTCGTGAAAAGAAAATCATTGCTAAAGCTCGAGTGCATACACGTGGATTTGTCTATCTCAAGAAGAGTCGCGATATTCTGCGCGAAAGTACAGAGTTGGTAAACCAAACAGTTGAAGACTACCTCCAAGGTGAGGACTTTGACTGGGCTGATCTTAAAGGGAAGGTTCGTGATAATTTGGCCAAATTCCTTTTTGACCAAACCAAGCGTCGTCCAGCCATCCTACCAGTAGTCATGGAAGCAAAATAAGGATTAAATAACAGTAGAGAAAGTCGAGTTTCGGCTTTTTCTTATCTTAAATGAATAAGGAGCAAGTTATGGCAGTAATGAAGATTGAGTATTACTCAGAAGTTTTAGATATGGAGTGGGGAGTAAATGTACTCTATCCGGATGCGTCTCGGGTGACAGAACCAGACTCTACAGATATCCCTGTCCTATATCTTCTTCATGGGATGTCAGGAAATCACAATAGTTGGCTCAAGCGGACCAATGTAGAACGCTTGCTACGAGGGACCAATCTGATTGTTGTCATGCCAAATACAAACAACGGCTGGTATACAGATACTCAGTATGGCTATAACTACTACACAGCTCTAGCAGAAGAATTGCCTAAGGTGCTCAAACGCTTCTTCCCCAATATGACCAACGAGCGAGAAAAAACCTTCATTGCTGGTTTATCAATGGGTGGCTACGGTTCCTTTAAGTTAGCACTGTCAACTGATCGTTTCTCCCATGCCGCTAGCTTTTCTGGGGCGCTTAGCTTCGAGGAGTTTTCTCCTGAGAGTCAAGATTTAGGAACGCGTGCCTACTGGCGAGGTGTTTTTGGGAAAATTGACGACTGGGTGAATAGCCCTTACTCGCTTGAGACCCTTGCCAAAAAGTCAGACAAGGAGACCAAACTCTGGGTTTGGTGTGGCGAACAAGATTATCTCTATTCTGCAAATAATCTAGCAGTGAAGAATCTCAAGAAACTCGGTTTTGATGTGACTTATAGTCATAGTGCAGGTAGCCACGAGTGGTATTATTGGGAAAAGCAATTGGAACGTTTTTTAACTACCTTGCCAATCGATTTTGTTTTGGAAGAACGCTTGTCTTGATTTTAGCTTTCTTTTAGTTTGTTTCAGTAAAATAAAGAATCTATCTTTAGAATGGGAATCCATGGCTTAAAGATAGGTTCTTATTATTTTAGAAAGGTGGGCAATTATGGGCTGGATTATTCGTGTGTTATGTCGATTTATACTAGGGATTTTGCGCATTTTTTGGCGCCTTGTATGGACACTTATCCTCTTAATTCTCATCACTTTTGGGATTCTCTGGTATGTGACAGGTGATTTACCTGCTAGTTTAAATCAAGTTAGAAAAGTGGTTCAAGTCGGCCAAGCAGGTTGGCAACATTGGCAAGAAACTGGTAAATTGCAAGGCTTATCTCAGACAGATCATCATCAAGATTCAGGAGCAAAATGGCCAAAGGCGCAAGCAACGATTTATATTGATCCCAAAATGGATGCAACCTTCCAAAGGGCCTACCTTGAAGCTATTGCTAACTGGAATCAGACTGGCGCTTTTAATTTTGTGCTTGTAACAGAACCGAATCAGGCCAATATTTTTGCGACTGAAATGAACGATGGTTCGACAGCCGTTGCCGGTGAGGCGGAGAGTCAGACAAATCTCCTAACCAAACAATTCACTTCAGTGACCGTTCGTTTGAATCATTACTATCTATCTAATCCAAATTATGGCTATACGGATGACCGCATTTTGCATACGGCAGAACATGAGCTAGGTCATGCGATTGGTTTGGAACATACTAATGAAGTTTCGGTTATGCAACCAGCAGGCTCCTATTATGGTATCCAAGCTCAAGATGTAAAAGCAGTTCAAGAGCTATATGAGTCTGGAGAATAAGTGATTTTCAAAGGAAACTGGAGCTCTCTGATTTAAGCAATACAGGGGTCTTTTTGCTATAATGGAACTATGAATAACTTGATCAAATCAAAACTGGAGCTCTTGCCAACTAGCCCAGGGTGTTACATCCACAAGGATAAAAACGGTACGATTATCTATGTAGGAAAGGCTAAAAATCTGCGCAACCGGGTGCGGTCCTACTTCCGTGGGAGCCACGATACCAAGACAGAAGCCTTGGTGTCTGAGATTGTAGATTTTGAGTTTATTGTCACGGAGTCTAATATTGAGGCCCTTCTTCTGGAAATCAACCTAATCAAGGAAAACAAGCCTAAGTACAATATTATGCTCAAGGATGATAAGTCCTATCCTTTTATCAAAATCACAAATGAGCGCTATCCTCGCTTGATTATCACCCGTCAGGTCAAGAAGGACGGGGGATTATACTTTGGTCCTTATCCAGACGTTGGTGCGGCCAATGAAATCAAACGGCTATTGGACCGGATTTTCCCTTTTCGCAAGTGTACCAATCCACCTTCGAAAGTCTGTTTTTACTACCACATCGGGCAATGTATGGCCCACACCATCTGTCAGAAAGATGAGACCTATTTCAAGTCTATGGCTCAGGAGGTTTCTGACTTCCTAAAAGGACAGGATGACAAAATCATCGATGATCTCAAGGGTAAAATGGAAGTGGCAGCCCAAAGCATGGAGTTTGAACGTGCAGCGGAATACCGTGATTTGATTCAGGCCATTGGCACCCTTCGGACCAAGCAACGGGTCATGGCTAAGGATCTCCAAAACCGCGATGTATTTGGCTACTATGTAGATAAGGGTTGGATGTGCGTTCAGGTTTTCTTTGTTCGCCAGGGTAAGCTCATTGAGCGTGATGTCAATCTTTTTCCATACTACAATGATCCAGATGAAGATTTCTTAACCTATGTTGGGGCAGTTTTATCAAGAAAAAAATCACACTTGGTTCCCCTAATGAGATTCTGATTCCCTCAGGATATTGATGAAGAAGCAGTTAAGGCTTTGGTGGATACCAAAGGTTCTTAAACCCCAGCGCGGGGAGAAAAAAAGCAACTGGTCAATCTCGCCATCAAAAATGCTCGTGTCAGTTTAGAGCAGAAATTTAATCTGTTGGAGAAATCGGTTGAAAAAGACCCAAGGGGCTATTGAAAAACTTAGGACGATTGCTCAAGATTCCAACCCCAGTCCGTATCGAGTCCTTTTGATAACTCCAATATTATGGGGACTAGTCCTGTTTCCGCCATGGTAGTTTTTGTCAATGGAAAAACCGAGCAAGAAGGATTACCGTAAGTATAAAATCAAAACTGTGGTCGGACCAGATGACTATGCAAGTATGCGAGAGGTTATTCGTAGACGTTATGGACGGGTCCAGCGTGACGGTTTGATACCGCCAGATTTAATCGTCATCGATGGTGGTCAGGGACAGGTCAATATCGCTAAACAGGTCATTCAAGAAGAGTTGGGGTTAGATATTCCGATTGCAGGTCTGCAAAAAAATGACAAGCACCAAACTCATGAGTTGCTCTTTGGAGATCCTCTTGAAGTGGTAGAGTTGTCTCGCAATTCTCAGGAATTTTTCCTTCTCCAACGCATTCAGGATGAGGTGCACCGCTTTGCCATTACCTTTCACCGGCAACTTCGTTCTAAAAATTCCTTCTCCTCTCAATTGGATGGAATTGAAGGCTTAGGCCCCAAACGCAAGCAGAATTTGATGAAATATTTCAAATCTCTAACAAAAATTAAGGAAGCCAGTGTGGATGAAATTATAGAAGTTGGTATACCAAGAGCTGTTGCAGAGGCAGTTCATAGACAGTTAAATCCAGAAGTAGACTCAGGGCTAGTTCAAGTAGCTGAGAAACCTCTTGAATACAAGGAATAAAGTAGCAATGGAATGTTTTGGCTTTAGTGGGTGCAAGCTAGTCGGATTTGTGGTAAAATAGATAAGATATGACAAAAGAATTTCATCATGTAACGGTCATGCTCCATGAGACTATTGATATGCTAGATGTAAAACCTGATGGTATTTACGTTGATGCGACCTTGGGAGGAGCAGGACACAGCGAGTATTTATTAAGTAAGCTAAGTGAGAAAGGGCATCTCTATGCCTTTGACCAAGATCAGAATGCCATTGATAATGCGCAAAAACGTTTGGCTCCCTATATCGAAAAGGGAATGGTCACCTTCATCAAGGATAATTTCCGTCATTTGAAGGACTGTTTACATGACTTAGGTGTGACTGAAATTGATGGAATTTGTTATGATTTAGGTGTGTCAAGCCCGCAGTTGGATCAGCGTGAACGTGGTTTTTCCTATAAGAAGGATGCACCACTGGATATGCGCATGAATCAGGAAGCTAGTTTGACTGCTTATGAAGTCGTTAATCATTACGACTACCATGATTTGGTAAGAATCTTTTTCAAATATGGAGAAGATAAGTTTTCCAAACAGATTGCTCGAAAAATTGAACAGGCGCGTGAACAGAACCGATTGAGACCACGACGGAATTAGCAGAGATTATCAAATCTGCCAAACCGGCAAAGGAGCTCAAGAAAAAAGGTCACCCAGCCAAACAAATTTTCCAAGCTATCCGTATAGAGGTTAATGATGAACTGGGGGCTGCGGATGAATCAATCCAGCAGGCGATTGAACTTCTAGCTCTTGATGGAAGAATTTCAGTCATCACATTTCATTCGCTGGAAGATCGCTTGACTAAGCAGTTATTTAAGGAAGCTTCTACAGTTGAAGTTCCTAAAGGACTACCTTTCATCCCAGACGATCTCAAGCCCAAAATGGAATTGGTATCTCGGAAGCCGATTTTACCAAGTAAGGAAGAATTGGAAGCCAATAATCGCTCCCACTCAGCCAAGCTTCGAGTGGCAAGAAAAATTCACAAGTAAGAGGAAACAATGGCAGAGAACAGAGGAACGACGAGCCAATTGCTACAAGCTCGTATAAAAAAATTTTCACGTGTTGAAAAGGCCTTTTACCTTTCAATTGCCATCACTGCTCTTGTCTTGGCAATCAGTGTAGTCTATATGCAGACTAAACTTTTGCAGGTCCAGAATGATTTGACAACTGTTAACACACAGATTGAAGAGAAAAAGACAGAGCTGGATGATGCTAAACAAGAAGTTAATGAATTGATCCGATCAGAACGTTTGACCGGAATTGCAGACTCACAAGACTTGCAATTAAATAATGAAAATATCCGATCGGCGGAGTAGTAAATGAAAAACTGGAAAGAACGAATCATACGCTTTGCCATTAAAAATCGCAAATCTCCAACAGAAAACCGCAGACTAGTGGGAAAGAATTTGAGCCTTCTGGCCGTCTTTCTCTTTGCTGTTTTTTTGGTTAACTTTGCGGTAATTATTGGTACAGGCTCAAAATTTGGTGTTGACCTCGTTAAGGAAGCAAGCAAGGTCCACCAAACAACTCGGACAGTTCCTGCAAAACGAGGAACTATCTATGACCGTAATGGTACACCAATCGCAGAAGATGCAACATCCTACAACATTTATGCGATTATCGATAAGGAATATAAATCTGCAAATGGGAAAATTCTCTATGTAGAGGAGTCTCAGTATAGCAAGGTTGCGGAAGTCTTCCATAAATATCTAGATATGGATGAGTCCTACGTCAAGGAACAACTTTCTCAACCTAATCTTAAGCAAGTTTCCTTTGGTGTAAAGGGGAATGGTATTACCTATGCCAATATGATGTCCATAAAAAAGGATTTGGAAACAGCTAAGGTTGAGGGAGTTGATTTTACAACAAGCCCAAATCGAAGCTATCCTAATGGGAAATTTGCTTCATCTTTCATTGGACTAGCGCAGTTGCACGAAAATGAGGATGGTTCAAGAGTCTCATTGGGACGTCTGGTGTCGAGAGTTCCTTGAATAGCTTGTTAGCGGGAACAGATGGTATCATTACCTACGAAAAAGATCGCTTAGGAAATATTGTTCCAGGAACGGAGCAAGTTACCCGACAGACTGTAAACGGGAAAGACGTATATACGACCCTATCTAGTCCTTTACAATCTTTCATGGAAAGTCAAATGGATGCCTTCCAAGAAAAAGTCAAGGGTAAATATATGACTGCGACCTTGGTTAGTGCTAAAACGGGAGAGATTCTCGCTACAACTCAAAGACCAACCTTTGATGCTGATACCAAAGAAGGGATTACAGAGGACTTTGTCTGGCGTGATATCCTTTACCAAAGTAATTACGAGCCAGGTTCAACCATGAAGGTGATTACTTTAGCTTCAGCAATCGACAATAATACCTTCCCTGGAGGAGAATATTTCAACAGTAGCGAATTGAAGGTTGCTGATGCTACCATCAAGGACTGGGACGTCAACGAAGGTTTGACAAGCGGTGGAATGATGACCTTCTCGCAAGGTTTTGCTCACTCTAGTAATGTCGGTATGACCTTGCTCGAACAAAAAATGGGGGATACCACTTGGTTGGATTACCTCAGTCGTTTCAAATTTGGAGTGCCGACTCGTTTTGGTATGAGTGATGAGTATGCTGGGCAATTACCTGAGGACAATATCGTTAATATTGCCATGAGTTCCTTCGGTCAAGGTATTTCCGTTACACAAACTCAGATGCTTCGTGCCTTTACTGCGATAGCTAATGATGGGATTATGTTGGAGCCTAAGTTTATCAGTGCGCTCTATGATCCAAATGATCAAACGGTTCGTAAATCACAAAAAGAAGTCGTGGGAAATCCGGTCTCTAAAGAAGCAGCTAGCTTGACTCGGGATCACATGGTTATGGTTGGTACGGATCCTACCTATGGTACGATGTACAACCACAGTACAGGTAAGGGAACAGTCAATGTTCCTGGCTATAATGTAGCCTTGAAATCAGGGACTGCTCAGATTGCAGATGAGAAAAATGGAGGATACTTAGTTGGGGAAACCAATCATATCTTTTCTGTAGTAACCATGCATCCTTCTGAAAATCCTGATTTTATTCTCTATGTGACAGTTCAACAACCTCAGCATTATTCTGGGATTCAGTTGGGTGAGTTCGCTAACCCTATCTTGGAGCGTGCTTCTGCGATGAAAGAATCTCTCAATCTTCAATCAACTGCTAAAAGTCTGGATCAGGTTACAACTACGACTAACTATGCTATGCCTTCGACAAAAGACTATAGCCCTGGAGATTTGGCAGAAGAACTACGACGTAACCTTGTTCAACCAATCGTTATCGGTTCAGGAACGAAAATCAAAGAAAGTTCAGCGGCAGAAGGAACCAATTTAGACGCAAATGAGCAGATCTTACTCCTTTCTGATAAGGTAGAAGAAATGCCTGATTTGTACGGATGGTCTAAGAAGAATGTCGAAACTTTTGCAAAATGGCTGGATATCGAAGTAGAATTTGAAGGTACAGGAGAAACTGTAAAAAAACAAAGTGTTCGTACCAATACAGCTTTAAAAAATATACAGAAAATAAAAATAACTTTAGGAGATTAGAATGCTAGTTTCTATCTTTCCTGGAATCCTTACTTTTGTTCTTACAGTGGTAGGCATTCCAGCATTTATCCGTTTTTACCGTAAAGCACAGATTACTGGTCAACAGATGCATGAGGATGTTAAACAACACCAGGCAAAAGCTGGGACGCCGACAATGGGAGGAATTGTCTTCCTCGTAACAAGCGTTTTAGTTAGTTTAGTTCTTGCACTTTTAACTAATCAACTAACCAACAATGTTGGAATGATACTCTTTATTCTCGTTTTGTATGGTTTGGTTGGCTTCTTAGATGATTTCCTCAAGGTTTTTCGTAAAATCAATGAAGGGCTCAATCCTAAACAAAAGCTCTTGCTTCAATTAGTAGGAGGAGTTATCTTCTATCTCTTTTATGAAAGAGGAGGGGATGTCTTAAATGTATTTGGGTATCCATTGCACTTAGGCGCTCTTTACATTTTCTTTGCTCTCTTCTGGTTAGTTGGTTTTTCAAATGCTGTTAACTTGACTGACGGAATTGATGGCTTGGCAAGTATCTCAGTGGTGATTAGTCTGTCTGCCTATGGAATCATTGCTTATGTACAAAACCAATTGGATATTCTCCTAGTGATTTTTGCCATGATTGGTGGTCTTCTTGGCTTCTTTGTCTTTAACCATAAGCCTGCTAAAGTTTTTATGGGAGATGTCGGAAGTCTTGCTCTTGGAGGAATGTTGGCCGCTATTTCTATGGCGCTGCACCAAGAATGGACGCTACTCCTGATTGGGATAGTGTATGTTTTTGAAACAACATCTGTCATGATGCAAGTTGCCTACTTTAAGTTGACTGGAGGAAAACGTATCTTCCGGATGACGCCAGTTCATCACCATTTTGAGTTGGGTGGGTTTTCTGGTAAAGGCCAAGCCTGGAGTGAGTGGAAGGTCGATTTCTTCTTCTGGGGAGTGGGCTTGCTTGCTAGTCTCGTCACCTTGGCTTTCATGTATTTGTTCTAAAAAATAAATCATATAAAAGAGAAGGATTCAATCCTTCTCTTTTTTTCTATTTTTTTCAATCCTTTTTCTCAAAAAAAGTAAAAATTATGGTAAAATGGAAAAAAAGAAAGATGAGATTATGAGTTATTTTAAAAAATATACATTTGACAAATCGAAGTTTAAGTTAGGGATGCGTACCTTTAAAACAGGAATCGCTGTTTTTTTGGTCCTCATGATTTTTGGTTTTTTTGGATGGAAGGGACTTCAGATTGGAGCTCTTACAGCCGTTTTTAGTTTGAGAGAAGACTTTGATAAGAGTGTCCACTTTGGGACATCACGTATTTTAGGGAATAGTATCGGTGGTTTTTATGCACTGATTTTCTTTCTCTTGAATAACTTTTTCCATGGAGCCTTTTGGGTAACTCTCCTTGTGGTTCCGATATGTACCATGTTAACCATTATGACAAATGTTGCCATGAACAATAAGTCAGGAGTTATTGGTGGAGTTGCAGCCATGCTGATTATTACCCTATCAATTCCGAGTGGAGAGACTGTTTTGTACGTGTTTGCTCGAGTTTTTGAGACTTTTATGGGTGTTTTTGTAGCAATTCTTGTAAATTACGACATTGACCGTTTGCGGAGTATTTTGCTGAAAAAATAAAATAATGTCACAAGATATAACATTAACAATTGACGATTGATTTTTTTTAGACTATAATAGATAGAAAGAAGAGGAAGTGCACATGAAGGAAAAAGAATTTCGTCGCAATATGGCAGTTTTCCCTATTGGTAGTGTTATGAAGTTGACCGATCTTTCGGCGCGTCAAATTCGTTATTATGAAGATCAAGAGTTGATAAAACCTGATCGCAACGAAGGTAATCGCCGGATGTATTCTTTAAATGATATGGATCGGTTGCTTGAGATTAAGGATTATATCTCTGAAGGTCTGAACATTGCTGCTATCAAGAAAAAATATGCCGAACGTGAGGCGAAAGCTAAAAAACCAGTCAGTCAAACTGAGGTGCGTCGGGCCCTTCGGAATGAGGTTCTTCAACAAAGTCGCTTTGCTTCTCAACAATCGCCTTTTGGTCGCGGTTAGGCAACCGCTAGTCGTCATATATAAGGAGAAAAACCATGCCAATCACAGCTGCAGATATTCGTCGTGAAGTTAAGGAAAAAAATGTAACCTTTATCCGCCTCATGTTTTCAGATATTTTGGGAACAATGAAAAACGTCGAAATTCCTGCTACAGATGAACAACTAGACAAGGTCTTGTCAAACAAGGCTATGTTTGATGGATCTTCTATTGAAGGGTTTGTTCGTATCAATGAATCAGATATGTACTTGTACCCTGACCTGGACACATGGACTGTCTTCCCTTGGGGAGATGAGAACGGTAGTGTCGCAGGATTGATCTGTGATGTCTATACAACAGAAGGAGAGCCATTTGCTGGAGATCCTCGAAGCAACCTTAAACGAGCTCTTCATCACATGGAAAAAGTAGGATTCAAATCTTTCAACCTAGGTCCGGAACCAGAATTCTTCCTATTTAAGCTTGATGAAAATGGAGACCCAACTCTTGAGGTGAATGACAAGGGTGGTTATTTTGATTTGGCGCCTACGGACCTTGCGGATAATACCCGTCGTGAGATTGTAAATGTCTTGACTAAAATGGGATTTGAAGTAGAAGCCAGTCACCACGAAGTTGCCGTAGGTCAACATGAGATTGACTTTAAGTACGATGAAGTTCTTCGTGCATGTGACAAGATTCAAATCTTTAAACTTGTTGTAAAAACAATTGCGCGTAAACATGGTCTCTATGCAACCTTTATGGCTAAACCTAAATTCGGTATCGCTGGTTCAGGGATGCACTGCAATATGTCCTTGTTTGATGATGAAGGAAACAATGCCTTCTTTGATCCAAATGATCCAAAAGGAATGCAGTTGTCAGAAACTGCTTATCACTTCCTTGGCGGTTTGATCAAGCACGCCTACAACTATACAGCTATTATGAACCCAACCGTTAACTCATACAAACGTTTGGTTCCAGGGTATGAAGCGCCTGTTTACATCGCTTGGGCAGGTCGTAACCGTTCTCCGTTGGTGCGCGTTCCTGCTACTCGTGGAATGGGAACTCGTTTGGAGTTGCGCTCAGTAGACCCAATGGCAAATCCATATATCGCAATGGCTGTTCTTTTGGAAGTTGGTTTTGCACGGTATTGAAAACCAAAAATCGAAGCACCAGCGCCAATCGAAGAAAATATCTACATTATGACTGCAGAAGAGCGTAAAGAAGCTGGCATTACTGACCTTCCATCAACTCTTCACAACGCTTTGAAGGCCATGACAGAAGACGAAGTGGTTAAAGCAGCTCTAGGTGAACACATCTACACTAGCTTCCTTGAAGCCAAACGAATTGAGTGGGCAAGCTATGCAACCTTCGTTTCACAATGGGAAATTGATAACTACCTAGATCTATACTAATGATAAATCAGAAAGATTGTCCGTGAGGACAATCTTTTTTTCTTGCAATTTTATATCGAGGTGTGATATATTTTATATAACGAAGTGCGATATATCGAACTGAAATAGGAGGTCTGATTAAATGGAATTAACAGATAAGATTAGGCGTGTCTACCTTCCCATGACTGAAACGGGTTTTTATATTCTGTTTCTGTCTGCAAAAGGAGAACCATGGTTATGGTATTACACAAAAGGTCAAAGAGATGACAGATTCGCAAGTATCAATTAGTCCTGGAACTATGTATGGAACCCTATCAAAGATGGAAAAGGATGGTTTGGTTTCTTTTGTCCGAGAAGAGGAAAAACGTAAAATCTATCAGATAACAGACTTGGGCCGAAAAGTTTTAGAGATTGAGTTGAAACGTATTGAGCGGCTCTATAGAAACAGTCGGGAGGAGCTTTGATGGAAAAGAAAGTTGTTTATAGAATTGCTACCATTGCGGATTATGATAGAGAGGCTCTCTATCTCGGAGAAATGCATGCTCAGGGCTGGAAACTTAAGGAAGTAAGTTACTCTATCTTAGTAGTTGCGGTTAAGTATACTTTTGAAAAGTGTCAACCGGAGCAGGTGGTTTATCAGTTGGACTTTTATCCTATGAAAAAGTCAGAGAGAGCTTCCTATTTACAACTATTTAAAGATTGTGGCTGGGAGCATATTACAGACTTTAATGGTTTTTCCTACTTTAGAAAGCTTTATTCTGGAGTTGAGTCGGATGCCGAGTTTGAAATTTATAATGACGCGACCGGGAAGTTAGCAATGGTCAAGAAGATTTTAACAATGCGGATGCTTCCTATTTTGCTTCTCTTTTCAGCGCTACTACCGGTTTTCTCAAAGTTTGTCAGTGGAGGTAGTTATTTCAGTTGGGGAATGTTTTTGATTGTTATCATAGACTGTACTTTATTGATCGTTTTTACGATTCAGATTTCTTATATTTTTTTGGAGATTGTTTCAAAAAGTGGAAAGAATTATCTGATAAATAAAACCATTTTGGAGGTTAGACAATGAATAGCAAAGTACAATTTCGAATGTTTACCATTTTTGATTTGGATAAGGTAGAAGATTATTTGCATGAGATGCATTTGAAAGGTTGGAAATTTAAATCGAATCGTTTTGGCTTTTTCTATTTTGAACAATGCCGACCAGATGATGTAATTTACCGAGTGTGGAATACTAGCTACCTTAGAAAAAATGAGGTAGATTTACAAAGTTTTAAGGATAGAGGATGGGAATTTGTGGAAAATTGTTCTTATACTGTTTTTCGAAAAGCAACTTGTGATGTAGATTTAAATGATCAATCTTTCATGGACAATCGTCTTCGATGGGCTGATGTGAAATCTAGACTTCGTACATCTACAGTTTCTATCTCTGGCGGTCTAGTTATTTGTATGAGCTTGTTTCGCGAAAGTCTCTCTCAGTCTTTCTTCCTTATTTTTGCCCTTTATGCCCTCATGATTTCTTATCTAATTTATAGTTTTTATAGACTTAAAAAGAAATATCTTGAGAATGTAAGATGATTTTCTAGGTCCTCAGACTGATTTTTAGCACTCTTGGCAAAAGAGTGCTAATTTTTTGAGTTTTTGTCTTGACATTCTTTTCTAAGGGTGTATAATAGAATCATAAGTTAGCACTTGGATACGTCGAGTGCTAAAAAAGATCTATCAGAGAGGAGTGACGAGATGGTTACGGAACGTCAGCAGAATATTTTAAATCTGATTATTGACATCTTTACCAAAACGCACGAACCTGTTGGATCCAAAGCCTTGCAAGAGTCTATCAACTCTAGTAGTGCTACCATTCGAAATGATATGGCAGCTCTAGAAAAGCAAGGTTTGCTTGAAAAGGCTCATACTTCCAGTGGTCGGATGCCGAGTGTGGCTGGATTTTCAATACTATGTCAAACACTCCCTATCCTTTGACCGTTTAGCTGAAAATCAAGTTTATGAGATTGTAAAAGCCTTTGATCAGGAATTCTTCAAGCTTGAGGATATTCTTCAAGAGGCAACGAAAATCTTTGTCAGACTTGAGTGGTTGTACGGTTGTAGCGCTGGATGTCGAACCAAGTAGGCAGAAGCTGACAGCTTTTGATATTGTTGTCCTCGGGCAACATACAGCTCTTGCTGTTTTTACGCTTGATGAGTCTAGAACAGTTACCAGTCAGTTTTTGATTCCGAGAAATTTCTTGCAGGAGGATTTAAACCGCCTCAAGACCATGATTCAAGAACGTTTCCTGGATCAGACTGTCTTTGGATATTCACTACAAGATTCGGACAGAGATTCCGCAAATTATCCAACGTTACTTCACAACAACGGATAACGTTATGGATCTCGTCGAGCATATCTTCAAAGAAATGTTCAATGAAAATATCGTGGTTTCTGGCAAAGTCAATCTTTTGAATTTCGCAAATCTAGCGGCCTATCAATTTTTTGATCAGCCACAAAAGGTAGCTTTGGAAATTCGAGAGAATCTGATTGGCGACCAGATGCAAAGTGTCCGAGTTGCGGATAGCCAAGAATCTTGTCTTGCTGACTTAGCAGTGATTAGCAGTAAGTTCCTGATTCCCTATCGTGGGTTTGGAATTCTGGCGATTATTGGTCCAGTCAATTTGGATTATCAACAATTGGTTAATCAACTTAATGTTGTCAATCGAGTTTTGACTATGAAGTTGACGGATTTTTACCGCTATCTCAGCAGTAATCACTATGAAGTGAATTAAGATTGAAATCATTAAAGGAGGCGAAAATGGCCCAAGATATAAAAAATGAAGAAGTAAAAGAAGAGGAAGTTGTTGAACCAGTAGAAGAAACAACTCCCGAGAAGTCGGAATTGGACTTGGCACAATGAACGTGCCGACGAGTTTGAAAACAAATATCTTCGTGCCCACGCAGAAATGCAAAACATTCAGCGTCGTGCCAATGAAGAACGCCAACTTTTGCAACGTTATCGCAGCCAAGATTTGGCAAAAGCAATTTTGCCGTCACTTGACAACCTAGAACGTGCTCTTGCTGTTGAAGGTTTGACAGATGATGTGAAGAAGGGCTTGAAATGGTCCAAGAAAGTTTGATTCACGCTCTGAAAGAAGAAGGAATCGAAGAAATCGCAGCTGATGGAGAGTTTGACCATAACTACCATATGGCTATTCAAACAGTTCCAGCTGATGATGAGCATCCAGCAGACACCATCGCACAAGTCTTCCAAAAAGGCTACAAACTCCATGACCGCATCCTACGCCCAGCCATGGTGGTTGTATATAACTAGGCTAGAGAACTTAAAAAAACCTTGTCCGAAAACGACACTAAACTATGAAAGAAAGATAAAAAAAATTATTCAGCTTTTGCAATAGTGAGCGAAGCGAACCATTGGCGATACTCTTCGCCGTGGCGCTATTTGAAAGCAGGGAAACTTTTGAGACAGTAGGCTCAAAAGTTTAGTGAAGAGATTAACGAAGTTAAGCTCTGACGTCGCCGCCACCTAAGGGAAGAGTATCAAAAAGAAAAAAAGAAGATAAAATTTAAGGAGAAAAACACATGTCTAAAAATTATCGGTATTGACTTAGGTACAACAAACTCAGCAGTAGCAGTTCTTGAAGGAACTGAATCAAAAATTATCGCAAACCCAGAAGGGAAACCGCACAACTCCATCTGTAGTGTCATTTCAAAAAAACGGTGAAATCATCGTTGGTGATGCTGCAAAACGTCAAGCAGTCACAAACCCAGATACAGTGATCTCTATCAAATCTAAGATGGGTACTTCTGAAAAAAAGTTTCTGCTAACGGTAAAGAATACACTCCACAAGAAATCTCAGCTATGATCCTTCAATATTTGAAAGGTTACGCTGAAGATTACCTTGGTGAAAAAAAGTAACCAAAGGCTGTTATCACAGTTCCAGCTTACTTTCAACGATGCTCAACGTCAAGCAACTAAAGACGCTGGTAAAATCGCTGGTCTTGAAGTAGAACGTATCGTCAACGAACCAACTGCAGCAGCTCTTGCTTACGGTTTGGACAAAGACTGACAAAGAAGAAAAAAATCTTGGTATTCGACCTTGGTGGTGGTACATTTGACGTATCTATCCTTGAACTCGGTGATGGTGTCTTTGATGTATTGGCAACTGCAGGGGACAACAAACTCGGTGGTGACGACTTTGACCAAAAAATCATCGACTACTTAGTAGCAGAATTCAAGAAAGAAAATGGTATCGACTTGTCAAACGACAAGATGGCTCTTCAACGTTTGAAAGACGCGGCAGAAAAAGCTAAGAAAGACCTTTCTGGTGTGACTTCAACTCAAATCAGCTTGCCATTTATCACTGCTGGTGAGGCTGGACCTCTTCACTTGGAAATGACCTTTGACTCGTGCTAAATTCGACGATTTGACTCGTGACCTTGTAGAACGTACAAAAGTCCCAGTTCGTCAAGCTCTTTCAGATGCAGGTTTGAGCTTGTCAGAAATCGACGAAGTGATCCTTGTCGGTGGTTCAACTCGTATCCCTGCCGTTGTTGAAGCTGTTAAAGCTGAAACTGGTAAAGAACCAAACAAATCAGTTAACCCTGATGAAGTAGTTGCTATGGGTGCTGCGATCCAAGGTGGTGTCATCACTGGTGATGTCAAAGACGTTGTCCTTCTTGACGTAACACCATTGTCACTTGGTATCGAAACAATGGGTGGAGTCTTTACAAAACTCATCGACCGCAACACAACAATTCCAACATCTAAATCACAAGTCTTCTCAACTGCAGCAGACAACCAACCAGCCGTTGATATCCACGTTCTTCAAGGTGAACGCCCAATGGCAGCAGACAACAAGACTCTTGGACGTTTCCAATTGACAGATATCCCAGCTGCACCTCGTGGTATTCCTCAAATCGAAGTAACATTTGACATCGACAAGAACGGTATCGTATCTGTTAAAGGCTAAAGATCTTGGAACTCAAAAAAAGAACAAACAATTGTTATCCAATCGAACTCAGGTTTGACAGACGAAGAAATCGACCGCATGATGAAAGATGCAGAAGCAAACGCTGAAGCAGATAAGAAACGTAAAGAAGAAGTAGACCTTCGTAACGAAGTAGACCAAGCTATCTTTGCGACTGAAAAGACAATCAAAGAAACTGAAGGCAAAGGATTCGATGCAGAACGTGATGCTGCACAAGCTGCCCTTGATGATCTTAAGAAAGCTCAAGAAGACAACAACTTGGACGAAATGAAAGCAAAACTTGAAGCATTGAACGAAAAAGCTCAAGGACTTGCGGTTAAACTCTACGAACAAGCCGCAGCAGCCCAACAAGCCCAAGCAGGAGCAGAAGGCGCACAAGCAACAGGAAACGCAGGCGATGACGTCGTAGACGGAGAGTTTACGGAAAAATAAGATGCAAAGCCCGTTAAAACCTCACAGTGAAAATAGGAAATCTGACGCAGAAACTTGAGTTTCTAGGAAGATTTATCTTTTTCACCAAGAGGTTAGGGCGTGCTCAATTTAGTATTACTAGTTTGGTTTTTAAAACTTGAACTCGTAATGATAAGAAGAAATCCAGAGGTTGCAACCCAGCCTCTGTTTTTCGGTAAAATAGAGGATGTTGCGTATGAAAAAAGTACTTTGTATCATTTATCCTAATTTTTCTCTTTATGAGATAACCACTTTAACGAGTACTTTAGCTCTGTCTTTTGATATCACGATTGATTATGTAGCTTCTGAGAATTCGAAGGTGGTCTCTGAGGATGGTTTGTCCTGTCAACCGACGAAAACATTGGATCAAATCCGTATAGAAGATTATTCTTGTGTGATTTTGCCAGGAATGGTAAATATAGGTTCTGCTCTACAAGATGAGAAATTGATCTCATTTTTGAGAAGTCTTGATAAGCAAGATATCCTAATTGCAGCCATTTCTTCAGCGCCCCTTTTATTAGCGAAAGCAGGCTTGTTGAACGACACAAAATTTACAGGTGGAATTTGGCAAAACTTCTTTGACTATTTTGAATTTCTTCCACGTGAAAATTTCCAACCGAAAGTTCTTGTTCAAGATAAACAAATCATTACAGCTATTGGTTTTGCACATCAAGAGTTTGCAAGGAAAGTGATTCTAAGTTTAGGGCTGGCAGAGAATACGGACAACTATTTTAAAGAAAAGAACGAGTATGCAGCAGAGGATTTGATATTTACTCTATCAGATCAAGAGTTTGATCAAGTGAAGCAGAGTATAGAAAATACCCTCTAAAGATGTACATGAAAATTATAGAAAGGAACAAAGAATGTTCGAGAAATTGAACTCGAGCTCTTAAGTTTCTTACTCAATATGAAAGAAAGGAACTGAACTCGACCTAAATTCTCGGAAAAAAAAGATAAATCTGTCTAGGAGCATCGCTCCCTGCGTCAGATTTCCTATTTTTCAGTCGAATTTTTCGGTCTTGGTATCTTAAATGAACAATACTGAATTTTATGACCGTTTGGGCGTTTCAAAGAATGCATCTCAAGATGAGATCAAGAAAGCCTATCGGAAATTATCTAAAAAATATCACCCAGATATCAACAAAGAGCCTGGTGCTGAGGAAAAGTACAAGGAAGTTCAAGAAGCTTATGAGACTTTAAGTGACGAACAAAAGCGGGCAGCTTATGACCAATATGGTGCGGCTGGAGCCAACGGTGGCTTTGGTGGTGCAGGCGGTTTCGGTGGCTTCGATGGTGCAGGTGGTTTTGGTGGATTTGAAGATATCTTCTCAAGTTTTTTCGGCGGAGGCGGTTCTTCTCGCAATCCAAACGCTCCTCGTCAAGGTGATGACCTCCAGTATCGCGTCAATTTGACTTTTGAAGAAGCCATCTTTGGTACTGAAAAAGAAGTCAAATACAATCGTGAATCAAGCTGTCGTACTTGTAACGGATCAGGTGCTAAGCCTGGAACAAGTCCAGTTACTTGTGGACGCTGTCATGGTTCTGGTGTTATCAACGTCGATACTCAAACACCGCTTGGTATGATGCGTCGCCAAGTAACCTGTGATGTCTGTCATGGTCGCGGAAAAGAAATCAAAGATCCATGTACAACTTGTCATGGAACAGGTCATGAAAAACAAGCCCACAGTGTCCATGTGAAAATTCCAGCAGGTGTCGAAACTGGTCAACAAATTCGTCTAGCTGGTCAAGGGGAGGCAGGCTTTAACGGTGGTCCTTATGGAGACTTGTATGTAGTAGTTTCTGTAGAAGCAAGCGATAAATTTGAGCGTGAAGGAACAACTATTTTCTACAAGTTAAACCTCAATATCGTCCAAGCAACTCTTGGTGATACTGTCGATATCCCAACCGTTCACGGTGATGTTGAATTGGTGATTCCAGAGGGAACTCAAACCGGTAAACGATTCCGTCTACGTGGTAAGGGAGCTCCAAGTCTTCGTGGTGGTGCTGTTGGTGACCAATACGTGACTGTTAATGTCGTGACTCCAACAGGCTTGAACGAACGACAAAAAGCAGCCTTGAAAGAATTCGCAGCTGCAGGTGATTTGAAAGTCAATCCAAAGAAAAAAGGCTTCTTTGACCATATAAAAGATGCCTTTGAGGGTGAATAAAAACAAAAAGAGCCATAAGGCTCTTTTTTTGTTATCTTTGAAGTTTAGTATCGGAGAAAAGATTCTCGACTGAGTCTGCTATTTGATACTTTTTGAATGAGCAAGCCGGCTTTATCCATTTCCTGGATGAGTTGCTTGAGTTCTGCTTCTTTGCCGGGTTTCACAGTTACGGTATCAATGTGCTTAATCGCCGAATTATCCTGAATATCCACCAAAGTCAAAACTTTTTTTCATAGAAGGCGATACCTTTTTTTAGGCTTTCCTGATCCTGCCCAAGATAGAATTGAGTAAGAAGGATTTGAATTTTCTTTTCCATTTTTCTTCGAAATACTTCTGCTTTCTTTCTCTAAAAACTGTAATAAACCATGATTGAAACAAGTTGTCTTCTACTTTATAGTGAGAAATATCTCCTGTGTTTAGAACATAGACTTTGAGTCGGTTTTTAGTGAGATTTGGACTTTCTTTTAGGACAGGGTGACTATTGATGACCTCATCTGAAAAAGTCACATAAAAATCTAAGCCGCCTCCCCTCGAATTGATAGCTTCCATCCGATTCTACTTTTTCAGGAGGCATGTCAAGGGAGATAAAGATTTGTTTTAAGGCTTCATTCCCCTCTCGGATGTCACTCGGTGAAGCCTTGAAAAGATTGGCCACAAGTAGAAATGCTAGGGTTACAAAAAGACAGAAGCAACCAGAAATAATCAAGATGACTTTTAAAAACTGTTTCATGTTTAGTCCCTCCCTTTTCTGTTAGGAGCTGGTAATCCAAGATGGATTTAAGGGGATATAAGGAAAGTTGGATGCTTTCTTTTTTTAGTTTTCTTCAGTTTCTCGTAGTTCTTTTATCACAGCAAGTCTTGCTTGGAAGTCTTTTCTAAGACTTTAAATTTATAGGTTAGGTCTTCTTGATATTCCTTGATGACTTCTTTTTGTTGATTGATAATTTGTAAGCTATTTTGGATAACATCTAAATCGCCTTTGATTGCTTCAACTCGATCAGTTGTATCTATAACTTCTTCAGTGATAACTTCACGATTCTTAACGAGGAGGTAAGAGCCGACTGCAGAACCTGCAAAAAGTAGTAAGTTTGATAGTTTCATAGGAACTCCTTAAGCATTTTTAATGGTTTCAGCGACTTGGGCAAGTTTGTCAAAGTCAGGTTCATGGGCAACAAAGTCAATTTTTAGGTCATCCTCGGCACTATAACGAGGAACTAGATGGACATGGGTATGGAAAACGGTTTGTCCAGCTACCTCTTCGCAGTTGGCAATGATATTCATACCCTTGGCTTTAGTAGCAGTCATGACTTTTTGTGCTACCAATGGAACCTTAGCAAAGAGTTGGCTAGCGCTCGTCGAATCCATTTCTAAAAGGTTGCGATAGTGTTCTTTAGGTACGACCAAGGTATGACCAGGTGTTACTTGAGAAATATCAAGAAAGGCAAGGACTTGCTCATCTTCGTAAACCTTTGATGCGGGAATTTCTCCCTGCGATAATTTTACAAAAAAATGCAATCTGACATAAAAATCTACCTCTACTGTATTGAATTTTGATATAATATAGCTACATTATACCAGATTCGGAGAAAATATGTTAGAAATTAAAAATCTGACAGGAGGCTATGTTCATGTCCCTGTCTTGAAAGATGTGTCCTTTACAGTTGAAAGCGGACAGTTAGTTGGTTTGATTGGTTTGAATGGTGCAGGAAAATCAACGACTATCAATGAGATTATTGGTCTTTTGACGCCATATAGTGGGGAGATTAAGATTGACGGATTGACTCTAGGAGAGGATGCTACGAGCTATCGCAAGAAAATTGGTTATATCCCTGAAACTCCTAGCTTGTATGAAGAATTGACTCTCAGAGAGCATATTGAGACAGTTGCTATGGCCTATGGTATCGAGCAAAATCTAGCTTTTGAACGTGTAGAGCCGCTTTTAAAAATGTTCCGTTTGGATCAAAAATTGGATTGGTTTCCAGTTCATTTTTCCAAAGGGATGAAGCAAAAGGTTATGATTATCTGTGCCTTTGTCGTGGATCCTAGTCTCTTTATCGTAGACGAACCTTTCCTTGGTCTTGATCCTTTGGCGATTTCAGATTTGATTCAACTTCTAGAAGCGGAAAAGAAAAAAGGAAAGTCTATCCTTATGAGTACCCACGTTCTTGATTCTGCTGAAAAGATGTGTGACTCTTTTGTCATTCTTCACAAAGGTCAAGTAAGAGCCAAAGGAAATCTCCAACAACTCCGAGAAGCCTTTGATATGCCGGAAGCAAGCCTCAATGATATCTATTTGGCTCTGACCAAAGAGGAGGAGCTATGAAGGACTTGTTTTTAAAACGAAAGCAGGAATTTCGCAAGGAATGCTTGGGCTATCTCCGTTATGTGCTCAATGATCATTTTGTCTTATTTTTGTTGGTGTTATTAGGATTTTTGGCCTACCAGTACAACCAGTTGCTCCAACACTTTCCTGAGAGTCATTTTCCAATCCTAATTTTGATTGGGCTTATATCTATTTTACTTTTGCTATGGGGCGGTATTGCAACCTATCTAGAAGCGCCTGACAAACTATTTCTTTTAGTTGCTGAAGAAGAAGTGAGAGAACACATCCAGAAGCAAAGTCTGATTTCTTTCATCTTTTGGGTCAGTGTACAGACTCTCTTTTTGCTCCTGTTTGCGCCTTTATTCTTAGCCATGGGTCTTGGTTTGCCGATTTTTGGAGTCTATCTCCTTGTCTTTGGGATAGCAAAATACGTGATTTTTCGCCAAAAGTCTAGCAACTTTTTCCTTGGAAATGGACTTGACTGGGATTATGTAATTGCACAAGAAAGTAAACGTAAGCAGTTATTGCTTCGATTCTTTGCCCTCTTTACACAGGTCAAGGGGATTTCAAATAGTGTTAAGCGCCGAGCTTATCTGGACTTTATCCTCAAGGGAGTTCAGAAAGTACCAGGAAAAATCTGGCAGAATCTTTATCTCCGCTCCTATCTGAGAAATGGAGATTTATTCGCCCTTAGTCTGCGACTCATAATCCTATCTTTGGCCGCTCTCATCTTCATTGAGCAATCTTGGATTGCAGTCGCAATTGTAATTTTATTCAATTATCTTTTGTTATTCCAGCTTCTAGCCCTCTATCATGCCTTTGACTATCAATATTTGATCCAATTATTCCTGTAGGTAAGGGGCAAAAAGAGAAAGGGCTTGAAAGGAAATTTTTGACAGCGATTGGGAGTCTTTGTATTTAATCTTGGAAAGTCTCATAGGATTGCTTGTTTTTAAGGACAAAAATCTCTTGTTCTAGCTCTTTGTAGGGAGCAAGTCTTGTCTTGCAATTTCTTTATTTGCCGTATCAACTGAGAAGATTGGTTGACGAATAGCATAAAAAAATTAGTAGAATAATAAGGAAACTTTATTCGGAGGAAAGAAATGGACTTGGGTGATATTGAGCTAACGCTAACCCCGATATCTGGGAAGAGCGGAAAAGCTTATATGGGAAGTTATCCTGATGGAAAACGTGTTTTTATAAAAATGAATACTTCTCCAATCCTGCCTGGTTTAGCTAGAGAGCAAATTGCACCACAATTGCTCTGGAGCCGTCGTTTACCAGACGGCCGTGATATGTCCGCTCAGGAATGGTTGACAGGAAAAATTTTGACGCCAAGCGATATGAACCGTAAACAAATTATCGATATTTTGACACGTTTACACTGTTCACGTCCCTTAATGACCCAGTTGACACGATTGGGATATGCAATGGAAACACCTTCGGATTTACTTCAGTCATGGGTAAACAAGGCTCCGGATGCTTTAAAAAACAACCAGTATCTACGTATGGTTTTAGGTGATTTGCGTGAGAATCTTCCTGGCTTTAGGGAAGACTATGCAACCATAGTCCATGGGGATGTTCGTCATAGCAACTGGTTTGAGACAGAGAGTGGCTTGATTTATTTAGTAGATTGGGATTCCGTTCGCTTGACTGACCGTATGTTTGATGTGGCCTATCTGCTCTGTCACTATATTCCAGAGTATCAGTGGCAAGAATGGCTGGCTAATTATGGCTATAAGTATAATCAAACTGTCTTGAATAAGTTATATTGGTATGCTCAACTGTCATTTTTGAGCCTCATTACCAAATACTATGAAAATCAAGATTTGGATAATGTAAATCGGGAAATCTATGCTTTGCGTAGCTTCCGAGATAAGTATGGAAAGAAAAAATGAGAGTTAGAAATCGTAAAGGGGCAACAGAACTGTTAGAGGCTAATCCGCAGTATGTTGTTTTAAACCCCGCAGAAGCTAAAGGAAAGTGGCGAGATTTGTTTGGCAATGACAATCCAATCCATGTAGAGGTTGGTAGCGGCAAAGGTGCTTTCGTAACAGGAATGGCCAAACAAAATCCTGGTATCAACTATATCGGGATTGATATTCAGAAGTCTGTATTAAGCTATGCTTTAGACAAGGTCTTAGAAGTTGGAGTTCCCAACATCAAACTTCTATGGGTTGATGGGTTCAGAATTTGACCAATTATTTTGAAGATGGTGAAATTGACCGCTTGTATTTGAATTTCTCGGATCCCATGGCCTAAAAAAACGCCATGAGAAGCGCTCGTTTGACTTATAAGAGCTTCTTGGATACTTTCAAACGAATCTTGCCTGAAACATGTGAAATTCATTTTCAAGACAGATAATCGTGGTCTTGTTTGAATATAGTCTTAGTGAGTTTTTTTCACAATATGGCATGAAACTCAAATGGGACGTTTGGTTAGATTTACATGCTAGTGACTTTGAAGGAAATGTCATGACAGAGTATGAGCAAAAATTCTCAAAGCAAGGGTCAAGTCATCTACCGAGTTGAAGCTCAGTTTTAATGCAAAAAAACCTCTGATTAGTGCTTTTTCATAAAGGGAGGCTGCTGTATCAAGAGAAATTAAGTTGCCAGTGTTTATGCTTTTACATTGGTACATAAAAAGTGCTATACTATTAGCAAGAATATAAGAAAGAGAGGCAGGGGAGATATCTTCGCCTCTTGCTTATGAGGAGGTGGACGTAATCGCAACAATCGTTGAATTAGTCAGAGAAGTCGTAGAACCTGTCATTGAAGCTCCTTTTGAACTCGTAGATATCGAGTACGGAAAGATTGGAAGTGACATGATTCTTAGTATTTTTGTAGACAAGCCTGAAGGAATTACCCTTGAATGATACAGCAGACTTGACTGAAATTATCAGTCCTGTCCTGGATCACTATTCAAGCCGGATCCCATTCCCAGAACAATATTTCCTAGAAATTACTAGTCCAGGATTGGAGCGTCCTTTGAAAACCAAGGAAGCTAGTCGCTGGAGCGGTTGGGAAATATATCCATGTCGGGCTTTACTAAGGCCATCGACAAAGCAGAAAAGGTCTTTTGAAGGAACCTTATTGTCCTTTGAAGAGGATGAGTTGACTGATGGAATATATGGATAAAACTCGTAAGAAAAACAGTCCAAATTCCATATAGCTTTGGTATCAAAAGCACGTTTAGCAGTAAAATTTATAGAAAGAAAGGATAGCTTTTGAAGAATTCAAAAGTAAAATAGAACATGAGTAAAGAAATGCTAGAGGCCTTCCGCATTTTGGAAGAAGACAAGGGAATCAAGAAAGAAGATATCATCGACGCAGTAGTAGAATCACTTCGTTCTGCTTACCGTAGACGCTATGGTCAATCTGATAGTGTAGCTATTGATTTCAACGAAAAGACAGGGGACTTTACTGTCTATACTGTTCGTGAAGTTGTTGATGAAGTATTTGATAGCCGTTTGGAAATCAGTTTAAAAGATGCCCTTGCTATTAATTCAGCCTATGAGCTTGGTGACAAAATCAAATTTGAAGAAGCACCAGGAGAATTTGGTCGTGTAGCAGCCCAATCTGCTAAACAAACAATCATGGAAAAAATGCGTAAGCAAACACGTGCCATTACCTACAATACATACAAAGAGCATGAACAAGAAATCATGTCAGGTACAGTAGAGCGTTTTGACAACCGCTTCATTTATGTTAACCTTGGTAGCATCGAAGCCCAATTGTCTAAACAAGACCAAATTCCTGGAGAAGTTTTTGCTTCTCATGACCGTATTGAAGTCTATGTCTATAAAGTTGAAGACAATCCTCGTGGAGTAAACGTCTTTGTTAGCCGTAGTCATCCAGAGATGATCAAACGTTTGATGGAACAAGAGATTCCAGAAGTTTACGATGGAACCGTTGAAATCATGAGTGTTGCTCGTGAAGCAGGTGATCGTACGAAAGTTGCTGTTCGCAGTCACAATCCAAACGTGGATGCTATCGGAACAATCGTTGGACGTGGTGGAGCCAACATCAAGAAAATCACTAGCAAGTTCCATCCAGCTCGCTACGATGCTAAGAGCGACCGCATGATTCCTGTAGAAGAAAACATCGATGTTATCGAGTGGGTAGCAGATCCAGCTGAGTTTATTTACAATGCTATTGCTCCTGCTGAAGTTGATCAAGTTATCTTTGATGAAAACGACAGCAAACGTGCCTTGGTGGTTGTTCCAGATAACAAAGCTATCTCTTGCGATCGGTCGTCGTGGACAAAAATGTTCGCTTTGGCAGCGCATTTGACTGGTTACCGTATCGATATCAAGTCTGCAAGTGAATTTGAAGCTATGGAAGAAGCAGGGCAAGTTGATTTCGCTGAAACAGACGAATTGACTGAAGAGTAAAGATCTACTAGAGGAGGGAAGGATGAAAACAAGAAAAATCCCTTTGCGCAAGTCTGTTGTTTCTAACGAAGTGATTGATAAGCGAGATTTACTCCCGTATTGTCAAGAACAAAGAAGGGACGAGGTCTTTATCGACCCGACAGGCAAGGCTAATGGACGTGGCGCTTATATCAAGCTAGACAATACAGAAGCCTTAGAGGCCAAAAAAAGAAAAAAAGTCTTTAACCGTAGCTTTAACATGGAAGTCGAAGAAAGCTTTTATGACGAGTTGATCGCCTATGTCGATCACAAAGTAAAAAGAAGAGAGTTAGGACTTGAATAAGCAAAAAGTAAGTAATCTCTTGGGATTGGCTCAGCGAGCGGGGAAAATCATCTCGGGTGAAGAAATGGTGGTCAAAGCCATCCAAGACCAGAAAAGTTAAATCTGGTATTTTCTAGCTCATGATGCTAGCTCCAAATCTGACCAAGAAGATTCAGGATAAAAAGTCACTATTATCAAGTAGAAGTTATTACCGTGTTTTTCAACACTGGAATTAAGCATAGCAGTCGGGAAAAATCAAGAAAGGTTTTGGCTGTGACAGATGCTGGATTTACAAAGAAAATGAGGTCTCTTATGGAATAGAAGAGGAGGACATGATTTGTCTAAGAAAAAGATTGTACGAAATCGCCAAAGAACTTGGAAAAGAAAGTAAAGAAGTTGTAGAGCGTGCAAAAGAGCTGGGCTTTAGAAGTGAAAAAGCCATGCATCAAGCGTAGAGGCAGCTGCTGCTGAGCAAAATCGCAGCTAGCTTTTCAAACCTGCACCTGCTCCTAAGGCAGAAGCAAAAACCTGTAGCGCCAAAAAGCAAGTGAAGCGAAGGTGGAAAAGTAAACCAGCTACGCCAGCAGCTCCTAAGGAAGAAAAAAAGTTGTAGCTGCAAGACCGCAGAGCCGAAACTTTCAAGGCGGAGCGTGAGGCGCGTGCCAAAAGAGCAAGCAGAACGACGCAAACAAAAACAAGGGCAACAACCGCGAATCAACAACAAAAACGGTAACTCGTCAAAAGAACGACAACCGTAATGGTGGAAAACCTGGTCAAGGAAACCGTGACAATCGTCGTTTTCACGACCAAGGGAAAAAAAGCCACAAGGTCAAGGGAATCGTGGCAATGATTATCGCCAACAAGCTGATAATCGTTCCAACCAAGCTGGTCCTCGTATTGACTTTAAAGCTCGAGCAGCAGCTCTGAAGGCTGAGCAAAATGCAGAATACGCACGCTCAAGCGAGGAACGCTTCAAACAGTCTCAAGTTGCCAAAGAAGCCTTGGCTCAAGCTAATAAACGCAAGGAACCAGAAGAAATCTTTGAGGAAGCTGCTAAACTAGCTGAACAAACTCAGCCTGTAGTTGAAGTAGCTCCTGTAGCCACTGTAGTCAAAGAGGCTGTAGTGGATACACGTCGTAAAAAAAGCAAGCTCGACCAGACAAAGATCGTGATGATTTACGATCATGAGGAAGATGGTCCTAGAAAACAACAAAAGAATCGAAGTAGTCAGAAATCAAGTGAGAAATCAAAGAAATAGTAACTGGAATAACAATAAGAAAAATAAAAAAGGCAATAAACAAAATAACCGTAATCAGGCTCCAAAACCTATTACAGAGCGTAAATTCCATGAATTGCCAACAGAATTTGAATATACAGATGGTATGACTGTTGCGGAAATCGCAAAACGTATCAAACGTGAACCAGCTGAGATTGTTAAGAAACTATTTATGATGGGCGTTATGGCCACTCAAAACCAATCTTTGGATGGAGAAACAATCGAACTCCTCATGGTTGATTATGGAATTGAAGCTAAACAAAAGGTAGAAGTGGACAATGCGGATATCGAACGTTTCTTCGTAGAAGATGGATATCTAAATGAAGACAAGTTGGTTGAACGTCCACCAGTTGTAACTATCATGGGACACGTTGACCATGGTAAAACAACCCTTTTGGATACCCTACGTAATTCTCGTGTCGCTACAGGAGAAGCAGGTGGTATCACTCAGCATATTGGTGCCTACCAGATTGAGGAAAATGGTAAGAAGATTACCTTCCTTGATACACCAGGACACGCGGCCTTTACTTCTATGCGTGCACGTGGTGCCTCTGTTACCGATATTACGATTTTGGTCGTAGCGGCAGATGACGGGGTTATGCCTCAAACTATCGAAGCCATCAACCACTCAAAAGCAGCTAATGTTCCAATCATCGTTGCTATTAACAAGATTGATAAGCCAGGTGCAAACCCAGAACGCGTTATCGGCGAATTGGCTGAACACGGTGTTATGTCAACTGCCTGGGGTGGTGATTCTGAGTTTGTAGAAATCTCAGCCAAGTTCAACCAAAACATCGATGAACTCTTGGAAACTGTTCTTCTTGTAGCTGAAATCCAAGAACTCAAAGCAGACCCAACCGTTCGTGCCATCGGTACTGTTATCGAAGCTCGCTTGGATAAAGGTAAAGGTGCGGTTGCAACCCTCCTTGTTCAACAGGGTACGTTAAACGTTCAAGACCCAATCGTTGTTGGTAAATACTTTCGGACGTGTCCGTGCTATGACCAATGACCTTGGACGTCGTGTTAAGGTTGCAGGGACCATCAACACCAGTATCTATTACAGGTTTGAACGAAGCACCGATGGCAGGGTGACCACTTTGCCGTATACGAAGATGAAAAATCTGCTCGTGCAGCTGGTGAAGAACGTGCTAAACGTGCTCTTATGAAGCAACGTCAAGCTACTCAACGTGTCAGCCTAGAAAATCTATTTGACACTCTTAAAGCTGGTGAACTTAAATCTGTTAACGTCATCATCAAAGCTGACGTACAAGGTTCTGTTGAAGCTCTTGATGCTTCCCTTCAAAAGATTGATGTGGAAGGTGTAAAAGTTACCATCGTTCACTCAGCAGTTGGTGCGATCAATGAATCTGACGTCACCCTTGCCGAAGCTTCAAATGCCTTTATCATTGGTTTCAACGTACGCCCTACACCACAAGCTCGTCAACAAGCAGAAGCAGACGATGTAGAAATCCGTCTCCACAGCATTATCTACAAGGTTATCGAAGAGATGGAAGAAGCTATGAAAGGGATGCTTGATCCAGAATTTGAAGAAAAAGTTATCGGTGAAGCAATCATCCGTGAAACCTTCAAAGTATCTAAAGTCGGAACAATCGGTGGATTTATGGTTACTAGCGGTAAAGTTACTCGTGACTCTAAAGTCCGTGTTATTCGTGACGGAGTCGTTATCTACGACGGTGAACTTGCAAGCTTGAAACACTATAAAGATGATGTCAAAGAAGTTACAAACGGCCGTGAAGGTGGTCTCATGATTGATGGCTACAATGATATCAAGACAGATGATGTGATTGAGGCCTATGTCATGGAAGAAATCAAGAGATAAGATTTTTGCTCCTTTCTTAGGTGGTGAGGGACGCAAGCAAACCCATGGTTTCATTACTTATTTTTTGAGCCTAGTGTCTCAAAAATCTCCAGTGATTGTACTGAATGATCAGTCCCATCACTTTCACCACGGCGAAAGAAGCAGATGAGTTCTAATTGAACTTCGTTCCAATTTGAACAGAAAATCAATAAGTTTAGAAATAGCTAGGTCTGCTGGCCTAGCTTTTGGTTCAATAGAGAGGAAGGAATAGCATGGGAAATCATTTCCGTACGGACCGTGTGGGCATGGAAATCAAGCGTGAAGTCAATGAGATTTTACAAAAGAAAGTCCGTGATCCACGTGTCCAAGGAGTGACCATCACAGATGTTCAGATGCTAGGTGACTTATCTGTAGCTAAGGTCTACTATACTATTTTGAGTAACCTTGCCTCAGATAATCAAAAAGCTCAAATCGGACTTGAAAAAGCAACCGGAACCATCAAACGTGAACTTGGTCGTAATTTGAAATTGTATAAAATTCCAGACTTAACTTTCGTTAAAGACGAATCCATCGAGTATGGAAACAAGATTGACGAGATGCTACGCAATCTGGATAAGAACTAAGAAAGAGGGGAAACCCTCTTTTTTGTTTTATAAACGAGGACTCTGCTTTACTAAAAGCTTATCAAGAAAAAATGAGTTCAGAAAATTTCTTTTCTAGAATAAATGTGATATGATATAGTTCAAAATTGATAGAAGAAGAGAACAAAACAAGATGTCTAAACAAGATGTAGCTTTGCAAGTATTGCAACAAGTCGTGAAACTCCCTGTTGTCAAAGTTGATCGGTCAAAATTTTTAGTAGATAAATTTTCCAAACTATTGGATCCAAAGGATATTCCTAGATTATTAGAAGAGGGCCCAACAGCCTTATTGTCTCAAGATGCTTTAGATAAAGTTGCCGATACTTGTATCAAGGATAATGTCTTATTGGCAAGTGGTACTTCTGTAATTGCAGGTATACCAGGTGGTCTAGCTTTGGCAATCACCATCCCAACAGATGTTGCTCAGTTTTATGCTTTTTCCTTAAAACTAGCGCAAGAATTGGGATATATTTATGGCTATGATGATCTTTGGGCTTCTCGAAATGAATTGAGTGAAGAAGCCAAAAATACACTCTTGCTCTATCTCGGAGTTATGCTTGGAGTCAATAGCGCTGGAGCTCTCCTTCGATCTGGTGGAGTTTCAGTTGCTAAACACATCATGAAGACAGTTCCCCAGAAGGCTTTAGCTAAGACTTTGTGGTATCCCATTTTAGAAAAAGTTTTGAAAATTTTTGGGGTAAATCTGACAAAGGGAGGTTTTGCTAAAGGAGTGGGCAAATTTATCCCAATCCTAGGAGGTGTCGTTTCAGGTGGTTTAACCTATACGACCATGAAACCTATGGGTAAAAGTTTGCAAAGAGAATTATCCAAACTAGTCAATTATAGTGAAGCTCAGTATCAAAGAGATGTAGAAACGATTCGAAAAGAAGCAGAAATCATCGAAGCAGAGTAATAGGAAGAAACTAGTAGGCTTGTACTGCTAGTTTTTTTATCCTAGCCCTTGTGGTATAATGAAAAAAGAAAATCCTTTGTGAAAACAGAATGGAGGTTGTGATGGATAATATTATTGACGTATCTATTCCCGTTGCGGAAGTGGTGGATAAACATCCAGAAGTTTTAGATATTTTGGTTGAGCTTGGTTTTAAACCTCTTGCAAATCCCTTGATGCGTAATACTGTAGGGCGAAAAGTGTCGCTCAAACAAGGCTCAAAGCTTGAAGGGACTCCTATGGATAAGATTGTGCGTACGCTTGAAGCAAATGGTTACGAAGTGATCGGGTTAGACTAATGACAGATGAACGTATTCATATCCTGCGGGATATTTTATTAGAATTGCATAATGGAGCCTCTCCAGAGTCCGTTCAGGAACGCTTTGATGCGACCTTTACTGGTGTATCTGCTATTGAGATTTCCCTCATGGAGCACGAGTTGATGAACTCTGACTCAGGTGTTACCTTTGAAGATGTTATGGAACTCTGTGATGTGCATGCTAATCTCTTTAAAAATGCTGTTAAAGGCGTAGAAGTCGAAGACACCGAGCATCCTGGTCACCCTGTGCGTGTCTTTAAGGATGAAAATTTAGCCCTCCGAGCTGCTTTGATTCGGGTTCGTAGATTGCTCTCGACTTATGAATCTGTGGACGATGAGGAAATGTTGGTTGAAATGCGCAAAGGCTTGGTACGTCAGATGGGGCTTGTTGGTCAATTTGATATCCACTACCAGCGCAAGGAAGAGCTCTTTTTTCCCATCATGGAACGTTATGGGCATGATTCACCTCCCAAAGTCATGTGGGGAGTGGATGATCAGATTAGGGATCTCTTTCAAACAGCCTTAGTGGCAACTAAGTCGCTCCCAGAAGTGCCAATTTCCGCCGTAAAGGAAGCTTTTGAAGCTTTTGCGACAGAGTTTGAAAGTATGATTTTTAAGGAAGAATCAATCCTTCTCATGATTCTGCTTGAATCCTTTACCCAGGATGACTGGATTCAGATTGCTGAGGAAAGTGATGCCTATGGATATGCTATTATCCGTCCGTCTGAGAAATGGGTTCCTGAACGTCAACATTTTATTGAGGAAAAAAGTGTAGAAGAACCAACTCAGCCAGAAACTGTAGATGGACAAGTTCAGCAAGTGATCGATACACCAGAAGGTCAGTTTACTATCACTTTTACACCAAAGGAAAAGGAAACGGTGCTAGATCGCAATAGCCAGCAGGCTTTTGGCAATGGTTATCTCTCAGTTGAACAGGCGAATCTTATCCTTAATCATTTGCCGATGGAGATTACCTTTGTGAATAAGGATGATATTTTCCAGTATTATAATGACAATACTCCAGCAGATGAAATGATTTTCAAACGAACACCATCTCAAGTTGGACGAAATGTCGAACTATGCCATCCACCAAAATATTTGGAGAAAGTCAAAGCGATTATGCAAGGTCTTCGTGAAGGGAAAAAAGACAAGTATGAGATGTGGTTTAAGTCAGAATCACGTGGAAAGTTTGTCCATGTCACTTACGCAGCTGTACATGATGAAAACGGGGAATTTCAAGGTGTGTTGGAGTATGTTCAGGACATCCAACCCTACCGTGAGATTGATACAGACTTTTTCCGTGGATTAGAATAAGGAGAAAAAATGAGTTACGAGCAAGAATTTATGAAGGAATTTGAAGCCTGGGTTAATACCCAGATTATGATCAACGATATGGCTCTTAAGGAAAGTCAAAAGGTCTATGAAGAAGATCAAGATGAGCGCGCTAAAGATGCTATGATTCGCTACGAGAGTCGCTTGGATGCCTACCAGTTCTTACTAGGTAAATTTGAAAACTTCAAGGCAGGCAAGGGATTCCATGATTTACCAGAAGGTTTGTTTGGCGAGAGAAATTATTAATGTTTAGAAATTAGAAAGGAGGCTGGGACAAAAGTCCTAGCCTCTCAATTGTCTTTGGATTGTCGAGCAAGACGCAGTGGTTGAGTGGGCTCTACTACGCTGATTTCATCAGCTTTTACAGCCCTACTCAACTGTGCGGAGGTGGGACGACGAAATCGAATTCTAACGAATTACCGATTTCTGTCCCACTCTCTTTTTCATTGTTCCTTGAGCCTTTTTGTGTTACAATGTTAGCATGAAAACGAAAAATATTATTAAAACAGGTTTAGTCGTGGCAGGGCTTGGAGCACTTGCTTTTGGTGCTAAGAAAGTAGCTGATGATCACAAACTCATGAAGACACAGGAAGAGTTGACTGCTATTGTGCGTGACTATTTCTCAGAAATGGGTGAGATTGGGACTCTCTATGTCCAAGTATACGAAAGTAGCCTAGAACGTCTTGTTGGTGGTGTCATTTTTGAAGATGGTCGTCACTATACCTTTGTCTATGAAGATGAAGATCTCATCTACGAGGAGGAAGTCTTATGATTTCTCCTAAAAATATAGAAGAATTAGCAAATCTAGTAGAGCAGGATGGCAAGAAGGTCTTCCTTTTTGTTGCTGATTGGTGCGGCGATTGCCGTTATATCTATCCTGCCTTGCCAGAGATTGAAGAGGCAAATCCAGAGTTCACTTTTATACGGGTAGACCGAGATGAGTACATGGAACTTGCTAAACTTTGGGATGTATACGGAATTCCTAGTCTTGTTGTGTTAGACAAGGACAAGGAGATTGGACGTTTTGTCAATCGTGACCGTAAAACCAAGGGGCAAATCAATGACTTTTTAGCAAGTTTGAAATAGGAGAAAAGAATGATTTTTACATATAATAAAGAATATGTCGGCGATGTCCTTATGGTCATCGTGAAAAACAGTGGTGACGCCAAGCTAGATGCTGAGCGTAAAGGTAATGTGGCGCGTGTTTTTCTAAAAGAAACTGGTGAAACTGTCGCTTGGAATGTTTTTGAAGTTTCTAGCTTATTTGAGATTGAGAATCGTGGCCAAGTATTTCTAACAGACGACCAAGTGGCTCGTTTGAATCAAGAACTACAGGCTCAAGGGTTTACGGAAGAAATCATCAATGACAAGGAACCAAAATTTGTCGTTGGAGAAATTGTAGAGATGGTTGCGCATCCAGATAGTGATCACTTGAATATCTGCCAAGTTGCTGTTGGAAATGATAAAACCGTACAAATCGTTGCGGGTGCTCCTAATGCACGTGTCGGCTTGAAAACCATTGTAGCTCTTCCAGGAGCCATGATGCCAAAAGGCAATCTCATTTTTCCAGGGGAACTTCGTGGGGAAAAGAGTTTTGGGATGATGTGTAGTCCTCGTGAACTTGCCTTACCAAATGCTCCCCAAAAACGTGGTGTCATTGAATTATCAGACGACCAGGTAGTTGGAACACCCTTTAACCCAGCTACACACTGGACTCGATTACCAACGACAACAGCGAATTGTTGAGTGTGTAACTTTGCTCGTGAAATCCTAGAAATCTTTTGGCGAAAGTTTTTTAAGTCTTGAATTGTGCACCTAGTTTGACAATTCAGGACAAATGAATAACCATGTCGCCCTACTAACGTTGAGGATAAATATTTATGCCTGATTTTGCTAAAATAGATAAAAAGTCTGTATATACTACGATCATTGGTTTGTTTCTAATGGCAGTATTGTCTTTGACAAAGATAATACCTGAACTTTCTTTGTCAGGTCTCACTGTACTGATTGGTATTCTCTTTTTCTTTGTTCTTGAACATTTTGATAAAAAATCACATATAGAATCAGGTTTGCGCTTTAAATCATTTTTCGATGATTTGAAAAAACAAGGGGTAATTCTTTTGGTCTTGCTTCCTGTAGGAACCGCTGCAGCAACTTTGCTTATCGGCGATATGATATTTAAGGGCGCTTTTGCTAGTCATATTTTGGGAAGAACGGATGGTATGTTATCCTTCGATAAAATACCGCTCCTTATGGTTCAAATAGTAATCGCAGCCTTGGGGGAAGAAATTGCATGGAGAGGTTTCTTTCTTGGTAAGTCAATGAGAATTATACCATTTTGGCTTTGTGCCATTCTATCTTCTTTATTGTTCGCGATAGCCCATATTTCTAGTGGAAGCGTTGGGCTTGTAAGCTACGATATTTTCATGATTTTTGTTGATAGTATCATCTATGCAATGATTTATAAAAAGTCTGGGAATTGTTTGATTTCTACACTTTCTCATATTCTTGGAAATGCAACAGGAATTCTTTTGCTAATGATGTATAGCTAGACAGATTTTAATGTTATCTAGCTAATAAAGGATTTTCATTATAGGGCGGAAATGGTCACTATCAGAAAAAGTGGGCTAGATGACTTGATTTATAAAAAGTAAGGAATCTTGCTAAAAACTTGAATAATAAAAAGCATTGTTTTGTACAGACCCCAAAAAGTTAGACAAGTAATTTATCCAAAGGATTTAGTTCTGTATTGCACAAGACTGAGTCCTTTTTGCTATCTTTATAAGTTTTACATGATTTACTTGTGGTTTATCCTCATAATTTCCATAATGGCTATCGGTATTTTTTTCCCTTGGAGTACTAGCTGTTAGAGGCGAAAAAAACTTACGTCTGGTTTCTTTGTTTTATCTTTTTTTAGGTGTAGTTCTATTTAGTTTCTATATTTTTTTAGTATTCTAAAAAGAGATAAAGGACTTAAAAGCAAATAAAAAGGTAAAAGTAAATAGATAGACGTAATCTAATTTGAATTGTCTTTATCTGGGCTATACATCCGTATCTTGAACAGGTTACTAAAAAAAGTTACTAAAATTTGAAAAAAATGAGTCTATTTTTGAAAGATTCAAAAGTCCTAAAACCCTATTAAATTAAGGATATAAGATTTAAAAAGTGTATTCATAGAACTGTTTAATCACTAAAAGTGATTTATGATCTTTGACAGAGGGAAATAAGATGGCAAAAAATGTAGTCATTACAGGTGCAACATCAGGTATCGGTGAAGCCATTGCGCGTGCCTATCTAGAAAAAGGTGAGAATGTTGTACTCACAGGGCGTCGAACAGAAAGACTCGAGGTTCTAAAAAACGAGTTTACAGAAGCCTTTCCAAATCAAAAAGTCTGGACCTTTCCGTTAGATGTTACGGATATGAGCATGGTAAAAACTGTTTGTTCAGAAATTTTAGAAACTGTTGGTCAGGTTGATATCTTGGTCAATAATGCTGGACTGGCTCTAGGTTTATCGCCTTATCAGGACTATGAAGAGTTGGATATGTTGACCATGCTAGATACCAATGTCAAGGGTTTAATGGCTGTTACTCGTTGTCTCTTACCTTCCATGGTAGCAACTAATCAAGGACATATTATCAATATGGGGTCTACTGCAGGTATATACGCATATGCTGGAGCAGCGGTCTATTCATCAACCAAGGCTGCAGTCAAAACTTTTTCAGATGGGCTTCGGATTGACACCATTGCGACAGATATCAAGGTGACCACTATTCAGCCAGGAATTGTAGAAACTGATTTTTCAAAAGTCCGTTTCCATGGAGATGAAGCACGGGCGGCGTCAGTCTATCAGGGACTCGAAGCTTTGCAGGCGCAAGATATCGCAGATACTGTCGTTTATGTGACCAGTCAACCACGACGAGTACAAATCACAGATATGACTATCATGGCCAATCAACAAGCAACTGGATTTATGATTCATAGAGATTAATATTATTAAAAAAGTTACAAATCTTGTAACTTTTTTTCTTTTCCTTCGAATAGATAAGTAGGAGGATGAAAAATGTATAATAAAGTTATTCTGATCGGACGTTTAACGTCTACACCAGAGTTGCACAAAACCAACAACGACAAGTCTGTAGCCCGTGCGACTATTGCTATTAATCGTCGTTTCAAGGACCAAAATGGGGAACGTGAAGCTGACTTCATTAACATTGTTGTCTGGGGGAAACTTGCTGAAACTTTGGCTAGCTATGCAAGCAAAGGTAGTCTCATTTCTGTGGACGGGGAGCTTCGTACCCGTAAGTTCGAGAAGAATGGTCAGATCAACTATGTGACCGAAGTTCTCGCCACAGGCTTCCAACTTTTAGAAAGTCGTGCCCAACGTGCTATGCGTGAAAATAATGCTGGCCAAGATCTAGCAGATTTGGTTTTGGAAGAGGAGGAACTTCCCTTCTAAAACGATAGGAGTTTGAGAGCTTTCTCGAACTCTTTTTTATGCTATAATCAGACTTTTTCCTTGACTATTTTTGACCAAGTGATACAATAGAACTATGGTTTAGCACTCATATACAAAGAGTGCTAACAATATGATTATCTCATGGAGGAAAGCAGATGTTGAAACCATTAGGCGACCGTGTGGTCTTAAAAATTGAAGAAAAAGAACAAACTGTTGGGGGATTTGTCCTCGCAAAATCAGCCCAAGAAGAAACGAAAAACAGCTACTGTAGTGGCTACTGGACAGGGTGTTCGTACCTTGAGCTGGTGAGTTAGTCGCTCCAAGTGTAAAAAAGCTGGAGATCATGTTTTAGTTGAAGCTCATGCAGGTATTGATGTTAAAGATGGGGATGAAAAAATACCTCATCGTGGGTGAATCTAGTATCTTGGCAATCGTTGAAGAAAAATAGGAGAAAGTAAGTATGGTAAAAGACATTAAATTTTCATCAGACGCTCGTTCAGCTATGGTTCGTGGCGTTGATATTCTAGCAGATACCGTTAAAAGTAACTTTGGGACCTAAAAGGTCGTAACGTTGTGCTTGAAAAATCATTCGGTTCACCATTGATTACCAATGATGGTGTAACAATCGCTAAAGAAATCGAACTAGAAGACCATTTTGAAAATATGGGTGCCAAATTGGTATCAGAAGTAGCTTCTAAAACCAATGATATCGCTGGAGATGGGACAACTACTGCAACTGTCTTGACTCAGGCTATCGTTCGTGAAGGAATCAAAAACGTAACTGCCGGTGCAAATCCAATTGGTATTCGTCGTGGGATTGAAACTGCGGTCGTTGCAGCCGTTGAAGCCTTGAAGAACAATGCCATTCCTGTTGCTAACAAAGAAGCGATTGCGCAGGTTGCCGCCGTTTCATCTCGTTCTGAAAAAGTTGGTGAATATATCTCTGAAGCCATGGAAAAAGTTGGTAAAGATGGGGTTATCACCATTGAAGAGTCTCGTGGAATGGAAACCGAGCTTGAAGTGGTTGAGGGAATGCAGTTTGACCGTGGTTACCTCTCACAATACATGGTTACTGATAATGAAAAAATGGTTGCAGACCTTGAAAATCCATACATTTTAATCACTGACAAGAAAATTTCAAATATCCAAGAAATCTTGCCACTTTTAGAAAGTATTCTTCAAAGCAGTCGTCCGCTCTTGATTATTGCAGATGATGTTGATGGTGAAGCTCTGCCAACCCTTGTTTTGAACAAGATTCGTGGGACTTTCAACGTAGTTGCTGTTAAGGCTCCTGGTTTCGGTGATCGTCGTAAAGCTATGCTTGAAGATATCGCAATCTTGACAGGTGGTACCGTTATTACTGAAGACCTTGGGCTTGAGTTGAAAGATGCTACCATCGAAGCTTTAGGTCAAGCAGCTAAAGTGTCTGTTGATAAAGATAGCACAGTTATTGTTGAAGGTGCAGGAAATCCTGAAGCGATTGCTAACCGTGTAGCTGTCATCAAGTCTCAAATCGAAACAACAACTTCAGAATTCGACCGTGAAAAACTTCAAGAACGCTTGGCTAAATTGTCAGGTGGAGTAGCTGTTATCAAGGTTGGTGCTGCAACTGAAACTGAGTTGAAGGAAATGAAACTCCGTATCGAAGATGCTCTTAATGCGACTCGTGCAGCCGTTGAAGAAGGTATCGTTGCTGGAGGTGGTACTGCTCTTGTTAATGTCATCTCAGCCGTTGAAACTTTAGAATTGACAGGAGATGAAGCGACAGGGCGCAACATCGTGCTTCGTGCCTTAGAAGAGCCAGTTCGTCAAATTGCCTACAATGCAGGTTATGAAGGTTCAATTGTTATTGATCGCTTGAAACATGCAGAAGTCGGAACAGGCTTTAATGCTGCAACAGGTGAATGGGTCAACATGATTGAAGCAGGTATTATCGATCCTGTTAAGGTTAGCCGTTCAGCCCTTCAAAACGCAGCTTCAGTAGCAAGTCTTATCTTGACAACAGAAGCAGTTGTGGCTAATAAACCAGAACCAGTAGCCCCAGTACCAGCTATGGATCCTTCAATGATGGGTGGTTACTAATAAATAAAAACAGGTAGAAATCATAATTTCTACCTGTTTCTTTTGAATCACTTAAAAAGAGGGAAGTCATGCTTCCTCTTTTTTATCTGAAAATGTTATGGTTTGATGACTTCAGCTCCACCCATGTATGGACGAAGAACTTCAGGAATAGTTACAGAGCCATCTTCGTTTTGATAGTTTTCAAGAATAGCAGCGACGGTACGTCCAACAGCAAGTCCAGAACCATTCAAGGTGTGGAGAAGTTTCACCTTGCCATCGGCTTCATCACGGTAACGGATTTGGGCACGACGTGCTTGGAAATCTTCTGTATTTGAACAGCTTGAGATTTCACGGTAAGTATTTTGCGCAGGAATCCAAACTTCCAAGTCATAAGTTTTAGCAGCTGAGAAGCCCATGTCTCCTGTAGAAAGAGCCACGACACGGTATGGAAGGTTGAGTTTTTGAAGGATATTTTCAGCGTTAGCTGTCATCTTTTCAAGTTCTTCATATGATTCTTCAGGTTTGGCAAATTTGACCATTTCAACCTTGTGGAATTGGTGCAAACGAATCAAACCGCGAGTATCGCGACCAGCTGAACCAGCTTCAGAACGGAAAGATGGACTCATAGCAGTAAAGTAGATTGGCAAGTCTTTCCCGTCAATAATTTCATCACGGTAGTAGTTCGTCAAAGGAACTTCAGCAGTAGGAATCAAGACATAGTTCGTATCTTTCAATTCAAAAGTATCATCCTTGAATTTTGGATAATGTCCGGTACCAAACATAGAATCATGGTTGACCATGTAAGGTGTGATGACTTCAGTGTAACCTTCCTTACCATGCTCATCCAACATAAAGTTGTAAATGGCACGTTCCAAACGAGCTCCAAGGCCTTTATAGAAGAGGAAGCGGGCACCGGTAACTTTTCCACCACGTTCCCAGTCGAGAATGCCAAGGTCTTCACCTAGATCCCAGTGGGCTTTTGGTTCAAAGTCAAACTCACGAGGAGTTCCCCAACGGCGAACTTCTACGTTATCATCTTCGTCTGCTCCAATAGGAACACTATCAGCTGGGATGTTTGGAAGAGTAGTGGTAAATTCTGTCAATTTCGCATCAATTTCTGCCAGCTCTGCATCGAGTGCTTTGACCTCAGCAGATAGGGTTTGCATAGCAGCAATCTTGTCATCTGCATTTTCCTTGTTGCGCTTAGCTTGAGCAATCTCAGCAGAAACTGTGTTACGTTCAGCCTTGAGGGTTTCAACCTTAACCAAGATGTCACGTCGTTTGGCATCGATTTCTTTCATCTCGTTCAAGATAGCAGCATCTACACCACGTGTAGCTAGTTTTTCTGCGACAGCATCAAAAGTCTGTACGAATTCGTTTGATATCTAACATAAAGTCCTCCTTTATATGAAAAAGCACACCTGACAAAGCGTTGGAGTGGCAGGGCCACGGTTCCATCCAACTTCACAGGTGTGCACTTGATTGTGTATTTGATTTAAAACAACGGTAGAATTTCAATTAACTCCTCCTATCTGCTCACAGCACCCGCAGACTTTCTGAAAGAAGGGATTAATCTACTTATCCGTTTCTATGATTATACTAAACTTTCTATTTTTGCAAATAGATTTTTTTGATTTTTATGACCGATGACTTTGGAGTAAGGTTGGAAGCTTCACAACCTTTTCGTTTCCTAGTTTTTTTCACGAGCAATTTTTGAGGATAGTTTCCAGAGTCTTTTTGAAGCGAAAGAGAAATTTTCCTTGGTCTGTAAAGACTTCAAAAATGACGACTGACCTTACGGCCTGAAAGACATTGGCTCCGATTTGATTAACGCTAGACCATGGGATTTGGATATAATCCTCGACATTTGACAGTCTGGATAGAAATTCTAAGGCTTTATCTCCCAACTAGAAATTTTTCCAACCTTTCCTGAGAAGGTGAGATAGGAAGTCCCAGTTGTTTGTAGGATCAATGACTTTATTGAGAGATTGTGCCATACTTTAGTTTTCCTTACATTTCATCGAAAAAGGCATGGTAGAGAGCCTTGATAGCAGCTTTTTTTCTTGGTCTTTTTGGACAACGAACATGATAGAAACTTCACTAGAACCTTGGGACATCATCTGGATGTTGATATTATTTTCAGATAAGGCACGGGTAGCTGTCGCTGTAACCCCGATATGGCTCTTCATTTTTTCCCCTACAATCATGATGATAGAGAGGCCATGTTCAATTTCAGCGTGGTCAACTTCAGCTTTTTGAACAAGTTGACGAAGGATTTCTTCTTCCTTGATTGGTGTAAGCTCGCGCTCACGTAGGATGATAGAGAGGTCATCGATACCCTGTTGGCATATGTTCCCAACCAATATTTAGGTCTTCAAGGATTTGGAGTGCCTTACGACCAAAACCAACTTCACGGTTCATGAGGTACTTGGACATATTGATGCTTACAAAACCAGCGTCACTAGCAATACCAACAACAGGGAATTTATCATCGCTGTGTTTGAAGGACGATGCGAGTACCTGGATGGTCAGGGATTGTTGGTATTTTTTTGATAACTAAAGGAATTTTTTTCCGCGATAGGCCGGGGAGAAGAGCTTCATCGTGAAGGACAGAAAAATCCTGCATAGGCTAACTCACGCATCTCACGGTAGGTTAATTCTGGAATCGAGTGCGGTTTGGTGGATGATACCAGGATGGGCAGCAAAAGATTCCATCGACATCTGTGAAGTTCTCATAGAGGTCAGCTTTGACACCTGCAGCGATGATGGAACCTGTAATATCTGAACCACCACGAGAGAAGGTACAGATTTGAGTCTTCCTTAGTGACTCCAAAGAAACCTGGAATAACGAGGACTTCTGAGCAGTTATTAAGCTCTTCAATTTTGTCGTAGCTTGATGGAATGATACGAGCATTTCCTGGCTCACTAGTAACGACAATTCCAGCCTCTCTTGGATGCACATAGCGAGCTTCCAAACCGTTTTGGTTGAAGTAAGCCGCAATCAACTTTAGCATTATTATTTTCCCCAGCTGCTAGGGAAGGTATCGTAAAGAAATTCATTATCTTCAATCGGAAGGGTCGCAAGAGAACGGATACTTTTTGAGATTTCTTTCTAGTACTGTCGGTTTTGAGTTTTAATTCACTGACCATGGCAGCATAGCGTTCGATAATCCAGTTTTGACTTTTACTAATATCATTTCCAGCAACATAGTCACGGTAGTATTTGATCAAAGCATCTGTCACCTTTGTATCTTCAGAATCGCGCTTTTCCTGGAGCAGAAACAACTACAAAAACGTCGTTCAGGATCGCTCTTTACAATATTCAAAAACTTTTTCTAACTGGCTTGCAGAGGCAAGTGAGCTTCCACCAAATTTTTACAACCTTCATAAGAACTCCTAAAGTAAGTATTTTATACGATTATAGCAGAAAGAGGGGCTTTTTTTCAATCTGGAAAATAAAGAGTGCTAGTAAGGAAAATATAATATTTAAAATCGGCTGATACAATTTCAGTCGATTTTTCTCTTGTAGAAAAAGTCATAAAAAGATATAATTTTAAAATCAAACAATTTAATTGGCTTAGCAATCAAAAAGGAGTGGCTATGGAACATATTCTCTATCAAGTTCAAGACGATTTAGCAATCATAACTCTCAATCGTCCAGAAGTCGCAAATGGTTTTCACATTCCTATGTGCGAGGAAATTCTAGAAGCTTTGGAATTAGCTGACAAGGACGCAGCTGTTTCGTATATCTTAATCAATGCGGCAGGCAAAGTTTTCTCTGTTGGCGGTGATTTGGTAGAAATGAAGCGTGCTGTCGATGAGGATGATATTGCTTCTTTGGGCAAAATTGCTGAGTTGGTTAATACTATTTCATTTAAGATAAAGCAAGTTCTAAAGCCAGTCCTAATGGAAGTGGACGGGGCAGTTGCAGGAGCAGCAGCCAATATGGCTCTAGCAGTGGATTTCTGTATTGCAACTGATAAAGCGAAATTTATCCAGGCTTTCGTCGGGGTTGGTTTGGCACCGGATGCAGGCGGTTTGTTCTTACTAACAAGGTCTTTAGGTGTAACTCGTGCAACATCAGCTGGCTATGACTGGTGAGGCTTTTACAGCTGAGAAGGCTTTTGAAGCTGGTGCGATTTATCGTTTGTGCCCTAGTGATCAATTAGAAAAAACTAGAAATCAATTGTTGAAGAAGTTAAGACGAGGTTCTAGCAATTCCTATGCAGCCATTAAAAAATTGGTCTGGGAAAGTGAATTTAAGGAGTGGACTAATTATGCTAAATTAGAACTTGAATTGCAAAAATCTTTGGCCTATACGGAAGACTTTAAAGAGGGTGTCCTGGCTCACTCGGAAAGAAGGCGCCCCAATTTATCGGAAAATAAAAACTTGCATAGTTCAATAAAATTTGTTATACTTTTCCTTTATCAAATGTTTTGATTATAAAACTTTTTATAGTTAAGGAGGGGAAGAATTGGATTATCAAAAAAATAAATGAATATTTAACATCTATCTTCAATAACGTTCTAGTAATTGAAGAAGTGAGCCTCAGAGGTAGTCAATTTCAAGATATTTCTATAAAGGAAATGCATACGATTGACGTGATTGGGAAGTATCCGGGTGTAACACCTAGTCATGTGTCTAAAGAGTTGATGGTGACACTTGGGACAGTGACTACGAGTCTAAATAACTTGGAGCGAAAAGGTTATATCGAAAGAGTTCGTTCAGACCAGGATCGTCGAGTTGTACATCTGAATTTGACCAAGAAAGGTCGTCTCGTGCATCGTTTACATAAACGTTTCCACAAGGCTATGATTGAAAAGAATTATCGAAGGCATGAGTCCGGAAGAGATGGATGTCATGGGCAAGGGATTGACTAATCTGTATCAATTTTTGGAGGATTTGAAATAATGGCTTTTGCAAAAATAAGCCAAGTTGCTCATTATGTTCCTGAGCAAGTAATTACTAATAATGATCTGGCTCTGGTAATGGATACGAGTGATGAATGGATATCAAGTCGTACAGGCATAAAAAGAGCGACACATTTCAAAAACAGAGTTCACGAGTGACTTCGCAACAGAAGTTGCTAATAGTCTACTCAATCGAGCTAATTTGACAGCAGATCAAATAGATTTTATCATAGTTGCAACAGTAACACCTGACTCACTTATGCCGTCTACAGCAGCTCGGGTTCAAGCTAATATTGGAGCATTTAAGGCTTTTGCTTTTGACCCTAACAGCTGCTTGTAGTGGCTTTATCTTTGCCTTATCTGTCGCAGAAAAGTTTATTTCTTCAGGTAGTTACCAAAGAGGGATTGTTATTGGTGCTGAAACCCTATCAAAATCAGTGGATTGGGCAGACCGTTCCACAGCAGTTCTCTTTGGAGATGGTGCAGGGTGGTGTTTTACTAGAAAGAGCTGAAAGTCAGCATTTTTCTAGCGGAGAGCCCACACAGTGATGGTTCCGTGGTGATTGTTTAGCCTTTGGGAAAACTCCTTTGACTTCTCCTTTTTCTATTGAGGAAAAAGACCGAGGGCATCTTGAAAAATGGACGGTAGGGCAGTCTTTTGATTTTGCAATTCGAGATGTTGCCAAGTCTATCCAAAAATACCATTGAGTCTAGCCCGTTATCAGTAGATGAGTTAGACTATCTATTACTTCATCAGGCTAACATACGAATCTTAGACAAGATGGCTAAAAAAAGCTTGGTGTTAATCGCGATAAAAATCCCCTGCTAATATTATGAGTTATGGTAATACTAGCGCGGCTAGCATCCCTGATTTTACTTTCTGATTGTGTTGAAAAAGGCTTTATTCGTTTGGATGGAAGCCAAAAGATTCTCATGACAGGCTTCAGTGGAGGCTTGACCTAGGGGCACAGTCATTGTTAAACTTTAGGTAATCATGTGGTCATCACATTTTATAAAAAACTATATATTTTAAAGGAGTCTATCATGCAGTATTTGAAAAAGTACAAGAAATTATCGTTGAAGAACTTGGGAAAGATGCATCAGAAGTAACACTTGAATCTACTTTTGATGATTTGGATGCAGATTCATTGGACTTGTTCCAAGTTATCTCAGAAATCGAAGATGCTTTTTGACATCCAAATCGAAGCAGAAGATAGCTTAAAAACAGTTGGCGACTTGGTTGCTTACGTTGAAGCTAAAACAAAATAATTAGAATAAATGGAGAAGGAGTAGGGAGACCCGCTCCCTCTTGTTTAGCTAATAGTTTGATATTCAAAATATAGACACATCAAACTATTAGCTGAGCAATATATTGGAGGCACTATGAAAAACTCGTATTACAGAATTATTAAATATTGATTATCCTATTTTCCAAGGAGGAATGGCTTGGGTTGCTGATGGTGACTTGGCTGGAGCTGTTTCCAAAGGCTGGTGGTCTAGGGATTATCGGAGGAGGAAAATGCTCCCAAGGAAGTCGTTAAGGCTAATATCGATAAGATTAAATCATTGACTGATAAACCTTTTGGGGTCAATATCATGCTCTTGTCTCCATTTGTAGATGACATTGTGGACTTAGTCATTGAAGAAGGTGTAAAAGTAGTCACCACTGGTGCAGGAAACCAAGTAAGTATATGTCTCGTTTCCACGAAGCTGGAATTACAGTGATTCCGGTTGTCCCAAGTGTTGCCTTGGCAAAACGCATGGAAAAAATCGGTGCTGATGCTGTCATCGCTGAAGGAATGGAAGCTGGTGGGCATATCGGTGATTGACCACCATGACCTTGGGTCGTCAGGTTGCAGCTGCGGTTTTCAATTCCAGTTATTATCGCTGGGGGAATTGCAGATGGAGAAGGTGTTGCGGCAGCATTCATGCTGGGGGCAGAAGCTGTCCAAGTAGGAACTCGTTTTTGTAGTTGCTAAAGAATCCAAATGCCCATCCAAACTATAAAAGAAAAATCCTCAAGGCTCGTGATATTGACACAACTGTTTCTGCCCAACATTTTGGGCATGCGGTCCGTGCCATTAAAAAACCAATTAACAAGGGATTTTGAACAGGCTGAAAAAGATGCCTTCAAACAAGAAAAATCCAGATTTAGAAGTTTTTGAACAAATGGGAGCAGGTGCTCTAGCTAGAGCAGTTGTTCATGGAGATGTGAACAGTGGTTCAGTAATGGCTGGACAGATCGCTGGACTTGTTTCTAAGGAAGAAACGGTCGAAGAAATCCTAAAAGACCTTTACTATGGTGCCGCTAAGAAAAATTCAAGAAGAAGCCTCTCGTTGGGCAGGAGTTACCAAAAATGACTAAAAACAGCCTTTCTATTTGCAGGTCAAGGAGCCCAGTACCTAGGAATGGGACGAGACCTCTATGACAAATATCCCATTGTCAAAGCAACCATTGATCAAGCCAGTCAGCTATTGGGTTATGATCTTCGTGAAATCATTGATCATGAAGAAAGTAAGTTAAACCAAACCCGCTATACTCAGCCCGCTATTCTCGCTACATCAGTTGCTATCTATTGCTTGCTAGTCGAAAAAGGCTTGAAGCCTGATATGGTAGCAGGATTATCTTTGGGAGAGTATTCTGCCCTTGTGGCGAGTGGAGCTTTAGATTTTGAAGCGGCCATTGCCTTAGTTGCCAAGCGTGGAGCTTATATGGAAGAAGCTGCTCCTGCAGGTTCAGGCAAGATGGTTGCAGTCCTTAATACTCCAGTCGATGTAATTGAAGAAGCTTGTCAAAAAAGCATCAGAATTTGGAGTAGTAACTCCAGCCAACTACAAACACCAAGCCAAATTGTTATCGGTGGTGAAGTTGCTGCGGTAGACCGCGCTGTAGAACTTTCTAAAAGAAGCAGGTGCCAAACGCATCCTCCCACTTAATGTATCTGGACCTTTCCATACCGCTCTGCTAGAACCTGCTAGTCAGAAATTAGCTGAGGTATTAACAGAGGTTCAGTTTAATGATTTTCAATTGTCCTTTAGTTGGCAATACAGAAGCTAAAAATAATGGAAAAAGATAGAATAGCTGAACTTTTGACACGTCAGGTGAAGGAACCGGTTCGTTTTTATGAGAGTATTGCTCTTATGAAAGAAGCTGGAGTGACGAGATTTATCGAAGTCGGCCCAGGAAAAGTCTTGTCAGGTTTTTGTTAAAAATTGATAGAACGGCTGACTTAGCTATATGGAAGATCAAGCAAGTTTAGAAACACTATTAATAACTAACTGAGATAGTTGAGGTTCTGAAAGGAGAAAAATGAAACTAGAAAAATAAAAATGTCTTTATTACAGGCTCAAGCCGTGGAATTGGTCTTGCAATAGCTCACAAATTTGCCAACTTGGTGCTAATATAGTATTAAATAGCCGTGGTCAAATCTCCGAGGAGCTCTTAGCTAGTTTTAAATCATACGGTGTTAAGGTCCTTGCTATTTCTGGAGATGTATCAGACTATACCGATGCTAAGAGAATGGTTGACCAAGCGATTGAAGAATTAGGATCAGTCGATGTTTTGGTCAATAATGCAGGTATCACCCAAGATACAATCATGTTAAAGATGACGAAGAGGACTTTTGAACGAGTGTTAAAAGTTAACCTGACGGGAGCCTTCAATATGACCCAATCTGTTTTGAAACAGATGATTAAAAGCTCGAGAAGGTGCCATCATCAACATGTCCAGTGTTGTTGGTCTAATGGGGAATGTTGGTCAAAGCAAACTATGCCGCTTCTAAGGCAGGGCTAATTGGATTTACCAAGTCTGTGGCGCTGAAGTTGCTGGACATAATGTTCGGGTAAAACGCCATTGCACCAGGTATGATTGAGTCAGATATGACAGCTGTTTTAAGCGATAAGGTCAAGGATGCTATGTTGGCACAAATTCCAATGAAACAGTTTGGTCAAGCAGACAAGTTGCAGATGTGGCGGTCTTTCTTGCAAGTCAAGATTATCTAACAGGACAAGTCATTGCTATTGATGGTGGACTAACCATGCAATAATCGTTAAAGTAGAGAGTGAAATAATGAAATTAAATAGAGTAGTAGTAACTGGTTACGGATTAACATCTCCGATTGGCAATACACCGGAAGAATTTTGGAATAGTCTAAAAAATGGTAAGATCGGGATTGATAAGATTACCAAGTTTGATCACAGTGCTTTTGACGTCCATAATGCAGCAGAGATTAATGATTTTCCTTTTTGACAAATATTTTGTTAAAAAGATACCAATCGTTTCGATGATTATTCTTTTGTATGCCTTGTATGCTGCTCAAGAAGCAGTTGACCATGCTAATCTTGACGTAGAAGCACTGATAAAGACCGCTTTGGTGTTATCGTTGCATCAGGTATCGGTGGAATCAGAGAAATCGAAGACCAAGTTCTTCGACTTCACGAAAAAGGGCCAAAACGTGTTAAACCATTAACACTTCCCAAAGCCTTGCCAAATATGGCTGCAGGAAATGTAGCTATGCGCTTTGGTGCCAATGGAATTTGTAAATCAATCAACACAGCTCTGTGCTTCATCAAACGATGCAATCGGCGATGCCTTTTCGTTCTATTAAATTTGGTTTCCAAGACATCATGTTGGTTGGAGGATCAGAAGCCTCTATTACTCCTTTTGCGATCGCTGGATTCCAAGTATTGACAGCTTTATCAACTACTGAAGATCCAACTCGTGCTTCTATCCCATTTGATAAGGATCGTAATGGATTTGTCATGGGTGAAGGTTCAGGTATGTTAGTATTAGAAAGTTTAGAACATGCTGAGAAGCGTGGAGCAACTATCTTGGCAGAAGTTGTTGGCTACGGGAATACCTGTGATGCTTATCATATGACAGCGCCTCATCCAGAAGGTAAGGGAGCTATCAAGGCTATCAAACTTGCCTTAGAAGAAGCAGGAATCAGTCCAGACCAGGTTGGCTATGTTAACGCTCATGGTACCTCAACTCCAGCTAATGAAAAAGGCGAAAGTGGCGCTATTGTAGCTGTTTTAGGAAAAGAAGTTCCAGTGTCTTCAACCAAATCATTTACAGGTCACTTGCTAGGAGCAGCTGGTGCTGTCGAAGCTATTGCTACGATTGAAGCGATGCGTAATAGTTATGTACCAATGACTGCAGGAACAACAGAATTATCTGACTATATTGAAGCAAATGTTATCTTTGGGCAAGGATTGGAACGTGAGATTCCATATGCTATTTCAAATACTTTTGGATTTGGTGGACACAATGCAGTCCTTGCATTCAAAACGTTGGGAGAATAAGTAAAGATGAATTTAAACGAAATCAAAGATTTGATGGCGCAGTTTAATCAATCAAGTCTGAGAGAATTATCTTATAAAAAAATGGGGCTGAGGAATTGATGTTTAGTAAAAATGAAACAAGAATCGTTTCAGAATTTGCTCAGCCAGTTCAAACAGTTCATTCCCATCAGCTGATTGAAGCGATTGCCAAAGAACAATCAATAGAATCTGTTGCTACTAATTCAACACCAATAGCAGAAGAAACTCAAATAGAATCAACAGTTGAGTATCAAGAAGCTGAAGGTGATCTTGTAGAGAGTCCCCTTGTTGGGGTAGCTTACTTGGCTGCTGGACCAGATAAACCATATTTTGTGAGTGTTGGGGATACTGTTAAAAAGGTCAAACATTAGTAATCATTGAAGCCATGAAGGTCATGAATGAAATTCCAGCACTAAAGGATGGAATTGTAACTGAGATTCTTGTTACAAATGAAGAAATGGTAGAATTTGGGAAAGGCTTGGTACGTATCAAATGATTGATATTCAAGGAATAAAAGAAGCTTTTGCACACCGATATCCCATGCTCTTAGTGGATCGTGTTTTTGGAAGTCAGCGAAGATACAATTGTTGCTATCAAGAATGTGAGCATCAATGAGCCTTTCTTCAACGGACACTTCCCAGCTTACCCTGTGATGCCAGGGTATTGATCATGGAAGCATTGGCGCAAACAGCAGGTGTTTTAGAATTATCAAAACCTGAAAACAAAGGGAAGCTTGTCTTCTATGCTGGCATGGACAAGGTTAAGTTTAAAAACAAGTGGTTCCAGGAGATCAATTGGTTATGACTGCAACCTTTGTCAAACGTCGTGGTACAATCGCCGTAGTAGAAGCGAAGGCAGAAGTAGATGATAAGTTAGCGGCAAGTGGAACCCTAACCTTTTGCAATTGGAAACTAGGGAGGTTATCCATGTTTCGAAAGATTTTAATTGCTAATCGTGGAGAAATCGCAGTTCGAATTATTCGAGCGGCAAGAGCTGGGAATTGCAACTAGTTGCTGTTTATTCGACTGCTGATAAAGAAGCTCTACACACACTTTTGGCTGATGAAGCAATCTGTATCGGCCCTGGTAAGGCAACAGAGTCTTATCTAAATATTAATGCTATTTTATCTGCTGCAGTTTTAACTGAGGCAGAAGCTATTCACCCTGGATTTGGTTTTTTAAGTGAAAATTCCAAATTTGCAACTATGTGTGAAGAAGTCGGTATCAAATTTATTGGACCTTCAGCTCGTGTAATGGATGTCATGGGGGATAAAATTAACGCCCTGTGCTCAAATGATTAAGGCTAATGTGCCTGTCATTCCTGGTTCAGATGGTGAAGTTCATACTGCAGAAGAGGCCCTGGCTATTGCAGAAAGAATTGGTTATCCTGTCATGCTGAAAGCTTCAGCTGGAGGTGGTGGTAAAGGAATTCGTAAGGTTGAAAAGGCAGACGATCTCGTATCAGCCTTTGAAACAGCCTCTAGTGAAGCCAAAGCAAACTTTGGTAATGGTGCTATGTACCCAGAGCGCGTGATTTATCCTGCCCGCCATATTGAAGTACAGATTCTTGCTGATCAAATGGGACATGTGATTCACCTAGGTGAGCGTGATTGTTCGCTTCAGCGGAATAACCAAAAGGTTTTAGAAGAAAGCCCTTCTATTGCGATTGGTAAGACACTCCGTAATGAAATAGGTGCTGCAGCAGTCCGTGCGGCAAAATCTGTTGGTTATGAAAATGCTGGTACCATTGAATTCTTACTAGATGAAGCAACTGGCAAATTCTACTTTATGGAGATGAATACTCGTATCCAAGTAGAACATCCAGTAACCGAATTTGTTTCTGGTGTGGATATTGTCAAGGAACAAATCCGTATTGCGGCAGGTCAACCTTTGACTCTGAAACAAGAAGACATTGTTCTAAAAGGACATGCTATTGAGTGCCGTATCAATGCAGAAAACCCAGCCTTTAATTTTGCACCTAGTCCAGGTAAGATAAAAAATCTTTATCTTCCTAGTGGTGGTGTAGGCTTGAGAGTAGATTCGGCAGTTTATCCAGGTTATACTATTCCACCCTACTATGATAGTATGATTGCTAAAGTCATTGTTCATGGTGAAAATCGTTTTGATGCACTGATGAAGATGCAGCGCGCACTCTATGAACTGGAAATTGAAGGTGTGGAGACTAATGCTAATTTTCAATTGGATTTGATTTCAGATCGTCGCGTAATTGCTGGAGATTATGACACTTCCTTCTTGATGGAAACTTTCTTACCAGCTTATCAAGCTAAAAAATAAATTTTAAAAGAGTATGAGACCGAAAAGGGGGATCTATGGCTCTATTTAGTAAAAAAGATAAATACATTCGAATCAAACCTAAAAAGTTTGCATCAAGTGAAACCAGTAGTTCCAGATGAACTCTTTTCCAAGTGTCCAGCTTGTAAACACACTATCTATCAAAAAGATTTGGGAAGTGAGCGTATCTGTCCCCACTGCAGCTATACTTTCCGTATTTCTGCTCAAGAACGATTGAATTTAACAGTTGAACCCAATAGTTTTGAAGAGATGTTTACTGGAATTGAAACTAAAGACCCTTTGAAATTCCCTGATTATCGTAAAAAATTAGCCCAAATTCGTCAGGAAACAGGTTTAGATGAGGCTGTTATAACAGGAACTGCTTTGATTAAGGGGTGAAAAAGTTGCTCTTGGAATCATGGATTCTAACTTTATCATGGCGTCAATGGGGACAGTTGTTGGTGAAAAATCACTCGTTTGTTTGAATTTGCAACTCTTGAGGGATTACCTGTCGTTCTTTTTACAGCATCTGGTGGAGCTCGTATGCAAGAAGGTATTATGAGCTTGATGCAGATGGCACAGGTGTCTGCTGCTGTGAAACGTCATTCTATGGCAGGTCTCTTTTATCTGACCATTCTTACAGATCCTACAACAGGAGGTGTAACGGCTTCTTTTGCCATGGAGGGAGATATCATCTAGCAGAACCTCAAAAGTTTAGTTGGTTTTGCTGGTCGCCGAGTTATTGAAAACACGGTGAGAGAAGATTTACAGAGGATTTGCAGAAGGCAGAATTTCTCCTGGAACATGGTTTTGTGGATGCGATTGTTAGACGAAGAGAACTACCAGATATGATCTCTCGATTAGTGAGACTACATGGGAGGAATCACAGATGAAGATTGCAAAAATTGTCAGAAAAGCACGTGAACAAAGTAGATTAACTGCTCTGGATTTTTGCATGGGAATCTTCGATGACTTTATTGAATTACATGGGGATCGCTCTTTTTAGAGACGATGGTGCTGTTATCGGTGGAATCGGTTGGTTAGGGTCATCACAGTAACTGTTGTTGGTATTCAAAAAGGTAAAAGTTTACAGGATAATCTCAACCGTAATTTTGGACAACCTCATCCCTGAAGGTTATCGCAAGGCTTTTGCGTTTGATGAAGCAAGCGAAAAATTCGGTCGTCCTATTGTCACCTTTATCAATACTGCAGGTGCCTATCCTGGAGTTGGAGCTGAGGAACGTGGTCAAGGTGAGGCTATTGCCCGTAATCTCATGGAAATGAGTGATCTTAAGGTCCCTATCATCGCAATTATAATTGGTGAAGGTGGATCTGGTGGAGCTTTTGCACTTGCAGTAGCTGATCGAGTATGGATGCTAGAAAACTCTATCTATGCAGTTCTTAGTCCCGAAGGCTTTTTGCCTTCTATCCTTTGGAAGGATGGGAGTCGTGCTATGGAAGCAGCAGAACTGATGAAGATAACCTCTCACGAACTTCTAGAGATGGAAGTTGTAGATAAGTTATTTCAGAAAGTGGTCTCACTAGTAAAGATTTGTTAGCTCATGTAAAAATGAACTAGAGCTAGAAGTAGAGCGACTAAAATCTATGCCTTTAGAGAAGTTATTGGAAGAACGATACCAACGTTTTTAGAAAATATTAAAAAGAAAGCTAGAACTAGAAAATAGTTCTAGCTTTTTTTAGCTTCTATAAAATACATTTCAGGATTAACAATTGACTGTTGAAGAAATAATTGCTAAGATAATCAAAAATAGGTATAATGAACATGTAGGCTTAGAAACATATCATTTAAGAAGCTACTTGACATGACAGGTATAGATACATTTACAGTTCTTTTCAATGGAGGACTTAGAGTAAGCCTCAGGCGGTGGTATGATTTGGTTAGTATTGACTTGGTCTTATGCGTATAGTATAGCAACAGATCTGAAAAACTATGCTTGAACGTGCGACTGGACATTATTATGGTATTAGAAATTAATACATTAAAGGAGTGAGTATGAAAAAAACTAGGGCATTTGGGAGTCTTTATCTTACTGGTATTTTTATCGGTTTATCTACCAGAGTTAGGGATTATGCATCTAACTAAGTTTTTAGGATGGGGGATAGATGGCTATTCTATCTTTTCAACAGTTGAAGTAATAGCTCTTTTGCTATTATTTATCTACTGTCTCAAAAAGAAAGAGATGCTCTATATTTTTGAAAAATGCTTGGAGTTGGTCAAGTCTCTTTTCCTTCTAGTTTGCCTAGTGGCTACTTATTTTAATCGTCAATTGGTGGATGCTTTTCAGTTACAGTTTCATCATCTAATTGATAACAAGTATATCTTTCAAGACCTTCTTTCGGTCCTATACTCCAATGGGCAACCAACTTTTTATCAACTGTTCTCAGTTTTAGTTTGACAGTAGTCGTCGGACCTATATTGGAGGAACTGATTCATAGAGGGTACTTTATGAATACTTTTTCCCCAGTCCAAGTACTATCTGGATGTTATCCTATCTGCTCTCATCTTTGACTTTGTCATTTGATCCTAACTCACCGAGATCCTATCAATTTGATTATTTATAGTTTAGGCGGTCTCTTCTATGCCCTTGTCTACTGTTGGAAAAAGAACTTAAAAATTACCATACTATGCCATAGTTTTTCAACTTTCTCATTTATGCAAAACCCATCTGGATTTTTGTTTATAATTTTATCTATTATCGTTTTTAGATAGAGTTCAGCAAAGAAAAAGTGTTTGATAGCTGTCAAACACTTTTTTTCTGATTTGATAGTGAAGATTGAGAGATATATTTTTATGTTAGTGATAGTCGTACCATTCAGGATGAAAAAAATTGACTTTTATAGAGGTATCTGTTAATATAACAAAAGGTATATATGTAATAAAAAAATAAGTTAACAAAGATTTTTGGAGTGAGTATGAAAAAGCTAGGTCATTTGGGGAATCTATACATTACTGGTATTCCTATCAATTTATCTACTAGATTTCAGTAGTCTTTATCTGGCTAAGATGTTTGTCTGGGGTATGGATGGCTATTCTATTATTGTAGCAGTAGAGCAACTAGCCCTTTTAGGACTAGTTATATATTGGCTAAAAAGAAAAATGCTCTATATTTTTGAGAAAAAGGGCTCGAAAAAATCCAGATTCTTTTACCTTCTAGTTAGTCTAGTGGCTACTTATTTTGTCCGTCAGTTGATAAGTGCTTTTTACTTACATTTTAGTCGCTTTATTAATAATCACTATATCTTTGAAGACCTTCTTTCGGTCCTATCCTTCAGTGAGCAATCTACTATTTTAACGACTTGTTCTCTTTTTATCTCAGTAGTCATTTTTGGGGGCCTATATTGGAGGAGATTGTTCATAGAGAGCTATTTTATGAATACCTTCTTTCCTAATTCAAAATACTACTTGGATGTCATCTTATCAGCTCTTATATTTGGGCTCAGTCATTTTGGTATTGTCCCATCGTGACCCTATCAGTTTGATGGTTTATAGTTTTTCCGGTCTTTTTCTTTTGCCCTAGTCTACCGTTGGACAAAGAATCTAAAAAATCACAATTCTGTGTCATAGTTTTTATAAATTTTCTCATCCATGCAGATTTCATCTGGTTTGTTTCTTTCTAATTTAATCTACGATCGTTTTTTTAGATAGAGTGAAGCAAAGAAAAAGTGTTTGACAACCGTCAAGCACTTTTTCTTGTATTTAATTTTCCTCGGTTACAAATTGTCTGAGGAGTCCGTTGATAAAACGGGCTGATTTTTGATCTGAAAAGCTTTTTGCAAGCTCAATAGCTTCATTCACAGCTACAAGTTGAGGAGTATCAAAGGAAGTGATTTCGAAAACTCCTAAACGCAATAAATTCTTTTCAACTAAGGTTAAGCGATCAATTGTCCAACCTGTTTTCAAATGCTGAGTAATTTGTTTTATCTAAATCCTCTTTTGAGCTTGAACACCTGATACTAGATCTGTAAGAAAGCTAGGAGTTTTACCTCTCGTCTTCACGATCATGTGTGTAAGCAAATCGACAAGCTGTTTCTACGTCCGTCCCATACTCAAGGCTCATGAGAGCTTGAAAGGCGCATTTACGGAGCTGACGTCTAGATTCTAATAGGGGACTAGTCATTGAGGAAGTCCTCATTAAACAAATCTGTCAATGCCGGTTTTGGTGTTTTATCTGGTGCAATACCAGCAACGTGAATGTTCACAGCACTGAGTTCAACATCAGCCATATTACGAACGGCATCCTTAACAGCTTTTTGAATCGCCATAGCAACTTTCGGTACTTTAACACCATACTCAAGGTAGAGATAGATATCGGCTGTTAATTCTTCATCAACTTCTTTTTAGATAGACACCACGACCAAGTGAAAGTTTTGAAAGGGTATCAGATACTGATTTATTTGAAAAAGAGTGGACACCTTCAACTTTTTGCAGTAGCGATGGCGATAATTTTTCAAGTACACGTGAGCGATAACGATTTCGCCTAATTGTTCTTCAATTGCCATAGATTGACCTCTTTCTAGAGATTAAGCGCTGAGAAACGTAAGTTCCTTCAGCAGTGTTAATCACAAGTTTTTGTCCTGCTTCGATAAAGTCTGGAACGTTTACGACAAGACCAGTTTCCATAGTTGCTGGTTTACCAGAACCTGTAACAGTAGCACCTTTAATAGATGGTTGTGTTTCAGCAACTGTCAATTCAACAGTCGTTGGTACAGTCACACCGATCACTTCAGTTCCGTAAAATTGAATCTTCACATCTGAGTTTTCAAGGATGTAAAGCAGTTCGTTTTCAACATTTGCAAACAGGGATTTCATATTGATCGTAAGTTTCTGTGTTCATGAAATATGCTGTTTCATCCATTTTATACAAGTATTGAGCTGGAACAGTTTTCGATGATTGCTTGTTCAAACTTTTCTTCTGACGGTAGCTTTGTTTCAAAATGTAGAACCAGTACGAACATCACGCAATTTCATACGCATGATAGTGTTACCTCTTTACCTGGTTTGTGGTAGCTAGCTTCCAAAACGCGAATCAATTTTCCATCTGCTGTTTCAAAGGTCATTCCAGCCTTTAGTTTACTTGCTTCAATCATGTTAATACCTCTTTTATAAATAGTTTATTCTTTATTGTATCATAATAGCCCAGAATTCTCAAATATCAGAGAAGGGAAACTAGTTGACGGGTACAATATCCTCATTTTCATTTCTGGTTACTAATACATACTTAGCCATCTACCCCAATGTAAAAGTTTTTATTAGTGGTTTTTCAGAGTTAGTAGCTTGTTCAGGGTTAGTAGATTCTGTTGCAGGAGTAATCACTTGGGATTGGTAGATTCTACTGAGTTAGTAGTCTGTTCAGACCAGCAGTTTGACTGTTAACAACTTGTTCAGAAATTGCAGTTTGTCTTGGAGTCAAAGCTGGTTTGGATCAGCGGGTTGTGCTAGTATAGCTTTGATTTGGATTTATAGGTTGAACTTGTTGGTTGATTTGACCACCAAGTGTTTGTCCTAGATTCATCCCCATAATCATGTTCATTCCATTGCCATTACCTTCATTATTGGCTGCAGCGATAAGAGCTTCGTTGCAGAGCACGACGTTCTTCAATTCTCAATCGTGTTGTATTTCATGGCAACTAATTCGCTGTCAAGCTTACGAACAATGTCAAGACTTTCTTTGTCGTAGCTCAAGTCTTCAAGAAGGATATTGCTGTTTAATTCCGTAAAGGCCAGTCCATACCTTATTGACTTCTTGTTTAGCGATTTCATTAAAAGTATCTTGATTAGCATTTAGGCTATAGATATCAACTCGGTACTCATTGGTGAATTTTGCAATCGCAATCGCAATTTTAGGAGAGATATTTTGACGTAAAGTACCTTGAGCGATATCTTGAAGTGTAAATGGTTTATGTTCGTCAATTTGTTGACTGATAGAGCTAACGTAGAAAAGCACTGGGTCAGAAATCTTGATATCGAACAAACCATAGAAACGGATATTGAGCAATTGTTGGTAACGTTCACTGAAGTATTCCACAGCATTTTGCGTGCCAAATTTATTCCTGCGATTGGTTGGACACGGACAAAGATGATTTCTTGTTGAGTTACGACTTGACCAGCGAATGAAAAGCGGTGCTTGAAGTTTTTCCCAAGTTCCTCTTATTCCACCCTTTTCTAGAAGCCAAGCGTTGTCTCCAGAGCGCCATTCATGGCTACCGGCTTCAAAAACATCACCAAGGAAAAGTGCTGTTATTTACAAGGATAGCAACATATCCTTGAGGAACAATGACAACTGAACCATCTGTTAAAAGTCCTGTATGTTGATTACCTTGTCTAGAAACTCCGTCAGGGTCTTTTGTAAGAAGGATTCCTTTGACAGCTAATGCATCTGATGATACGTGTTCTGGAAGAACAACGGCTTCTTTAAATTTGCTATCATTAATACTATTAATTCCAGCAGATTTGGCAAACATCAATAACTCCTTTAATTTGCTCTTTTGGCAATACGAATAAATCCCATAATTTCCTCCCAATTATAAAGTTCGTCTTCATCCACAACTTCATAGGTATCGAGAACCCATTGGTCAGACTACGAGTGATATCAGATCCGCAATAGTCACATTTGCTGATAGCTGATATTTTCAGTGGAGCACCACAGTTTGGACAGCGGTCGCTGACGGCTTCATCTTGGACAGAGCTTTCAGTTTGACTGCCATGTTGTCGAATGAAGTTCATTTGATAAACGGTAAATAGGTCTTGTTGAGGGTTACCCTCAAGGACTTTCATGAGTCTTGTCTTCAATCAGATAATCTCTAAGAGTAGATGATAAGATAACGACAAGGGTATCATTTCCATCTGGATTTTCATAGAAGTCTTTAATCCTAACGTTTTCAACATAGACTTTCTCCAAGACATTAGTTGTATGATTTTGGATGTACTCTTCTAACTGAGTGCTATGTTGAGAGTAGAGACTTGCACTTTCAGAGAGCGAACAGAGTTCCAATCCTTCTTGGTCCATGCAGCCTGCAACTGGATATATACCTCCTTAGCCCAAGAATTGAAAGTATCTGCATCGAAGTTTGGATCACCATTTCGAAGGCGAGCGATCGCTTGTCTATTATTTTCAACTCGGCGATGTCGTGGTGGGTCAGTATTGTAGCTAGTAGAAGTGTTATAAGAGCCACCAGAAGAATTTTTCGCAGTCTTAGAAATGATTGTTATAACGATGAAAAATAAAGATCAGGAAGAGTATAAATCCGTTCATTTCAAAAGGAAGTGAACTGTAGGAACTGTCGCTTGATCTATAACTACTTCTGTGGGAAGAGCTGCCACTCAGATCGACTTCTACTAGAGCTACTTCGACTCAGAACTGGAGCTACTCCGGCTAGAGCTACCACTTCGAGAATTGCCAACACCTGCATCTATGGATCGCATGGGTGTCACAAATAGAAGAAGTAAACAAGTTGCGATAAGAGTATATATTTTTCATATTTCTCCTAACTATATGATTGCAAAGTGCAAAGCATCAAAAAGAGCAAGTACGTCTAACAGTTTACATCAGTATTTTGTAGAAAAATCTATTCACTATCTTTTAACTTAGCCAGTTCTTGGGCTAGTAATTGAAGGGCAACTTGAGGGTTGGCTTGTCCTTTGGTTGCTTTCATAAGGAATCCAGTAAAGGCCTTGTCGGCGTTGCGTTTTCCTGACTTGAAGTCTGCAACAGCAGCTTGGTTATCGGCAAAAACTTGGTGATAATTGAATCAAGATATCTGGATCTGAGATCTGAACTAAAACCAGCTTTTTCAACGTATTCACGAGCTCCACCACCATTTTTAGCCAGGTGGACAAAGACTTTCTTAGCAATCTTAGATGAAATAGTACCATCTTCGATGATGGCAATCATTTCGACCAAGTTTTCTGGTGTCAATTCGATTTGTTCCAGTGTCTTACCTTCTGCGTTCAAGAATTGAGCGACTTCGCCTTGGAGCCAGTTAGAAACTTGTTTGGCATCACCACCGAGGGCAACAGCTTTCTCAAAGAAGTCAGAAGTAACTTTATTAGCAGTCAACTCATTAGCATCGTAGTCTGACAAGCCAAGGTCAGATACGTAGCGAGCACGGCGTTCTTTTGGAAACTCTGGCAACTCAGTACGCATTTCTTCGATCCACTCATCAGAGATTTCAAAGAGTGGTAGGTCCGGCTCTGGGAAGTAGCGGTAGTCTGCAGCCCCTTCCTTAACACGCATGAGAATAGTAGCTTTATTAGCTTCGTCATAACGGCGAGTTTTCTGGCGGATTTGACCACCTGAGCGAAGGATTTCAGCTTGACGTTGGACTTCGTCATTCAAGACCCTTATGAACGTTTGAGAAGGAGTTGAGGTTTTTCAACTCTGTCTTGGTACCGAATTTCTCTTGACCATAAGGACGAAGGGAGATGTTGGCATCCACACGCATAGAACCTTCTTCCATCTTAACGTCAGAAATGCCAGCGTATTGGATAACTTCCTTGAGGGCTGTTAGATAAGCATAAGCTTCTTCTGGTGAACGCATGTCTGCTTCAGATACAATCTCAATCAACAGCACCCCTTGACGGTTGAGGTCCACATAAGAGTAACCATCTGTACCGTGGGTGTTTTTACCTGCATCTTCTTCTAGGTGAGCACGTTCAATCCCGATTTTCTTAGTTGTACTGTCTTCTAGCTCCACTTCAATCCAGCCGTTGTAGCTGATTGGCTCATCAAACTGGAGAAATTTGGTAGGCTTTAGGATTATCAGGGTAGAAGTAGTTCTTGCGGTCAAAGTGCATCTTCTTATGGATGTCCATGTTAAGAGCGAGGGCAGCCTTGATACCAGCATCGACAACGCCTTTATTGAGAACTGGTAGTACGCCTGGGAAAGACCAGTCAACCACGTTAGTGTTGGCATTTTGGTCATTCTCAAAGTGGGCAGAAGTAGGTGAGAAGATTTTTGAATTGGTGTTGAGCTCTACGTGGACTTCAAGTCCAATGACTGTTTCAAAGTTCATTAGTTATCACCTCCAAAAATCACGGGTTGTTGTTTGTGGTAGTCTGTTGTTGCTTCAAAAGCAGCAGCAGCTTGGTAGATAGTTTCTTCTGAATACTTAGGACCAATCAATTGGAGTCCTACTGGTAGACCTTGAGCAAATCCTGCAGGAATTGAAATTCCTGGGAGACCTGCCAAGTTAACTGAATGGTCAACAAGTCAGCCAAGTACATAGCAACTGGATCGTGGTTGAGTGAATCCAAGTCATAGGCAACACTTGGAGCAGTTGGACCCAAAATCAAATCGTAATCCGCAAAGACTGTTTTTCGAAAATCTTGGATGATGAGGGTACGGACCTGACCATGCTTATAGTAGGCGTCATAGTAACCTGATGAAAGACTGAAAGTACCAAGCATGATACGACGTTTGACTTCATCACCAAAACCTTGGCTACGGCTGTTGACATAGATTTCATCAAGGTTACTTGCATCTTCTGCACGGTAGCCGTAACGAATACCATCAAAAACGTTGCAAGTTTGAGGATGCTTCTGAAGAAGCGATGATGTAGTAAACGGCAACTCCGTATTTAGAGTGAGGAAGGCTAACTTCTTCGACGATAGCACCAAGATTTTCAAAGTGCTTAGCGGCTTTTGAGGATGGTTTCCTAACTTCTGGGATCAATCCCTTCACCAAGATATTCTTTAGGCAAAAGCGATTTTCATGCCCTTTATGTCTTGACCGATTTTTGAAGTAAAGTCAGCAATGCGAACAGGGGCAGAAGTAGAGTCTTTGGCATCTTCGCTAGCAACAGCATTGAGCAAGAGGGCATTTTCCTTAACAGTTGGTGCAAAAGGACCAATTTGGTCTAGCGAGCTACCAAAGGCAATGAGACCGAAACGTGAAACTGTTCCGTAGGTTGGTTTGAGACCAACAATCCCGTTAAAGGCAGCAGGTTGGCGGATAGAACCACCAGTATCAGAACCAAGTGATAAACGGACTTGTCCCGAAGCTACGGCTGCGGCGGAACCACTTGATGATCCACCAGGAACCTTGCTGTGGTCCCAAGCATTTTTAGTAGCACCGTAGTAAGAAGTCTCACCAGAACCACCCATGGCAAACTCGTCCATGTTGGTTTTCCCGACGACAATCATGCCCTTAGCTTTTGCATTGGTAACAGCTGTCGCATCAAAGATAGGCTCGTAGTTATAGAGCATTTTTGAAGCAGCAGTTGTGAGGATGCCGTCTGTAGAGATATTATCTTTGACAGCAAGTGGAATTCCTGAAAGAAGATTATCAGCATCAACTCCAGCTTCATCAATAGCTTTCGCCTGAGTAAGAGCTTGATCTTCAGCGATTGTGACGAATGAATTGAGGGCTTCCTCACGAGATTTGATATCTTCAGTGTTGCTTGCGTTAGTTCGGTTGCAGAAATTTCCTTAGATACAAGGAGGTTGTGCAACTCTTCAATCGTTTTGATTGTTAAAAGTCATTAGGCATCTCCTCCATCATCTAGGATAGCTGGTACCTTGATATAGTAGTTGTCTTTTTCAGGTACGTTTTTAAACAAGCGATCACGATCTGTTCCTTCTTCGGCCACATCAGGTCGGAGAACGGTTTTACGGTCAGCCATGGTCGTAGTAGGCGCAACACCAGTTGTGTCGACTTCGCCCAGCAATTCGACCATATCAACAATCTTAGATAAGGTAGTCGCAAAGGCAGCAGTTTCCTCTTCTGAGAATTTTAATTTTTGAAAGATTGGCAACGTGAGTTACCTCTTCTTGCGTAATTTTCATCGGATATCCTTTCGTGAAATGATGATTATTTATCTGTTCTATTTTACCATATTTTCCTATAAATAAGGTGAGCTAAGCTAAAAAAAGAAATAGAAATTGAAAAATGGTTTTTAATTCGATATAATGGTTGAAATTGGAAGAGACAATAGTATTGGATTTTGGTATTCAAAAAAAGACGGATTTTTAGTAATTACAGGAAGTTAAGGATGACACATGAAGATTTGGGAATTATTTTTACAAGTAAACCAACAGTTCCTCCTCACTTGGGACCTTGGTACTTTCTCTTGCCAACATCTTTAGTGGTCGTGACTTTTCTATCGATTAGATATGCACGCTACTAAAGGTTACCAAAATTTTTGGTATTGGGGACAATTGATTCAGTTGCTGATTATCAATTTTTGGTATATCTCAGCACGCCTGTCTCCTTTTCTGAGGCTCTCCCTTTTTACCACAGTCGTATGGCCATGTGGATTATCCTCCTTGCCCCTAATAAAAACCTTTTTCAAGCAATATTTTGCCTTGGTGGGAGTTTTTGGTTCTATCATGGCTTTAGTTTATCCAGTCTTTTATCCCTTTCCTTTCCCTCATGTCTCCTCGCTGAACAATGTTTTCGGACACTGGGCACTCTTAGCTAACTGCTTGATTTATCTTGTTAGATATTATAAAGTTGAAAAAGGGGATACTTGGAAAATATGCCAGATGACTCTTGGAGTTAATGCCATTATCTTTTTTGCTAACCTCTTGACAGGAGGAAATTATGGCTTTATGAGCAAGCCACCTGTGATTGGGGATCATGGTAGTTTGCTTAACTATTTGATAGTGACCAGTTTGATGACAGGTATTCTCATCCTTATCAATCAACTCGTTAAATATAAACATAAGAAAAGTTAATATACAACTGAATTCGTTACCTTAAGGAGACTTTATGCATCATTTTATTACAAGAACCCAAACGACGCCACCGCCTATTCCGATTTTTTGGTATGGAGTTATGATAGGCCTTCTTGCCTTGTCTATTTATGCTTCTCTTACTTACTACAAAAATCCCAAATTTGTTCGATTGTTTAAGTGGATTCAAATAGCGCAATTGCTAGCTCTTTATACTTGGTATATAGGTTTTAGCATTCCATTTTCGAACAGCCTGCCTCTTTACCATTGCCGTTTGGCCATGTTTGCGGTTGTTTTCTTACCTGACAAATGGAAGACCAAGCAGTATTTTGCCCTTTTGGGAGCCAGTGGAGCAGTATTTGCCTTGGGTTATCCTGTTTTTGACCCCTATGATTTTCCGCATGTTACTAGCTTTTCTTTCTTGATTGGGCATTACGCTCTCTTGGTCAATTCCCTGGTTTATCTCATGAATCACTACGATAAAACCCTACTTAAAAAGTATCGAATTATCGCTCTACACTTTTATTCTCAACCTTTTTCCTAGTTGGGGTCAATCAAGTAACAGGTGGGGAATTACGGACTCTGAATACGACGCCGTTTATTCCTGGTGCCCCTATATGGATAAAGTATCTTCTGGTTTCAATCATTCTATCTGCAGCCCTAGTACTTTTTGATATCTTGTTTAAGAAACGTTGGCAAAAGAAAATTGCTCTAGAAACGATTCATCTGTGAAGCGATATTAAGAGTGATAGATATAAATAATCAACAAAAGAATCTGAAGAGCAGGTCTACTATCTTGACCTGCTTTTTCTATTATAAAGCAATTGAAAAACTCTCTAAAAATCCGATATAATGGAGTGTTGAAAGGAATGTTAGGGGTCCGATGTATAAAGAGTGATTATAAATTGAAATCATTAAAAAAAGTAGAAAGAAAGAGAAGTTATGAGTATTCAAGAAGAAATTAAGAAACGCTGTACCTTTGCCATCATCTCTCACCCGGACGCGGGAAAACAACCATTACTGAGCAATTGCTCTATTTTGGGGAGAGAGTTCTGTGAGGCAGGTACTGTAAAAGGAAGAAAACAGGAAACTTTGCTAAGTCAGACTGGATGGATATCGAGAAACAACGTGATTTTCGGTAACCTCATCTGTCATGCAGTTTGACTACGATGGCAAACGCTGAACATCCTAGATATCTCAGGGCACGAGGACTTTTCAGAAGATACCTATCGGACCTTGATGGCGGTGGATGCTGCGGTCATGGTAGTGGACTCCTGCCAAGGTATCGAGGCCCAAACCAAGAAATTGTTTGAGGTTTAGTTAAACACCGTGGATTCCAGTCTTTACCTTTATGAATAAGTTGGACCGCGATGGCCGTGAGCCACTAGATCTCTTGCAAGAATTGGAAGAAGTCTTGGGCATAGCTAGCTACCCGATGAACTGGCCAATCGGTGCTGGGGAAAGCCTTTGAGGGCTCTACGACTCTATAACCAACGTTTGGAACTTTATAAGGGGATGAACGTTTTGCCAGCCTAGAAGATGGCGATAAACTCTTTGCTAGCAACCCGTTCTATGAGCAAGGAAAGATGATATTGAGCTTTTGAATAACAGGAAATGAATCAGAGGAAGCCATATTCTTGCAGGTGATTTTGACACCAGTCTTCTTTTGGCTCGGCCTTGACTAATTTTTGGGGTGTCAGACCTTCCTCGAAAACCTTCCTCAAGTTTGCTCCAGAACCACATGGACACAAGAAAAAGACGGAGGTTGTTGATCCTCATGATAAGGATTTCAGGCTTTGTCTTTAAGATTCAGGCCAACATGGATCCTCGTCACCGTGACTGGATTGTCTTTGTGCGGATCATCGGGTGAATTGAGCGCGGTATGAGGGATAACCTCCCCTGTACTGGTAAGGGGGCTAAGCTCATCGGAATGTCACCCAGTTTATGGCAGAAAGTCGTGAAAAATGTGACCAATGCCGTAGGAGGAGACATCATCGGAGTTTATGACACAGGACCTACCAGGTTGAGACACTTTTGACAGTGGGCAAAAACAAGTTTGAGTTTGAACCACTGCCAACCTTTGCGCTACAGAGATTTTTATGGAAGGTTTCATGCCGAAGAATGTCATGAAACAAAATCCTTCCACAAGGAATGGAACAGTTGGTACAAGAAGTGATCTCATCCAGCTTTTATAAGAATCTACCAAACAGCGAGTACATGTTGGGTGCCGTTGGACAACCCAGTTCGAAGTCTTTAAACACCGCATGGAAGGCGAGTATAACGCGAAGTTGTCATGACCCAATGGGTAAAAGACAGTACGTTGGATTAAACCCGAAGATTTAGATGAACGTATGTTCGAGTCGAAACATCTTGGCCAAAAGACCGCTTTTGACCAACCTGTCTCCTTTTCGAAAATGACTTGCCTCGCTGGTTTGCTGACAAGTATCCAGATGTGGAGTTGAAAGAAAAGATGTAGATTGCCAGTTACTGACTGTGTAACAATCTAGTAACTAACGCCAAGCTTATGGAACTTGGCTAGGCAGTCACCATAGTAAAAGTTATACGAATATTATCGATTCGCAAAACTTTACGTCGTAACAGAAAGGAAGGGACTAGCTGATCATGTTTTACTAACTCATCGGCGAAAAATAATCGTTTTTCGCCTCTTTCGTGTCGTAACATTTAGGAGTGGTCTAGCTGACTGTCTCACTTACTGAGTTTTACAAATGGAATCGATTTGCCAAACCCGTGTCGTAGAGTAAAAATCGGCTTACCTAAACATTATTTTGAGAAAAGTCCACGAATGGATCGATTCGTGGACTTTTCCGTTGTAGAGAGAGAAAACCCATGAATAGTAATATTCATGGGTTTTTGGCAATTGTGAAGTTTTTCCTGTCCTAGCTACATGCCGATATCTCGATAATAATACTACTAGAGTAAGCAAGATAAAGCTGACACTATTTAGGAACATATGAACGGCGATGGACATTTTAAGGACGCGTTGAGTAGGCGGTCCAAGCAGACAGCAGACATCCAACCATAGATTATGAAAAAGAAGGATATTTGAAGGAACGTGAGCTAGGAGAAAGAGCAGCCATCCCGCAAGATGGCCCATTTTTCATAGCCTTGAAGAGTTTGCTGATAATGCTACGACAGATAATCTCTTTACAAATCGGCGCAATTAAAACGACTAGAAAGAACATAGCAATAAGTGAGCTTTCAGAGAAGAGATTATTGAGAATTTGTTGGTTGGTAGTTGTTGTTTGATTAAGTAATTGTAATACGATACCACCAATGAGATTTCCAACAAAGATAGCTAGATAACTCAAGGCAATTCTAGGCAAATCATTGATACTAAAGAGTTTCTTCTTAATCACTAAAAGCTTACTTTTATGAGCGCCATACAAAAAGATAGCTAAAACAAGTATAGAAACAAGGCTGACAATGAGTCCAGACCAGATGGAAGGAATCTCAGTTTGGGCTAGCAATCCTAGAAGAGCCATTGAGTCTGTGAAAGAACGATGGCTACCAGTAAAATACCAAACCATACAAGTCGTGACGAAAAATCATTAAAAATTCATTATTAAATCTCCTAAAAATTTTATTTTATTATAAAGCATATTTAAAAACAAGGATTCTAGAGGTTACCAACTAAACAGTATAGACACAACAAATAAGATATTGCGGATTATATGGCTGTAAAAAGAAATACCTTGTCTGAGTTTTTTGGGGAATAGAAGTCTTAGGGAAAGGCCTCCTAGAGCAATGTAAAAACCAATCGATAAAATGGTGATGGGATTGAGAAAAATAAGTGAACTGCTACTAACAATAAGGGCGAGGCTAATTGTCTTCTGATGACCAAGTCTTTTCATTTTATTGAAAGTGAGAAAGGTGAAAAGGTCCATTCCAAAAAGAAAGAAGAAGGAAGGAACCAGCAATTCTAAGGTCACCTGTTGATGGGAATTAGTGGTGAGGATAGTCTCAGATAAGAGGAGTCCGAGGCCGACGATGTTGAAAACAATCATAGAACCATAGAGTAAAAAAAGATGAGGACTCTGGTGGAGAAGTTGCTTGGGCTTGTGATCCTTACTTAAAAGATATTGGATGAAGGTGCAAGAACCTGCCAGGATTAATAAGGCAAGTAGAAATATGAGACAAGATTGTTTAGCAAGCGACTCGTCCAGACCAAAAAGATTGGAACTAGAGATTCCAAGCTGCAACACAGAAAAGAATAAGAAGATTTGAATTGACTTTGTTATCCATAAAGAACCTCCTTTTTATTGTTCTTTCAATATAGCTAAAAGGAAGTTGAAAAGGTTTTTATTTCGCCCAGCGTCAAATTTGGACGCTGAACACTTGTTTAATGATATAAAAACCTTCAAGTTTGACTTTGAAGGTTTTATAACAGATTGGTTATCGTTTGGACCAAGTGCGTTTCATAAAGAGAAGCAAAATTGATAAATTTCAAGCCTTCCAGCAATCATTGCAAAAGCTAGTAGGATTTTTGGAAAAAGGACTAAAAATTGAAAAAGTTTGCGGATGTTCCTAGGATAGACCGATGTTATTAAAACAACTGAAAACAGCACTAGTAACAATCATCAGATTGTTGTTATCCAAACTGATGACAAAAGATTAAACCAAGAAGAATCATTACATAAATCACAAAAATACTTGGAGAATCTTATGCTGGGTATCCTTGTCTATCACAGCTCCATTAACATGGAGAGTCAAGACACGATGAGGAGATAGGATAGATAGGACTTGGTTTTTAGCAATCTTTGCCAAAATCAGCCCACGGATGATTTTAAGACCTCCAGCCGTAGAGCCTGCCGAACCTCCAATAGCCATGAGGAAGAGCAGGATATATTGGGAGAATAAAGGCCAATTTGTGATACTTCCATATCCAAACCCAGTAGTGGTGATGATATTGGATACTTGGAAGAGAGCCATTTCAAAACTTTCAGCAACTCCATGGTAGAGATGGAGGGTATTTAGAGTAATAAGGGCGGTAGAAGTAGCAACAATTAAAAGGTAGGCTCTAAGTTCCTCGTCGGAAAAAAATTCCTTAACTCGACGGAGCAGTAGATAGTAATATAGATTGAGATTGACTCCAAAGACTAAGACACCAAAACTAGTAAGATAGGTAATTAAAGAACTTTGATAGTGGGCAATCCCGTCGTTGTATACCGTAAATCCTCCAGTTCCTGCAGTTCCCATAGCGATCACCACACTGTCATATAATGGCATACCAGCCATGTAATAAATGATGATAAAGAGAACAAAGAGAGCAAGGTATAGTACATAAAGGATTTGAGCTGTATTCTTGAGTTTTGAAACAACCTTACCAAAAATAGGTCCAGGAACCTGCTTTTCATCACTTCTATGACTGTTTTGAGCATTTTCCATAATAGCCAAAGGCGAAAACCAGCACACCCATTCCACCGATGAGGTGGGTGAAACTGCGCCAGAAAAGAAGGGAGCGACTCAAGACAGAAACATCGTTGAGGATAGTTGCCCCTGTTGTAGAAAAAGCCAGAGCTAATTTCAAAAAGGCGTCAATCAAATTAGGAATTTGCCCTGAAAATACAAAAGGGAGAGCCCCAAAGAAAGACCAAAAGGATCCAACAAAGAGCAACAATCAAGACTCCTTCTTTAGCATAGATACGCTGTTTTTGGTTTGTGAATAATCCCTAAGGAGGCCTAAGCCAACAAGAATCCTCAATGGTAGAAAAGAGCTACAAAGACCTGGCTAGACTCCTTGTAATAAAGGGGCCCAAAGATAGGAACCAAGAGTAAAACACCCTCGATGAGGAGGAGCTTTTGCAAGGAGAAAGCGAATCACTTCTATTCATAGCTTACCTCTCCAACAGATCATAAATCTTAGTGATATTGGATAAGAGTGTGATGACAACTAACTTATCACCAACTTGTAGTGTATCCTCGCCCGTTGGGAAGATAGATTTCCCATTGCGGATAATAGCGGCAATCAAGATATCTTTTTAAAGTTGTTGAGATAGAGGTTTTACCTGTCATTTTATTTTCTTCTTTAATAAGAAGTTGTAGAGTCTCAACCTGACCATTTGCTAGATGGTGAATGGCTTGAAGGTCAGAATATTGAGCATTAGCTCGGCCGTGAATAAGTGCATGATTGTGTCTACAGCAATTGTTTTTGGCGTAATGATACTTGAAAAATCAGGCGCGTGGATAATTTCTAAAAGACTAGTTCGATTGACCTTGGTAATATTTTTGCACACCAACACTATCCAAGAACATAGATGTGATAATGTTCTCTTCATCAACACCAGTTAGAGTTGCGACAGCATCATAGTTTTGTGCGCTTTCTTCTAAGAGAACATCCTTGGTAGTTCCGTCTCCTTGAACGATGTATAGTTTAGGGAAATTTTCACTAAAAAAGGCTGCTCTTTCAGGATTGACTTCGATAACTTTTGTTCGATACGACTGTCTTTCAAGATTTTCAAGAGATAATAAGCAATTTTTCCAGCTCCAACAATCAGCAAGCTTTTAACAACTCGAGACTTGATGTAGTTATGGAAAAGCATCATGTCAACACGATCTCCAGTAACAAAGATACGGTCCTTGTCTTCTAAAATCATATCTCCACTAGGAATCATGAGTTTATGATCACGTTCGATAACACAGACAATGACGTTACCAAACTTTTTACGGAAATCAGCAATAGACATTTGGCAAATATTGCTGTTTTTCGACAACGATCCATCAAGCTAACAGTCACCCGCAAAGCGCTCAAGAGAAAGAGCGTTTGGGAAATCAATGATGTTTGCATTGCCCTAGCTGCAAGCAGTTCTAGGATTGACAATCAGGAAAATCCGAGAATATTTTCTTTAAAATAGGGATTGAATATTCAGGATTACGCACACGAACAATTGTTTCTTTTGCTCCCATTTTTTTAGCAAGAACAGCTGCAACCATATTGACTTCATCGTGCTGAGTCATGGCGATAAAGATATCACAGTCTTGAACGTTTGCTGCTTCAAGCATGGCAAAGTCAGCTCCGTTTCCAGCGATACCAATAATATCAAAACGACTTGTCACGAAATTGAGGACGGATTCATTCTGCTCAATAAGGACAACATCATGATTGTCACGACAAGTGAACGGCAGAGGCAGAACCAACTTTTTCCCCCTCCGACAAGAATAATTTTCATAGTTAAATAACCTACTTTTTCAATATGTTTCTATCATACTCTTTTTAGAAAAATGCATCCAGTAACTGCCTATTTTCTCATCAAAGCAAAGTGAAGCTATTATAAAGTTTAATTTTGAAAAATAGGAAGTTTCTCGAAAAGTTGCTTTCCAGTCTCAGATTTAAAAAGGCCAACAATTCCTTAGATGTGCATGCTTTTCAGTATATGTAAATATCCTCGCAAAAATGAAAAAGTCAAGTCACTTTCTATTGACATTGATTCTGAAAGTGATATACTAAGAAAGTAGTTTCGCTGATTTACTTCAAACCTGTTGTGAGGTAAGTTAACGATGCCTTAACCACGCTGTTTGCTGAGCTTGACTCCGAGCAGTGTGGCTATTTTTGCACTAGTAAGAGGAACGAAGGCATGACAAATCATATTGTATTATTTGAACCACAAATTCCACAAAATACAGGAAATATTGCACGTACCTGTGTGCAACCAATAGTCCCCTTCATATTATTAAGCCCATGGGCTTTCCTATCGATGATCGCAAAATGAAGCGGGCAGGCTTGGATTATTGGGACAAGCTTGAAATCTATTTTTACGAAAATCTAGCTGACTTTATGGACAAGATGGATGGTCAGCTTTACTTAATTTCCAAATTTGCAGAAAAGGGTTTATTCGGATGCCGATTTTACAATGGAAGGAACCACTATTTCCTTTTTGAAGGGAAGATAAAGGTTGCCTGAGGAATTTATACGAGAACATCCAGAAAGTGCCACTTCGAATACCTATGAATGATGAACATGTCCGCAGTCTCAATGTTTCTAATACTGTTTGTATGATCGTATACGAAGCTCTACGTCAACAGAATTTTGCTGGCTTGGACTTGGTTCATACCTATGAGACTGACAAGTTGAAATAATCATGAAAACGAATACTTAATGCTTGCACTTGCAAGCGTTTTTTGTTATGATAAAAGGGTCTTCAGGGCTGGGTGTAATTCCCGACCGGCGGTGACTTTTACTATGGAAATGTTCTTTTCCTCATATACTTTGTTGCCAAGCTTTGCCTAACCAAAAGTTATGTCTACAGCTTGTCGCCTAGTCTAAAAGAAAAATCTCCATTTCCATACTCTAAAAGAAGTCCGCGAGCGCAAGCTGATGTGGTGTGATTCCACAACCGACAGTATAGTCTGGATGGGAGAAGACGAAAGAATAATTTTATCTATTCCACTTAAATATATAGGAAGTTCTTTTGGTGTTTTTGGACCAATAGATTGTTTTTGAGATAGTTGAGTTGATAGATAGAGTGGGACTTTCCAACTTCTTCTGATTTTATAGAAAATTGGAGGAACCTGTTATGACAAATACACGTCGACTTTCGACCATTGCAATTTTTATCAGCACTTTCTTTTGTGTTGATGTACTTTGACTTTCCACTCTTGCCTGCAGCGTCTCTTTTGAGGATTGAGTTTAGTATCTTACCTGTTTTTGATAGGGTTAATGTACTCGATTTACCCGCAGCTCTGGGTAATTTTACTTCGTTCCTCTGTTGAAACTACTTCTCAATAATCGAGGTAACCACTCTATATCGGTTTGCCGATGAATATCGTGGCTTTAGGAGTTTTTGTTCTTGCATTTGGTTTGATTTGGAAAAAAGATCGGACACCAATTCGTTTTGCTCTAGCTTCCCTTGCTGGTACGATTGGTTTGACCTTGGCTATGTAGTTCTTAACTATGTTTATGCTGTCCCATTATATGCTAAATTTGCTAATTTTGATATTGAGAAAATACTAGGACTAAGCAACTATTTGTTGACAATGGTTTTACCTTTTAACTTAATTGAGGGTATTATCTTTGCGCTAGCATTTTGGTTGATTTATGTCTTCCTAAAGGTAACTTTAAAACGTTATGAAAGATAAACAAACATATTTAACAAAGGGCTCTTTTTGCCCTTTTACTATTTAGTAATTCTAGGGTTATGTCGTTAGATTTTATCCAGATCAATCTGATGGCATTTGATCAGCTCTATTCCAGACTGCTATTCGATGTGATTTACCAGCTTCACTGACCTTCTTTCAGTGGAATTACACGTCTGATTGACTTTCCCAATCGTTATTTACTTGGGCATCTATTGACTGCTATTTTTATCCTGAATGGAAAACTGGAGCCAGCCTATCTGTAGTTGGGCAATCTGTTTAGCTTGGCTGGAATTTTAATTGTGTCTTTAAAGAAACACCTCTATCAACGATCCACGACCAGATATTTTACATTTAGTGGAGGAAAAGGTTTTTCTTTTCCCAAGTGGGTCATTCGCTAGCAGTAACTGTATTATCGGTTACTTGATCATCATTTGTAGGTCAGAGTGAAAAGATCAGGACTATGAAAGCTCATCGTCCAAATCTTACTGGGACTCTACTTAGTAGTGTACTGTATCCAGAGTCTATCTAGGGTCCACTATCCATCAGATGTTCTGGCTAGTCTCTGATCTAGGTCTAGGGGAATCTTTTTCATTGAATTTTCCTTTTTATGACAAACTCCGCTTTCAATGGAGAGTTTACAGGCAAGCAGAAGTAGAGATCAAAACCCTCTTGAGGAGATAAAAATGAAAGTCAAGATAAAGAGATCTTCATCCGAGTCAACTATACTTATCAGAGAAGAAGTTGCTAAGATATTCAGATGCTTTATCAGTCAGTAGAAAAAGTCATATTAATCCAATCAGTGTTCTTGCATTTGGAGATCGCTTGCTAATTACAGACGGGCATCACTAGCTTATCAGGCATTGTTGCTAGGTCAGGATACGATTTCTGCTGAGTGGATAAAGATGGTGGTGATGAACTCTATCATCTTTATGCGCAAGCTTATGAGGAAAAGAAAGATTTACTCTGTTATGGATCTATAAAAATCATATCTTACCTCAAGATGAGTATGCAAAGCAAAAATGGTATAACTGGTGTGATGGTTTTTAATCAAGCAGCGAAGCTAGTATTAGGAGTAGAAAAAGAGACAAAAGATCATTCAGATAGATGATTCCTTACGTCTAGTTCCCTATTTTTAGCAGATCGTGATGCAGCCTTTAGCTGGTATCAAGATGTGGATTTGGTGGAGCTGGTAGACGGCATTAGAATTTCCCTATAGTTTGGAAAAATAAATACCATGTATTCCTATTTAGAAACACGGAGATTTGTTCTGGATTGAGTCTTCGAGAAAGGGAGAGAAGCTTCCAATTGGGGATGTCACCTTATCTCAGGAGAATCTTCCTATTGTGATTGGCAATCCAGTTTATCAGCATCAAGGATTGGACGCAAAGGTTTTGAAGGCTGATTGATCTAGCTCATAAAAGGGTGAAAGAATTGAAAGTTCGAAATCTACATAATCTGATTTAGAGATGTTTGAGTCCCTGTGTGGAGGGAGATGACTGAAAAAGGGAAAAAGCTCTCTCTTAAAACTTGACTCCTACTAAACTTTATTTCTATAATCGCTCAAAAACAGAGCGGTTTTTGGCTGTAGTGCAGACTCTTTTCACGAAACGAAATGATAGTCAAATTCGTAATAAAATTTCTTTAAAAATAGAATTTTTCTCGCATTTGAGATAGATTAGTGTATAATAGTAGGGTATGTGTAAAACATACTTGTGGGAGGTAAAAATCTCTAAATTACCGCCAAAACCACAAAGGAGGATTTAAAAATGGCTAAAAAAGTCGAAAAACTTGTAAAATTGCAAATCCCTGCTGGTAAAGCTACACCAGCTCCACCAGTTGGACCTGCTCTTGGTCAAGCTGGTATCAACATCATGGGATTCACAAAAGAGTTCAACGCTCGTACAGCTGACCAAGCTGGTATGATCATTCCAGTTGTTATCTCAGTATACGAAGATAAATCATTTACTTTCATCACTAAAACACCACCAGCTGCTGTTCTTTTGAAAAAAGCTGCAGGTGTTGAAAAAGGATCAGGTACACCTAACAAAACTAAAGTTGCTACAGTTACTCGTGCACAAGTACAAGAAATTGCAGAAACTAAGATGCCAGATTTGAACGCTGCAAACATTGAGTCTGCAATGCGTATGATCGAAGGTACTGCTCGTTCTATGGGATTCACAGCTGTTGACTAATCAATAACATCCCAATATAACCCGCAAGACTTCATCATTTCGAGAAGTGACGTGGGAGATGAAAATCGATTGAACCACTTACAAGGAGAATAGAAAATGGCTAAAAAAAGCAAACAACTTCGTGCTGCTCTTGAGAAAATCGACAGCACAAAAGCATACAGCGTAGAAGAAGCTGTAGCACTTGCAAAAGAAACTAACTTTGCAAAATTTGACGCAACTGTAGAAGTTGCTTACAACTTGAACATCGACGTTAAAAAAGCTGACCAACAAATCCGTGGAGCAATGGTATTGCCAAACGGTACTGGTAAAACAGCTCGCGTTCTTGTATTTGCACGTGGTGCAAAAGCTGAAGAAGCTAAAGCTGCTGGTGCAGACTTCGTTGGTGAAGATGACCTTGTTGCTAAAATCAACGACGGTTGGTTGGACTTCGACGTAGTTATCGCTACACCTGACATGATGGCTCTTGTTGGACGTCTTGGACGTGTCCTTGGACCACGTAACTTGATGCCAAACCCTAAAACTGGTACTGTAACAATGGATGTTGCTAAAGCAGTTGAAGAGTCTAAAGGTGGTAAAATCACTTACCGTGCTGACCGTGCAGGTATCGTACAAGCTATCATCGGTAAAGTTTCATTTGAAGCTGACAAGTTGGTTGAAAACTTCAAAGCATTCAACGAAACAATCCAAAAAGCTAAACCAGCTACTGCTAAAGGAACTTACGTAACAAAGCTTGACAATCACAACTACTCAAGGTGTTGGTATCAAGGTTGACGTTAACTCACTTTAAGTATAAATTTATCAAAAAGGTTGAAGGTAGATGTCTCAACCTTTTTCTGTCATAATAAAAATCTACGGTAAACTTTCGAAATCATTTGATATTGTACTATCTAGATAGAAAATTCAGAAAATTGTTTCTTTTTGTCTTGAAAATTTTTGAAAAATGGTATTATAGAAACAAGTCATTTTAAGAGAGAGAAAGGGGAACAATGGAGAAAATCATTTTAGACTCACCAAAGTCGTAGGTTCGAAACTCGTTTTAGAGCAAACGCTCCATGACCTAGGAATCGACAACGATTTTTAGCTATCAGGCGCTAAGTACTGCGCTTTATATGATGCTATTTATACCTTAAATCGCCATATTCTAGGTCGAACAAGTTTTTCTTCATGAAGCAGAAAGTTATACAAACAAACTTGCACGTCAAGGGACCAGGAGCTACGAATGCTATTGCACAGATGCTTGAGGACAGTCTCTGGTCTCTCACAGTCAGTAAAGGGAATCTAGATGCCCAGGAGGCAGATATTGTCGAATTACCATGCTGACCTTCTCAAACAACCATCAGAATGTGAGACAGCAGATATTCCAATTACAGAGCTGTGCATTACGACCACTGGTCTCCATAGACCGTTGCTGACTCCAAAATACTCGATTTCAGTGGACCGTCATTCACCAGAAAAATCACCGTTATCAACCAACGCTATCACAAATGAGATGCAACCAAAAAAATCTTTAAACAATCTCATACAAAACCACAGCAGATTAAGCAATGCTATTAACAGCAATGAAACAGCAGAGTTAACAAATTCCCGTTGTTACTAAATCAGAACAGTAACACCAAACCACAACACAATTTCTCGTAATTTGAAATGTCCTTGTAGCCAATATCCAATACTGGTCGATTTTATGACACACAGTTTGATGACCGTCACAAAATCCAAACATTTATAATCCAAATAGCGCATACTGATATTGATCCAGAGATTAAGAATATCGCAAGGATATCCTGTTGAGATGCTAAAGAGCCTGCATAGCTGAGCCAACCGTTTGTAACAATACTGAAAATGGATTGAAAGTTACCAAAGATAAGAATCGTTCACCCAGACAAGAAGAACGTGTCGTCCAACCACAAGCAAAGTCAAACTAATATAATTGACAAGGTGATGCTAATTACGTAACTGACGTCTGCCAACACCCAAATGTGACAGCTCACTATCCATACCTAATGTCAACTCAAAATTCAGGTCTAGGAACAAAGTCCACAAATACAGCAAAAAATTAACCATAAATGAGGTCAAAGCTCTGTTGCGATAGGGATCCCAAACACCAACCCAGAAGGCACTTCAACACCACAAGACCCAAATGTCATCACATGTTTAATAACCAATTCACCAGATAGTTCAATGCGCAAGAATCCTCTCAAGAGTATCGAACAGCCGCCTGATAGCCTCCAGATCACAAATTAATGCCTGCCGGAAAGAATTATAAATTGATATCCTGAAACCTAGAGAAGGATTTCCAATCATCTTGAAGATGTAACAATAAAACGTTTATCGAGCAGATATTTCAACACGGCCGATGGTACCAGCTGGTAAGAGTAATCACGAGATGTTAGTGAAGCTTATTGCAAGAATGTTCAAACAAACTCAAAACCGTCAAGCCCTAACGATTCACTATGTTCATCATAATGCCCAACATCGAAAGCACTGTGGTTCAACAGAAAACCTAATGTATCACGAATTACTGATGTATCGAATGACGAAGTGGAGCAAATCATTAACACCAATCGTCGTGATGATGATTCAGTTCGCGATATCCATAAACCTCATCCAAGCTAGAATTTATCTTGCATAAACAAGCATCAGAAAAAGTGAGCAAAACCTAGCTACATCCAGCCCGCAACTGTTGAGGCCTGAGCTCCACACACGTTCAAGATGATCAACGCTGAAAAGAAAAAGCTTGATTCGAGTTATTCGACCACACACAAGAATATTGCACGCAGCAACCGGATACCCGACCAATAATCCAACCAACAAAAGTTATCACCACCACAAAAAAAAAAAAAAAAAAACCGCAGTTCAAAGAAACAGAAAAAAAGAAGACGAGTAAAAAACCGCTATCGGTTATGGTCATACAAGGTCATGCCAACCAAACTGATTCGCAATCAATACGATTATCGGAAATTGTCCATAAACTGATAAGGCAAAGAAGATGTTTTGATACCATACAGAAAACAAAAAACTATTGATGTTAAGATTTTGCACCGACAAAACCATCAACAATTGCATGAAGCAGAAATGATCCAAACTGTAAGCTGGAAAACTGATCTGCGCATATTTCAACACACATCCACTTAAACCATCAGTTCACAGATGTTCTTCAGCCCCAAAGAATCAACACACTAAACGCCCAACGCAGGGATTAGCGATCCACCATTCTTTACGCCGTCACCAAGATGCACAGAAAATGCCAAAGACATAAATATGGACCGGTAAGGCGTTGAAAAGACGCAGGTCTCTTTAAACAAATAAGAAAACTGAAGAAGATATCGCCGAAGTCAAGCGGTTAACGTCCTTATCGGCTGGTTAAGTCTCTGACTGAAGCTGACAGCTCCAGAATTATTTACGAAGTGTTCACGAAAATGAAATGACTTTAATCGATCACAGAGGGTATATCCAAAAAACAGTCAATCACCCCAACACCAATGACCACATGCAAACCACTGATCACTGAACAACAAAGAAACACAAATCGTTCTGCCGATATCCAAAAAATGATACATCTACAACGACAAAGAAACGACTACAAAGCTGACGTCCAAACTGACTCACCAGAACAAGCAACAACCTGAAATGAAAAGCTGGTAATTCGAAAGCAATGCTGTTTAAAAACGAATATGACGTATCAAATTAACAACCAATTTTTAAAAAGGTAAAGGCGAGTTAAAACCGCTTTTATCTGAAAGAACAACAGAAGATTATGATTATGCAAAGATGTAGAAAGCCACAGTACATTGAGTGGTAGTAGTCAACACACCGTTAGAAATATGATCATTACTTATCAGAGAAACACGAGCTAAAATTTATCTCAAGAAGAAAATACCAACGCCCGGCCACTTAAGATTCAGAAGCATTATGATCATCAAATAAAGAAGAACGGTGAGTGTGTATCGGAAATCACGCCCGACAAGAAAGTTGTTTAATAATGAGATAAGATTTCAACAACCATGCCCATTACAACCCCACCTCAACAAAAATCAAGTTCGTCTTTGCAGGATACGGTGACGATTGTTGGTAGAGATACCTTGATACGACAGCCAAGGCAAATCCAAGAGCTATACAGTCGCTGAAATCGTAACTTTATCGATCCTTTCACGATCCTTATGTTCACATGACAAGGAAAAGAAGCTAAGAAATTATAGAAGAAGCAAAAGAACCAATACGATCGATACTATCTATGTCAGAGAGGTGGAGGACTCATTGTGAGTTTCATAAGGAAACGAATCGCTATTGAAGTTCTTGCAGAAGTAACGGAGCAATTCCATGAAGGAAGCACCTGAGTAACCCGTTAAACTCAAAGAATTGATATTTTAAGATGAACCCATAATGTTAAAGGACCTAAGTAAACAACCTCTGAAAATGTTGAAAAACCAATCTGAGGACGAAGGCTCCTAATTCGAAACTGATTGATATCTAATGGACAGCCAGTTCTGTTTGCCACGCAGTGCCACACGGAAGTACTGTCAGACTATAAAAGGAAGACCACTGTTGTATTATCTCTGAGACAACTATAACAACCGTATGCCAGAGAGAAGAGCGTGCCTGACAGATGGAACCAAGCATTACTTTGTAGTCAACTTCCCACAACGTCCAGGTGCACTTCACGAGTTTGTAAATGACATATTCAAAACATATTAATCAACGCTTTGAGTATAAACGCAGCAAGGGAAAGGACCAGCCTTATCGGGATTGTTTAATAACAAGCACGATTATAGGTTTGATTCACCGAATAAATCTGACTTACATTAATTTGAATAAATCATATAATATGCTTGTTTAATATCCTACAAAATTTTATAACGTCATTTGCCAATCACATACGATTGTTACACGTAAGCGAAGAAAGGAGACTATGGACTTACAAGTTTTACTACGATTCTAATGCTTATTGTAGAGCTGTAAGTATAGTTTGCTTGCCGTTGTCAATCTGTTGCAATTACGAACGACCAGGCATCAAAAGCACGCAGTAGGCCCACTATTAAACCATTTGCATTGATAAAATTGTACGTGCAGCCACGCCACAAAGTGAGATCGATGAAACCAAACCGATAACGTTTTGTGACCAGAATGTCGCAATCATATTGAAATGAGAAACGTTAAGACTAATATAAATTGATGACACCAAGCTCAAATAAAATCTTATATTGAAGATGATACCATCCGTTCAAAGTTAACTTTATAATATTGAGAAAAGATGAATTAATAAGTCTAAAACAAGAGCAAGAAAGTCACGATGGGATATTATCATTAAGACGTCAATAACAAAAAGTTGAGCCGGATGGAAGCAAACAAACAATCAACGACACGCCCAACGTAGAGTGGCAACAAGAATTGGCTGAAGCAGATAAAAAATCGTTAAGCAGAAGCTGAGGCAGAAAAGTAACGCTCCAAACACAAAAATGACTTACAAAGAGTTAAAGGCCAATGTCGAATTAATTAAGAACAAAATAAGCAATCCCATTAACCAACTGTGCTTTGAACACGAATACTTGCAGATAAACAAAAATAATAGCCAGCAACCTAATGGAGTTGAAGATATTCGAACCCATATATTATCAGCTTTAAAGCTAACACACAATCTAACGCAATATCATAATATATGTGTTTTAACGACAAATAAAAACATAGAATGAAGCTGCAAAGAAAAATAGAGAACAATACGGCTAAGTCTAACTTGAAAAGAAAGTTGTTAGCTGGTCAGATAACATCACAGGCATCGCATTTAAGAAACGAAGCGTGAGACGTCTATCACTCTTAGCTCAAGACGCAAAAGCTAAAACATTCTGAAACAGCCTATTCAACTGATTTCATAATAAAAAACAATGAAAAATTTAGAAGATCTTACATACAGGTATCTAAAAGACTTTCATTTTAGGATGAAAGAATTAAACAATGAAAGAAATAATTTATAAATTGAGAAAAAATAGAGATGACAAGATAACCTCTATTTGATAACTTATTAACCAGTTTAGTTGACAGCAACTTTAGAGATTATGTATAGAAATTTTATTGTCATTAATCGCATACAGACATTCGACCAATATTAACTGCTTTCATCCTTATATCAAAAATTAAAGATGATACTCAGTCACTCTATGATTTCAATTGATGTTTAAAGTTGCCTGTCCCACGTCTCACTGGCTGTAAGCGAAATTAAAAATGAAATCAAGAATCGTGATGGGCAAAGCCACACCACACATCAAGAACTTTGTCTTTTTTGTGTTCAAATAATTGTTCTTAAAGGCTATCATATGGGTAAAAAGAGTATAAATAAAAGATGTGAAAGAGACTTCTTCTTCTTTGTCCTATAATGTTCTTGTTCGAACCATTTCAAAAAGCAAAACGTAAAATTTAGGAAAACTTTTAATCTTTCCGCAAATCTTATTTGAAATAGATCTGAGTTACCTTCGTTCTAGAGCAGTACTGTAAATTCCAATCAATGCATCTGCATTGAAAATTGAACACCAAATTTTAAGTTGTTGTCTAGGTATCAAAGACGAGATAGAACGGTTGACCTCTTCATAGATTTGACGAGCCTAGCCCTCAACTGTAAAGAAAGACCAGGCCCAAAGCAAAAGGACTAAAGATTTGACTGAGGTTTGTGAGTACAGGGAATTGAGTTGTTTTCCAAGGTTAGCAATAACTGATATTGTTTATTGTGTTGACTCAACCAGAAGCAGCTTGTTCAGATAACTAATAAAATAACCCCTCATCGGCAAACGACTGTACTGTGTTTTAATTTGATAAAGATTTTGATATTCAGGAAATTTTAATTGAGAAAGAAAGAAACAAAGTTAATATTCACTTTTGACCTCTGTAAGCCAACGAAACCAGTCAGAAATATATTGGAGAAGAAAGCGAATACTTCGTTCCCGATGATAGAAAATAGAGTTACCTAAGTTTAAAGCGGTAGGTTCCATCAAGAATTTATTGATCCGCAACCTTCTACGCAAAGAATGAAGAGAATCCAATGATTCGACAAGGTGTTCATAGGGAAGGGACCATCCAAAAGGAAAATGCTTCAAAATTCGAAAATAATCAGACGAAAATATTGTAGATCGCTCAACGCCATTATTTTGAATATTACCATCATAACCTCAGTTGAAATATGTTTGATATCAAAGTCGAAGATCCCACGTAATTCCTTGATGTCACTTTAATGACATGAGCATTGTGACCAATGATTTTAGATACAAACTAGTCTCGATTACAACAATATTCCAAGATCTAATTGCCGTTGTTCTTGGGGCTGAGCAATTTCTCATGAAAAATAAACCCGATAAACTAATATCACTTATAACACTGTACTTTACAATTATATCAGAATATTAAAACAATGAAGAATTAATAGAATTTTAAAATTAGCAAAATAACGCTCTACTATAAAAATCAAAGACTTAACGGCCACAACTTTCTAACATTATAAAAAAATAACTACTTGATAATATATGATTAAAACATAGAATATGTTGTATCTTCAATAAGAAATAACCCCTCAAGAAGTTATAGGGAAGAATCACTTTGGGGTAATTAAATGAGTAAGATTTCTATTGCTTATTTTCGATACAAGCGATCGTATTGATAGTAAGGATCGTGTATACATGTTGATCCCAATTTATGAGAACATTCATCTTCGTCCGTTAAGATAATTGTAGAATGAGCTTTGCCCTTTTGAGATTTCCGAGTTCTTTTCATGGCACGATCTGCACCAGATTTCTGCATAGCTGTGATGAAGCGCAATGAGAATTTCATGTTAGAATGAAGACGTGGATTGCGGACTACCCAAGTGATTGATTTTCAAACCTTGGATTGGTTTCACCACTTCTGGTTCAATTAATTTTGTTTGCATCGATATTTGCTGACTTCTTGATAGCATTGATCACAGCAGCAGCCGTTGGACCGAAAGAGTTCTGAGTTCTTACCAGTGACATCTTCACCAGATGGTAACCAAGAGCCAGAGCTGGTCCGTCTGTTTCTTCAGCCTTATGACGAGCGGCTACAGCATACGTCACGGTCAGCCATGAGAGATCGATTCGTCAGAGAAGTTCGATTTCTTTGACAGCAGACTCAGTAACTCAGCCTTAAAGTCAGAGAACTGTTTGATAGTAGCGACGGATACTCTGTTTTAGATGCTTCAATTGGAAAGTGTCATTATCAGTGTAATTGCAAAACCAACCATATTTACACCCATGTCAGTTGAGATGCTAAGGAGATCACCCAAGATACGTTCTAGCATACGCTTAAGGACAGGGAAAATTCTCGATATCGCGGTTGTAGTTGACGGTTGTTTCTCCGTAAGTTTGGAGATGGAATGGGTCAATCATATTAACGTCATCTAGGGTCTGCTTCAGCTGCCTACATGAGCTAAGTTGACTTGGGATGATGGAGAGGAAGGTCTCCAAACTGGGAAGGTTTCAAATTTATGCATATAACCAGACTTAATGCCATTTAGTTGGTCGTAGGGTACATGTTAGACATACAAGTGGGCTGCAACTTTCAGAACCAGGTCCAGGAGCTAGTTACGACAATCAAGCTATGACTAGTTTTGATGTAGTCGTTTTTCCCATACCTCTAGAGAGATGATGATCCATATCTGTCGGACACTTTTGATTGGGTAGTGAAGACAAGAGTCGATACTGTAGCTAATCTGATTGCGGAAAGCATCTGCGGCAGGTTGGCTGCGCATTGAGTGATAACAATCAGAACCTACAAAGATACTGAGCTCGTTGGAATTTATCAATCAAACGAAGCACTTCTTGGTCATAAGAAATGCCCAAGTCTCCACGAGCTTTGAGGTTCGATATTGCTAAAGTCAATGGCAATCAACTTCGACTTGTTCTTTCAACTCTGTAAGAGTTTGATTTTTGTTATCTGGCCTCATATCCAGGAAGTACACGGGCAGCGTGAAAGTCCTCCAACATTTTGCCTCCCAAACTCCAAGTAGAGTTTGCGTACAAACTGGTTAATACGCTCCAAAAATATGGTCGCAGTTAAAATTTAGATATTTTTCGGAACTAAAAGCTGTTTTTCATTTTTATCCCTATTTTCTATTATAGAAGATAAGAAACACAGAGTAATAAAAGTAAGAAAAAGATAACGCAAACGCTTGCATAAAATGATGAGTCTCATGATGGAGTAAAGTGAATTTAAAAGAGGTGAAAATATGCAAGAAAAATGGTGGCATAATGCAGTTGTTTTCATCAAGTTTATCCAAAAAGTTTCATGACAGTAATGGAGATGGGATTGCGAGACTGCGCCTGGAATTACTAGTGTTAGACTATCTAGCCATAAGCTTGGGATCACAGCGATTTGGCTTTTCCAGCTTTATGACAGTCCAATGGATGATAATGGCTATGATATTGTCACAACTACCAAGATGTCGCTTCATCTTTGGAACCATGGAAGATATGGATGAGCTGATTGCCAGCCACGAGATATTCGAATCATCATGGACTTGGCTTGCTCAATCATACATCCTGATGAGCATGCTTGGTTTAGCTCGAAGCGCGTGAAAACTCAAAGCCCCGAACGTGACTACTACATTTACGAGAGATAAACCCAATGATTTAACCTCTACTTTAGTAGTTCTGCATGGAATACGATGAAAAAGTCTGGTCAATACTATCTGGCACTTTTTCAGTAAGAAACAACTAGACCTCAATCCTGAAAACGAAGAGCTCCGTCATACAAAATCTACAGATGATGAATTTCTGGATTGATAGGCGATTGGTGGATTCCGCATGGACGTTATTGACATGATTGGGAAAATTCCTGATCAGAAGATTGTCAACAATGGTCCCATGCTTCATCCCTACCTCAAGGAAATGAATCAGGCTACATTGGCGACAAAGAGCTCTTGGACAGTAGGGGAGACATGGGGAGCAAATCCAGAAGAGGCTAAGAAATATTCGAATCCAGAAGGTCAAGAGTTGTCTATGGTCTTCCAGTTTGAACACATCTGTCTTCAGTATCGGGAAGGACAACCTCAAGTGGCACTCACCAAAAAGAGCTAAATGCAGGAAAAATTAAAAAGAGATTTTCAAATAGATGGCAGACAGAATTAGGAGTTGAGGATGGCTGGAATTCCCTTTTCTGGAATAACCATGACCTCCCGCGAATCGTATCTATCTGGGGAAATGACCGAGAATACCGCGAAAAATCAGCTAAAGCGTATGCAATCTTGCTTCATCTTATGAGAGGAACACCTTATATTTATCAAGGCGAAGAAATCGGCATGACCACTTTCCCATTTTGAAAGACTGGAACAAGTAGAAGATATTGAATCTATCAACTATGCCAAAGAAGCAGAACAAGGTGTGCTTAGAGCAAATTATGGATAGCATTCGTGTGATTGACGTGACAATGCTCGTACCCCAATGCAGTGGGATACTACAGACTACGCTGGCTTTTCAAGCGCGAAACCATGGTTAGGAGTCAATCCAAACTATGCGAAAATTAATGTAGAAGAGGCTTTAGCAAACCCAGATTCCATCTTCTATACTTATCAAAATTAGTTCAGATTCGAAAAGAGAAAACAGCTGGTTGTTCAAGCTGACTTTGAATTATTAGAAACGGCTGAAAAAGGTTCCTTGCTTACATCCAAAAGATGGCGACCGTCGATTCCTAGTTGTGGCTAACTTCAAAATCAAGAATCAAGAATTTTCACCTTAATGGGCTCAAATCAACCCTGAGCTGCTACACACCGAGGTTCAAGAAAATCTCGAGCAACTAACACTCAGTCTCTGGGATGCATTCTGTATCGAATTGGCTATTAAACCTAAAAACTCAAGTATCAAAGATGCTTGAGCTCTAAAATAAGTGTAGAAATTTCTTATAGTTAGTTTGAATTTTCTAAAAATTGCATGAAAACCTTGCTTTATATAGGTATAATGGTGAAAAATAGTATTTTAAAGGAGAATACTGATGAAATCGAAAAAGTTGCTCGCAGTAGCAGGGATAACGATGAGTGCAGCTCTTCTTTTGGCGGCTAGGAAAAGACAGAGAAAAAGCAGATGCTTCTACAACATTTTCATACGTATGTATGTCATCGATCCATCATATTGGACTATAGCGTTACTAGTAAAAGTTCAACATCGGACGTCATTAAGCAACTTGGTCGACGGACTCTTGGAAAATGACAAATACGGAAACTTGATTCCATCTCTTGCTGAAGACTGGTCGGTTTCACAAGACGGTTTGACCTATACTTACAAACTACGTAAAGGTGTCAAATGGTATACTTCTGAAGGTGAAGAGTACGCCGAGGTCAAGGCTCAAGACTTTGTGACTGGGTTTGAAATACATGCTGATGATGGTAAGTCGATGGCTTAAGTCTGATCCAAGACTCTATCAAAGCCTGGCAGAGTATGTTAGCGGTGAGACAAATGACTTCGAATAGTCGGTGTCAAAGCAGTTGACGATTATACAGTTGAGTATACCTTGAACAAGCCAGAAAGTTTCTGGAATTCTAAGGTGACAACGGCTACCATGCTCCCGGTTAATGAAGAATTCCTTAATTTTCAAGGGAAGGATTACGGAGCAGCAGCTCCTTCAGGTATTCTCTACAACGTGTCCATATATTTTGAAGAACTCACCAAAATCAGTGATTGAGTACGAAAGAATCCAAAACTACTGGGACAAGGACAATGTTAAGATTGGACCACGTCAAATTGACTTTCTACGACGGTTCTGACCAAGAATCATTGATCCGTAGCTTTGCATCAGGTTCCTATACAACAGCTCGCCTCTTCCCAACTAGTTCAAGTTTTGACTCAACTAAGAAAGAATACGGCGATAAGATTGTTTATAGTCCTCAAGAAGCGACAAGCTATTACTTTACTTTCAACGTAAATCGTCAGTCTTATAATAAAACAGCCAAGACAGATGAAGCACAAAAAACTTCAACTAAAGAAGCCCTTCTCAATAAAAACTTCCGTCAAGCTATCAACTTTGCTCTAGACCGTCATGCCTACTCTGCACAGATGAATGGTGAAGAAGGTGCAGACAAGATTATCCGTACTAGCCTTGTGCCTTATGACTATGTACAAGTTGGTGAAAAGACCTTCGGTGAATTGGCGCAAGAACAATTGGTAACATACGGAGATCAATGGAAAGATGTTGCTTTGACAGATGGTAAGGATACTCTTTACAATCCAACAAAAGCAAAGGCTGCCTTTGAAAAAGCAAAAACAGAATTGCAAGCCAAAGGTGTAACCTTCCCCAATTCATTTGATATTCCAGTTGAACAGACAGAGTATTGTTGTGCAACAAAACCAACTCTCAAACAGTCTGTCAGCAGCGCTTGGAAGTGAAAATGTTGTCATCGATGTACTTCAAATGACTGACAATGAGAAATGAGTATCACATCTCGCCAAAAGTGCCTTCTCAAAAAGACTATGACTTGAATGGAACTGGATGGGGGCCGGACTATCAAGACCCAGCAACCTACCTCAATATCCTAGATGCCAAGAAGGGTTCTGCTCTTAAACACTTGGGTATTACAAAAGGTAAAGATCCAGAAGTCATGGCTCAAGTTGGACTTGATGAGTACAAGAAACTCTTGGATGATGCAGCGTCAGAAACGAGCGACCTCAACAAACGCTATGAAAAATATGCCAGCTACAAGCTTTGGGTTTCAGATAGCTCACTTCTCATCCCTGTAGCTTCTTCAGGTGGTTCTCCGACAGTGCAGCTGTACAGTGCCATTCACAAAAAGCATACCTCAAGTTGGTATCAAGGAGATCCATTTGTATTCAAAAGGCTTTAGAATTGCAAAATGATATTGTAACAGTAAAGAATAGAAGAAGCCTCAAGAAATGGCAAAAAGAAAAAATCGAAACAAATGCCAAATACCAAAAAGAGCTAGCAAATCACGTTAAATAAATTTTGACTATCCATAAAGAAATCTTGTTTTTAGCAGGATTTCTTTCTTTTTTTCGATTGCAACAAGAGGTCGAATAGTATATAACTTTACTTTAGGCTAAAATTTGATAATATAATTACATGTCATAAAACCTAACATACAAGGAGAAATGAAACATGAAGCTTAAAAAACATTTGATTGAAGTGGGGTTGACGCTTGCTGCTACGGTTCTATTGACAGCCTGTGGCCAGTCAGCATCAGACGGCAAGACATACTCGTCTACCTTTGGTGCAGATCCGACAACCTTTAACTATCTCTTGGATTACGCTAGTGATAACACTGCTATTGTAACCAACTTGGTAGATGGTTTGCTTGAAAATGATAACTACGGGAACCTCATTCCATCCCTTGCAAAAGAGTGGAGTGTTTCTAAAGACGGTTTAACTTATACCTACAAACTCCGTGAAGATGCTAAGTGGTATACTTCAGATGGAGAAGAGTATGCTCCTGTTAAAGCTCAAGACTTTGTAACTGGTATCAAGTACGCTGCTGATAACAAGGGTCAAGCTCTGGATTTGATTCAAAACTCTATCAAGGGTTTGGATGATTATGTAACAGGTGCTAATACGGACTTTTCAAATGTTGGTGTAAAAGCTATAGACGATTACACAGTTGAGTATACTTTGACTCGTCCAGAGCCATTCTGGAACTCTAAGACAACTAACAGTATCTTGTTCCCTGTAAACGAAGAATTCCTTGCTTCTAAAGGAAAAGACTTCGGAACTCTGAAACCAGATAGTATTCTTTATAGTGGACCATATTTGTTAAAAGATTTTACATCTAAGTCTTCTATCGAGTATGTGAAAAACCCACATTACTATGACCAAGAAAAGGTAACGATTGAAAAGGTAAAATTGGCCTACTTTGATGGCTCAGACCAAGACTTGACGATCCGAAACTTTGAAAGTGGCGCATACTCATCTGCAGGTGTTTATCCAAATAGTTCAAACTTTGCTAAGACAAAGGAAAAATACAAGGACAATATCGTTTATAGCTTTGCAAGATGCGACATCTGGTACTATAACTTTAACGTCAACCGCGGTGCTTATAACCACACTGCAAAACAAGCGATGAACAAAACAAGCAACCTCAAGCTCGCAGTTTTGAATAAAAACTTCCGTCAGGCAATCAACTTCGCCATTGATCGTACAGCTTATTCAGCCCAATCAAACGGTGGAGAAGCAGCTAAGAACACTCTTTCGTAACACACTTGTGCCACCGACTTTGTACAAGTTGGAGACAAGACTTTTGTGAAACAGTTGTTTCTAAATTGCTGGAACTATGGTACACAATGGAGTCAACATGAATCTTGAAGATGCTCAAGCATGGTTATTTCAACAAAGAAAAGCATGTTAAGTTTGCAGAAGCTAAAGAATAGAAGCTCAAGGTGTGAGCTCCCAATTCATTTGATTTGCCTGTAGACCAAGTCACAAGACTCTGCTTTCAGGAACAACTCCATCACAATCGATTGAATCAACGCTTTGGTTCTGAAAAATGTAGTGGTTGAGCGTTATCCAATTATCGACAGATGATTACACAAATGCATCAGCCCAGCGCCAACCTGCAGCAGATCATGACTATGATTTGAAATTCTGATGGATGGTCAGCATGACTATCAGACCCTTCAACTTACCTCAATCCTTTCAACTCTGAGGACGGTTTCTATCTCAAAATTTTGGGACTTGATCCAAGCAAGGATGCAAACAAGATTACTAGTCTAGGTTTGGACCAATATACTCAAAAATTAAAAACAGCAGATGCAGAAAATACAGACGTAGCGAAACGCTATGAAAACTATGCAGATGCACAAGCTTGTTAATTGATAGTCTCTAATCCCAGTTGTATCAAATGGTGGTGGTAAGCTATGACACGTGACACCATTTACACGTGCTTACTCACTAGTTGGTATCAAAGGAACTGGAAGTAACTACAAGTACATGAGATTGCAGACAGATGTCGTTACAAGCTCTCAATTTGTTGAAGCCAAGGCCAAATGGGAACAGGAACGTAAAAATTTGTCGAAAGAGAGTCAAAAAGAATTTGAAAGCTACGTTAATAACAAAAATAGAGCTTACAGCTTTTATTTTTATTTTGATTGTTTTTAAAAAACGCAAAAACTAAATAAAACAATAATAAAAATGCATAAAAGTAAATACATATCTAAAAAGCAAAGCGTGTCTTGGTATAGAGTAGTTAGCCTTGAGGTATAGTTTGTGATATAATTGAATTAAAAATATATTGTAGAGGTGTTCCGTGAGTACCAGACGTATTAGTAAATCTAGTCACAAATTCAGCAGAGCTTGAACGCAGGTTTGTTAGTTATCTATGTAGTTCTTGCTTGTTTTTTATTGTTTCTAATTTTTAGATATCAGATTTTAGCCATTCACTTTGTAAATATCAGTCCCTCTCGGGAGTCCTCGTACTTGTAGGATTGTTGGCTTTGGTTTTGATTTTAAAGAAAAAAGCTAAAATACTTACATTGATTATGCTTATCTTAGCAGTGTTACTAAACTCTGTTGCGTTAGTAGCAGTACAACAGTTTGTTAGTCTTGCAAATCAATTTAATGCCACTTCTAATTATTCGAGTTATTCGATGAGTGTGGCAGTGCTAGCAGATAGTGAGATTAATAATGTTTCAGAACTTTCAAGTGTAACTGCTCCAACGGGGACTGATGCTGAGAATATTCAAAGATTGATGGATGACATTAAGCTAACTCAAAGTAAAGAGTTGACAGTAGAAGAGAGCTCTTCATACCTGGCAGCTTATAAGAGTTTGTTAGATGGTAAAACCAAAGCGATTGTTTTAAATAGCGTTTTTGAAAATCTGATTGAGCAGGAATATCCTGACCACGCTAAAAAGATTAAGAAAATCTATACCAAGGATTTGACCAAGAAGGTGGAAGCGCCTAAGGTAGCTACAGGAAACTCCTTCAATGTCTACATTAGTGGGATTGATACCTATGGTCCTATCAGTTCTGTTTCGCGTTCAGACGTTAATATCATCATGACAGTCAATCAAGATACTAAAAAGATTCTTTTGACGACAACTCCTCGAGATGCTTATGTTCCGATAGCAGATGGAGGGAATAACCAAAATGATAAGTTGACGCATGCAGGTATTTATGGTGTTGATGCTTCTATTCATACTTTGGAAAACCTTTATGATATTGACTTGAATTACTATGCTCGTCTTAATTTTACTTCGTTCTTGAAATTGATTGACCTTCTCGGAGGCGTCGATGTCTATAATGATCAAGAGTTTACTTCACTACACGGTAAATATCACTTCCCTGTAGGGAACGTTCATCTGGACTCTGAACAGGCTTTAGGATTTGTTCGTGAACGCTATTCATTGGCAAATGGTGATGGAGATCGTGGCCGCAACCAACAAAAAGTCATTACAGCTATTATTCAAAAATTGACTTCAACTGAAGCTTTGAAAAACTTTGACAGTATTATTCAAAGTTTACAAGATTCGGTTCAAACCAATATGCCGCCAGAAACAATGGTTAGTCTGGTCAATGCTCAATTGGCAAGCGGAGGAAAATATACCGTTACAAATCAAGATTTAAAAGGAACCGGACGTATGGATCTTCCGTCATATGCTATGCCAGATAGTAACCTTTACATGTTAGAAGTTGATCCAACGAGTTTGGAGACAATCAAGACTGCAATAAAAGATACCATGGAAGGAAAATAAGATGATTGACATCCATTCACATATAGTTTTTGATGTCGATGATGGACCAAAAAGTATAGAAGATAGTCGGGCACTGCTAAAAGAAGCTTATGCACAAGGTGCTCGAACTATCGTTTCAACTTCTCATCGACGAAAGGGAATGTTTGAGACACCGGAAGATAAAATTGCTGCTAATTTTAAAATCATTCAGGAACTATCCAAGGAGATAGCTCCTGACTTAACAATCTTATACGGTGCTGAGATATATTTCACTAGCGATATCTTGGACAAATTAGAAAATCATATTATCCCGAAACTAAATGACACACGCTATGCTTTAATTGAATTTAGTATGAATACACCTTATCGAGAGATTCATAGTGCCTTGTCAAAAGTTCTCATGTTAGGTATAACGCCTGTGATTGCTCATATTGAACGTTATCACGCTTTGGAAAATGATGAAAAAAGAGTGAGAGAGCTCATCAATATGGGATGCTATACGCAAATAAACAGTTCAAGTGTTCTAAAACCGAAACTATTTGGGGATACTTATAAGTTTATGAAGAAACGTGCTCGCTATTTTTTAGATAGAGATTTAGTTCATGTTGTTGCGAGTGATATGCATAATTTGGATGATAGACGACCTCATATGAGAGAAGCTTATGATTTGATAAGTAGAAAATATGGCAAAGAAAAAGCTCAGGAGCTTTTTGAAACAAATCCTTCAAAAATTATAAAAGATGAAATTATATAGGAGAAACGATGAAAGAACAAGATAAAATCGAAATTGATGTAGTGCAAATGCTAAAAGTTTTATGGAAACGCAAATTGATAATAGCGTTGGCAGCAATTGTCACAGGTGCGCTTGCTTTTGGATATAGTTCATTTGTAGTTAAACCTCAATTTACAAGTACCACACGTATCTATGTGGTCAATCGTAACCAAGGAGATAAACCTGGTCTGACTAATCAAGATTTGCAAGCTGGTTCATACTTGGTAAAAGACTACCGAGAAATTATTCTATCTCAAGATGTATTAGAAAAAGTAGTAGCTGACCAAGGGTTGAGTTTTGATGCAAAATCCCTCGCTAAAAAAGTTCAAGTAACGGTCCCAGCAGATACTCGTATAGTGTCAATTTCAGTAAGAGATGGGAATCCTGAAGAAGCTAGTCGAATAGCAAATGCTCTTAGAGAAGTGGCCGCTCAAAAAATCATCTCTGTAACGAAAGTATCTGATGTAACTACACTGGAGGAAGCTCGTCCTGCCATATCACCATCCTCTCCAAATATTCGTCGCAATACAATCTTTGGTGTTGGTATAGGAGCAAGTATTGTCATTCTATTAGCTCTATTGGTTGAACTATTGGATGACCGTGTGAAACGTCCAGAAGATATTGAAGAAGTAATGCATATTTCGCTTTTGGGAGTTATTCCAAATTTAGAGAAATTAAAGTAAGGGAGAAAATATGGCAAAGTTAGAATTATCAGAAAAACGCCAAGCATTCGTAAAAAAAGCAGAAGAATATTATAATGCTTTGCGTACTAATATACAATTGAGTGGAGATAAGTTAAAGGTTATTGCTATTTCTTCGGTTAGACCTGGAGAAGGAAAATCAACGACTTCAACTAATATTGCATGGTCTTTTGCGCGTGCTGGTTATAAAACGCTCCTAATTGATGCCGATATTCGAAATTCTGTTATGTCTGGTGTCTTCATGTCGCGAGAAAAAATCACTGGTTTAACAGATTACTTGTCTGGGACAAAGGACTTATCACAAGGGTTGTGTGAGACAAATGTGGAAAATCTATTTGTTATCCAATCTGGGGCTATTTCTCCGAATCCAACAGCACTTCTTCAAAGTGAGAAATTTGAAGTCATGATAGAAACACTACGCAAGTATTTTGATTATATTATTGTAGATACAGCTCCTATCGGAGTTGTAATTGATGCAGCGATTATTGCGCAAAAATGTGATGCTTCTATTTTAGTGACAGAGGCTTCTGCAACTAAACGTAGAGAAGTTCAAAAAAAGCTAAGACCCAATTAGAACAAACTGGGAACACCATTCCTTGGTGTTATTCTGAAATAAGTTCAATATTCATCTTGAAAAGTATGGCACATATGGTGGTTATGGGAGCTATGGTGCTTACGGTCAAAAATAAGTTTAGGGAGTAAATATATGGAAGGAAGGGGTTTCTATAACGTAACTCTAGCGTTTTTTTGCAGAGTATACTAGTTAGTGTATTAGCTTATATACTTATTTCTGTAACAGAAACAGAAAGATTGTTGCAAAAACTGTTTTTTTGTCCTTTATTTTCTTCACTTTGCTGCCTTCTACATCAGTGGATATGGGAAAGGATTTTCTTTCAAAGCGAAGTCAATCGGTCGAATTGATAGAGATAGTAAAAATACATTATCTTTTTTTGCCTTTGTTAATTAGTTTCTCTAGTTTCTTTCTTTAAAAAGATCAATTTGTAATTTCGAGAAGAGGAATGGTTTACTTCCTTTCATTATATGGGAATTTTTCAACTACATTCTCAGCTTTGTTATAAAAAAATATTGGGTACAATTTAACCATAATTTAAAAGGAAGTCGTAAAATTCTTTTGATAACTGCGGCAACACGTACTGAGAAAGTAATTGATCGTCTCTTGACTTCTAATGATGTTTTTGGAAAGCTTGTAGCAGTGAGTGTCTTAGATGATCCAAATTTTAAACATAATAAAGTTACGATTGTTCCACGTGAACATCTCATTTCATTATGCAACTCACGAAGTAGTGGATGAGGTTTTTCGTAAATTTACCAAGTGAGGATTATGACATTGGTAGCATTATCTCTCAATTTGAAACGATGGGTATTGATGTTACAGTTAATCTAAATGCTTTTGATAAAAATTTAGGTAGAAACAAACAAATTCATGAGATGGCTGGTTTGAATGTAGTAACTTTTTCTACAAATCTCTACAAACCAAGTCACATAGTTGCCAAACGAATGATTGATATTTTAGGAGCAATTGTTGGACTGATCATCTGTGGATTGGTAAGTATAGTCCTTGTTCCAATGATTCGAAAAGATGGTGGACCAGCAATCTTCTCTCAAACCCGAGTCGGTAAAAATGGTCGCTATTTCACATTTTATAAATTCCGTTCCATGAGGGTAGATGCAGAAGAAATCAAGCAGCAATTGATGGATCAGAAATACTATGCAAGGGTGGGTATGTTTAAAGATGGATAATGATCCTCGAGTTACAGAAATTGGTCGTTTTATACGTAAAACTAGTATTGACGAGTTACCCCAGTTTTGGAATGTACTGATTGGGGACATGAGCCTAGTTGGAACTCGTCCTCCAACAGTGGATGAGTATGAAAAGTATACTCCTGAGCAGAAACGTCGATTGAGTTTTAAACCAGGCATTACTGGGCTATGGCAAATTAGTGGTCGAAGTGGAATTACCAATTTTGACGATGTTGTCAAACTAGATGTAGCTTATATCGATGATTGGACAATTTGGAAAGATTTCGAAATTTTATTAAAAACAATAAAAGTAGTGCTGATGAGAGATGGAGCAAAATGATTCTATGAATAAAGTGAGAGAAATTCAATTAGGAGAGTTAACTCTTTTAGAAAGTTATATCGATCTTTGTAAAAGACATGATTTGCGTTATTACGCCTTGGGTGGGACATTACTCGGTGCCATTCGTCATAAAGGATTTATCCCATGGGATGACGATATGGATTTAGGAATGCCTAGAAAAGATTATGAAAAATTCTTGTCAATCTGTGAGAAAGAGCTTCCTGAAAGTGTTATTTTAAGACTTCACGACGATAATCTAGGTAATACTTCTATTATGGATACTTCAATCCAAATTCAATTTGGCAATGAATGGTGTAGTCCCTTTATTGATATCTTTCCCTTAGATGGTTACCCAGAAGACGGAATTCATTACTGGGTTGCATACAAATAAAATCAAAAGTTCTATCGTGCCTTGTCTAAAAATTTCTGTGATCGATCGCATACATGAGAGAGATAGAGGGTTCATTCGAAAATGCGATTGTAAAAGTTTCAAAAAAACTTTGAAATTAAATAAACTCTTTAAACACTTCAAAAAATTAATAAAAAAATTGCAAAGTATCATCAAACAATATGATTACGAGACTAGTACTATGGTCGGAAATGTCTTGGGTTCCTACCGAGAACGTGAACTCGCAAGAAAAGAAGTGTTCGGGGAACCGCAATTACTAGAATTTGAAAGTTTACAAATAAGTTGTCATGCAAATCCCGATGAATATTTGACAAAAATATACGGTGATTACATGCAACTGCCAAAAGAAGCTGAGCGTAAGGGTCATTTTGAGTCTACGTGGGGAGATTAAATTGAATAGTTTTAATTTAATGGGGGTCAGAATTGACCCCTTAACAATGGACGAAACTGTCCAAGCTGTTGAAAAATTTGTTCTTGAGCAACGGCCACTCCATCTAATGGGGGTGAACGCAGACAAAATTAATCAATGTCAAACAGATGAATCTATTAAAAAGATAGTGAACGCTTCTGAGATTATTAATGCAGATGGAGCTTCAGTTGTTCTTGCTTCCCGCTTTTTGGGTTATCAAGTTCCTGAGAGAGTTGCTGGGATTGATTTGATGCAAAGATTGCTCTTGTTGGCCAATGAAAAGTCTTATTCGGTTTATTTTTTTGGTGCCAAGGAAGAAGTTTTAATAGACATGCTAGAAATCTTTAAGAAAGACTATCCAAATTTACGAGTCCTTGGATATCGTAATGGTTATTTTTCTGAAGAAGATGAGTACGGTATTCAAGAAGATATCCGAGAGAAAAATCCTGATTTTGTTTTTGTTGGGATTACCTCTCCCAAGAAAGAATACATCATTCAAAAATTTATGGATCAAGGTGTTAATTCTGTCTTTATGGGAGTGGGAGGAAGCTTTGATGTCCTTTCAGGACATATCAAGCGGGCACCTATATGGATGCAAAAGGCCAATCTGGAATGGTTGTTCCGTGTGGCCAATGAACCAAAACGCCTATTTAAGCGCTATTTTGTAGGAAATGCCACTTTTATTAAGAGAGTAGTACATGAAAAACGGAAAGCAAAAAAATAATATTCTGCACATTTCGCGGACCATGGATATCGGTGGGGCAGAACGCATTGTCTATCAGTTGGCGACAGACCTCAAGGATGAATTTGATCAGTGTACATGTCGCGTCTACTGGTGGACTATGGGAGAGATAAACTAGCAGAGAATGGGATTCAACACCATCGGATTCTAGACGTCGATAGCAAACAGCCAGCTACTGTGCTCAAAGATTATTACTAGTCTCTCCAAGATTATCAAAGAAAACGAGATTACTTTTGTCCACACCCATCACCGGATGGCTGCTTTCTATATTCGTTTGTTGCAGATGCGCCATCCAAAATTGATCCATGTCTACACAGCCCACAATGTCTTTAAAGATAAACTGCCTCTATATGGATTTGCTTTAAAAAATGCTAAAAGTGTGGCAGTGGGAGAAGCAGTAAATAAAAACCTAAAAGAAGATGTAGGTATTACTGATAGCAGGGTTATTTATAATGGAGTTGTTTTAAAGGAAACGGATGACCAAGTCGATGAGATTATCAGTTATGGTGGGATTAAACTTGGTTGTGTTGCCAGGTTATCTGAACAAAAAGGCTTGACTTATCTTCTTGATGCTATTTCCTTACTGACTATTAAGGATATTCGATTATTTATCGTTGGTGATGGTGAGCTTAGAAATGAACTTGAGAATAAGGTTAAAGAGCTACATCTTCAAGATTCGGTAACTTTTTTAGGATATCGTAAGGATATTGTGGAATGTATCAATAGTTTTGATTTTTGTGTTTTACCTTCAGTATTTGAAGGATTTGGCTTAGTTGCCATTGAGGCATTTATGAATAGTAAAACCTTAGTTGCGACGGATATACCGGGATTAAACGAAGTTGTAACAAATAAAAATGGGATTCTAGTTCCGGCAAAAGACCCTGCTGCTCTGGCATCTGCTATTGATAAATTAGCTATGGATGCAACATTAAGACAGGAGCTTGCTAGCCAAGCAAAGAAAGACTATGAAAATAAATTTAGTTATCCTTTATTCTTGGAGAACTATAGGGAACTGTATAGAGAACTAAAGGGAGAATCAAAATGAAAAAAGTCATGTTGGTTTTTGGGACGCGCCCAGAGGCAATCAAAATGTGTCCTTTAGTAAATGAGTTGAAAAAAAATGACTCGATTAAGACACTTGTCTGCGTGACTGGACAACATAAGGAGATGCTTGAGCAAGTTTTGGATGTCTTTAAAGTCGTTCCTGATTATGATTTGGGGATTATGAAGGCGAATCAAACCCTATTTTCAATTACGACCAGTATTCTAGACAAAATTCAAGCGGTGCTTGAACAAGAAAAACCAGATATTGTACTTGTTCACGGAGATACGACGACAACTTTCGCAACGGCCTTGGCAGCCTTTTACATGGGAATAAAAGTTGGACACGTGGAAGCAGGTTTAAGAACCTACAATCTTCAAAGTCCATTCCCTGAGGAGTTCAACCGTCAGACTACTTCTATTATTGCAGATTATCATTTTGCTCCGACAGAAGTTGCAAAGGAAAAATCTTCTAAAAGAGGGAAGAGGGAATATTTTTGTAACAGGGAATACCGTTATTGATGCCTTAAAGACAACTGTTCAGGATGATTATAATCACCCAATTTTAGAGTGGGCTAAGGATAGTAAGTTGATTATGTTGACAGCTCACAGACGTGAAAATCTTGGGCAACCAATGAAAAATATGTTTAATGCTGTTAATCGTATTTTAAATGAATTTGAAGATGTAAAAGTTGTTTACCCAATTCATAAAAATCCTAAAGTTCGTGAATTGGCAAGTAAAGTCTTTGGGGATAATGAACGCATGAAAATCATTGAACCTTTAGAAGTTATTGATTTCCATAATTTCATGAACCAAAGCTACATGATTTTGACAGATTCTGGTGGAGTTCAAGAAGAAGCTCCATCATTAGGGAAACCAGTTTTAGTCATGCGTGATACCACAGAACGTCCTGAAGGGATTGCGGCAGGAACTTTGAAATTGGTAGGAATAGAAGAAGAAAATATTTATAGGAATTTTAAGCTTCTTTTGGAAAATGAAGAGGAATACAACAAGATGAGTAAGGCAAGCAATCCTTATGGGAATGGAACAGCTTGTCAACAGATTGTAGAAGTTATCATGAAGGGATTAGTATAATGGGGAAAGTTTCGATTGTTGTTCCAGTATACAACGTTGAAGATTATTTGAAATATTGTGTTGATAGCTTAATTAATCAATCGTACAAGGATATTGAGATTATTTTGGTAGATGATGGCTCTACTGATGATTCTGGAAGAATATGTGATAAGTATGCCCAAGAAGATGACCGTATTAGAGTCTTGCATATTGAGAATGGAGGCCTTTCTAATGCTCGAAATACGGGTGTAAAGTTTGCTTCTGCTGAGTGGATAATTTTCATTGATTCTGATGATTACTATGATCGTAGAACTGTTGAGTATTTAGTGCAACTTCAAAAGAAGTATGATGTTGATCTTGTTGCAACTTCCGTCATCGAAGTTAGGGACTTCCAAAGTGAGGATTTTTTAGGTTCATTAACTAACATAGATTCTTTGAAATTAGATCGCTATACAGCTTTGAAAGAGATGTTTTATGGAAATATAGTTGGAACTCATCCAGGGGGAAAACTATACAAAAAAGAAATCTTGATGAAGTTTCCTTTTCCAGAGGGTATGATCTATGAAGATTTGGCTGTCTCTTTTGAGCATATCGGAGCATGCAATGAAATTGCCGTAGGATGCATCAATTTATACAAATATTATAGAAGACCTGGAAGTATTGTCAATTCTTCTTATAGTGATAAATTTTTTTAGACTTCTATAAGGCTATAGAGATGAATAGAGAATTTGTTCAGAGAGATTATCCTAATGATAAGGAAATGAAGAAAGCACTTACTGTACGTTATGTCTTTAAGGGGTTACATGTAGTACATGCTATGCTTAGTTCAAAGATGTATTCGGATGTCAATAAAATCAGAAAAGAATACACTAGTTACTTCAACGATATTATTCCTAATCCAAATATAACAGGAAAAAATAAAGTGAAATACCTGATGCTTTTGGTTTCTCCAAAACTGTATGAAAAAATTAGAGAGAAGATGGGTTAGGTAAGAATGAAGGTTTTAAAAAATTATGCATATAATCTTTCTTACCAGCTTTTAGTCATAATTCTTCCTATTATAACAACACCTTATGTAACTAGGGTATTTAGTTCAACTGATTTAGGTACTTATGGTTATTTCAATTCAATTGTTACCTACTTTATTTTATTGGCGACATTGGGAGTGGCCAATTATGGTACAAAAGAAATTTCAGGCCATCGTAAAGATATCCGAAAAAACTTTTGGGGCATATACACCTTGCAGTTTGGTGCGACCATTCTGTCGATATGCTTATACATTCTCTTATGTCTGTCCTTGTCATTTATGCAAAATCCCGTTGCATATATTTTGGGCTTGAGTCTGGTATCTAAAGGGATGGATATCTCCTGGTTATTTCAAGGGTTAGAGGATTTTCGCAAGATAACAGTTAGAAATATTACTGTTAAACTGGTCGGTGTCATTTCAATCTTCTTATTTGTAAAATCAGCAAATGATTTATATCTTTATGTGTTTTTGCTAACAATATTTGAATTATTGGGGCAGTTTAGTATGTGGTTGCCAGCTAGAGAATTTATCGGGAAACCACATTTTGATTGGTCCTATGCTAAACAACACTTGAAACCAGTTGTTCTCTTGTTTTTGCCGCAAATAGCTATTTCGCTATATGTTACTTTGGATCGTACTATGCTAGGGGCATTAGCCTCAACTAAAGACGTCGGAATTTATGACCAAGCCTTAAAATTGGTCAATATTTTGCTTACACTAGTGACTTCGTTAGGAAGCGTAATGCTTCCTCGTGTTGCCAATCTCCTATCAACTGGAGATCACAAGGCTGTAAATAAAATGCATCAGATGTCTTTCTTAATATACAATTTAGTCATTTTTCCTATAATAGCAGGAATGTTAATTGTTAATGATGATTTCGTGCAATTTTTCTTAGGACAGGATTTCCAAGATGCTAAATATGCGATAGCAATTATGATTTTTAGAATGTTCTTTATTGGCTGGACAAATATTATGGGTATTCAAATTTTGATTCCACATAATAAAAATAAAGAATTTATGATTTCGACAACTATTCCAGCTATTGTGAGTGTCGGTTTAAATTTATTATTACTACCTAAATTAGGTTATATCGGAGCAGCCATTGTTTCTGTATTAACAGAAGCCTTAGTATGGGCTATTCAACTGTATTTTACAAGAAACTATTTAAAGGAAGTGCCTCTTCTTGCTTCGACAGTTAAAATTATAGGAGCATCAGCTCTTATGTACGGTGTACTATTCGTTGTAAAAACTACAGTGAATTTTACGCCTGTTATAAATGTTATGGTATTTGCTACAATAGGAGCGATACTTTACATTTTTCAAATACTATTCTTAAAGGTAATTAATCCAAAAGAGTTGAAACAGCAGTTATTGAATAAGTGAAATTGAAAGGAATAAATAGAAATTTCAGTAGCTTATAGTCTTATTGTAAAAATGAACTCTTGTATAGATTAAATTCGCTTTGGTTGATTAAATAGTTAGGAAAGGGAGGATAGAAGAGTATAAGTGAACTAGAAGATTAAAGAAATATTATTTTTTTCTCATTCAATTCCATATTTCTTTTCTTATAATTCACCCTGTATGATTCTTTTTTTCAAAAAAGTATGATAAAAAAATTAAATTTGAAAACCTACTAGTCAGCATTGTTGTATCCGTAGTGGTGATTTTTTTAATACCATATCAACTACGATGCTGGATAGGACTTTTTTTCAAGTTAAAGTAAATTTCCTATTTTTTTAGTTGTATTACTTTTTAGGGCTTCGTTTTTTTGTATAAAATGCGGGTCTCATACAAATATCTAATACTTTCTATTCTATTGTTGCTTTCGGGGGTTTTAGTGTATTTTTCAAACGAATAGACTTAACTTTTCTAGTCTATTCTATGCTATTAGTCCTCTTGGTTAATGTGGATATGAAAGTAGTTTTGAGGAACTATGTAATTGTAGCTGGTATCCTTGTAGTTGGAGTTTTTCTTTTATCGCTTGTTGGCATGGTTCCTAATTTACAATATAATCGTGCGGGTGTTATTCGAAATTCATTTGGGTTTTATCTATCCTACGGACTTTGCATCACATTGCTTTCTATCTATTTTTTTAGCAATTTCTTATCTTTTAAAAAGATAAATTTATATGGACCAGATCTCTATTTGGAGTCTTGCTATCGGTTTTCATTATAAAATACTGCGATGCACGTTTAAATGCTCTGTCAATCTTGTTAGCGACAGTTATTTTTCATTTATTTTTTTATTATAGTAATGGGAAAAAAACTAAAGATATTTGCCTTGCTTCCATATTCGGCTGTTGTATTTGCATCAGTTGTTACCTATTTATCTTATAAGTTTTCATGGTCTAATTCATTTTTAGTATCGATTAATAAATTAATTACTGGGAGGTTGGCTCTAGGTAGAAATGCATTTGATACGTTTGGAGTTCATTTATTTGGAACAAGAAATGTTCAATTTATCGGGTCAGGGTGGGAAAGACAGAATCTGTAATAGGGTATAACTATGTTGATTCCTCCTATGTACAGATGTTGTTTACATATGGAATAGTACCTGTGGTACTATTACTAATAATTTATGTTGTCGCCTCAAGGAAACAGTATAAGGATGGTCAATATTTATTAGTTGCGATTTTATCATTGATTGCTTTTAACTGTATGATTGAAGCCTTCTGGTTTGTTCCTACATATAATATATTCATGTTTTTACTATTTACAACAAATACTTTTAGTAAAAAAGAATCAAATGATATTATTGCAAAAAATGAGACCTAGCTCTAGTACTAGATTTTAGGTGGGTCTAATACGTGATATGATACCTTTCTAAAAAACAACTAACTTTTGCTGATCCTGAGTCGGCAATAATAAGAAATGTAAAGTTCATTAACGGAGTTTTAATTTAATATGTATGACTATTTAATTGTAGGTGCAGGTTTGTCTGGAGCAATCTTTGCACACGAAGCTACAAAATGTGGCAAAAAAGTAAAAGTGATTGACAAACGTGATCACATTGGTGGGAATATCTATTGTGAAGAGGTTGAAGGTATCAATGTTCACAAGTATGGTGCCCACATTTTTCCATACGTCCAACAAAAAAAGGTTTGGGATTATGTTAATCAGTTTGCGGAGTTTAATAACTATATCAATTCACCGGTAGCTAACTATAAGGGAAGTCTTTACAATCTTCCGTTTAATATGAATACCTTCTATGCTATGTGGGGAACAAAGACTCTCAAGAAGTCAAAGACAAGATTGCTGAGCAAACAGCTGATATGAAGGATGTTGAGCCGAAAGAAACTTGGAAGAGCAAGCTATCAAGTTGATTGGTCCAGATATCTATGAAAAAGTTGATCAAGGGCTACACAGAAAAAACAATGGGGACGTTCTGCAACAGACCTTCCACCCTTTATCATCAAAGCGTCTCCCAGTGCGTTTGACCTTTGATAACAACTACTTTAATGACCGTTACCAAGGTATTCCAATCGGTGGATACAACGTCATCATTGAAAACATGCTTGGTGATGTGGAAGTAGAGCTTGGCGTTGATTTCTTTGCCAATCGTGAAGAGCTGAAGCTTTTAGCTGATAAAAGTTGTCTTTACAGGAATGATTGATCAGTACTTTGATTACAAACATGGGGAATTGGAATACCGCAGTCTTCGTTTTGAACACGAAATCTTGGATGAGGAAAACCATCAAGGAAATGCCGTGGTCAACTACACAGAGCGTGAGATTCCTTATACTCGAATCATTGAGCATAAGCACTTCGAGTATGGAACTCAGCCTAAGACAGTCATCACCCTGTGAGTATCCAGCTGACTGGAAAGCGTGGAGATGAACCCTACTACCCAATCAACGATGAAAAAGAACAATGCTATGTTTGCCAAGTACCAGGAAGAAGCCGCCAAAAATGACAAGGTTATCTTCTGTGGGACGTTTAGCAGACTATAAATACTACGACATGCACGTGGTCATTGAGCGTGCTTTGAAGTTGTAGCAAATGAGTTTGATTGAAAGAAACAATAATCTATGAAATACTACTTAAAAAGAAGAATTCTGCATGATGTCAACGCAAAGAACGCTGGGAAATAAAGCCGCAAATGACGTCGAGAGTATTGTCAAAGAAGAAGGCTATCAACCCCTTGGTCTTGTCCGTCGACAATTGGTATCAAATGAGTACCCGTTTGAAAGCTCAACGCCATAAGGCAAAAGGCTTTGTCACAAAGCCTTTTGATCAATTAAAGCAAGGAGATCAGTTGTTGATCCAGTTTCCCTATGCTCCACCATAGCTTTTTTTCTCCACCCATTTGGTCAAAAAAAGCCAAAAGAAGAGGGGATTAAAGTCTATCTTTTGATTCATGATTTAGAAGTGCTCCGCTATGCCAATCATGACTACACTGCCTTTAAAACACAGAATTCGGATGTCCATCTTCAAGAAGCAAGTCTTTTTCAAAGTAGCTGATGGAATCATCGCTCACAACCCGGTTATGAAATCTGTATTTGTTGGATAAAGGGACTGCAGAAGATAAGACTAGTTAGTCTTGGAAATTTTTTTGACTATTTGATTCCGAATTTACCAAGAGAAAGATGGTTCAAATCAAAAGGATCAGCCGATGATTGTGGCAGGGTAATCTAGCACAAGAAAAAGCAGGTTACTTGTATCAAATTGCCTGCAGACCCTGCCTACAACCTCTATGGTGTTGGCTTTTGATGAGAAATAGAGCCCTTTAGCGAACGAGACCTACTTTTGGCTCTTTTCCTGCCTGATGAGCTTCCTGCAGCCCTTGAGGGTGGATTTTGGACTTGTATGGGATGGGTGACAGTGCTGAAACCTGTAGTGGTGTCTTTTGGGCGAGTACCTTCGCTACAACAACTCTCACAAGGCATCCCTTTACTTGGCATCTGGATTCCCACTTGTTGTTTGGAAAGCAGTCAGCCTTGTCTCGCTTTTGTTCTGTGAGAATGGATGTGGGTATTGCAGTAGAGTCACTACATGACTTGAAGGCAACAATTGATGATCGTTTCAGATGAGGATTACCAAGACTTGGTTGAAAAATACCAAATATATTGGTAAAAAAAGAGATCGAGATGATTTTATTTCTCACTAATGCATCTAAAATACAGTTGATCGAAATAAGAGGTCAGTAACGACCTCTTTTTTTATTAAAAGAAATCGAATATATAGACAGTGTTTTTGACAAAGGACTTTTCAGAACATCAATTCCTATTACAAATAAATGAATGATTTCATGAATGAAAAATTTGATATAAAAATTTCTTGGGAAAACAGTCTGATTTTCAGAATAATTTTCAGTATTTTTTCATAGTTTTACACTAAATTATTATGACAGAAAAATATAAAAATATAGAACTTTGTAAAATGGAATATTAAAACTAAATTTAATGAAAAACCTTCGATAAAAATCATAAAAAAATGAGCCACGAATCAGATTTTTGTGATATAATATTCTGTGAATAGCTATGCCTTCTTGTAGCTGTTAAAAAATCAAAGTGTGAAACTTGGAAGATAGAGAGGATGCAATGTAATGACTAGAAATGGTTTCTTTACAGGCTTAGATATTGGAACGAGCTCAATTAAAGTGTTAGTTGCTGAGCTTGTAGATGGTGAAGTAAATGTAATCGGTGTTAGCAACGCCAAAAGTAAAGGTGTCAAGGATGGAATTATCGTTGACATTGAAGCCGCAGCAACGGCTATCAAGTCTGCTATTTCTCAAGCAGAAGAAAAAGCAGGGATTTCAATCAAGTCTGTAAACGTTGGACTTCCAGCGAACTTGTTGCAGGTTGAACCAACTCAGGGAATGATTCCTGTAACATCTGATACAAAAGAAATTACAGATCAAGATGTTGAGAATGTTGTCAAATCTGCTTTGACAAAGAGCATGACACCTGATCGTGAAGTGATTACTTTTGTGCCAGAAGAATTTGTAGTAGACGGCTTCCAAGGTATTCGTGACCCTCGTGGTATGATGGGTGTTCGTTTGGAAATGCGTGGACTTCTCTATACAGGTCCAAGAACCATTCTTCACAACCTTCGTAAAACTGTAGAACGTGTTGGAGTTCAAGTCGATAACGTGATTATTTCACCACTTGCAATTGTAAACTCTGTTCTTAACGAAGGCGAACGTGAGTTTGGAGCAACAGTTATCGATATGGGTGGTGGCCAAACAAGCGTTGCTACTATCCGTAATCAAGAGCTTCAATACACAAATGTTTACCAAGAAGGTGGCGATTACGTCACTAAAGACATTTCAAAAGTTCTTAAAACTTCTAAGAAGATTGCAGAAGGTTTGAAGCTTAACTACGGTGAAGCTTATCCGCAACTTGCAAGCAAAGAAACTTTCCAAGTTGAAGTTATTGGTGAAGTAGAACCTGTTGAAGTTACAGAATTATACTTGGCTCAAATTATTTCAGCTAGATTGAAACACATCTTTGAACAAATCAAACAAGATTTGGAAAGAAGACATTTGTTAGATTTGCCAGGTGGTATTGCTCTGATTGGTGGGAATGCTATTCTGCCGGGTATCGTTGAGCTTGCCCAAGAAGTACTTGGAGTTCGTGTAAAACTTTACGTTCCAAACCAAGTGGGTATCCGCAATCCTGCATTTGCTCATGTGATTAGTCTGTCTGAATTTGCTGGAAGCCTTACAGAAATTAATGTTTTAGCTCAAAGAGCTATCAGAGGAGATCAAGTTTTGCGTCAACAACCGATTGATTTCAGAACTTCAAGTCAGGAAAAGCCTGCAGCTTCTCAACGTTCAGTGTTTGGTACAACTTCAACTGAATCAGCAGAACCGACTTATACTGCTGACTCAGCAACTTCAAATCAATCAGAAGAAAAACCAAAATTGACTGAGCGATTCCGTAGCTTAATCGGAAGCATGTTTGATGAATAGGATAGAGGGATAAAATATGACATTTTCATTTGATACAGCAGCAGCACAAGGTGCAGTAATTAAAGTAATTGGTGTCGGTGGTGGCGGAGGAAACGCCATCAACCGCATGGTTGACGAAGGTGTTTCAGGTGTTGAGTTCATCGCAGCCAACACAGATGTACAAGCCTTGAGCAGTACAAAAGCTGAAACAGTTATCCAGCTTGGTCCTAAATTAACTCGTGGACTTGGTGCTGGAGGACAACCTGAAGTTGGTCGCAAGGCTGCTGAAGAAAGCGAAGAAGTAATCACTGAAGCAATCAGTGGTGCAGATATGGTCTTCATCACTGCTGGTATGGGTGGTGGTTCTGGTACAGGTGCTGCACCAGTTATCGCTCGTATCGCTAAAGGTTTAGGCGCTTTGACTGTCGGTGTTGTAACACGTCCATTCGGTTTTGAAGGAAGTAAACGTGGTCAATTCGCAGTTGAAGGTATTAACGAACTTCGCGAACATGTTGATACTCTTTTGATTATCTCAAACAACAATTTGTTAGAAATCGTTGATAAGAAAACTCCACTTCTTGAAGCTTTGTCTGAAGCAGATAACGTTCTTCGCCAAGGTGTTCAAGGGATTACAGATTTGATTACAAATCCTGGTTTGATCAACTTGGACTTTGCAGACGTGAAGACAGTAATGGCAAACAAAGGAAATGCCCTCATGGGTATCGGTATCGGTAGTGGAGAAGAGCGTGTTATTGAAGCAGCTCGTAAAGCTATCTACTCACCACTCCTTGAAACAACAATCGATGGAGCAGAAGACGTTATCGTTAACGTAACTGGTGGTTTGGATATGACCTTGATTGAAGCTGAAGAAGCTTCAGAAATAGTTAACCAAGCTGCTGGACACGGTGTAAACATCTGGCTCGGTACTTCTATTGATGAATCAATGAAAGATGAAATCCGTGTAACTGTTGTTGCTACTGGAGTTCGTCAAGATGCAGTTGAAAAAGTGGTAGCACCACAACCAAGACAAGCATCATTCCGTGAGCCAGCAAGAACTGGACACACCCACACTTACGACCGTCATTTTGATTTAGCTGAAACAGCTGAACTTCCAACTCCTTCTCAACGTCATTCTGAAGCACCTAAGGCATCAGCTTTCGGTGATTGGGACTTGAGACGTGATTCAATCGTTCGTCAAGGTGAATCAGTCGTATCACCAGTTGAGCGTTTCGAAGCACCATCTTCTGATGATGATGAGTTAGAAACACCACCATTCTTTAAAAACCGTTAATAGAGATGGATTTAAAAGAAAAATACAAATCAGGTATTTCAACAGGTTACCAAAGCAATTACAGAAGCCGGCCGTGAAGACGGTTCGGTTTCTGTAATTGCAGTAACAAAATATGTTGATATTGCAACCGCAGCTAATTTGATTGGCCAAGGAGTTCAACACATCGGTGAAAACCGTGTCGACAAATTTCTTGAAAAGTATCATGCTTTAAGTGATAAAGATGTTACTTGGCACTTGATTGGTAGCTTGCAAAGAAGAAAAGTGAAAGATATTATTCCTTATGTTGATTATTTTCACGCTTTAGATTCTTTGAAATTAGCTCAAGAGATTCAAAAACGTGCCAATCGTAAGGTTAAATGTTTTTTGCAGGTCAATATTTCTGGAGAAGAAAGCAAGCATGGTTTTTCGAAAGAAGAACTTTTGGCGGTCTTGCCAGACTTGTCTAGCTTGGATCAAAATAGAGTATGTTGGTCTCATGACCATGGCTCCATTTGAAGCTCAAACAGAAGAGTTGCAAAAAAATCTTTAAAGAAACGCAAGAGTTGCAACAATATATTTCGTGAACAACAACTCCCCAATATGCCAATGACAGAATTAAGTATGGGAATGAGTCGTGACTATAAAGAAGCGATTCAGTGTGGCTCGACTTATGTTCGAATTGGTACAGCATTTTTTAAATAGGAAATAATCATGTCATTAAAAAGATAAATTTGATAAATTTATAGATTACTTTACAGAAGATGGAGATGAAGTTGCTTCAGATGTTGTAGCTGCACGTTCTGAACGTCCACTAGCTTCAGTTCCTCCAAAGAGAGAATTACCTCAGCAAGCTTCTGTTGCTCAAGAACCTTCACCAGTTGAGACAAAAGAGAAGAATATTACAAAACTTCATGCTCGTCAACAGCAATTAGCAATTGAGAGTCATCGTTCTACTGAAAAAGTAACCATCGATGTTCGTTATCCACGTCGTTACGAAGATGCAACAGATATTGTTGATTTGTTGGCTGGTAACGAGAGTATTTTTGATTGACTTCCAATATATGACAGAGGTTCAAGCGCGTCGTTGCTTGGATTACTTGGATGGGGCACGTCATGTTCTTGCTGGTGAGTTAAGAAAAGTTGCGCATACAATGTACCTTTTGACACCTGTAGGTGTTGTGGTAAATATTGAAGATATTCGTTTACCGGAAGAAACTCAAAGTGAAGAGTACGACTTTGACATGAAGAGAAATAGAGTACGTTAATGTTTCTAATAATTCGTTTTATCCAAAATGCTACAGATATCTATTCAATGATACTTGTAGCTTTTGCGCTATTATCATGGTTTCCAAATGCCTACGACACTCAGTTGGGAAAATTTTTGGAGACCTTGTGTAAACCAATTCTGGAACCCTTGAAACGTCTACCGCTGCAAATTGCAGGCTTGGATTTCTCAGTTTGGATAGCTCTAATTCTCATCCGTATGATTAGTCGCTATCTTATCAATTTGCTGGTTATGTTATGAGCAAAGAACTTTACCAACATTTTGCAACAGAAGATATTCCATTCATTGACAAGGGGCTAGAGTGGTTAAGGCAGGTAGAAGAACATTACGTACCAATCTTAACTCCTTTTATAAATCCTCATCAAGTTTTTATCTTGGAGACGCTGGGAAATAATAGAGGAGTAAAGACGTTTACCAGTAGCAGTTTTGTTCCTACAGAGTATGCAAGGATGATACTTGCACCGGATTATTTTACGCCAACCTTGGAAGATTTCGAAATGGCCTTGCTTGAGATTGAGTATCCCAGCAAGTTTCAACAACTAACCCATTCAAAAATTCTGGGAACGGTTCTCAATCGTCTGGGTATTGACCGTAAGTTGTTCGGTGATATCATAGTGACTGAAGAGAAGGCTCAGATTATTGTGGATCAGAGATTTATTACCTTGTTCCAGGATGGGATTCAAAAAATTTCCAAGTTACCTGTAAGATTAGAGGAACGTCCTTTTTCAGATATAATAGAATCAAAAAACGAATATCAAGAAAAGGAAATCCTAGTTTCAAGTTTTCGTCTAGATACTTTCTTATCAAGTATATTGAAATTATCTCGTTCACAAACTTTAGTTCTAGTTGAAAAGAAGTTGGTTCAAGTCAATTATCATATAGTTGAAAAATCTGACTACCAAGTAAAAGTTGGGGATTTGATAAGTGTCAGACGGTTTGGCCGAATCATCTTGCTTAAAGAAAACGGTCAAACGAAGAAAGATAAGAAAAAATTAACAGTTCAGCTACTATTAAGTAAGTGAGAAAAAATATGTCGATTACACCACAAGATATTGTTGATAAAGCTTTCTCAACAAAATTCCGAGGCTACGATAAGGAAGAAGTTGACGAATTTTTAGATAAAATTTATATTGATTACGAGGAATTAACCCGTTACAAGGATGAGACGGAACGTTATATTAAACGATTAGAAGAACGTCTGTCCTATTATACGAATGATATTCCTAAGAGAACAGTAACAAACGACCAAGAGCAAGAACCAGAAGCAATGAATGATTCTATTTTTTTATTAAGTAAGTGAGGAAAAAAATATGCCAATTACATCGTTAGAAATTAAGGATAAAACCTTTGGTGTTCAGTTTAGAGGTTTTAATCGTGAAGAAGTTGATGAATTTTTTTAGATATTGTTGTTCGTGACTACGAAGATTTGGTCTCGTAGCAATCATGAAAAAGATCAACATATTAAAAATTTAGAAGATCGTCTATCATATTTTTGATGAAATCAAAGATTCATTGAGCCAGTCAGTTTTAATCGCTCAAGATACAGCTGAGCGTGTAAAACAAGCAGCCAACGATCGTTCTCACAACATTATTCAACAAGCTGAACAAGATGCACAACGTTTACTTGATGAAGCTAAGTACAAAGCAAATGAAATCTTGCGACAAGCAACTGATAATGCTAAGAAAGTTGCTGTGGAAACTGAAGAGTTGAAGAATAAGAGTCGTGTCTTCCACCAACGCTTGAAATCAACTATCGAAAGCCAATTGGCCATTGTTGATTCATCTGAGTGGGAAGAGATTTTACGTCCAACTGCAACTTATCTTCAAACTAGTGACGAAGCATTCAAGGAAGTTGTTGAAGAAGTATTGGGTGAAGCAACATATTCATATCATGAAGAAGACCCAATTGACATGACTCGTCAATTCACTCCTGAAGAAGTTGCAGAATTTCAAGCACGTATTGAAGCAGCTAATAAGGAATTATTAGAAGCTCAACAAGCTACTGCAAATCAAGATGTTGAAGAGACAACTGAACCTGAAGTTGAAGTTCAGCCAGTTGTTGAAACTCCTGTTGAATCTGCTAATGATGAAGAACCTCAAGATGATGCTAATACTCAACAAGAGTCAGTTCTAATTTTATAAGATTTTAGTAGAGAACAAGGATTTATCAAATATATTTCTAGCGAGTAGGAGATGGTGAAGTCCTACAATCCCTGTTGGTAAATTTATCCTCTCTTAGTATCAAGTCTGAAATGAGTAAGACTTGACGTTACCCACGTTACGGGAAAAGAGGGAAAAAGGCAAGGTCTTTTTCCGAACAAAGGTGGTACCACGATTTTCGTCCTTTTTGCGAGTCGTGGTTTTTATTTTTTCAATTTACATTAAAGGAGTAATAATGAAACTAAAAGAAACCCTTAATCTTGGAAAAACAGAATTTCCAATGCGTGCCGGTCTTCCAACCAAAGAGCCAGTTTGGCAAAAAGAATGGGAAGATGCAAAATTGTATCAACGCCGTCAAGAGTTAAATGAAGGGAAACCTCATTTCACTCTTCATGATGGGCCTCCATACGCTAACGGAAACATCCACGTAGGACATGCCATGAACAAGATTTCAAAAGATATCATTGTTCGCTCTAAGTCTATGTCAGGATTCTACGCACCATATATTCCAGGTTGGGATACACACGGTTTACCAATCGAGCAAGTTTTGGCTAAACAAGGTGTCAAACGTAAAGAAATGGACTTGGTTGAATACTTGAAACTTGCCGTGAATACGCTCTTTCTCAAGTAGATAAACAACGTGAAGACTTCAAACGTTTGGGAGTTTCTGGTGATTGGGAAAATCCATATGTAACCTTGACTCCTGACTATGAAGCAGCTCAAATCCGTGTCTTTGGTGAAATGGCTAATAAAGGCTATATCTACCGTGGGGCTAAGCCAGTTTACTGGTCATGGTCTTCTGAATCAGCCCTAGCTGAAGCGGAAATTGAATACCATGACTTGGTTTCTACATCACTCTACTATGCCAACAAGGTTAAAGATGGTAAGGGTGTTCTAGATACAGATACCTACATTGTTGTTTGGACAACAACTCCATTTACAATCACGGCTTCTCGTGGCTTGACGGTCGGTGCAGAGTTTGATTATGTCGTAGTGAAACCTGCTGGATCTGACCGCAAGTATGTCGTAGCATCTGAGCTCTTGCCAAACCTTTCTGAAAAATTCGGTTGGGAAAATGCTGAAGTCCTTGCGACTTACCAAGGAAAAGAATTGAACCGTATCGTTACAGAACACCCATGGGATACGGAAGTTGATGAATTGGTGATCCTTGGTGAGCATGTAACTCTAGATTCAGGTACTGGTATCGTCCATACCGCTCCTGGTTTTGGTGAGGACGACTACAATGTAGGTATTGCCAATGGCCTCGAAGTTGCTGTTACTGTTAACGAACGTGGAATCATGATGGAGAATGCTGGTCCTGACTTTGCTGGTCAGTTCTATGACAAGGTTGTTCCAACTGTTATTGAAAAACTTGGTGATTTGCTTCTTGCTCAAGAAGAAATCTCTCACTCCTACCCGTTTGACTGGCGTACGAAAAAAACCAATTATCTGGCGTGCAGTACCACAGTGGTTTGCCTCAGTTTCAAAATTCCGTCAAGATATCTTAGATGAAATTGAAAAAGTAAAATTCCACTCAGAATGGGGTAAAGTGCGTCTTTACAATATGATTCGTGACCGTGGTGACTGGGTCATCTCTCGTCAACGTGCCTGGGGTGTGCCTCTTCCAATCTTCTATGCAGAAGACGGAACTCCAATCATGACGGCTGAAACCATCGAACATGTAGCGCAACTCTTTGAAGAGCACGGTTCCATCATCTGGTGGCAACGTGAAGCGAAAGACCTCTTGCCAGAAGGATTTACGCATCCAGGTTCACCAAATGGTGAATTTACAAAAGAAACAGATATCATGGACGTCTGGTTTGACTCAGGTTCATCATGGAATGGGGTTGTCGTTAACCGTCCTGAACTCAAATATCCAGCGGATCTCTACCTAGAAGGTTCAGACCAATACCGTGGTTGGTTCAACTCATCTCTTATCACTTCTGTGGCGAACCATGGTGTCGCACCATACAAACAAATCTTGTCTCAAGGTTTCGCTTTGGATGGGAAAGGTGAGAAGATGTCTAAATCTCTTGGAAATACCATTGCTCCAAGTGATGTTGAAAAGCAATTTGGTGCTGAAATCTTGCGTCTCTGGGTAACCAGTGTAGACTCAAGCAATGACGTGCGTATCTCAATGGATATCTTGAGCCAAGTGTCTGAGACTTACCGTAAGATCCGGAATACTCTTCGTTTCTTGATTGCCAATACTTCTGACTTTAATCCAGCTGAGGATGCAGTTGCTTATGACGAGCTTCGTTCAGTGGACAAGTACATGACCATTCGCTTTAACCAGCTTGTTAAGACCATCCGTGATGCTTATGAAAACTTCGAATTCTTAACGATCTACAAAGCGCTAGTGAACTTTATTAACGTTGATTTGTCTGCCTTCTACCTGGATTTGCCAAGGATGTTGTTTACATCGAAGGAGCTAAATCCCTCGAACGCCGTCAAATGCAAACAGTCTTCTATGATATTTTGGTGAAAATCACTAAACTCTTGACACCAATCCTTCCTCACACTGCCGAAGAAATCTGGTCTTACCTTGAGTTTGAAGCAGAAGACTTCGTTCAATTGTCAGAATTGCCAGAAGCAGAAACGTTTGCCAACCAAGAAGAAATCTTGGATACTTGGTCAGCCTTCATGGATTTCCGTGGTCAAGCTCAAAAAGCCTTGGAAGAAGCACGTAATGAAAAAAAGTAATCGGTAAATCTCTTGAAGCTCACTTGACAGTTTATTCAAATGAAGTTGTGAAAACCCTTCTTGGAGCTGTTGATAGCAATGTTGCTCAACTTTTGATTGTGTCAGAATTGACCATCGCAGAAGGAGAAGCTCCTGAAGGTGCTGTCAGCTTTGAAGATGTGGCTTTTACAGTAGAACGTGCAGCTGGTGAAGTTTGTGACCGTTGCCGTCGCATCGATCCAACAACGGCTGAACGCCACTACCACGCAACCATCTGTGATCACTGTGCAAGCATCGTCGAAGAGAACTTTGCAGACGCAGTAGCAGAGGGCTTTGAAGCAAAATAATTTAACAAAAATACAGGAGTTACTCCTGTATTTTTTTAAAAATTAAAAACTTTAATAAAAAAATATGGTATAATATACTTTATTAAAAATAAAAGGAGACATTTATGAAGACAAAGACACTTGCACAAGTAGATGGATTCATTGGTATCATTGCAGGAGCTGTTTTAGCTTTCTTACCATTTTTTTATTATTTTTTTCTTGCAGCTATTTCTGAGGATGAAGATGTAGCTGGACTTATATTGGGAATCATTTTTCATCGTTTTCTCTTTGGTAAAAATTGCAACCCTCATTCTTGGAATCCTAACGCTTGTCTACTATAAGGATGACAAACGTATTTCACTAGCACCGTCAATTCTATTTATTGTTGGTTCTGTTGTTGCACTGATCCCATTCTTTGGATGGATTGGAGGAATTGTCCTCGTAATTGGTGGAGCTTTGTATCTAGCAAGCTTGAAACAATTTAAAAATTGAAGGATAAATGATTATCTAAGAGAAGAGTTGAAGCGCTCTTCTCTTTTTCGTTGATTTTAACTAGCTTTTTTTCAAGGTTTTTTGGGTAGAATAGATAGAGTAAATGGGTATAACCCAAAATAAAAAGGAGACATAACTAATGGTAAAATTGGTTTTCGCTCGCCACGGTGAGTCTGAATGGAACAAAGCCAACCTTTTCACAGGTTGGGCTGACGTAGATCTTTCTGAAAAAGGTACTCAACAAGCTATCGACGCTGGTAAATTGATCAAAGAAGCTGGTATCGAATTTGACCAAGCATACACTTCAGTATTGAAACGTGCGATCAAAACAACTAACTTGGCTCTTGAAGCATCTGACCAACTTTGGGTTCCAGTTGAAAAATCATGGCGCTTGAATGAACGTCACTACGGTGGTTTGACTGGTAAAAACAAAGCAGAAGCTGCTGAACAATTTGGTGATGAGCAAGTTCACATTTGGCGTCGTTCATACGATGTATTGCCTCCAGCAATGGATCGTGATGATGAGCACTCAGCACACACTGATCGTCGTTATGCTTCACTAGACGACTCAGTAATTCCAGATGCTGAAAACTTGAAAGTTACTTTGGAACGTGCCCTTCCATTCTGGGAAGATAAAATCGCTCCAGCTCTTAAAGATGGTAAAAACGTATTCGTAGGTGCACACGGTAACTCAATCCGTGCCCTTGTTAAACACATCAAACAATTGTCAGATGACGAAATCATGGATGTTGAAATTCCAAACTTCCCACCATTGGTATTCGAATTTGACGATAAATTGAACGTTGTTAACGAATACTACCTCGGAAAATAATGTAAAATAGAGTCTAGGATTAATCCTAGGCTTTTTATTTTGAAAAATAGGAAAAACTGATAATATAATTTAACTTGTCAAAGACAGGGATTCTTGTTATAATAGTTAGGATGGAGGCGCTATGGCACTTAAAAAAAGCAAGTCTAGCCTGTGCGGTTTGTGGTTCGAGAAACTACTCAATTAAAATTAGTGGGAATCCAAAACCGACTCGTTATGGCACTAAAAAAAGCAAGCCTAGCTTGTGCGGTTTGTGGTTCGAGAAACTATTCAATCAAGATCAGCGGAAACCCCAAGCCAACACGACTAGAAGTAAATAAATTTTGTAAACATTGTGGTAAGCACACTATACATAGAGAAACGAGATAGGAGAGAGCGATGCGTTTTATTGGAGATATTTTTAGACTTCTTAAAGACACAACATGGCCAACTCGCAAGGAAAGCTGGAGAGATTTTCGTTCTATCATGGAATACACAGCTTTTTTTGTAGTAATTATTTACATTTTTGACCAGTTGATTGTTTCAGGTTTGATTCGATTTATTAACATTTTTTAGAAGGCTAGTGGAGTTATTTACACTAGATATCTTCTATTATGAAAGGAAATATCATGGATAGTTTTGATAAAGGGTGGTTTGTTTTACAAACTTATTCTGGTTATGAAAATAAGGTAAAAGAAAATCTATTACAACGTGCACAAACCTACAATATGTTGGATAATATTCTACGCGTTGAAATTCCAACACAAACAGTGCAAGTTGAAAAAAATGGAAAGAGAAAAGAAATAGAAGAAAATCGCTTTCCAGGTTATGTTCTTGTAGAAATGGTCATGACAGATGAAGCTTGGTTTGTTGTTCGAAACACACCAAACGTTACAGGATTCGTTGGATCTCACGGAAATAGATCAAAACCAACTCCATTATTGGAACAAGAAATTCGTGACATTTTGGTATCTATGGGACAAACTGTTCAAGAATTTGATTTCGATGTTGAGGTTGGTCAAACTGTACGTATTATTGATGGCGCTTTTGCAGACTACACTGGTAAGATTACAGAGATTGATAACAATAAAGTGAAGATGATTATCTCTATGTTTGGTAATGATACAGTTGCAGAAGTAAACCTAAACCAAATCGCAGAATTATAACCCTGAGAGAGGCATGTCCTCTCTTCTTTTTTGTTCAGTTTAGACGGTGTAGGGAACAGAATGGGGGAAATAACCGAATTAGCTTCTTTATTTGTTAAACTGTATCTAGAAAGGGGAAGATTATGCTTAAAGAATTGTATGAAGAAGTCCAGGGAATTGTATATAAGTGTAGAAATGAATATTACCTTCATTTATGGGAGTTATCTGATTGGGAGCAAGAGGGTATGATTTGCTTACATGAATTGATTAGTAGAGAAGAAGGAATAGTAGAAGATATTCCTCGTTTAAGGAAATATTTTAAGACTAAGTTTCGAAATCGAATTCTAGACTATATCCGTAAGCAAGAAAGTCAAAAACGAAGATATGATAAAGAACCCTATGAAGAAGTAGGTGAGCTTAGTTATCGTATAAGTGAGGGAGGTCTGTGGCTAGATGATTATTATCTCTTTCATGAAACATTAAAAGATTATAGAAGTAAACAAAATAAAGACAAACAAGAAGAGTTAGAACGCATCTTAAGAAATGAACGATTCCGAGGGCGTCAAAGAGTGTTAAGAGACTTACGTATTGTGTTTAAAGAGTTTGACATCCGTACTCAATAGGAAGTCATACAAAAAAACATAAAAAGTTTAAAAAGGTGTTGACAAAGTTAGAAAAGTCGGTATAATAGTAAGAGTTGAAAATAACAGCTCTGGTCCGTTGGTCAAGGGGTTAAGACACCGCCTTTTCACGGCGGTAACACGGGTTCGAATCCCGTACGGACTATGGTATGTTGCGGATGGAACACTTGATGAAAAAAGATTAAAAAAGTTTCAAAAAAGTGTTGACAAGCGAAAGCGACTGTGATATACTAATATAGTTGTCACTTGAGAGAAGCGAGTGACAAAGACCTTTGAAAACTGAACAAGACGAACCAATGTGCAGGGCACTACAACAACTGTTGTAGTACTGAACAATGAAAAAACAATAAATCTGTCAGTGACAGAAATGAGTGAGAACTCAAACTTTTAATGAGAGTTTGATCCTGGCTCAGGACGAACGCTGGCGGCGTGCCTAATACATGCAAGTAGAACGCTGAAGGAGGAGCTTGCTCTTCTGGATGAGTTGCGAACGGGTGAGTAACGCGTAGGTAACCCTGCCTGGTAGCGGGGGATAACTATTGGAAAACGATAGCTAATACCGCATAAGAGTAGATGTTGCATGACATTTACTTAAAAGGTGCAATTGCATCACTACCAGATGGACCTGCGTTGTATTAGCTAGTTGGTGGGGTAACGGCTCACCAAGGCGACGATACATAGCCGACCTGAGAGGGTGATCGGCCACACTGGGACTGAGACACGGCCCAGACTCCTACGGGAGGCAGCAGTAGGGAATCTTCGGCAATGGACGGAAGTCTGACCGAGCAACGCCGCGTGAGTGAAGAAGGTTTTCGGATCGTAAAGCTCTGTTGTAAGAGAAGAACGAGTGTGAGAGTGGAAAGTTCACACTGTGACGGTATCTTACCAGAAAGGGACGGCTAACTACGTGCCAGCAGCCGCGGTAATACGTAGGTCCCGAGCGTTGTCCGGATTTATTGGGCGTAAAGCGAGCGCAGGCGGTTAGATAAGTCTGAAGTTAAAGGCTGTGGCTTAACCATAGTACGCTTTGGAAACTGTTTAACTTGAGTGCAAGAGGGAGAGTGGAATTCCATGTGTAGCGGTGAAATGCGTAGATATATGGAGGAACACCGGTGGCGAAAGCGGCTCTCTGGCTTGTAACTGACGCTGAGGCTCGAAAGCGTGGGGAGCAAACAGGATTAGATACCCTGGTAGTCCACGCCGTAAACGATGAGTGCTAGGTGTTAGACCCTTTCCGGGGTTTAGTGCCGTAGCTAACGCATTAAGCACTCCGCCTGGGGAGTACGACCGCAAGGTTGAAACTCAAAGGAATTGACGGGGGCCCGCACAAGCGGTGGAGCATGTGGTTTAATTCGAAGCAACGCGAAGAACCTTACCAGGTCTTGACATCCCTCTGACCGCTCTAGAGATAGAGCTTTCCTTCGGGACAGAGGTGACAGGTGGTGCATGGTTGTCGTCAGCTCGTGTCGTGAGATGTTGGGTTAAGTCCCGCAACGAGCGCAACCCCTATTGTTAGTTGCCATCATTCAGTTGGGCACTCTAGCGAGACTGCCGGTAATAAACCGGAGGAAGGTGGGGATGACGTCAAATCATCATGCCCCTTATGACCTGGGCTACACACGTGCTACAATGGCTGGTACAACGAGTCGCAAGCCGGTGACGGCAAGCTAATCTCTTAAAGCCAGTCTCAGTTCGGATTGTAGGCTGCAACTCGCCTACATGAAGTCGGAATCGCTAGTAATCGCGGATCAGCACGCCGCGGTGAATACGTTCCCGGGCCTTGTACACACCGCCCGTCACACCACGAGAGTTTGTAACACCCGAAGTCGGTGAGGTAACCGTAAGGAGCCAGCCGCCCTAAGGTGGGATAGATGATTGGGGTGAAGTCGTAACAAGGTAGCCGTATCGGAAGGTGCGGCTGGATCACCTCCTTTCTAAGGATAAGGAACTGCGCATTGGTCTTGTTTAGTCTTGAGAGGTCTTGTGGGGCCTTAGCTCAGCTGGGAGAGCGCCTGCTTTGCACGCAGGAGGTCAGCGGTTCGATCCCTGCTAGGGCTCCATTGGTGAGAGATCACCAAGTAATGCACATTGAAAAATTGAATATCTATATCAAATAGTAACAAGAAAAATAAACCGAAAAACGCTGTAGTATTAATAAGAGTTTATGACTGAAAGGTCAAAAAAATAAGGTTAAGTTAATAAGGGCGCACGGTGGATGCCTTGGCACTAGGAGCCGAAGAAGGACGTGACAAACGACGATATGCCTTGGGTAGCTGTAAGTGAGCGATGATCCAGGGATTTCCGAATGGGGGAACCCAACAGGTACTACCTGTTACCCGCATCTGTTAAGGATGTGAGGAGGAAGACGCAGTGAACTGAAACATCTAAGTAGCTGCAGGAAGAGAAAGCAAAAGCGATTGCCTTAGTAGCGGCGAGCGAAACGGCAGGAGGGGCAAACCGAAGAGTTTACTCTTCGGGGTTGTAGGACTGCAATGTGGACTCAAAGATTATAGAAGAATGATTTGGGAAGATCAGCCAAAGAGAGTAATAGCCTCGTATTTAAAATAGTCTTTGTACCTAGCAGTATCCTGAGTACGGCGGGACACGTGAAATCCCGTCGGAATCTGGGAGGACCATCTCCCAACCCTAAATACTCCCTAGTGACCGATAGTGAACCAGTACCGTGAGGGAAAGGTGAAAAGCACCCCGGGAGGGGAGTGAAATAGAACCTGAAACCGTGTGCCTACAACAAGTTCGAGCCCGTTAATGGGTGAGAGCGTGCCTTTTGTAGAATGAACCGGCGAGTTACGTTATGATGCGAGGTTAAGTTGAAGAGACGGAGCCGTAGGGAAACCGAGTCTGAATAGGGCGCCTTAGTATCATGACGTAGACCCGAAACCATGTGACCCTACCCATGAGCAGGTTGAAGGTGCGGTAAGACGCACTGGAGGACCGAACCAGGGCACGTTGAAAAAGTGCTTGGATGACTTGTGGGTAGCGGAGAAATTCCAAACGAACTTGGAGATAGCTGGTTCTTCCGAAATAGCTTTTAGGGCTAGCGTCGACATTAGAGATTCTTGGAGGTAGAGCACTGTTTGGGTGAGGGGTCCATCCCGGATTACCAATCTCAGATAAACTCCGAATGCCAATGAATTATGGTCGGCAGTCAGACTGCGAGTGCTAAGATCCGTAGTCGAAAGGGAAACAGCCCAGACCACCAGCTAAGGTCCCAAAAATAATTGTTAAGTGGAAAAGGATGTGGGGTTGCACAGACAACTAGGATGTTAGCTTAGAAGCAGCTATTCATTCAAAGAGTGCGTAATAGCTCACTAGTCGAGTGACCCTGCGCCGAAAAATGTACCGGGGCTAAAACAATTTACCGAAGCTGTGGATACCTTTATAGGTATGGTAGGAGAGCGTTCTATGTGTGAAGAAGGTGTACCGTGAGGAGTGCTGGAACGCATAGAAGTGAGAATGCCGGTATGAGTAGCGAAAGACAGGTGAGAATCCTGTCCACCGTAAGACTAAGGTTTCCAGGGGAAGGCTCGTCCGCCCTGGGTTAGTCGGGACCTAAGGAGAGACCGAAAGGTGTATCCGATGGACAACAGGTTGATATTCCTGTACTAGAGTATGTAGTGATGGAGGGACGCAGTAGGCTAACTAAAGCAGACGATTGGAAGTGTCTGTCTAAGCAGTGAGGTGTGATATGAGTCAAATGCTTATATCTGTAACATTGAGCTGTGATGGGGAGCGAAGTTTAGTAGCGAAGTTAGTGACGTCACACTGCCAAGAAAAAGCTTCTAGCGTTTAAACATACTCTACCCGTACCGCAAACCGACACAGGTAGTCGAGGCGAGTAGCCTCAGGTGAGCGAGAGAACTCTCGTTAAGGAACTCGGCAAAATGACCCCGTAACTTCGGGAGAAGGGGTGCTGACTTTACGTCAGCCGCAGTGAATAGGCCCAAGCAACTGTTTATCAAAAAAACACAGCTCTCTGCTAAATCGTAAGATGATGTATAGGGGGTGACGCCTGCCCGGTGCTGGAAGGTTAAGAGGAGTGCTTAGCGTAAGCGAAGGTATGAATTGAAGCCCCAGTAAACGGCGGCCGTAACTATAACGGTCCTAAGGTAGCGAAATTCCTTGTCGGGTAAGTTCCGACCCGCACGAAAGGCGTAATGATTTGGGCACTGTCTCAACGAGAGACTCGGTGAAATTTTAGTACCTGTGAAGATGCAGGTTACCCGCGACAGGACGGAAAGACCCCATGGAGCTTTACTGCAGTTTGATATTGAGTGTCTGTACCACATGTACAGGATAGGTAGGAGTCTAAGAGATCGGGACGCCAGTTTCGAAGGAGACGTTGTTGGGATACTACCCTTGTGTTATGGCCACTCTAACCCAGATAGGTGATCCCTATCGGAGACAGTGTCTGACGGGCAGTTTGACTGGGGCGGTCGCCTCCTAAAAGGTAACGGAGGCGCCCAAAGGTTCCCTCAGAATGGTTGGAAATCATTCGCAGAGTGTAAAGGTATAAGGGAGCTTGACTGCGAGAGCTACAACTCGAGCAGGGACGAAAGTCGGGCTTAGTGATCCGGTGGTTCCGTATGGAAGGGCCATCGCTCAACGGATAAAAGCTACCCTGGGGATAACAGGCTTATCTCCCCCAAGAGTTCACATCGACGGGGAGGTTTGGCACCTCGATGTCGGCTCGTCGCATCCTGGGGCTGTAGTCGGTCCCAAGGGTTGGGCTGTTCGCCCATTAAAGCGGCACGCGAGCTGGGTTCAGAACGTCGTGAGACAGTTCGGTCCCTATCCGTCGCGGGCGTAGGAAATTTGAGAGGATCTGCTCCTAGTACGAGAGGACCAGAGTGGACTTACCGCTGGTGTACCAGTTGTCTTGCCAAAGGCATCGCTGGGTAGCTATGTAGGGAAGGGATAAACGCTGAAAGCATCTAAGTGTGAAACCCACCTCAAGATGAGATTTCCCATGATTTTATATCAGTAAGAGCCCTGAGAGATGATCAGGTAGATAGGTTAGAAGTGGAAGTGTGGCGACACATGTAGCGGACTAATACTAATAGCTCGAGGACTTATCCAAAGTAACTGAGAATATGAAAGCGAACGGTTTTCTTGGTTTGAATAGATATTCAATTTTGAGTAGGTATTACTCAGAGTTAAGTGACGATAGCCTAGGAGATACACCTGTACCCATGCCGAACACAGAAGTTAAGCCCTAGAACGCCGGAAGTAGTTGGGGGTTGCCCCCTGTGAGATATGGAAGTCGCTTAGCTCTAGGGAGTTTAGCTCAGCTGGGAGAGCATCTGCCTTACAAGCAGAGGGTCAGCGGTTCGATCCCGTTAACTCCCATAGGTCCCGTAGTGTAGCGGTTATCACGTCGCCCTGTCACGGCGAAGATCGCGGGTTCGATTCCCGTCGGGACCGTTTAAGATAACGGAAGTTATTTTAGACTCGTTAGCTCAGTTGGTAGAGCAATTGACTTTTAATCAATGGGTCACTGGTTCGAGCCCAGTACGGGTCATATATGCGGGTTTGGCGGAATTGGCAGACGCACCAGATTTAGGATCTGGCGCTTAACGGCGTGGGGGTTCAAGTCCCTTAACCCGCATTAAGATATAATAAATGAGCCGGCTTAGCTCAGTTGGTAGAGCATCTGATTTGTAATCAGAGGGTCGCGTGTTCAAGTCATGTAGCCGGCATTTTTTTAGATAGAAGAAAAATAGTGCGAACGTAGTTCAGTGGTAGAACACCACCTTGCCAAGGTGGGGGTCGCGGGTTCGAATCCCGTCGTTCGCTTAGAGAGGCCGGGGTGGCGGAACTGGCAGACGCACAGGACTTAAAATCCTGCGATTGGTAACGATCGTACCGGTTCGATTCCGGTCCTCGGCATAATATAATGAGCACCCTTAGCTCAACTGGATAGAGTACCTGACTACGAATCAGGCGGTTAGAGGTTCGACTCCTCTAGGGTGCATTTTTCTTTTTAACTCGGGAAGTAGCTCAGCTTGGTAGAGTACTTGGTTTGGGACCAAGGTGTCGCAGGTTCGAATCCTGTCTTCCCGATTCATTACAGGAGTCTGGGACAATAGTCTTTTGTATCTAAAAAAGCAACAGATTTGCTGTTGCTTTTTTTGCATGGTTGCGATAGTCTTGGTAAAATACTCTTTGTCAACTGTAGTGGATTGAAGAAAAGATAAGCTAAAGAAAGGACGAGTTTCGTCCTTTCTTTTTTGATGTTTAGAGCGATAAAAATCCGTTTTTTGAAGTTTTCCAAGTTTCGAAAACCAAAGGTATTTCGCTTGATAAGTTTGATAAGATTATTGGTCGCTTCCAGTTTAGCGATGATTTCCTTATGTGCAATCCCATTAGTAACACCGATAATTTGATATTAGTATCTTCAATGACAAGCATTTTCGTGATAAAATGTAATAATTTCATATGAATCTTTCTAATGAGTTGTTTTATCGCTTTTCATTATAGATTTTTTGGGACTTTTTCTACACCAAAATAAGCTCCATAATATCCATAGGGGATTTATCCACTACAAGTATTATAGAGTCATTTGTTAAAAGTAGCAGTCTTTAAGGAAAGATACTAGCTATATTTTTTTCTAAATATGGTAAAATAGTAGGAGAATAATGTGAGGAAAATGAATGTCAAATAGTTTTGAAATTTTGATGAATCAATTGGGGATACCTGCTGAAATGAGACAGGCTCCTGCTTTAGCACAGGCCGATATTGAGCGAGTTGTGGTTCATAAAATTAGTAAGGTATGGGAGTTTCATTTCGTATTTTCTAATATTTTACCGATTGAAATCTTTTTAGAATTAAAGAAAGGTTTGAGCGAAGAATTTTCTAAGACAGGCAATAAAGCTGTTTTCGAAATTAAGGCTCGGTCTCAAGAATTTTCAAATCAGCTCTTGCAGTCCTACTATAGGGAGGCTTTTTCTGAAGGCCCATGTGCTAGTCAAGGTTTTAAGTCCCTTTATCAAAATTTGCAAGTTCGTGCGGAGGGCAATCAGCTATTTATTGAAGGATCTGAGGCGATTGATAAGGAACATTTTAAAAAGAATCATCTTCCTAATTTAGCCAAACAACTTGAAAAGTTTGGTTTTCCAACTTTCAACTGTCAAGTAGAGAAGAATGATATCCTGACCCAAGAGCAGGAAGAAGCCTTTCATGCTGAAAATGAGCAGATTGTTCAAGCGGCCAATGAGGAAGCGCTCCGTGCTATGGAACAACTGGAACAGATGGCACCTCCTCCAGCGGAAGAGAAACCAGCCTTTGATTTTCAAACGAAAAAAGCTGCAGCTAAACCCAAGCTGGATAAGGCAGAGATTACTCCTATGATCGAAGTGACGACTGAGGAAAATCGTCTGGTCTTTGAAGGGGTTGTTTTTGATATAGAGCAAAAAGTGACCAGAACAGGGCGTGTTTTGATCAACTTTAAAATGACGGACTACACTTCAAGTTTTTCTATGCAAAAGTGGGTTAAGAACGAGGAAGAGGCTCAGAAGTTTGACCTCATCAAGAAGAATTCTTGGCTCCGAGTTCGTGGGAATGTGGAGATGAATAACTTCACACGCGATTTGACTATGAACGTGCAGGATGTGCAGGAAGTTGTTCACTATGAGCGGAAGGATTTAATGCCAGAAGGAGAACGGCGGGTTGAGTTTCATGCTCATACTAACATGTCGACCATGGATGCTCTACCAGAGGTTGAAGAAATCGTTGCGACAGCTGCTAAGTGGGGACACAAGGCAGTTGCTATCACCGACCACGGGAATGTTCAATCCTTCCCACATGGCTATAAGGCGGCTAAGAAAGCGGGAATCCAGCTGATTTATGGAATGGAAGCCAATATCGTGGAGGACCGTGTCCCTATCGTCTATAACGAAGTGGAGATGGACTTGTCAGAAGCGACCTATGTGGTTTTTGACGTGGAAACGACAGGACTTTCAGCTATCTATAATGATTTGATTCAGGTTGCGGCTTCTAAGATGTACAAGGGGAATGTCATTGCTGAATTTGATGAATTTATCAATCCTGGGCATCCCTTGTCAGCTTTTACTACTGAGTTGACTGGAATTACAGATGACCATGTCAAAAATGCTAAACCACTAGAACAAGTTTTGCAAGAATTCCAAGAATTCTGCAAGGATACAGTCTTAGTTGCCCATAATGCGACCTTTGACGTTGGCTTTATGAATGCCAACTATGAGCGTCATGGTCTGCCAAGGATTAGTCAGCCAGTCATTGATACACTGGAGTTTGCTAGAAATCTCTATCCTGAGTATAAACGTCATGGTTTGGGGCCTTTGACCAAGCGTTTTGGTGTGGCCTTAGAACATCACCACATGGCTAACTACGATGCGGAAGCTACAGGTCGCCTGCTATTTATTTTTATAAAAGAAGTAGCAGAAAAACATGGAGTGACCGATCTAGCTAGACTCAACATTGATTTGATTAGTCCAGATTCTTATAAAAAAGCTAGGATCAAGCATGCGACCATTTATGTCAAGAATCAAGTAGGACTAAAAAATATCTTTAAGCTGGTTTCCTTGTCTAATACTAAGTACTTTGAAGGGGTGCCACGGATTCCGAGAACGGTTTTAGATGCCCATCGGGAAGGTTTGATTTTAGGTTCAGCTTGCTCTGAAGGTGAAGTTTTTGATGCAGTCGTTTCCCAAGGTGTGGATGCGGCGGTTGAGGTGGCTAAGTATTATGATTTTATCGAGGTTATGCCACCAGCTATCTATGCTCCCTTGATTGCTAAGGAACAGGTTAAGGATATGGAGGAACTCCAGACTATTATCAAGAGTTTAATAGAGGTTGGAGACCGCCTTGGCAAGCCCGTTTTGGCTACGGGGAATGTCCACTATATCGAACCAGAAGAAGAGATTTACCGCGAAATTATCGTCCGTAGTTTGGGCCAGGGGGCTATGATTAACCGAACTATCGGTCATGGAGAACATGCCCAACCAGCACCACTTCCAAAGGCTCATTTTAGAACGACTAATGAGATGTTGGATGAATTTGCCTTCTTGGGAGAGGAACTGGCTCGTAAATTGGTTATTGAAAACACCAATGCCTTGGCAGAAACCTTTGAACCCGTTGAGGTTGTTAAGGGTGATTTGTACACACCTTTTATCGATAAGGCTGAAGAAACGGTCGCTGAGCTGACCTACAAGAAAGCTTTTGAGATTTATGGAAATCCGCTGCCAGATATCGTTGATTTGCGGATTGAAAGAATTAACTTCCATTCTGGGGAATGGATTTGCTGTGATTTATCTGGCTTCCCAGATGCTGGTACAACGTTCCAATGAACGGGGCTACTTGGTGGGGTCTCGTGGGTCTGTCGGATCTAGTTTCGTTGCGACCATGATTGGGATTACGGAGGTTAATCCTCTCTCTCCTCACTATGTCTGTGGTCAGTGTCAGTATAGTGAGTTTATCACCGATGGTTCGTACGGTTCAGGTTTTGATATGCCCAATAAGGACTGTCCAAACTGTGGTCACAAACTTAGCAAAAACGGACAAGATATTCCGTTCGAGACCTTCCTCGGTTTTGATGGGGACAAGGTTCCCGATATTGACTTGAACTTCTCGGGTGAAGACCAGCCAAGCGCCCACTTGGATGTGCGTGATATCTTTGGTGAGGAATATGCCTTCCGTGCAGGAACGGTTGGTACGGTGGCTGCCAAGACCGCTTATGGATTTGTCAAGGGTTACGAGCGAGATTATGGCAAGTTCTATCGTGATGCAGAGGTGGAACGCCTCGCTCAAGGTGCAGCTGGTGTCAAGCGGACGACAGGTCAACACCCGGGGGGAATCGTTGTTATTCCTAACTACATGGATGTCTACGACTTTACGCCTGTCCAGTATCCAGCGGATGATGTGACGGCTGAATGGCAAACCACTCACTTTAACTTCCATGATATCGACGAGAACGTCCTCAAACTCGATGTACTGGGGCATGATGATCCGACCATGATTCGAAAACTCCAAGACTTGTCTGGGATTGACCCTAATGAAATCCCTATGGATGACGAAGGCGTTATGGCCCTTTTTTCTGGGACTGATGTGCTAGGGGTGACAACTGAGCAAATCGGGACGCCTACGGGGATGTTGGGGATTCCAGAGTTTGGAACAAATTTCGTACGTGGAATGGTAGATGAGACGCATCCGACGACTTTTGCGGAATTGCTTCAGCTATCTGGACTGTCCCACGGTACTGACGTTTGGTTAGGTAATGCTCAAGATCTGATTAAGCAAGGAATAGCAGACCTATCGACTGTTATCGGTTGTCGGGACGACATCATGGTTTACCTCATGCATGCGGGTCTGGAACCTAAGATGGCCTTTACTATCATGGAGCGAGTACGTAAGGGCTTGTGGCTCAAGATTTCTGAAGAGGAGCGGAATGGCTATATCGAAGCCATGAAGGCTAATAAGGTGCCAGAGTGGTATATAGAGTCCTGTGGGAAAATCAAGTACATGTTCCCTAAAGCCCATGCGGCAGCCTACGTTATGATGGCCCTTCGTGTAGCTTACTTCAAGGTTCACCATCCCATTTATTACTACTGTGCTTACTTCTCCATCCGTGCTAAGGCTTTTGATATCAAGACCATGGGTGCTGGCTTGGATGCCATCAAGCGTAGAATGGAAGAAATCTCTGAAAAACGGAAGAACAATGAAGCCTCTAATGTGGAAATCGATCTCTATACAACTCTTGAGATTGTCAATGAAATGTGGGAGCGTGGGTTCAAATTTGGCAAACTCGATCTCTACCGTAGTCAGGCGACAGAGTTCCTCATTGACGGGGACACCCTCATCCCGCCATTTGTAGCAATGGATGGTCTGGGAGAAAACGTTGCCAAGCAGTTAGTGCGAGCGCGTGAAGAGGGAGAATTCCTCTCTAAAACAGAGTTGCGCAAGCGTGGAGGGCTCTCATCAACCTTGGTTGAAAAGATGGATGAAATGGGTATTCTGGGAAATATGCCAGAAGATAACCAGTTGAGTTTGTTTGATGAGTTGTTTTAAAAAAATTGTTTAATCATCTATCCAAAGAGGCTAATGTATATCCAATAGATTTACATTGGCTTTCTTTTTTGTTAAAATAATAAATAGAAAGAGGGTGAGAGTATGTCAAAGACGAGTATGAGCATCCGTCTGGATAGTGAGGTTAAGGAGCAGGCCCAACAGGTGTTTAATAACCTGGGAATGGATATGACAACGGCTATTAATATTTTCCTTCGTCAGGCCATTCAATATCAGGGTTTACCTTTCGATGTCAGACTAGACGAGAATCGGAGGTTGCTTGAGGTATTAACGGATTTAGACCAAAATCGTAATATGAGCCAATCCTTTGAATCAGTCTCTGACTTGATGGAGGATTTGCGTGCTTAAGATTCGTTATCATAAACAGTTTAAAAAAGATTTTAAGTTGGCTATGAAGCGTGGTTTGAAGGCAGAATTATTAGAAGAAGTTTTAAATTTTCTGGTTCAAGAAAAAGAACTTCCTGCTAGATATCGTGATCATCAATTGACGGCATCCAAACATTTTCAAGGAGTTCGTGAATGCCATATCCAGCCAGATTGGCTTTTGGTTTATAAAGTAGACAAGTCGGAATTAATTTTAAATTTGCTGAGGACAGGCAGTCATAGTGATTTGTTTTAATAAATTTTAAGGGGGTTCTCATGAAACTAAGAATATTCGCGGAAGATAAGCCGGCTGAGAAGGTCTTTGAATATCAATTAGAACTTGCTGATCAGACAATTCTTTTATCGACAGCACTTTTGTCTGGTGCTATTGCTTTAGCAGGGTTACTCTCTACTTTGAAAGAAAAATAAAAATAGAAAAGAGAAAATTACATGGTTTTACCAAATTTTAAAGAAAATCTAGAAAAATATGCGAAATTATTGGTTGCGAACGGAATCAACGTGCAACCTGGTCACACCTTAGCTCTTTCTATCGATGTGGAGCAACGTGAGTTGGCTCACTTAATCGTCAAAGAAGCTTATTCTTTGGGTGCGCATGAGGTTATCGTTCAGTGGACAGATGATGTCATTAACCGTGAAAAATTCCTCCATTCGCCGATGGAGCGTCTGGACAATGTGCCAGAATACAAGATTGCTGAGATGAACTATCTATTGGAGAACAAGGCTAGCCGTCTTGGAGTTCGTTCTTCTGACCCAGGTGCTTTGAACGGTGTGGACGCTGACAAGCTATCAGCTTCTGCTAAGCTATGGGACTTGCTATGAAGCCAATGCGCATCGCAACTCAATCCAACAAGGTTAGCTGGACTGTAGCAGCCGCTGCTGGACTTGAGTGGGCTAAGAAAGTCTTTCCAAATGCTGCGAGCGACGAAGAAGCAGTCGATCTCCTTTGGGACCAAATTTTCAAAACTTGTCGTGTCTACGAAGCAGATCCTGTTAAGGCTTGGGAAGAGCATGCAGATATCCTCAAGAGCAAGGCAGATATGCTTAATAAAGAACAATTTTCAGCCCTTCACTACACAGCGCCAGGGACAGATTTGACCCTTGGTTTGCCAAAGAACCACGTTTGGGAATCAGCTGGTGCTATCAATGCACAGGGCGAAGGATTCTTGCCAAATATGCCGACAGAGGAAGTCTTCACAGCGCCTGACTTCCGTCGCGCAGATGGTTATGTCACTTCTACAAAACCGCTTAGCTATAATGGAAATATCATCGAAGGAATTAAAGTAACCTTTAAGGATGGACAAATCGTGGATATTTCAGCTGAGAAGGGTGATCAGGTCATGAAAGACCTTGTCTTTGAAAATGCGGGTGCGCGTGCCTTAGGTGAATGTGCCTTGGTACCAGCTCCAAGCCCAATTTCTCAGTCAGGTATTACCTTCTTCAACACCCTTTTCGATGAGAATGCTTCAAACCACTTGGCTATCGGTGCAGCCTATGCGACTAGCGTCGTTGGTGGTGCAGAGATGAGTGAAGAAGAGCTTGAAGCTGCGGGACTTAACCGTTCAGATGTTCACGTGGACTTTATGATTGGTTCTAACCAAATGGATATCGATGGTATCCGTGAGGATGGGACACGTGTACCACTCTTCCGTAATGGGGATTGGGCAAATTAACAAAAATATCCCAAAAGCAAATTGAATTGTAAGTATGCTTTTGGGATATTTATTTATAAGATTTTATTAGATTTTGAACGATTACATTTCCAACAGAGAGTTTGAAGATTGTCAGGTGTGGAAAGTCCTCCTTTTGATACAGGGACAATATGGTCTATCTCAAGTAACAGCAGAGATTGTTCAGCTGTAGAGGCAGCACAGATTTGACAAGTATAGTGATCTCTTTCTTTTATTTGAGTTCGAAGTTTGTTTGTCATCAGTGATCGTTGAGCTTGAGCAGTTTGTTTTGATTTTATTTTCTTTGCAATATACTCTGCTGTTGCTTCAACAGTTTCACCGTTAAACAGAATTGTCGTTTTCTGAGAACTATTGCCTCCTGCACTCACGTATTCAAATATAAGAAGTGTAATCAACCTTTATGTCTGGTAGGTGGATATCTAACTCTTTCATTAAATCTTTAGAAAAGTATTTTAAAATAAATTTTGGAGGATTAAAGTCGTTTTTTATTTGTTCCTCTCGTTGATAAAGATTATCAATTGTGTTTTCCATTCGAGAGATATTCTCTCCGATTTCTTCAAGCTGTTTCAAGCTTTCTTCGGTTGCAGTTATTCCGAAATACTTACAGAGATAATGTATAGGTTCTTCAGATGCACGTCGCACAACTTGTAGGGAAGTTGAATAAACGTTACTTTGATTTAAAGTTTTCTTATGTTTATCTCGCTTATAGTCATGTTGGCTAGTATTTTCAAAGTGAGCTAAATGTGCATGTTTCCCTGTAATATCCTTTTACAATAAATTGATTTTTATTTGGGATATCTTTTTACATATTCTGAAATTTCATTAAACTCAATAATAGTATCTGCAATTTTTTGTTTTTGTTCTAGAAAACCTGGACTTTTAAAATATCTTATTTTTCTAATATGTAAAGATATACCATAAATGAGGAATAAGCAAAGTGCAATTAGAATAAATGGAAGAATCTTTAAAAAATAAAGCTATTACTACAAAAAAATAAGAAATAAATAGATTAACCACATATGGATGTTTCCTTTTAAACGAAGTATATTTATACTATACCATAAAATTGATAATAGTTCAGCAATTTCCATGATATAATAGTTCTATGAGATTAGATAAATTTTTAGTTTCCTGCGCTGTAGGGAGTCGGACAGAGGTCAAAAACTTGCTCAAGGCTGGGCGCGTGACGGTAAATGGAAAAAAAGAGAAATTAGCTAAATTGCAGATTGATGAAGAAAGAGATGAGATTCGCTTTGATGGGCAAGTGTTGGAGTATGAAGAGTTTGTCTACTACATGATGAACAAGCCCCAAGGGGTTATTTCAGCGACTGAGGATCCCAAGCACAGAACCGTTCTGGACTTGTTGGATGACTTGGCTCGGAGCAAGGAAGTTTTCCCAGTAGGGCGCTTGGATATTGACACGCATGGTCTTTTGCTCTTGACTAATGATGGGAAGCTTGCCCATTCTCTTCTTTCACCTAAGCGCCATGTGGATAAGACTTATCTGGCCCAGGTCAAAGGAATGATGACCCAAGAAGATGTGGATATATTTGCTGAGGGCATTCCGCTCAAAGACTTTACCTGTCAACCCGCTAGACTGGAGATTCTTTCCACAGATACAGAAAAGAATCAGAGCCAAATCCGTGTGACCATTGCAGAAGGGAAGTTTCATCAGGTCAAGCGTATGGTGGCCTACTGCGGCAAGGAAGTAGTAGACTTGCAACGTTTGACTATGGGAACTCTGATTTTAGATGAAAGCTTGCAACGAGGAGAATGGCGTCGCTTGACCAAGAAAGAATTAGAGATTCTCCTTGCAAGTATTGCTTAATTGGATTTATATTCGAAAAGGTAAGGGAGAATGTCCTTGCCTTTTATGTTTTTCAGTTGCTTCCTTTGTAAAAAGAGTTATAATAGACTGTAGAATAAAAGGAGGAATCTATGAACGCGATTCAAGAATCATTTACTGATAAACTATTTGCCAATTATGAAGCAAATGTAAAATACCAAGCGATTGAAAATGCTGCTAGCCACAACGGAATTTTTGCAGCCCTAGAACGTCGCCAAAGCCATGTAGATAACACACCTGTTTTCTCATTGGATTTGACTAAGGACAAGGTAACCAACCAGAAAGCGTCTGGTCGTTGCTGGATGTTTGCAGCTCTTAACACCTTCCGCCACAAGCTCATCTCACAATACAAACTGGAAAATTTTGAGTTATCACAGGCCCACACCTTCTTCTGGGACAAGTATGAGAAATCCAACTGGTTCTTGGAGCAAGTCATTGCGACTGCAGACCAAGATTTGACGAGCCGTAAGGTTAAATTCCTACTCCAAACTCCACAACAAGATGGCGGTCAATGGGATATGGTCGTCTCTCTCTTTGAGAAATATGGTGTCGTTCCTAAGTCTGTTTATCCAGAGTCTGTTTCATCTAGCAGCAGTCGTGAGCTAAATGCCATTCTCAACAAATTGCTTCGTCAAGATGCTCAAATCTTGCGTGACTTGCTTGCTTCTGGCGCAGACCAAGCGACTGTTCAAGCTAAGAAAGAAGACCTCTTGCAAGAAATCTTTAATTTCCTTGCCATGTCATTAGGACTTCCACCACGTCAGTTTGACTTTGCTTATCGCGATAAAGATAACAACTACCAAAGCGAAAGGGCATTACACCACAAGAATTTTACAAGAAATATGTCAATCTTCCTCTAGAAGATTACGTTTCTGTTATCAACGCCCCAACTGCTGACAAGCCTTACGGCCAATCTTACACAGTTGAGATGTTAGGAAATGTGGTTGGTAGCCGTGCGGTTCGTTACATCAACGTGCCGATGGAGCGCTTGAAAGAGTTGGCAATTGCTCAAATGCAAGCAGGTGAGACTGTTTGGTTTGGTTCTGATGTCGGCCAGCTCAGCAACCGTAAGGCTGGAATCCTTGCGACAGATGTTTATGACTTTGAATCAAGCATGGACATTAAACTCACTCAAGACAAGGCTGGACGTTTGGATTACAGTGAAAGCTTAATGACCCACGCCATGGTCTTGACAGGTGTTGATTTGGATGAAAATGGGAAGTCAACCAAGTGGAAGGTTGAAAACTCATGGGGAGACAAGGTTGGTACCGATGGTTACTTTGTTGCCTCAGACGCTTGGATGGACGAATACACTTACCAAATCGTTGTCCGTAAGGAATTGCTGACAGCAGAAGAACAAGCTGCCTATGAAGCAGAACCAATTGTACTCGCACCATGGGATCCAATGGGTGCCTTGGCCGAATAAAAGTATAGAAAAAAGGAATCAGATTTTAGAACCTGATTCCTTTTAAGTTGCTTGATTACATGATGTGAAGAACATGTGCCACAATACCCACTGCGAAGAGTGCAAGGATAATAGTGATTGGAGATACTTTTTTCTTAAGCAAGTACATGCAAAGGAGAGTAAGGAGTAGTCCTGATAGTCCAGGGATCAACATATCCAAGTTTTGTTGGAAAGTAGTAACTTTTTCAGGTGTTTGAGACAATCCTTGTCCTACTTGTGCGAATGCTTCTTGAATACCTTTAGATCCTTCTGGCAATTTATCCCAATGGATATAAGCCTTTTCATCTAATTGAACTTTGGCAACATCGAAAGCAAATTTAATATTTACCCAACGTTGAACAAGGACAGCAAGAATGAACATACCAAGGATAGAGGCCCCTTTAGTGATGTCTTGAAGGATACCGCCAGACATATCTTTAGTGATTTCTGATCCAGCCTTGTATCCAATCTCTTGTGTATACCATAAGAATGACATACGAATCAAGTTCCAAAGAACGAAGAAGAGGATTGGACCTAAGATATTACCAGTAAGGGCAAGTGAAGCACCGAGTGATCCAAGGATTGGGCGTACTGTAAACCAGAATACTGGGTCACCGATACCAGCAAGAGGTCCCATCATACCGATTTTAACCCCTTGGATAGCAGCATCATCGATTTCAACACCGTTAGCACGTTCTTCTTCAAGTGCAAGAGTAACCCCCATGATTGGAGCGGCTACGTATGGGTGAGTGTTGAAGAACTCAAGATGGCGTTCAAGAGCAGCGATTTGATCTTCTTTTTTAGTGTAGAGTTTTTTAAGAGCTGGAATTAATGAGTAAGCCCAACCCAAGTTTTGCATACGTTCATAGTTCCAAGAACCTTGTAAGAAAGTTGAACGCCACCAAACTTTTTTACGATCTGATTTAGTTAATTGAAGTTTTTCAGTCATGATGTTTTCAGTCCTTTCTTATCTTAGTAGTCTTCTAGGATATCGCCGATTGGGTCGTTAGAAGTTGCGGCTCCTCCGCCACCATTTCCACCAGTTTTAGAAAGGTGAAGGTAGATAAGAGCGATAGCAACACCGATAGCACCAAATCCGATTAGAGTAATATCTGACACGGCAGCAAGCACGAAACCGATAGCGAAGAATGGCCATACTTCACGAGTTGCCATCATGTTGATAACCATAGCGTAACCAACGGCAACAACCATACCACCACCGATAGCCATACCATCTTTGAGCCAATCAGGCATAGCATTTAGAATGCTTTGTACTGTTTCAGTTGGTACCATTAGAAGGAGTGCTGCAGGGACTGCAATACGAAGACCTTGAAGAAGAAGTGCGACAAAGTGAGCACGTTCAACTGCTTTGAAGTCACCTTTTTTAGCAGAAGCATCAGCAGTGTGAACCAATCCGACAGAGAGTGTACGGACAATCATAGTCAAGAATAGACCAGCAACTGCAAGAGGGATAGCAACCGCTTGGGCAACACCGATACCTGTCTTAGTAAAGTCGCCACCAAGAACCATGATAATGGCAGCAGCAACAGAAGCAAGAGCAGCGTCAGGAGCTACGGCAGCTCCGATGTTAGCCCAACCAAGGGCGATCATTTGAAGAGAACCACCAAGGATAATCCCTGCTTCAAGGTTACCGGTAACAAGACCGATAAGGGTACAAGCTACGATTGGTTGATGGAATTGGAACTGGTCGAGGATACCTTCAAGACCTGCTAGGAAGGCTACAACGACTACTAAAACCATAGAAATAATAGACATCTTTAAAATCCTTTCATAAAATCGATTATTGCACGTTTGCTTTGTTGATCAAGTCAAACAAATCTTTTTTGGTGTCGTTTGGTACTTTACGTACATCAAATTCAACACCAAGGTCACGCATTTTTTCAAATGTAGCAACGTCTTCTTTATCCATAGACAAAACGTTGTTAACCATTGTTTTACCAGTTGAGTGAGCCATTGATCCAACATTAAGAGTTTTGATTGGCACGCCACCTTCGATAGCACGAAGAGCATCTTGAGGTGTTTCAAACAAGATAAGGGCATGTGTTTCTCCGAAGCGAGGATCTTTTGCAACGTCGATTAGTTTGGATAGGAACAACGTTTGCTTTCACTTTACCTGGAGCTGCTTGTTTAATCAATTCTTTACGTAATTCGTCTTTAGCTACGTTATCTGAAGCAACGATGATACGATCTGCTTTTGAGTCTGGAGTCCAAGCAGTAGCAACCTGACCGTGAAGCAGACGAGTGTCTAGACGGGCAAGGTTAATCTTGAGTTTTCCATCTCCGATAACAGTTCCTTCTGGGATAGCAGCTTGGGCAACTGGAGCAGCTGCAGCGCTTGCTACTTCCTCAACTGGGTTTAGCTCTTCTGGAAGTGCTTTGATGCCATCTTTGGCTTCTTTAATGATATTCGCAGCGACTTTTTCTACACCTGCAGCAGCGTCCATGAGGCGCTCTGTATAGGCTTGAATCAACATCGGTAAATTAAGTCCTGTGATGATGGCAAACTTACGCTCAGGATTTTCTCCCATCACGCGGCTAGCTTGGTTGAATGGAGATCCACTCCAAAGGTCAGCCAAAACTAGAACCTCATCTTCTGCGTCAAATGCAGCAACAGCGTTATTAAACTTAGCGTATAGATCATCAGGACCTTCATTTGGCATAAAGGTTACAACTTGAACCTTTTCTTGTTCACCAAAGATCATAGATCCTGACTGATGAATACCCGCAGCAAATTCGCCGTGGCTCGCAATAATGATTCCGATACTCATTATTGTCATTCCTCCTTTTTTGTTTTAGTTTTCGTTTAAGAAAACTTTAAGACTTTTTAAGTATAAACCGTTTTCATCTAAAAATCAACTATTTATCATAAAATAATTAAAAAGATTACATCTGAAAATATTGACATATTGAGTTTTGGAGAAGTTTTTTTGAATCCTTATTTAAAAATTTAATATAAAAAAGTTGGAAGAAGCTTCCAACTTTTAAAATAGGTTTTTATTAGATTAGTGGGTGAAGTCGAGTACCATACGTCCTTTGATTTGACCTTTTTCCATTTCGTCGAAAATGGCTACGGCATCTTCTACTGGACGTTTTTGGACAATTGGGACTACCAAACCTTCTGCGCCGAATTGGAAGGCTTCTTCCAAGTCTTTACGAGTTCCTACAAGAGAACCGATGACTTGGATTCCATCTAGAACGGTTTTCACGATGCTGAGTTCCATCATTTCAGAAGGAAGGCCGACAGCGACAACGCGACCACCAGCACGAACTGAGTCAACAGCCTGGTTGAAGGCAACTTTAGATACAGCAGTTACGACAGCTGAATGAGCTCCACCATCAGTTTTTTCCTTGATGAGTCCAGGTACATCTTCAACTTCTAGGCCGTTAATCACAATGTCAGCACCTACTTCTTTTGCAAGGGCAAGTTTGTCATTGTTGATATCAACTGCGATGACATGAGCGTTGAATACTTTTTTAGCATATTGAACAGCTAGGTTACCAAGTCCACCAGCACCATAAAGGACAACCCATTGACCTGGTTCAACTTTTGCTTCTTTTATAGCTTTATAGGTTGTTACACCAGCACATGTGATAGAAGAAGCTTGGGCTGGATCAAGTCCATCAGGAACTTTAACAGCATAGTCTGCAGTTACGATACATTGTTCAGCCATACCACCATCTACTGAGTAGCCAGCATTTTTTACTGTACGGCAAAGGGTTTCGCGACCAGTTGTACAGTATTCGCAAGTGCCACATCCTTCAAAGAACCAAGCAACGCTGACGCGGTCACCGACTTTAAGGCTTTTCACATCTGGGGCAATTTCTTTAACGATACCAACACCTTCGTGACCTAGGACACGTCCTGGTACTTGACCAAAGTCACCGTGGGCAACGTGAAGGTCAGTGTGGCAAACACCACAGTATTCAATTTCTACAAGTGCTTCCCCAGTTTCAAGTGGACGGAGTACTTTTTCTTCAACAGCAACACCAGTGCTTTCTGGATTTACAACAACAGCTTTCATAGCTATCCTCCTTGATATTAACTGAGAGCAGGAGAAACAGGACTGGATTGATTTTGTGTCAACAGAGTCGAGTATGACGAGCTCTCTTGTATTTATATGTGAAGTATATCACAAAAGAAAGCCTTTTCCAAGGTTTTGGAGGCAAAAAGTGGAACAATCGATTAACTGGTTGATGAGACTGTGAAAAGAGCACAAAGACCAGCTCGCAAGCTGGTCAGTATGGACTATAAGAATAAGTCTTGCAGGGTTTTGGCAACTCCGTCTTGGTCATTGGTCAGGGCAATTTGCTCATCTGCATAGGGGAGTAGGTCTGGATTGGCATTTTTCATGGCATAGCCCTTCCCAGCAAAAGCGAGCATTTCAGTATCGTTGTGTTCATCTCCAAAGGCAATCAAATCCTTTTTATCACGGTTCATTACCTTGAGCAAGTAGTCCAAAGCAAAGGCCTTGTTGACACCTTTTGGGGTACACTCAAGGATATTGAGCGGCCCTCCCCAGGTATTAATAGAAAGTTGATGCTGGTAGAAGGCGTTCATTTCTTTTGCCAAGGCATACTTATCACTGGCTCTGGTTTGCAAGAGAATACAGTTAGGGTCCTTGGTTACCAATTCAGGATTGAATTGATCTTCAGGCTGGAAAGCTTCTACACCAAATAGTTTAGGATTGGCAATTTCTTCATTAGGATTTGTAATGTAGAATTTTTTACGATATTCTCCAGCGATAAAATCGGCTTGAATATCTTCTGAACGTTGAACCATATCGAGCAGATATTTTTTGTCTACGGTCAAACACTTTTCAAAGTCCCAAGCTTGGTCTGGTAAATGAGTAAGGGAGCCGTTGAAATTAATCATAGGAGTGTCTAAGCCTAATTCACGGTAGAAATCTTTTGACATGCGGTAAGGGCGACCTGTCGTAATAATAACCTGATGCCCTTTTTCAGTAACTTTTTTTATGGTTTCTTTGGTAAAGTCAGAAATCTGACTGTCTGAGTTGAGCAGGGTTCCATCTAGGTCAACTGCAATAATTTTTTTCGTCATAGGGACCTTTCTAGTGTCTTTTCAGATAAGATGTCTACTATTATAACAGAAAGCAGGAAGAAAAGCAGATTCGAAACCAAAAAAGAAATTTCATCAAATTCTTAAATAAATCAAACAAAGATATTGAAAAAGTGAATGATAAATGATATAATTCTATTATTGTTCGTAAAAATTAAAAGGAGATTGATAATGGACAAATTATTTAAACTAAAAGAGAATGGTACAGACGTTCGTACAGAGGTTCTCGCTGGTTTAACAACTTTCTTTGCAATGAGCTATATTCTCTTTGTAAACCCACAAATTCTTTCGCAAACAGGAATGCCTGCTCAGGGTGTATTCCTCGCAACGATTATCGGTGCAGTTGCTGGTACCCTGATGATGGCCTTCTACGCCAACTTGCCATATGCTCAAGCGCCAGGTATGGGACTCAATGCCTTCTTTACCTTTACAGTTGTATTTGGACTCGGTTATTCTTGGCAAGAAGCCCTAGCTATGGTCTTCATCTGTGGAATTATCTCATTGATTATTACCTTGACAAATGTTCGTAAAATGATCATTGAATCGATTCCAAACGCTCTTCGCTCAGCTATTTCAGCTGGTATCGGTGTCTTCCTTGCCTACGTAGGTATTAAGAATGCTGGGCTTTTGAAATTCTCTATCGATCCAGGAAATTACACGGTTGCAGGAGAAGGGGCTGATAAAGCTCAAGCAGCGATTACAGCAAATGCTTCAGCAGTTCCAGGATTGGTCAGCTTTAATAATCCAGCTGTTTTGGTGGCTCTTGCAGGACTTGCCATTACTATCTTCTTTGTTATTAAAGGGATTAAAGGGGGAATTATCCTTTCTATCTTGACAACAACTGTTCTTGCTATCGCAGTTGGTTTGGTAGATTTGTCTAGTATCGATTTTGCTAATAACCATGTTGGTGCAGCTTTTGAAGACTTGAAGACAGTCTTTGGTGCAGCTCTTGGTTCAGAAGGTTTGGGAGCTTTGATTTCAGATACAGCTCGCTTGCCTGAAACTCTGATGGCCATTCTAGCCTTCTCATTGACAGATATTTTTGATACAATTGGTACCTTGATCGGTACAGGTGAAAAAGTTGGTATTGTAGCGACAAATGGTGAAAATCACCAATCAGCTAAGTTGGATAAGGCTCTTTACTCTGACTTGATTGGTACTTCAATTGGTGCCATCGCTGGTACTTCGAACGTAACGACTTATGTTGAGTCTGCTGCTGGTATTGGTGCAGGTGGACGTACTGGTTTGACAGCTTTGGTTGTGGCAATCTGTTTTGCAATCTCAAGCTTCTTTAGCCCACTTCTAGCTATCGTACCAACAGCTGCTACAGCTCCAATCTTGATTATCGTTGGGATTATGATGTTGGCTAGCTTGAAATATCCATTGGGATGATATGGCTGAAGCGGTTCCTGCCTTCTTCACATCTATCTTTATGGGATTCAGCTACTCTATCACTCAAGGGATTGCAGTTGGTTTCTTGACTTACACCTTGACTAAGCTTGTCAAAGGTCAAGCTAAAGATGTTCATGTCATGATTTGGATTTTGGATGCCTTGTTTATCCTTAACTACATCAGCATGGCCCTATAAATGCTATAATATAAAAAGGGGTTCTCCCCTTTTTATATTATAGTTACTTGAAAATTGCTTCAAACTAGGTAGGTGATTTTGATTGAATGGTAGGAGTATAATTGATGATAAAAAAGAATATTTGGGGTGAAGTATTAAACAGGGGGAAGTGGTTAATAATCTTTCTAGTAGGGCTTTTGTTTTCTCAGTTTCCTTTAGCCCTAGCAACTTTTCTAACTAGCAGAAAATTTCCACTGCTTCAAGCTGGACTATTAGTAGGGGCCTTATCTCTTGTGGTTTTAACTGTATTTATAATAGGTGCTAGGAAAACACAGTTGGCTAGTTTTGGTTTATCGTTTTTCAAGGCTAAGGATTTGGCTAGATTGGCCTTAAGCTATTTAGTGATTCTTGCCTTTAATATTCTTGGTGTGGTCTTACTGCATTTGATGAATGAAACAACAACCAGCAATCAATCAAATATTAATGATTTGGTCCAGAATAGTTCCTTAATTTCCAGTTTTTCCTTACTGGTTCTAATAGCTCCTATTTGTGAGGAGATTTTATGTCGAGGAGTAATTCCTAAAAAACTCTTTCGTGGTAAAGAAAATGTGGGTTATATAGTCGGTGCTATTATCTTTGCCTTGCTTCATTTACCGACAAATCTACCTTCTCTTCTTATCTATGGAGGAATGTCAACTGTGCTAACTTGGACAGTTTATAAAACCCAACGTTTGGAAATGTCTATCTTACTTCACATGATTGTTAATGGAGTTTTTTTCTGTTTGTTGGCTCTCGTGGTGATTTTGAGTCGGACATTAGGGATTTCTGTTTAAGATTTTTGATAATTGCTTACTTGTTTCTACTGGGAAAAAGATGAATGCAATCGTGTCCATCTTTTTCTTTTTATGGTAAAATAGAGAAATAATATGGTGAAAAGCCTTGAGGGAGTGACCGATATGTCAACTAAAGCAAATCATGTAAAGACAGCTATTTGTGGAATTATCAATGTAACCCCAGACTCCTTTTCGGACGGTGGTCAATTTTTTGCTCTTGAGCAGGCGCTCCAGCAGGCTCGTAAATTGATAGTAGAAGGGGCTAGTATGCTAGATATCGGCGGAGAATCGACTCGGCCGGGAAGTAGCTATGTTGAGATAGAAGAGGAAATCCAGCGTGTTGTTCCAGTGATTAAAGCGATTCGCAAGGAAAGTGATGTCCTCATCTCTATTGATACTTGGAAAAGTCAGGTGGCAGAGGCTGCTTTGGCTGCTGGTGCCAATCTAGTCAATGATATCACTGGTCTTATGGGTGATGAAAAAATGGCCCATGTGGTAGCTAAGGCTGGAGCGAAAGTAGTCATCATGTTTAATCCAGTTATGGCTCGACCTCAGCATCCTAGCTCGCTCATCTTCCCTCACTTTGGATTTAATCAAGCTTTTACAGTGGAAGAGTTAGCTGACTTTGAAACATTGCCAATCGAAGAATTGATGGAGGCTTTCTTTGAACGAGCACTAGCGAGAGCAGAGGAAGCTGGTATTGCACAAGAAAATATCTTGTTGGATCCAGGAATTGGCTTTGGTTTGACCAAGAAAGAAAATCTGCTTCTTTTACGGGATCTGGATAAACTACATCAGAAGGGCTATCCAATCTTTCTTGGAGTGTCGCGCAAGCGGTTTGTCATCAATATTCTTGAAGAAAGTGGTTTTGAAGTCAATCCTGAGACAGAACTTGGTTTCCGCAATCGGGACACGGCTTCGGCTCATGTAACCAGTATCGCTGCGAGACAAGGTGTAGAAGTGGTGCGCGTGCATGACGTAGCTAGTCACAGGATGGCAGTTGAAATTGCCTCCGCCATTCGTCTGGCTGATGAAGCGGAAAATCTAGATTTAAAACAATATAAATAAGATGAAAGAAATCGAAAACAATCAGTGGATTGCTAACTACCGGACGGACCAACCGCATTTCGGTTTGGAACGAATGGTAGAACTCCTAGCTCTGCGAGGCAATCCCCATCTCAAACTCAAGGTCATCCATATCGGAGGGACCAATGGCAAGGGTTCGACCATTGCTTTTTTGAAAAATATGCTAGAAAAGCTAGGGCTGAGAGTTGGCGTGTTTAGCTCGCCCTATCTCATTCATTACACAGACCAGATTAGCATCAATGGGGAATCTATTCCCGAGGCTAGACTTGAAACTCTCATGGCAGACTATCAGTCTTTGCTGGAAGGAGAAGCGGCCGCTAATTTACAGGGCACAACCGAGTTTGAGATTATCACAGCCATAGCCTATGATTACTTTGCCTCAGAGCAAGTAGATGTGGCTATCATGGAAGTGGGCATGGGTGGACTCTTTGGATAGTACCAATGTCTGCCAGCCTATTTTAACAGGAATTACGACCATTGGATTGGACCATGTAGCCCTACTTGGTGACACCTTTGGAAGCCATAGCAGAGCAGAAAGCTGGTATTATCAAACAAGGTATTCCCTTGGTGACAGGTCGTATCGCTCCAGAAGCTTTGACTGTGATTGACCGCATTGCGGAAGGGAAAGATGCGCCGAGATTTGCCTACGGGGCAGATTATCATGTCAGTCACCAAGAGAGTGTGGTAACAGGTGAAGTCTTTGACTATACAAGTGTTGTCAGACAAGGTCACTTCCAAACTGGCCTGCTTGGCTTGCACCAGATAGAGAATGCTGGGATGGCCATAGCTTTACTTGATACTTTTTGTCAAGAGGATGGTCGAGAACTAGCAAGTAATGACTTGCTTGCTCAGGCCTTGGAAGAAACAAGTTGGCCGGGGCGCTTGGAAGTTGTGTCTAGAGACCCCTTGATGATTTTGGATGGGGCCCACAATCCTCATGCCATCAAGGCTTTAGTAGCAACCTTGCAAGAACGCTTTGCGGATTATCATAAGGAAATCCTCTTTACTTGTATCAAAACCAAGGCCTTGGCGGATATGTTGGACTTGCTGGGGGCCATGCCAGATACCGAGCTTACTCTGACACATTTTGACGATAGTCGGACGACTGATGAAAGCGTGCTGAAAGAGGCAGCTAAGTCTAGAAATCTCAGCTATCAGGGTTGGCAGGATTTTTTAGAGCAGAAATTGACAGATAAAAAAGAAGAGAAAAAAACAGTTAGGATTGTCACGGGTTCCTTGTATTTCTTGAGCCAAGTGAGAGCCTATCTGATGGAGAGGAAGAACGAGAATGGATACACAAAAGATTGAAACAGCTGTAAAAATGATTATTGAGGCTGTAGGAGAGGACGCTAATCGCGAGGGCTTGCAGGAAACACCTGCTCGTGTGGCTCGTATGTACCAAGAGATTTTTTCAGGTCTTGGTCAAACAGCGGAGGAACATTTGTCAAAATCCTTTGAGATTATTGATGATAATATGGTGGTAGAAAAGGATATCTTTTTCCATACCATGTGTGAGCACCACTTCTTGCCATTTTATGGTAGAGCGCATATTGCCTACATTCCAGATGGCCGTGTGGCAGGTTTGTCTAAGCTAGCCCGTACGGTTGAAGTTTATTCGAAAAAGCCGCAAATTCAAGAACGTTTGAATATCGAAGTGGCCGATGCCTTGATGGACTATCTAGGTGCTAAAGGAGCCTTTGTTGTCATTGAGGCGGAACATATGTGTATGAGCATGCGTGGTGTCAGAAAACCAGGCACAGCAACCTTGACGACAGTAGCTCGTGGTCTATTTGAAACAGATAAGGACCTTCGAGACCAGGCTTATCGTTTAATGGGACTATAAAAAGAATCCGCTTGAAGCGGATTTTTCTAGAAAGGAATCATTATGGATCAACTGCAGATTAAGGATTTGGAAATTTTTGCCTATCATGGTCTTTTTCCCGAGTGAGAAAGAATTGGGGCAGAAGTTTGTTATTTCCGCAATCCTATCCTATGATATGACCAAGGCGGCTACAGACTTGGATTTAACAGCTTCTGTCCATTATGGAGAACTGTGTCAGCAGTGGACGACTTGGTTTCAGGAAACCACTGAGGACTTGATTGAAACGGTAGCTTACAAATTGGTAGAACGTACTTTTGAGACCTATCCTCTTGTCCAAGAAATTCAGCTGGAACTGAAAAAACCTTGGGCGCCAGTGCATTTGCCGCTAGATACTTGCTCAGTAACCATCCATCGCCGTAAGCAACGGGCCTTTATCGCCCTAGGAAGCAATATGGGAGATAAACAAGCAAACTTGAAACAAGCCATTGAGAAAATGCGAGATCGAGGTATCCATATTCTCAAAGAGTCCAGTGTCTTGACGACGGAGCCTTGGGGTGGTGTGGAGCAAGATAGCTTTGCTAATCAAGTGGTTGAGGTTGAAACCTGGTTGCCGGCCCCAGTTCTATTAGAGACCTTGTTAGCCATTGAGTCAGAGATGGGACGGGTGAGAGAAGTACATTGGGGGCCTCGTTTGATTGATTTGGACTTGCTCTTTGTAGAGGATCAGATTCTTTATACAGACGACCTCATCTTGCCTCATCCTTACATAGCGGAACGCCTTTTTGTCCTTGAGTCCTTACAGGAAATTGCGCCTCATTTTATCCATCCGACATTAAAGCAACCGATCCGCAACTTGTATAATGCTTTGAAAAAAATAGAAAAAACTCTAGTTTTCAGTCACTTGTAACTGAAGGCTAGAGTTTTTATACTCTTCGAAAATCTCTTCAAACCACATCAGCGTCCATCTGCAACCTCAAAACAGTGTTTTGAGCTGACTTCGTCAGTTCTATCTACAACCTCAAAGCAGTGCTTTGAGCAACCTGCGGCTAGCTTCCTAGTTTGCTCTTTGATTTTCATTGAGTATTAAAATAGGTCATTTTCTTCTGGGAGGAGGATAGTCTCTCTACCATCCATATCTAAAACCAGTACTCTTGGTGGATACAGAGGGTCGAAAGGATGGTTAAAGTCAAAATCAATAGCTGTAGGGAGGTGTTGACTTGAGAAGTGGAAGGTGATTTTTCCATGGTTATTGAGCAATTGAAACTCGAGTTCTTCTTCCAATTCAAAGACATTTTTTAAGAAATGGTCAATAATATACCAAAAAGAGTCAATGACATCATCAGGCAAGCTGGTAACAATTCCAAAACTAGCAGACCGCATGTGGGTATCGGTAAAAGCCATATTTCAGCCCCCTTTCTTTTTCCTTATCATACAGCAAATAGGATTAAAAATCAAGAAAAGGTTATTTTTTCTTCATAAACATAGTTTTCTATGAAATTTTTTTCAAATAATCTTCAAAAAATACTTGAAAGTGTTTACAAATAGTGATAAAATGGAATAAGTAGAAGCATGAAAACGAAATTTTCATACCGCCTCTTTTTTTGGAGTCTCGTGAGGTATGATATAGAAAGGAAATAGAATGAATACAGACGATACAGTAACGATTTATGATGTCGCCCGTGAAGCAGGGGTTTCAATGGCGACGGTTAGCCGTGTAGTCAATGGCAATAAGAATGTAAAAGAGAACACCCGTAAAAAAGTGCTTGAGGTGATTGATCGTTTGGATTACCGTCCAAATGCCGTGGCGCGTGGTCTTGCAAGTAAAAAGACAACCACTGTCGGTGTCGTAATCCCGATATTACCAATGGCTATTTCTCAACGCTTGCTAAAGGGATTGATGATATCGCTGAAATGTACAAGTATAATATCGTCCTTGCCAATAGTGATGAGGATGATGACAAGGAAGTTTCAGTTGTCAATACCCTGTTTTCTAAGCAAGTGGATGGTATCATCTTTATGGGTTACCACTTGACAGAAAAAATTCGTTCAGAATTTTCTCGTTCTCGGACACCAGTTGTTCTTGCAGGGACTGTGGATGTAGAACATCAGCTTCCAAGTGTCAATATTGACTACAAACAAGCTACGATTGATGCAGTGACCTACCTTGCTAAAGAAAATGAGCGCATTGCTTTCGTAAGCGGTCCACTAGTGGATGATATCAATGGTAAGGTTCGTTTGGTTGGCTACAAGGAAGCCTTGAAAAAAGCAGGTATTTCTTATAGCGAAGGATTGGTATTTGAATCCAAATACACTTATGAAGACGGTTATGCCTTGGCAGAACGCTTGATTTCATCAAATGCAACTGCAGCAGTTGTAACAGGTGATGAGTTGGCAGCAGGTGTCTTGAACGGCCTTGCTGATAAAGGTGTGTCTGTGCCAGAAGAGTTTGAAATCATTACTAGTGATGATTCACAAATCTCACGCTTTACCCGTCCAAACTTGACAACTATTGCTCAACCTCTTTATGACCTTGGTGCCATTAGTATGCGTATGTTGACTAAGATTATGCACAAGGAAGAATTGGAAGAACGTGAAGTTCTCTTACCTCATGGTTTGACAGAACGTCGTTCAACACGAAAACGTAAATAGAAAAAATCAGGGAATCGTGAAGATTTCCTGATTTTGCTTTCTGGAGAAGAGACCTACCCTTCCATATAGTCTTTCAAAGCCTGTCCTGTTAGTCCGGCATTGAGGGCAATGAGGAGCTTTAGGCGGGCTTTTTGGGCGTTGAGTTCTTTAACAAAGAAGACACCAGATTTTTGCAACTGCACGCCCCCACCTTGGTAGGCATAAACAGGCTCAGCGATACCGTTAAAGCATCGTGAAACCAGGGCGACTGGGATTCCTTTTTGCAGAAGACTTTCTAATTTTTGAGCCGTTTCTTTGGGAACATTACCAGCCCCGAAGGCTTGGATAATCAAACCGTCCAATTGCTCCAAATCCAGCATATCAATTAGCTCATCTGTCATACCAGCATAAGCCGAGATGATAGGGACCAAGCCTTGTATGTGATCAAGGTCAAAGCGAACACGAGGTTCAGCTGTTTTAAAGTAGAGGATTTCCTGTTTCATAATCAGACCAAGTGGACCGTGTGTTGGAGTCTGGAAGGTGCTGACGTTGGTTGTATGCGTTTTGGTAACATACTTGGCAGCGTGGATTTCATCGTTCATAACGACCAAAACTCCTTTGTCAGCAGCCTTGTCATCGCTAGCTACCCGCAAAGCACTCAGATAATTATAAACACCGTCACTGCCGAGTTCGTTGGAGCTGCGCATGGCTCCTGTTAGAACAATTGGCATGTGGGGAACTTCCATGGTGTCAAGGAAATAGGCTGTTTCCTCTAAAGTATCGGTCCCGTGTGTGATCACTACCCCATCGTAATTATCTGCTTCCTCTTTAATTTTTTGGTAGAGGGCCAGCATATGCTTGGGTTTGATATGGGGGCTTGGCAGGTTAAAAAAGTCTAGGGCGTGGACTTGGATTCCTTCAAGAGGATTGGACACATGGTTCATGGGATTATCTGAACTTGTCACAACAGCGCCAGAAGCATCGGCCTGCATGGAAATAGTCCCACCTGTATGTAAAACAAGGATTTTCTTAGGCATGATTTACTCACTCTTTCTGAAATGTGGTATAATCATTGTATCACAAAAGGGGAGATTGGGATAGGATGGAAGTCAAAGCTGTTTTTTTTTGATATCGATGGAACCTTGGTCAACGATCGCAAGAGTGTTTTGAAATCCACTAAGGACGCGATTAAAATTGTCAAAGAACAAGGGGTGCTTGTCGGTGTAGCGACAGGGCGAGGACCTTTTTTCGTTAAGGGATTGATGGACGATTTGGATCTGGACTTTGCGGTAACCTACAATGGCCAGTATATCTTTACTAAAGACAGAGTCTTGTTCACGAGTCCTATTTCCAAGTTACATTTGCGCCAGCTCATTACTTATGCTAAAAAAGAGGGCAAGGAGATTGCCCTAGGGACCAAGGATGCCATGTTGGGTTCCAAAATCATGTCCTTTGGTTTGGGTTCTTTTTCCCAACGAATCAGTCGCTTCGTTCCCTCAGTTTTAACTCGGACAGTGAGTCATTCCTTTAATCGTATGGTCAGCAAGGTTGTTCCCCAAAAGGAAGAAGACCTGCTTCATCTGATGAATCAGCCTATCTACCAAGTCTTGATGCTGATGACGCCAGAAGAATCTGAGAAGGCAGCGGCTGATTTTGAAGACTTGAAATTGACACGTAGTAATCCTTTTGCAGCGGATGTCATCAATCAAGGAAACTCTAAATTGGAAGGTATTCGCCGAGTTGGGAAAGAATATGGCTTTGACCTCAACCAAGTGATGGCCTTCGGTGACTCAGATAACGACCTTGAAATGCTGGCTGGTGTTGGTATGTCGGTCGCTATGGGAAATGGTAGTAGCAGTGTTAAGGAAGTTGCCAAGCATATCACAACCAGCAATCAGCAAGACGGAATCCACAAGGCCTTGGAACATTTTGGTGTTTTGGCTTCAGAAAAAGTCTTTGTCAGCCGTGACTATCATTTCAATAAGGTCAAGACCTTCCACCATATGATGGATGAACGGACTCAAGAAGAACCTCGAGCTTGGGATTTGGAAGGTTCAACCCACAGGGCTGGCTTTAAAATAGAAGAATTGGTGGAGTTTGTTCGAGCTGCCAGCCCTTCTGAAGAGGACTTTGGTCAAGCTCTATCGCAACTTCATCAAGCTCTTGATAAGGCAGCAGATAAAGTAGCTAAGAAGACGCCTGCTCAGCAAGATTTGATAGGGCAAGTGGATGCCTTGATTGACACGCTTTACTTTACCTACGGTAGTTTTGTCTTGATGGGGGTGGATCCCAGAACGTATTTTTGATATTGTCCATCAGGCCAATATGGGGAAAATTTTTTCCCAGATGGCAAGGCTCATTTTGATCCAGTGACCCATAAAATCTTAAAACCAGATGATTGGGAAGAAAAATATGCTCCAGAACCCGCGATTAAAAAGGAACTGCAGCGCCAGCTCAAGGCTTATGAACGCCATAAAGAGAGAAATAATACTCAATGAAAATCAAAGAGCAAACTAGAAACTAGTGCAGGCGTACTTTTTTTTGAGTGGCAGATGGACGTTGACGTGGTTTGAAGAGTATAAATAGTAAACAAAAAGGAGCGCTGAGCTCCTTTTCTTTGTGATTATAAGGTTTTTTCTTGTTCTCTCACAACCAGCAAATCGACCTTAGCATGGCGGAGAATGTATTCAGATGAAGAGCCGACCAAGAGGCGTTCAAAGGCGTTGAGACCAGTTGCGCCAACGAGGATGAGGTCCACTTCTTCAGCATCGGGAATAGTACGTGCCAGTAGGGTCTTTGGATTTCCCATTTCAATGACGATATGAACATCTGCCACACCAGCATCTTTAGCACGTTTTTCGTACTCTTTCATCAGACTTTCAGCGTCGACTTGGAGTTCTTCGTAAACTTCAGCATCAAAGGTGGATACGCTTTGGAGAGCGCGTGTGTCAATGACATGTGCGATGGTGAGTTTAGCGTCGTTTCGTAGAGCAGAATGAACTCCCTTGACAAAAGCCAAGTCCGCTTCTTTAGAACCATCGATTGCGACCATAATATTTTGGTAACGTTGTGCCATAATGAAACCTCCTGAAATTTTCTTACTATAATTGTAAACCTTTTCACTATAGAAGTAAAGCAAAAAAAGTATTTTTCAAAAGAATGTTAGCGCTTAAAATCTATATAAATATATGATAAAATAAAAGAAAGGATAGCAGGAAAGAAGTGAAGGGAGGGAGAATGATGAAGCACTCTTTTCAAGAATCAAAAAAATCAAATTTCCTTTATTATGGAATTATCCTAGTGTCAGTCTTGGTAGAAGTTATCATGATCTGGCAATTAGAGAAGCTAATTCCGCTTCTTTATCCAGAGTTTATCGGTTTTTTAGTCTTTCATGTACTCTACCATCTGTTCTTATTCCTAGTTGCAAAACGAAGTGGACGCTTAGATTACTTGATGATATGGGGGCTTTGTCTCATGTTCAATCTTCTCTATGACTCCTTTTTAGGCTTGCTTTTTCTAGGTTTATCTTTTGGTATGTGATGTGTTTTTCGCAAAACACCTGCTATCTCCCTGTCTTGACCTCGCTTTTAGCGAGGTTTTTCTTCTATACGAATCTAGTAACACATTTCAGCAAACTTGTCGCATTTTCTTTCTAGTGGTATAATGTTACTATCCTGATGAATTGAGGAAACAAGATGAAAGAATATAACAAGTCTAGTAAGTTAGAGCATGTTGCTTATGATATCCGTGGTCCTGTTTTGGAAGAAGCCATGCGAATGCGAGCAAATGGAGAAAAGATTTTACGTCTGAATACAGGAAATCCAGCAGAATTTGGCTTTACAGCGCCAGACGAGGTCATTCATGACTTGATTATGAATGCGCGTGATAGTGAAGGTTATTCTGACTCAAAAGGGATTTTCTCAGCCCGTAAGGCTATCATGCAGTATTGCCAATTGAAGAAATTTCCAAACGTAGATATTGATGATATTTACCTTGGAAATGGTGTCAGTGAGTTGATTGTCATGTCCATGCAGGGGCTTTTGGACAATGGAGATGAGGTCTTAGTGCCAATGCCAGACTATCCTCTCTGGACAGCAGCTGTCAGCCTAGCTGGGGGAAATGCCGTTCACTATATCTGTGATGAAGCTGCAGAATGGTACCCAGATATTGACGATATCAAGTCAAAAATCACTTCCAATACCAAGGCAATCGTCCTTATCAATCCAAATAATCCAACTGGAGCCCTTTATCCTAAGGAACTCTTGTTGGAGATTATTGAGATTGCCCGTCAAAACGATTTGATTATCTTTGCGGATGAAATTTACGACCGCATGGTCATGGATGGACATGTGCATACGCCTGTGGCGAGCTTGGCACCAGATGTTTTCTGTGTCAGCATGAATGGTCTATCAAAATCCCACCGTATTGCTGGTTTCCGTGTGGGTTGGATGGTCTTGTCTGGACCTAAGACTCACGTCAAGGGCTATATCGAAGGGCTCAATATGCTATCCAATATGCGCCTTTGCTCTAACGTTTTGGCCCAACAAGTCGTACAAACTTCCTTGGGTGGCCACCAATCAGTCGATGAATTGCTTCTTCCTGGTGGACGAATTTATGAGCAAAGAAATTTCATCTACAATGCCATTCAAGATATTCCCAGGTTTGTCTGCGGTTAAACCCAAGGCTGGGACTCTATATCTTCCCTAAAATCGACCGCAATATGTACCGTATCGATGATGATGAGCAGTTTGTCCTTAATTTCTTGAAACAGGAAAAGGTTCTCTTGGTTCATGGTCGAGGCTTCAACTGGCAGGAACCAGACCACTTCCGTATCGTTTACCTTCCTCGTGTTGATGAACTAGCCCAAATCCAAGAAAAGATGACTCGTTTCTTGAAACAGTATCGTAGATAGGGCTTACATTCGAAAAAGCTGGAAACATTTGCCTTGAGCTATTGACAAAAGTAAAAGAATCAGATAGAATAGTAAAGTATGTTTAGTAACTGATCACTTTATAGCCGGCTAAACGAATACAAAATCTATGAGGAGGTATTCATCGTGAAACGTACTTATCAACCAAGTAAACTTCGTCGTGCGCGCAAACACGGATTCCGTAACCGTATGTCAACTAAAAACGGTCGTCGCGTATTGGCAGCTCGTCGTCGTAAAGGACGCAAAGTTTTGGCTGCATAATCCAAACGAACCATAACAAAAATCAGTAGGAACTCGAGTCTACTGATTTTTATTTTTGTAAAAAAGTTAAAAAGGCTTTATATTTTTGCTCAAATAGTGTATAATATTTCACATACTGTAAAAAATGGAGAATAATCATGAAGAAATCAAAAGTTATGCTTTTTGGAGCTATGGCTTTGACAGCAGGTCTAGCTCTAGCGGCATGTGGGTCATCCCAATCAAGCAATGCAGATAAGACATACTCTTATATCTTTGTCAGTAACCCTGATACCTTGGATTATATTACCTCTACACGAGACTCTACATCTAGTATCACAACCAACTTGATTGATGGTTTGTTGGAAAATGACCAGTATGGTAATCTTATCCCATCTATGGCTGAGTCATGGACAGTATCAAAAGATGGCTTGACCTACACTTATAAAATCCGTCAGGGGGCTAAATGGTACACTTCTGAAGGAGAAGAGTATGCGGATGTAACAGCTCATGACTTTGTGACTGGTCTTAAGTATGCGGCTGATAAAAAGGCTGAAAACTTGTACTTGGTACAAGATTCTATCAAAGGGCTAGCAGACTATGTTGAAGGGAAATCATCTGATTTTGGAACTGTTGGTGTTAAGGCGGTGGATGATTACACACTACAATACACTCTCAACCAACCTGAGACTTATTGGAACTCTAAAACAACAGCAAGTATCCTTAATCCTGTAAATGAAGCCTTCTTGAAGTCTAAGGGAGATGACTTTGGAAGTGTAACACCATCAAGTATCTTGTCAAATGGTCCTTACTTGTTTAAATCTTTCTCATCAAAATCTTTGATTGAATTTGACAAAAACCCTAATTACTGGGATAAGGATAATGTTAAAATCGAGAAAGTGAAACTCTCTTTCTTTGACGGTTCTGACCAAGACAGCATTGCTAGAGGTTTCTTGGATGGTAACTATACTGATGGTCGTATCTTCCCAACAAGTTCAGTCTTTGCTGAACTCAAGAAGGGCAATGAGGACAAGATTACCTATACACCGCAAAACTCAGTTACTTTCTATTATCTTTTCAACGTGAATCGTCAAAGCTACAAGCAAACTATGAAACAGTCTGATAAGGAAAAGACAGATTCACGCGCAGCTATGCAAAATAAAGATTTCCGTCAGGCCATCAATTTTGCCTTTGACCGTCATGCTTATGCAGCACAGACAAATGGTGAAGAAGGAGCAGACCGTATCTTGCGTAATACGGTTACACCAAGTGACTTTGTCCAAGTTGGTGATAAGAACTTCGGTGATGTTGTTAATGAGAAAATTGTCAACTATGGTAAAGATTGGGCAAATATCAATCTAAACGATGGTAAGCAAGCCTTCTTGAATCCTGACAAGGCCAAAGAGAAGTTTGCTAAGGCCAAAGAAAGTCTGCAAGCACAGGGAGTAACTTTCCCAATTCATTTGGATATGCCAGTTGACCAGACTGCTAAATTAGATGTGCAACAGGCAGGCTCTTTCAAACAAACAGTGGAAGAAACTCTTGGTAAGGAGAATGTGGTTATCGATGTTATCCAACTTTCTCCAGACGAGAAGGATCAAGCAACCTACTTTGCAGATACAGCAGAACAAAAAGACTACGATATCGACATCTCAGGATGGGGTGGAGATTACTCAGATCCGAAGACTTACCTAGCGATCCTAGATCCCGAGACAGGTTCTCAGTTGAAAAACATGGGCTTGTCTGAAGGAAAAGACAAGGAAGTCAAGGACAAGATTGGCCTTTCTGACTACAAGAAACTCTTGGATCAGGCTGATGCGGAAATTACAGATACTCAAGCTCGCTATGAAAAATATGCTGAAGCCCAAGCTTGGTTGACAGATAGTGCCCTCTTCCTACCAGTTCAAAGTGGTGGAGCTAACCCAATCTTCCGTAAGACTGTACCATTTACAGGACCATTCTCATTCGTTGGTCATAAGGGAAATGCGGACAACTACAAATATGTTGAATTGCAAAAAGAGCCAGTAACTGCTAAACAGTACCAAGAACTCTATGAAAAATGGTTAAAAGAAAAAGCTGAGTCAAATAAAAAAGCTCAGGAAGATTTAGCTAACCACATTCAATGATATTCCTAGTCACGCTTTTCAGTTAATACTCTTCGAAAATCTCTTCAAACCACGTCAGCGTTGCCTTGCCGTAGGTATGTTACTGACTTCGTCAGTTCTATCTGCAACCTCAAAACAGTGTTTTGAGCTGACTTCGTCAGTTTCATCTACAACCTCAAAGCAGTGCTTTGAGCAGCCTGCGGCTAGCTTCCTAGTTTGCTCTTTGATTTTCATTGAGTATAAGCATAGTGACTGGTTTCAGAAAAAGGCCTTACCAGAACTTCTTGGTTCTGGTAAGGCCTTTTCTTTATTCTTTTAAGTGATATGAGTAGCTAGCGACAACGACGTCTTGGTGCCAACGAAGGGCGTATTTGAGTTTGAGACTCATCTGATTGTGTAGCATATTTTGCCAAGGTTTATTAGGGATAAACTGGGGTACCAGAACAGTGACTGTATAGTTCTTTTTCTGGGCATCCTCAGAGATTCGTTTGACATACTTGACAGTAGGGGTGATGATGTCGCGATAGCTGGTCTTGATATTTTTCAGAGTGATGGTTGGGAAGTAATCGGCAAATTCTTGAAGAATCTCTTGGTCTTTTTCTGCTGTTTCTTTGGTAGAAATATGCATGGCTAGGACTTCGTCACCGATACTTTGAGCGTAGTTAATGGCTCCGACGCTGACTCGGGTGACATTTCCTACTAGGACCAGAACCAGATTTCCATCGTAGGTACGTTTTTCGATTCCTTCATAGAGTCGCAGTTGTTGGGCCACTTTTTGGTAATGACTGTGAATTGCCAAGAAGAGTAGGGTGAGTACGAGAATAATAGGGAAGAAAGGCCAGATATCACTGAGACGGAAAAAGAGCAAGATTAGTACAATCGCGTAGCAAATGATAGCTCCAAGGATATTGGCAAGGGCAGGTTTTAAGAAATTTGCCCCTTTTTCTTTTTTCCAATGGCGAATCATCCCAGTCTGAGAAAGGGCAAAGGGCACGAAGACACCGATAGTATAAAGGGGAATCAAGCGTTCAGTATTCCCATTAAAAATGAGAAGAAGAATCATAGCCCCAAAAGCCAGAGTTAAAATACCGTTGGAGTAGCCTAGGCGGTCTCCTTTTTCCATAAAGAGATGGGGCATGTATTTGTTTTTAGCCATATTGTAAGCCAGCATGGGAAAGGCCGAAAAGCCAGTATTTGCAGCTACGGCCAAAATCAAGGCTGTGGAGAATTGGAAGAGATAATACCCAAGGTGGCCTATGAAGGAATTACCAAGGATGCCTTGAGCCATCTGTGAAAGAATAGTTTCTCCGTGTTGAGGCAGAATCCCCATCCAGTAGTTTAGAAAGGTGATACCAGCAAAAAGAAAACCTAAAATCAGTGACATGATGGTCAAGGTTTGAGCGGCATTCTTTTCTTTTGGAGTCTTGAAAAAGGGAACGGCATTTGAAATAGCTTCAACACCTGTCAGAGAGGCAGATCCGCTGGTAAAAGCTCTAAGAATGAGAACGATAGACAGGCTTGGAACAGCATGCCCAATAGGTGAAGTTGCCTGATAGCTGAGAGAACCTGTCATTAGTTGAAAGATTCCATAGAGCAAGAGAAAGACAGTACTGATGATAAAGAGATAGACAGGAATCATCAGTGAACTGGCAGATTCTTTTAAGCCCCGTAAGTTCAGGAGCATGAGTAAGCAAACCAGAAAAATGGAGATGTGGAGGTTGTATGGGTGAAGAGCAGGGAGAGCCGCTGTGATAGCGTCTGCTCCAGATGAAACAGATACCGCTACGGTCAGCATGTAGTCAACCAGAAGACTACCTCCAGCAATCAAGCCAAGCTTGGGAGATAGATTTTCTCGGGTAACCATATAGGCCCCTCCCCCTTGAGGGTAGGCGTGGATGATTTGACGGTAGGAAACGGTCAGGCTAGCTAGGAGTAGGAGGACAAAGAGGCCGATAGGAAGGCTCCACCATATAGCTAGAGGAGAAAGACTAGCCAAGACCAGGACTACTTGCTCAGGTCCATAGGCGATGGAGGACAGAGCGTCGCTTGACAACATGGCCAGTGCCTGCATTTTTCCCAGTAGTCCCCCTTCGCCTTCGGTTAAGGACTTAAGAGGCCGACCGATAAAGGTATGTTTTAATTTTGTAAACATGGTATTTTCCTTTACTGAAAATTTCAATAAGTGCTATTATACTGCTTTGAAAAAATAGCGTCAAGAGACGACAATAGATTTTAGAATATTTTTTGCAGATGAGGAGATAGAGCGGTTTTTTGGTATAATAGTACTGAAAAATTTCAATAAGTGCTATTATACTGCTTTGAAGGGGCATCGTCAAGCAGGGATGATGGTTTTGTTCGGAATAAATTGGAGGTGAGGAGGGCTCGAGATACCTCAAATGGATTATGTTATATTCTTGGATATAAATCAATTAAAAATTCATAAAACGGTATAAGCGATTATAAATAAAAAAATAGCAAATAGGGTAAATTTCTTCGCATTCTAATTAATGAAAAAAATTCGGCTAAAAAGTGGACGGGGGGATTTCATGCTATAATGTACGTAGATTCTTATCGCCTAAAACGAAAAACATTATAATAAAATATCATTATTATTTATCGGATTTTTGAATAAGAAGAAATAAAAAAATAAAAAAATGGAGATCAAAGAATGAAGTACAAGAGAACTCAGAAACGCTCTAAGCAGATGTGGCAGCGTGTGGAAAAATTTTCGATTAGAAAATTTAGCTTTGGAGCAGCGTCGTGTTTGATTGGGGCATCTTTAGTTGGGGTAGCTATAAATCCGAACATTGTAGATGCGGCATTTAAACAATTAAATGGCGAAGACGGTATTGTATCGTTATATTCTAATTCTGGAGAGACTCCCGAAAGTGCAGATGGTATTGAAATCGGATCAAAAGTAAATGTAGACAATGAAATTGGAATCGATGTAGACTGGTCAGAATACACTCGAGAAAATCCAATTGTTAAAGTAACTTATACTTATAACGGTGGAGCTGATGGGGAGCGTGTAGCTGGATTTGGAGGACACCGTCCGCGTTTCTGGTTCACAACACCGATAGGATTAAAAGAACCTAAAGAAATTACATTAAAGAAAAATGACGGACGACCAGTTTATGTAATGGAAAGCTGGAATAGAAATAAAAAATTCGGTTCGTTATCAAATTCGATTAATTCACGTTTCCAAACAGAAGATGACATCAATAGAGCTTATACAACACCTGATTTCCATGGAAATGACACTAAGTGGGAATCATATAATGAAACAACAGGTGAACCTTACAGAGAATGGAGCGGAAGCTTTGCTGATAAGTTCTGGTATCATATCGGAGATAGAGTATCCGACAATGCATCTGAACAAGCTCTTTTTGAAAAATTCCGTACGGATACAAAAACAATTTATGTTGACTGGGAACGTGGAGGAATTGAAAGAGCTACGATAACAGCTGTATATGAAGTTGCTGATCCAACATTTGGTAATGACCGTCGTACTTTAGAATTCGGAGCAGGGTTTAGGGTTGGTATCGCTCGGATGATGCAACATTACAAAACTGTATTAGCACCTGTTCCAAGTTTATATAAATTAAATGAAATTTTTGAACCAGATGTGCCAAGTCGTATTGCAGTGACTAATCCGAAAAGTTTAACAACTGAAGAAAAGAATACGATAAAAGCAAAAATTTTAGAAGCAAATAAAGACAATGTAACAACAGTTCATAGAACAGCTAAAAAACAAATTAGTTGAGAACTTGTTTAGTGATGAAGAAACAAGTATTGAAATTGGTGCAGATGGAAAAAGCAACAATAAGATATGCGGATAACACAATTGATGAAATTCCAGGAACATCACTTGTTTATGAAAGACCACAGATTGATAACAATGAAACAACTCAAAGTCAGTTTGGTGATTATAAATATTTAACAAATCCGTTTGAAGTAGATGATATTAATAATCTTAAAGATACAGATGTTGAAAGTGCAAAATTAAAAATTCTATACAGTCAATAATATGACAGTAGAAAAAAATGAGTTTGATGAGGATGTTATTAAAGCAGTAGGAGAACCTTTGAAAACTTCTCCAGAATTTGTAAATAAGAGATTAGAAATAGATAAGAGAACTGGGTTAGGCTATATCTATAGTGGGTCAGGACCTACAGGGGCGACTATTCCGAAAGCCCATTTATTTAAACAAAAACCTAAAAAAACATTTAATATTGATGAGGCTAGACAAGATGCTGAAAAGGCAATTGATAATCTGACTTACTTATCACCAAAAGAAAAACAAAACTTCAAAACTGAATTAGCATCGAAAACTACACAAGATGACTTAAATGCTGTTGTGAATAATGCTATTGCAAAAAATTCAAGTAATGAAAAAGATTTAGAAGCTAAAAAACGTGATGCTAAGGAAGCAATCAATAACAATCCTTATTTAACAAATGCACAGAAGAAAGAGTTAACTGACAAAGTATCGGCAGTAGTAATGACAGACCCAACAGAAGGAACTGCTACCCCTATTGAACATACTAAAGGACTTATTGATAAGATTTTAGATGAAGCGTTAGAAAAAAACGAAAGAAAAAAAGCTAAAGCAATTATCGATGAAATCGATAAAAAAAGATGGTAAAGCGGGATATTTAACTGATCCAACAGCTGATGCATATAAAGAAAGAATTAAGAAAGCACCTTCACAAGCTGAAATCACTAAGATTATTGGAGAAGCTCAATCTCAAGTCTCTAAAAAAGCTCATGATGCTGAAAAAGCTAAAACAGATGCTTTAAAAGATGAGTATAAGAAGAAAATTGATCAAGTTCCTGGGCTAACAGATGCTCAAAAAGATGAATATAAGAAACAAATTGATGCAGCAACAACAAGAGACCAATTAGAAGCTATCGTGAAAGATGCAGAAGTAAAAGCGTATCGTGATACAGCAAAAGCAAAAATCGATGCACTTGAACATTTAAATGCTGCACAAAAAGCAGAATTAAAAACACAAGTTGATGCTGCAGGAAGTAAAGCTGAAGTAGATAATATTGTGTCAATTGCTCAAGGTTTAGATTCTAAGATGGATTCTCTACAAAAATTAGTAGAAAAAGCTAAAGAAGTTAAAGGATCTGAAAAATATAATACAGCAGCTCAAGATAAGAAAGATGCTTTTGACACAGCAAATGCTGCTGCTTCAAAAGTAGCTGATAAAACAACAGCTGAGCCAGAAAATGCAGCTGGCACATCAGAAGTAGCTACTTTAATTGATAATCTAGCAAAAGCTATAGAAGCTCTTACAGGTGAAAAAGTTGCTGTTCCTGTATCTAAAGATGCTTTGAAAGCAGAGATTGACTTGAACACAGATGATGCGGTTAAAAAATCACCAGCTTATGCTAAAGAGACAGATGCCGCTAAGAAAAAAGCTTACGATGATGCCTTAGCAAATGCTCAAAAAGTGTATGATAAGCAAGATGCAACACAAACAGACGTAGATAATGCACTAGATACACTAAAACAAGCACGTTTAGCTTTATCAGGTAAAGCAGAAGACTTCACTTTAGCAGTGAAAGATGGAGCAGCAAAAATCTCTGTAGTACCAAAAGCTGGAGACTCATTAGCTGAAAAAGATCAACCGACTGTTAAAGCGAAACTAACTGCAAACGGTAAAGAGTTAGATGATACTTATACTGTTAAATATGGAGAAATTGCAGAAAAAGGTGGCAAGACAGTTGTTCCAGTAACAGTCACTCACGATGGTATTACAAGAACAGTTGATGTACCAGTAGAAGGAACTGATGCTGCAAAATCTCCACTAAATGATCCAGAAAAAGTAAAAGTTAATAATGTTGCTAATTTATCAGAAGATGAAAAAGCAGCCGTTAAAGCAGCCGTTAAGAAAGCAAACACAAACTTAACTGATAATCAAATTTCAGTAGACAATACAGGGAAAGTAACTGTAACGTACTCTGACAAATCACAAAATGAACTGCCTGCATCTAAGACTGTAGAAGCGAAAACTGAAGCAGAAAAAGCATTAGACAAAGCTAAAGAAAAAGCGAAAGCAGACTTAACAGAAGCAGCTAACAAAGAAAAAGCAGAGATTGAAGCAGATAAAAACTTAACAGATCAACAAAAAGCAGACAAGAAAGCAGAAGTAGATAAAGTTAAGAAAGAACAAGAAGCAAATATCGATAAAGCACAAACAACTGACGAAGTAGCGAAAGCAACAGAAGACGGTAAGAAAGCAATCGATGCAGTGCACAAAACAGAGTTAGACAAAGCAAAAGAGAAAGCGAAAGCAGACTTAACAGAAGCAGCTAACAAAGAAAAAGCAGAGATTGAAGCAGATAAAAAAACTTAACAGATCAACAAAAAAAGCAGACAAGAAAGCGGAAGTTGATAACGTTAAGAAAGCTCAAGAAGCAAATATCGATAAAGCTGGAACAACTGATGAAGTAGCGAAAGCAACAGAAGCAGGTAAGAAAGCAATCGATGCAGTGCACAAAACAGAGTTAGACAAAGCAAAAGAGAAAGCGAAAGCAGACTTAACAGAAGCAGCTAACAAAGAAAAAGCAGAAATTGACGCAGACAAAAACTTAACAGATCAACAAAAAGCAGACAAGAAAGCAGAAGTAGATAAGGTTAAGAAAGCTCAAGAAGCAAATATCGATAATGCGACAACACCGGAAGAAGTAGCAAAAGCAACAGAAGCAGGTAAGAAAGCAATCGATGCAGTGCACCAAACAGATGCGGATAAATCAACTCCAACAGTTACAGCAGGAGAAGTACCAGTAAGTGTAGATCCGGCTACAGATAAAAAAGTAGCGGAAGCAGATAAAAAAGCAATTACAGACGCAGTAGAAGTACCGAAAGACCAACCACAACCGACAGACAAACAAGTCAAAAATGACGGAGCAATTGTGGAAGGAACAGGAGCGAATGCAGGTAAGAAAGTAGTTGTAGTAGAAGTTACTTATGGTGATGGATCAAAAGATGAAATCGAAGTACCTGTAAGAAAAGCAACTGATAAGGAAAAAGCAAAAGCTGATCTAACAAAAGCTGCAGATGCTGAAAAAGCTGAAATTGATGAAGACAATGCATTATCTAAAAAAGAAAAAGAAGCATTGAAGAAACAAGTTGATGACCTTAAAGCAAAACACGAAAAAAACATCAATAATGCAACTTCGCCAGAAGATATAGCATCGGCAACAGAAAAAGGTAGACAAGAAATTGCTGCTGTTCATACTCCACAAGATATTACAGAAACAGCTAAGAGAAAGTTAACTCCACCAAAAGAAAAGGTTAAGGTCACAGATATCAATCATTTAACAGATGAAGAGAAAGAAGCTGTTAAAAAAAGCGATTGTGGCGACTAACCCTCAACTAGAAGAATCTGAAGTTTATGTGGATGATCAAGGAAATGTAGCTTCTCCTAAAGGATACTTGGAAGCAGAAAAAGTTGTTACTCAAGCTTTGAATAAACCAGCGACACCAGTCGTAGTAGCTGATCCAAATCATTTAACAGATGAAGAAAAAGAAGCAGTTAAGAAAGCTGTGGCTGACGCAAATCCTGGTCTAAACAAAGATGATATTACAGTCGATGACAAAGGTAATGTAACAACTAAGAATGGTGATAAATTACTTGCAAAAGATGTAGTAACTCCAGCCCTGAACAAACCAACAACTCCAGTTGTAGTTGGAAATCCTAATGCTTTAACAGATAAAGAAAAAGAAGACATTAAGGATGCTGTCGCAGCTGCAAATCCAGGCTTAAACAAAGGTGATGTTACAGTAAATCCTGATGGCAGTGTAACAACTCCAAAAGGAAATCTACCAAAAAGAAGATGTTGTAACGACAGTCTTAAATAAACCAAATAAACTTGTTGAAGTAGAAAAATCCAAATAGCTTAACAGTTAAAGAAAAAGAAGCGGTTAAGAAAGCTGTTGTAGAGGCAAATCCAGGTTTAACTGAGGATAAAGTCAAAGTCGATGATCAAGGAAATGTCACAACACCACAAGGTAACTTGCCAGCAAAAGATGTTGTAACTTCTACCTTGAAGAAGCCAACAACACCAGTTGAAGTTGTTAATCCATCTAAACTGACAGACCCAGAAAAAGCTAAAGTTGTAGAAGAAATTATTAAAAATAATCCAGGTTTAACAGATAAAGATATCAAAGTCGATGACCAAGGAAATGTTGAAACACCAAAAGGTAATTTACCAGCAGAGGATGTAGTAACACCAGCTTTGAAGAAACCGACAAATCTTGTCCCTGTTAAAGATGTCAATAACTTAACAGATGCAGAAAAAGACGCTGTTAAGGATGCTGTTGTAGCTGCAAATCCAGGCTTAAACAAGGACGATGTCAAGGTTGATGGTCAAGGCAATGTTGAAACGCCAAGAGGTAATTTACTAGCAGGAGAAGTTGTAACTCCAGCCTTGAAGAAACCTGTTACACCTGTAGAAGTTAAAGATCCTAAAAACTTAACAGATGCAGAAAAAGACGCTGTTAAGGATGCTGTTGTAGCTGCAAATCCAGGCTTAAACAAGGATGATGTTAAGGTTGATGGTCAAGGCAATGTTGAAACATCAAAAGGTAATTTACCAGCAAAAGATGTAGTCACTCCAGCTTTGAAGAAACCTGTCACACCTGTAGAAGTTAAAGATTCGAATAACTTAACAGACAAAGAAAAAGAAGATGTTAAGAAAGCTATTGTTGAAGCAAATCCAGGCTTAAACAAGGACGATGTCAAGGTTGATGGTCAAGGCAATGTTGAAACACCAAAAGGAAATCTACCAAAAGAAGATGTAGTAGTACAAACTGCTAAAGGTCAATCAACAAATGTCTTCAAACCAGGGTTAGACATACAAACTGCTTTAGTATCAGGCAAAGCAACTGTAGAAAAAGGTAAAGACTTAACTGACGAAGAAATCCTAAAACAATTAGCACTAGCTGATGGAGTGACAGCGAAAGTTATTTCTAAACCAACTACAACAGAAACGGGAACTAAAGAAGCAGAAGTGGAAGTAACCCTAGCTGATGGTACTAAAGTAACTGTAAAAGTACCGGTTGAAGTAGTTGATTCCTTAGGCACAGCTGATAAGGATAATGATCTTGCTAAGGCGAAAGAAGATGCTAAAAAAACAAGTAGAAGACGCTGCTAAAGCTAAAAATCACTGAAATCAAGAAGGATCCAGGTTTAACTGAAGAGCAAAAACAAAAAAAGCTGAAGAAGCAATCAATAAAGCCAAAGAAGATGCTAACAAAGCTATTGACGAAGCATCATCAGCAGGAACAGCTAAGCAAATTGCAGATCAAGCAAAAGAAAATATTGAAAAATATAATCCAAAAGCTGATACAGAAGTTAAGAAACCAGATGTAACAAACCTTGATGAAGAAAAAGCGAAAGCAAAAGCTGAGATACTAGAAGAAGCTCAAAAAACGCATTAACGAAATCAAGAACAATAAAGATTTATCAGACGAAGCGAAACAAAAAGCTATCGAAGAAATCAATAAGGCCAAAGATAAAGCGATTGAAGACATCAACAAAGGTCAATCTAAAGATGAAATCAACGCGGCGAAAGAAGCTGGTATTCATAAGATAAATGAAGTTCAACCAGATGGCTCTATTGCATCTAAATTCGAACCGAAAGTTCCTGAAAATAAAGTGGAAGTGGGAAATCCAGCAAAACTTTCAGATGAAGAAAGAGAACAAGTTCGTCAAAACATCGAAGGAGCTAACACATTCCCAGATGGAACAACAGTAGAAGTAAAACCAGATGGAACAGCTGTTATCACATATAAAAGATGGTTCAAGCGATACGATTTCTAAAGATAAATTAGTAACGCCAGCTAACAAAGAGACAGGAACAATCGCGTCAAGAACCGAGCCGGTTATCCCAGGAAAAACACAAGTAGGAAATACTACGAAATTAACACCTGCAGAACAAGCTACGGTTAAAAAAGCGGTTGAGGAAGCGAACAACTTCCCAGCAGGAACTACGGTAGAAGTAAGACCTGATGGAACAGTAGTCATCACCTATCCAGATAAATCTGTAGATACAATAACAGGGGATAAACTTGTTGAAAAAGGAAGTAAACAAGAAACTCCAAAAGTTCAGACAGATGCAGAGAAGAACCCAGCGCAAGTTCCAGGAAACTTTGTACCTGTTGAAAATACTCACAACTTGACACAGGCGGAGCAAGATACAGTAGCAGCTAAGGTTAAAGAAGCAAATCCAGCGGCGACAGATGTTAAGGTATCTAAAGATGGAACAGCAACGCTAACATATGGAGATGGTTCAGTAAACACAATTCCAGGAACCAGTCTAGTAGTAGCCAAAGATACTGACAATGAAGCTTCAACACAAGCCGCGCAAAATCCAGCAGTGGTGCCAGCAACTACAGAAGTTGGAAATGCTCATAGCTTAACACCTGAGGAACAAGCTGCAGTAGCTACGAAAGTGAAACAAGCAAATCCGACTGCTACAGATGTTAAGGTATCTAAAGACGGAACAGCGACATTGACATACTCAGATGGTTCAGTCAATACAATTCCAGGAACCAGTCTAGTAGTTCAAAAAGAGGAAACTTCAACACAAGAGCAACCAACAATCGCAGAGAAGACAAAAGTAATCATCCCAGCTAACCCTACAAAAAGTAGCAGAAGCTACAAGATTAACAGATGAAGAAAAAGAAGCTGTTAAAAAAGCTATAGTAGATGCAAATGGATTCGGAAGCGATGTTAAAGTTGAAGTAGCTGGAGATGGCACAGCGACAATCGTCTTTAAAGATGGTTCAGCTATTACAATTCCAGGAAATCAATTGGTAGCACAAGATCCAAAAGCACAAGATAGCACTAAACCGACTGCTGAAAAATCAACTGTTAAAGCGCCTGCTCAAAGAGTAGATGTAAAAGATATAACTCATTTAACAGATGAAGAAAAAGAAAAAGTTAAGGTTGCTATTTTACAAGCAAATGGTTCAGCATTAGACGGAGCGACAATCACTGTAGCTGGAGATGGTACAGCAACAATCACATTCCCAGATGGTTCAGTAGTGACGATTCTAGGAAAAGATACAGTTCAACAATCTGCGAAAGGTGAATCTGTAACTCAAGAAGCTACACCAGAGTATAAGCCAGAAACTACACAAGGTGGAGATAATGGAGGCAATACTGGAAGCTCAGATGCTAATGCGAATGCAGGCGGTGGTAGCCAGGCAGGCGGACAAGCTAACACAGGTTCACAAAACCCAGCTCAATCACAAGCTTCTAAGCAATTAGCTACTGAAAAAGAATCAGCTAAAAAGGTCATTGAAAAAGCTGCCAAGGACAAGCAGGATGAAATCAAAGGTGCACCGCTTTCTGATAAAGAAAAAGCAGAACTTTTAGCAAGAGTGGAAGCAGAAAAACAAGCAGCTCTCAAAGAGATTGAAAATGCGAAAAACTGTGGAAGATGTGAAGGAAGCAGAAACGATTGGAGTGCAAGCAATTGCCATGGTTACAGTTCCTAAGAGACCAGTGGCTCCTAATGCTGCTCCTCAGGCAACAAGTGCACCGCAAGCAACTGCAGGAACAATGCAAGATGTTACCTACCAGTCACCTGCTGGCAAACAATTACCTAACACAGGTTCAGCATCAAGTGCAGCACTTGCTAGTCTTGGTCTAGTGGCGGCAACCAGTGGTTTTGCTTTGCTAGGAAGAAAGGCTAGACGTAGAAAATAGGACAGCTAGAAAATTCTATTCTCTACTTAAAGTCAGATTATAAGGGGGATTTGGAGAAGTCATCAATCCTAGTGATAGGTGAGAAAAGTGAGAACCCAAGATAATCACACACTTTAGCTGAATAGGGATATTCTATCAATGTAACCAGTCTCTTCTGTCTCTAACTGTGGAATAGAAGATAGGCAATATCGTATAGAAAAGCTAGCAGAATAGCTCTATTAAAGAGAGGAGGGAAACCGAAAAATTGGGTGCCCCTCCTCTTTTTTGGTATAATAGAAGATAGAAAACGAGGTTAGAAGAGATGATTTTTGATACACATACACACTTGAATGTAGAAGAATTTGCAGGTCGTGAGGCAGAAGAAATTAGCTTGGCTGCTGAGATGGGTGTGACACAGATGAATATTGTTGGTTTTGATAAACCGACGATTGAGCGTGCCTTGGAGTTGGTGGATGAGTACGACCAGCTCTACGCGACTATTGGTTGGCATCCTACAGAAGCAGGGACTTACACGGAGGAGATTGAAGCCTACTTGCTTGATAAGCTCAAGCATCCCAAGGTTGTTGCCTTGGGTGAGATTGGTTTGGATTATCATTGGATGACAGCGCCCAAAGAGGTACAGGAGCAGGTTTTTCGCCGTCAGATCCAGCTATCTAAGGACTTGGATTTGCCTTTTGTTATCCACACCCGTGATGCGCTGGAAGACACCTACGAGATTATTAAGAGCGAGGGAGTTGGTCCTCGAGGTGGTATCATGCATTCTTTTTCGGGAACTCTTGAATGGGCAGAGAAGTTTGTCGAGCTTGGTATGATTATTTCCTTCTCAGGAGTGGTGACTTTTAAGAAGGCAACCGATATCCAAGAAGCTGCTAGAGAACTTCCTTTGGACAAGATTTTGGTGGAGACGGATGCTCCTTACTTGGCTCCTGTTCCTAAACGGGGTCGTGAAAATAAAACAGCCTACACTCGCTATGTAGTGGACTTTATCGCTGACTTGCGTGGCATGACGGCAGAAGAGTTAGCGGCGGTAACAACTGCAAATGCAGAACGAATTTTTGGATTGGACAGCAAGTAATGAAAGAGAAATTTCCCAAGTTATCGTGGTTGAAGGGCGCGATGATACGGCCAATCTCAAACGCTATTTCGATGTAGAGACCTATGAGACCCGAGGTTCTGCCATCAATGATCAGGATATAGAGCGGATTCAGCGCTTGCACCAACGTCATGGAGTCATTGTCTTTACAGACCCAGATTTTAATGGGGAGCGGATTCGGCGCATGATCATGACGGCCATTCCAACAGTTCAGCATGCCTTCCTCAAACGAGATGAAGCTGTTCCTAAGTCCAAAACCAAGGGGTGTTCTCTGGGAATCGAACATGCCAGCTATGAAGATCTGAAAACGGCTCTAGCTCAGGTGACAGAACAATTTGAACATGAGAGCCAGTTTGATATCAGTCGTAGCGACTTGACACGCCTTGGTTTTCTAGCAGGGGCAGATAGCCGTAAGCGACGAGAATATCTGGGAGAGGCTCTCCGAATCGGCTATTCCAACGGCAAGCAACTCCTCAAGCGTTTAGAGTTGTTTGGGGTTACTTTGGCAGAAGTGGAAGAAGCTATGAAATCTTATGAGTAGGAAAGATGTAGCCGTTACAATTTTTTAAGTTTCACAGTATTTTTCGAAACAGGTAGAAGAGGAGGCATTTGATGTTAATTGGTCAAAAAATTAAAGAGATTCGGACAGAAAAAGGAATTAGTCGTCCAGATTTTTGTGGAGATGAGCAAGAACTGACAGTTCGTCAACTGTCGCGAATTGAAAGTGGAGCTTCGCAACCGAGTTTGCCCAAGTTAGACTATATTGCTCGCCGGTTAGGAGTTCCAGTTTATAGCCTTATGCCGGATTTTTCAGCTCTTCCTCCTGCTTATTTAGAATTGAAATACCAGATTTTACGTGAACCAATCTATGGTAAAGAAGAGGAGTATGATAAGAAGGAAGCGTGTTTGGAAGAGATTTATAAAACATACTTTGATAATCTTCCTAAAGAGGAACAATTAGCATGTGAAGTATTGCAGGCGAGTTTAGATACTTCTAGAACTAGAAGGCCTGAATACGCAGAGTTAATACTTGAGGAACATATGCCTCAGATTATAGAAAAAAAGAAGCTTATTCAATAAATGATATGTTGTTGGTTCGTTTGTTTTTTTATCAAATGCTCATTAGAAAAGATCTTGCCAAATTTATAAATCAAATCGAAAAAGCTAATGTTCTTGCTTTTTGGGACAGAAGAAGATAACTCAAATAGAGAATTACTTTATAATTAGAGATACTCTTATTTCAGGAATGTGTTGTCTTGAAAAGGTAGGGAGTAACTGATTGTTTTAATGATTATCTATCGTGTTTACAAGAAATTATGGATAAAACTCAAGATTATCAAAAGAAACCTCTTGTATTTATGTTTTTGTGGAAGCAAGCATTAAGAGAAGAAAGAGATTTTAGTTTAGCTGAATCATTTTATCAGTCTTCTAAAACATTTGCGCAGCTAATTGGAGATGAATTTCTAGTAAAGAAATTGACAGAGGAATGGCAAGAGGATGTAAAAAAATATTTATAAACATAGTGAAGCAATGACAAAAATGTCCTTGTCCTTGTATCAAAACAGTTCTAAAGTTCGTCTTTAGAGCTGTTTTTTTAGATATAAGCTAAAAATGACACGAAATGGTTCTATTTTAAGGGCGTTGACGTCCTTGATAGTTCTTGAAAAAACGGATATAATGTATTTGAAGATGTTGCTAGCAGAAAGAACTTAATAAGCTTCTTAACATTGCAGTGACTGTGGTCATCTTCTCACTAAGTGACCAAGTAACTTTTTGGAGGAAATGATGAAACGTTTATTTATTTTGATTTCAATGGTATTGGTATCGCTCTATATGGTGATAACTTCTGTTGACCATCGAGAAGAGATTTTATTTGGTAACTATCTCTCTGTTGATGTGACAGGAATGGTGATAAATCAACCAGTAGCTAGTCGCGAAGAGGTGACAGAGGCTTTGAGTCACTTGGCGGTAGAGCAAAATAGTCTCATCGCCCGTCGAATCGTTGAACCAAATGAAGCTGGAGAAACACGCTTTACCTATGCCACTTATGGCCAGGGAGAACTTCCAGAAGGTTTGACCATTTCCTCCAAGGAGAGTGCAGAAACGAGTGATTTATTAGGGTCTTACTTGATTGTGTCAGGAAGTTTGGATGGAGTGAGCTTACAGACCACCTTGAAAGAACTTGGCTATCAAGGCTTTGTTTCGAATGGAGAAGATCCATTTTCGATAGTCTTATTATTGGCGACCACCCCTATGGTGCTACTGAGTTTAGCTATTTTTCTGCTGACCTTTATGAGTTTGACTCTGATTTATCGGATAAAATCCCTTCGTCAAGCAGGGATTCGCTTAATAGCTGGTGAGAGCTTGTTTGGGGTTGCTCTCAGACCGGTGTTAGAAGATATGAGACAGCTTATCTTCTCGGTGCTAGTATCCAGTTTTTTGGGATTGGGGATTCTCTGGTATCAAGGTGCCTTGTTTATGGCAACGGTGCAACTTGTCATCATTGCTCTTCTACTTTATGGATTGGCCTTGGTAGGGATTTCTACCTTATTAAGTGTCGTGTATCTACTTGGTTTACAGGAAAATAGTCTGGTGGATCTCTTGAAAGGGAAACTCCCTCTCAAACGTATGATGACATTGATGATGGTGGGGCAACTCTTAGCCGTACTGGTGGTCGGATCAAGTGCGACTGCTCTCCTACCCCACTACCGTGAAATGCAGGAAATGGAGAGAGCTAGCGATAAATGGAGTCAGTCCTCAGATCGTTACCGTCTATCCTTTGGTTGGTCTAGTGCATTTGCCGATGAAGAAGGAATGCGTAAGGATAATCGTGAGTGGCAGACATTTACTGAAGAACGGTTAGCCAATACAGACTCTTTATATCATGAGCAATGTTGACAATTTCTCAGATGGCGCAGAAGTGGATCTAGATGGCAATCGACTCAGTGACTATACACCGTCAGGGAATGTTATCTATGTCTCACCGCGCTATCTGATAGAAGAAAAGATTACCGTTTCTTCAGAGTTTATGGACAAGATGCAAAACTTGTCTGAGGGAGAGTTTGGGCTGATCTTGCCTGAGAGCTTGCGAGAGCAATCTGCCTACTATCAAGGATTATTTACAGATTACCTGCAAAACTTTTCATCTGAAAGTGTAGAAGTGACGAGTCAGAAACACTACCTTCCACAGTTAAGGCTAGCTTTTACAGAAACAGGACAGGAACGTTTCCTCTATAATGATGGGTACAAGACAACACGTCAGTACCTAAAAGATCCGATTATTGTAGTTTTAACGCCGCAAGCGACTGGAACAAGACCTGTTGCAGGGATGTTGTGGGGAACTACGGCTAATAGTGCCTTGAAACTAGATCGATATGGAGACAGCATTACCGCTCTAAAAGAGCAAGGTCTGTATCACAAGGTCTCTTATTTGGTAAAAAGCCAGCTATTTTTGCCAAGGTACTAAATGACAAACGGGTGGAGTTTTACTCTCTCCTTATTGGGACGATTTTGACCCTGTCTACGGCTATCTTGTTATTTGATTCCATGAATCTTCTCTACTTTGAGCAGTTCAGACGGGAGATCATGATTAAACGTCTTTCTGGTATGACAATCTATGAGCTTCATGGCAAGTATTTACTGGCGCAAGGAGGAGTTCTCTTACTTGGGCTAATCCTATCTAGTGTTTTGACAGGAGATAGCTTGATTAGCGCTCTAGTTGTAGCTTTGTTTACGCTTAACGCTCTGTTGATTTTAGTAAGGCAGGATAAAAAGGAAGAAGCTGGTAGCATGGCAGTATTGAAAGGAAAATAAGATGATTGATATTCAAGGATTGGAAAAGAAGTTTAATGACCGCGCGATTTTCTCTGGTTTAAATCTCAAGCTGGAGAAGGGCAAGGTTTATGCCTTAATCGGAAAGAGTGGGAGTGGAAAGACGACGTTGCTGAATATCTTAGGTAAACTGGAAAAGATAGATGGTGGAAGGGTTCTCTATCAGGGGAAAGATTTAAAAACCATTCCCACTCGTGAGTATTTTCGAGACCAGATGGGCTATCTCTTTCAAAATTTTGGCCTCTTAGAAAACCAATCAATCAAAGAGAATTTGGATTTGGGCTTTGTTGGTCAAAAAATCTCAAAAGTAGAACGTTTGGAAAGGCAAGTGGAGGCTTTAGAAAAAGTTAATCTAGGGTATTTGGATCTAGAACAAAAAATTTATACTTTATCTGGGGAGAGGCCCAACGAGTTGCCCTTGCGAAGACTATTTTGAAAAATCCACCCTTGATTTTTGGCAGATGAACCAACAGCAGCTCTTGATCCTGAAAATTCAGAGGAGGTTATGAATCTCTTGGTGGGCTTGAAAGATGAAAATCGAATGATCATCATTGCGACTCATAATCCCCTAGTCTGGAATAAGGCTGATGAAATCATTGATATGAGGGAGCTTGCTCATGTGTGAAAAAATCCGTATTCGCAGGGTATCTGATTATCCTAGTGCCAGAGGTGGTTTAGAAGATATTCTCATCATGGAAAAATATGACCAATCATCTCCTTTTGGTTCAAATCCGAGTGAATGGCTATTTGCTTGATTTTGCTAGCATTGAAGGTCAAAGGCAAAAGCATTATCGTTTGAAAAATTTACCTCAAACGGTTGAACTGACAGTGGATGATGAGGAGGAGGATGTAGATTTGACCCTACCCGAAAATAGAAGTTATCAAGAAGCTGATTTTTTTGATACTCAATGAAAATCAAAGAGCAAACTAGGAAGCTAGCCGCAGGCTGTACTTGGGTACGGCAAGGTGAAGCTGACGTGGTTTGAATTTGATTTTCGAAGAGTATGAACGTATGTTTCGAGAGAAGCGCTAAGTCCACTTTTTAAAGATTTCCAAGACTATCTTTCTTCACGAGGAAAGATAGTTTTTTGGTATGATTTTCACCCCCAAAATACAAGGGGAATGTGTTACAATAGTAGTAACAGATAATAGAAAAGAGAATAGATGAGAATTGCAGATTATAGCGTGACCAAGGCAGTGCTGGAGCGTCACGGTTTTACCTTTAAAAAGTCCTTTGGGCAAAATTTCTTGACCGATACCAATATCCTACAAAAAAATCGTGGATACGGCTGAGATTAATGACCAAGTTAATGTCATTGAAATTGGCCCAGGTATTGGTGCCTTGACGGAGTTTTTGGCTGAGCGTGCAGCAGAAGTTATGGCCTTTGAGATTGACCACCGTTTGGTGCCGATTTTGGCAGATACCCTGCGTTATTTTGATAATGTGACCGTGGTCAACGAGGACATTCTTAAGGTTGATTTGGCGCAACATATCCAGAATTTTAAAAATCCTGACCTGCCAATCAAGGTAGTGGCTAATTTGCCTTACTACATCACGACGCCTATTCTCATGCACTTGATTGAGAGTGGCATTCCTTTTAGTGAGTTTGTAGTCATGATGCAGAAAGAAGTAGCTGACCGCATTTCAGCCCAGCCGAATACCAAGGCTTATGGCAGTTTGTCAATCGCTGTGCAGTACTACATGACTGCCAAGGTTGCCTTCATCGTGCCTCGTACGGTCTTTGTGCCAGCGCCAAACGTGGACTCTGCTATTTTGAAAATGGTGCGTCGTCCAGAACCAGCCGTAGCAGTGGAAGACGAGAGCTTCTTCTTTAAGATTTCCAAGGCAAGTTTCACCCATCGCCGCAAGACCTTGTGGAACAATTTGACAGGTTACTTTGGCAAGACTGAAGAGGTCAAGGACAAGCTGACCAAGGCTTTGGACCAAGCAGGCTTGTCACCAAGTGTGCGTGGGGAAGCTCTCAGCTTGGCAGAGTTTGCCAGCCTAGCAGATGCGCTTAAAGGGCAAGGGCTCTAAGATGCAGGGACAAATCATTAAAGCCTTGGCAGGGTTCTACTATGTAGAAAGTGATGGTCAGGTTTATCAAACACGAGCGCGTGGAAATTTTCGTAAAAAAGGGCATACCCCTTACGTTGGGGACTGGGTAGATTTCTCTGCCGAGGAAAATTCAGAGGGCTATATCCTCAAGATTCACGAACGGAAAAATAGTCTGGTCCGTCCGCCCATTGTCAATATTGACCAAGCTGTGGTGATCATGTCTGTCAAGGAACCTGATTTTAACAGCAATTTGTTGGATCGTTTCTTGGTTCTATTGGAGCACAAGGATATCCATCCTATCATTTATATTTCTAAAATGGATTTGTTGGAAGATCGGTCAGAATTGGATTTTTACCAGCAGACCTATGGTGACATTGGCTATGACTTTGTGACCAGTAAAGAGGGACTCCTTCCTTTGTTAACAGGCAAGGTTACAGTTTTCATGGGGCAGACAGGTGTTGGGAAATCAACTCTTCTCAATAAAATCGCACCAGACCTCAATCTTGAAACAGGAGAAATTTCAGACAGTCTGGGTCGCGGGCGCCACACTACTCGAGCAGTTAGTTTTTATAATCTCAATGGGGGTAAAATCGCAGACACACCAGGCTTTTCATCACTGGATTATGAAGTATCAACGGCTGAAGACCTCAATCAGGCCTTTCCAGAGATTGCTAGTGTTAGCCGAGATTGTAAGTTCCGTACTTGTACCCATACCCATGAGCCTTCTTGTGCGGTCAAGCCGGCAGTAGAAGAGGGCGCCATTGCCAGCTTCCGTTTTGACAACTACCTGCAATTCCTCAGTGAGATTGAAAATCGCAGAGAAACTTATAAAAAAGTCAGCAAAAAAATTCCAAATAAGGAGAAACCTATGTCTCAATACAAGATTGCTCCGTCAATTCTGGCAGCAGATTATGCCAACTTTGAACGTGAAATCAAACGTCTAGAAGCAACTGGTGCAGAATATGCCCATATCGATATCATGGATGGTCATTTTGTACCGCAAATCAGTTTTGGTGCGGGTGTGGTCGAGAGTCTTCGTCCTCATAGTAAGATGGTTTTCGATTGCCACTTGATGGTGTCAAACCCTGAGCATCATTTAGAAGACTTTGCGCGTGCAGGTGCGGATATCATCAGCATCCATGTGGAAGCAACGCCTCATATTCATGGTGCCCTCCAAAAGATTCGTTCACTCGGTGTCAAGCCATCAGTTGTTATCAATCCTGGTACACCAGTTGAAGCGATTAAGCACGTGCTTCACCTAGTTGACCAAGTCCTAGTCATGACAGTTAATCCTGGATTTGGTGGTCAAGCCTTTCTACCAGAAACCATGGATAAGGTTCGTGAGCTGGTTGCTCTACGTGATGAAAAAGGCTTGAACTATGAAATCGAAGTGGATGGTGGGATTGATGATCAAACTATTGCCCAAGCCAAAGAAGCTGGTGCGACTGTTTTTGTAGCAGGTTCCTATGTCTTTAAGGGAGATGTCAATGAGCGAGTACAAACTCTCAGAAAACAACTGGACTAGGGTTGCCGTTTTTGCAGGAGGAGACCGTGGCCATTATCGGACGGACTTTGATTGTTTGTCGGTGTGGATCGAGGCTCGCTCTGGGTCTTGGAGGAAAACCTACCTCTTGCTCTAGCAGTCGGAGATTTTGATTCTGTGACGGAAGAAGAGCGACAGGTGATTCAAAAACGTGCTCAGCATTTTGTCCAAGCCCGACCAGAAAAAGATGATACAGATTTGGAATTGGCTCTCTTAACCATCTTTGAGAAAATCCTCAGGCTGAGGTTACTATTTTTGGTGCTTTGGGTGGCCGTATTGATCACATGCTGGCCAATGTTTTTCTTCCTAGCAATCCCAAGTTGGCGCCTTATATGCGCCAGATAGAAATTGAGGATGGGCAAAACTTGATTGCCTATTGTCCAGAAGGGACCAGTCAGCTAGAACCCCGTTCAGACTATGACTATCTAGCCTTTATGCCAGTTCGGGATAGCCAGCTGACCATTCTCGGAGCCAAGTATGAGTTGACAGAGGAAAATTTTTTCTTTAAAAAAGTGTACGCTTCTAACGAATATATAGATAGGGAAGTGTCAGTGACTTGCCCAGATGGCTATGTGGTTGTATTGCATAGTAAGGACAGGAGGTAGGATGGAAAGTTTACTTGTTCTATTATTGATTGCCAATCTAGCTGGTCTCTTTCTGATTTGGCAAAGGCAGGATAAGCAGGAAAAACATCTAGCCAAGAGCTTGGAGGATCAGGCAGATCACTTTGTCAGACCAGTTGGATTACCGCTTTGAACAAGCCCGACAAGCCAGCCAGTTAGATCAAAAAGATTTGGAAGTGGCTGTCAGTGACCGTTTGCAAGAAGTGCGAATCGAATTGCACCAAGGTCTGACGCAAGTCCGTCAAGAAATGACAGATAATCTCCTCCAAACCAGAGACAAGACAGACCAACGTCTCCAAGCCTTGCAGGAATCAAATGAGCAACGTTTGGAACAAATGCGCCAGACAGTCGAGGAAAAACTAGAAAAGACCTTGCAGACACGCTTGCAGGCTTCCTTTGAGACAGTTTCCAAACAACTGGAGTCGGTCAATCGTGGCCTTGGAGAAATGCAGACAGTTGCCCGCGATGTCGGCGCCCTCAACAAGGTTCTCTCTGGAACCAAGACGCGAGGGATTCTGGGAGAATTGCAACTGGGGCAAATTATTGAGGACATCATGACCCCTGCCCAGTATGAACGAGAATACGCAACGGTTGAAAACTCCAGTGAACGAGTGGAGTATGCCATCAAGTTACCCGGAAAGGGTGACCAGGAATATGTCTACCTACCAATTGACTCCAAGTTTCCACTGGCAGATTATTATCGCTTAGAAGAAGCTTATGAAGCAGGTGATAGGGACGAGATTGAACGCTGTCGTAATCACTCCTAGCCAGCGTCAAGCGCTTTGCCAAGGATATCAAGAGCAAGTACATAGCACCACCTCGGACGACCAATTTTGGAGTTTTGTTTGTTCCGACAGAAGGTCTCTACTCAGAAATTGTCCGCAATCCGGTCTTCTTTGATGATTTGAGACGGGAGGAGCAGATTATTGTCGCAGGTCCAAGTACCCTGTCAGCCCTGCTCAATTCCCTATCAGTTGGTTTCAAGACTCTTAATATCCAAAAGAGTGCTGACCATATCAGTAAGACTCTTGCCAGTGTCAAGACCGAGTTTAGCAAGTTTGGTGGCATTCTGGTCAAGGCACAAAAACATCTCCAACATGCCTCTGGCAATATTGATGAATTATTAAACCGTCGTACTACAGCTATCGAGCGGACGCTCCGTCACATTGAGTTATCAGAAGGTGAGCCTGCGCTTGATCTACTCCATTTCCAAGAAGATGAGGAAGAATATGAAGATTAGTCACATGAAAAAAGATGAGCTGTTTGAAGGCTTTTACCTAATCAAGTCAGCTGACCTGAGACAAACTCGAGCTGGGAAAAACTACCTAGCCTTTACCTTCCAAGATGATAGTGGCGAGATTGAAGGAAAACTCTGGGATGCCCAACCTCATAACGTTGAGGCCTTTACAGCAGGTAAGGTTGTCCACATGAAAGGGCGCCGAGAAGTTTATAACAACACCCCTCAAGTCAATCAAATTACTCTCCGTCTGCCTCAACCTGGTGAACCCAATGACCCAGCTGATTTCAAGGTCAAGTCGCCAGTTGATGTCAAGGAAATCCGTGACTACATGTCGCAAATGATTTTTAAAATTGAAAATCCTGTCTGGCAACGAATTGTCCGAAAGCTCTACACCAAGTATGATAAGGAATTTTACTCCTATCCAGCTGCCAAGACAAACCACCATGCCTTTGAAACGGGCTTGGCCTATCATACGGCGACCATGGTACGTTTGGCAGATGCTATTAGTGAAGTCTATCCTCAGCTCAATAAGAGTCTGCTCTATGCGGGGATTATGCTACATGACTTAGCTAAAGTTATTGAGTTGACGGGGCCAGACCAGACCGAATACACAGTGCGAGGCAATCTCCTTGGGCATATTGCTTTGATTGATAGCGAAATTACTAAAACAGTTATGGAACTCGGTATCGATGATACCAAGGAAGAAGTCGTTCTGCTTCGTCACGTCATCCTTAGTCACCACGGCTTGCTTGAGTATGGAAGTCCAGTCCGTCCACGCATTATGGAGGCAGAGATTATCCATATGATTGACAATCTGGATGCAAGCATGATGATGATGTCAACAGCTCTTGCTTTGGTAGACAAAGGAGAGATGACCAATAAAATCTTCGCTATGGACAATCGTTCCTTCTATAAACCAGATTTAGATTAATAATTTAAGAAAAATGAGCATTTTTTAGGACAAGAATGTTCGTTTTTTTATGTGAATATGGTATAATAAGTAAAAGATAAAAATTAATACTCTTCGACAATCTCTTCAAACTAGGGTAACATCGCCTTGTCGTATGTATATATGTAGGTATATTACAGACTTTGTCAGTTCTATCGACAACCTCAAAACAGTGTTTTGAATCGCCAGCGACCAGCTTTCTAGTTTGCTTTTTTTGATTTTTTTGAATAAAAAAATGGAATAGGAAATAGAAATGAAATTAAGAAGAAGTGATCGGATGGTTGTCATTTCCAACTATTTGATTAATAATCCTTATAAACTAACTAGTCTCAATACTTTTGCTGAAAAGTATGAATCTGCTAAATCATCCATCTCAGAAGATATCGTGATTATCAAACGAGCCTTTGAGGAAATCGAAATTGGTCACATCCAGACTGTAACTGGGGCTGGTGGGGGTGTTATCTTTACACCGTCTATTTCGAGTCAGGATGCTAAGGAAATGGTTGAAGACTTGCGTGCCAAGTTGTCAGAAAGTGACCGTATCTTGCCAGGTGGTTATATCTACCTGTCCGATTTGCTTAGCACACCAGCTATCTTGAAAAATATTGGTCGCATTATTGCCAAAGAGCTTTATGGACCAAAAAATTGATGCAGTTATGACAGTAGCGACTAAGGGTGTTCCACTTGCAAATGCAGTTGCCAATGTCCTCAATGTTCCTTTTGTTATTGTGCGCCGTGACCTGAAAATTACCGAAGGTTCAACTGTCAGCGTCAACTATGTATCAGGTTCAAGTGGTGACCGCATTGAGAAAATGTTCCTTTCAAAACGTAGTCTCAAGGCAGGCAGCCGTGTCTTGATTGTGGATGACTTCTTGAAAGGCGGCGGAACTGTCAACGGGATGATCAGTCTCTTGCGTGAGTTTGATTCAGAATTGGCAGGTGTAGCGGTCTTTGCAGACAATGCCCAAGAAGAACGTGAAAAGCAGTTTGACTACAAGTCACTCTTGAAGGTAACCAATATTGATGTCAAGAATCAAGCCATTGATGTTGAGGTTGGCAATATCTTTGACGAAGATAAATAAGAGATAGAACTAAAGGTTGGAACGCTTGTCCCAGCCTTTCTTTGCAAATAGAATAGAAGGAAGCTTATGAAAACACCATTTATCAATAGAGAAGAGTTAGAAGCGATTGTTGCCGAGTTCCCCACTCCCTTTCACTTGTATGACGAGAAGGGGATTCGTGAGAAGGCAAGAGCTGTCAACCAAGCCTTTTCGTGGAACAAGGGCTTTAAGGAATATTTTGCAGTTAAGGCTACTCCAACTCCAGCTATTTTGAAAATTCTCCAAGAGGAAGGTTGCGGTGTGGACTGCTCTAGTTATGTAGAACTTTTGATGAGTCATAAACTGAACTTCCCTGGTTCTGAGATTATGTTCTCTTCCAACAACACGCCAGATAAGGAATATGCCTATGCGCGTGAATTGGGTGCGACCATTAACTTGGATGCCTTGAAGATATTGAACATCTAGAGCGAGCAGCAGGTATTCCAGAAATCATCTCTTGTCGTTACAATCCTGGAGGCGTTTTTGAGCTAGGAACAGACATTATGGACAATCCTGGAGAAGCCAAGTTTGGCATGACCAAGAACCAGCTCTTTGAAGCTTTTGCCATCTTGAAGCAAAAAGGAGCTAAGACTTTTGGGATTCACTCCTTCCTAGCGTCCAATACCGTGACCCATCTCTATTATCCAGAGTTGGCTCGTCAGCTTTTTGAATTGGCTGTTGAAATCAAGGAAAAGTTGGGCATTTCGCTAGACTTTATCAATCTTTCTGGCGGTATTGGAGTCAACTATCGTCCAGACCAAGAGCCAAATGATATTGCCTTGATTGGTGAGGGAGTTCGTAAGGTTTATGAAGAGGTTCTTACGCCAGCAGGTCTTGGTCAGGTCAAGATTTTTACCGAGTTGGGTCGCTTTATGTTAGCTCCTCATGGGGCTCTAGTCACAAGAGTCACTCATAAGAAGAAAACCTACCGTACCTATCTAGGGTGTGGATGCATCAGCAGTCAACCTTATGCGTCCAGCTATGTACGGAGCCTACCACCATATTACCAATCTGACACATCCAGAAGGACCAGCTGAAGTGGTAGATGTGGTTGGTTCACTCTGTGAAAACAATGATAAATTTGCAGTAAATCGCGAATTGCCTCATACAGAAATCGGTGATTTGCTGATAATTCATGATACAGGTGCCCACGGTTTTTCAATGGGCTACCAGTACAACGCCAAACTTCGCTCTGCGGAAATCCTCTATACTGAAGAAGGTAAAGCCCGTCAAATTCGCCGTGCAGAGCGCCCTGAGGACTATTTTGCAACCTTGTATGGCTTTGATTTTGAAGAATAAAATGATAAGTAATTGAAAATGAAATTGAAAAACAGATTGCTTTCTAAAAAATAGGCAAAAATCTTGTTTTTCCTTTCAAGTCGTGATATAATAAAACTATAAAACGTTTTCAAGGAAGGTAACGATATGTCTGAAGAAACAATTGATTATGGACAAGTGACAGGAATGGTGCATTCGACAGAAAGTTTTGGGGCGGTAGATGGCCCTGGTATTCGCTTTATTGTCTTTTTGCAGGGCTGTCACATGCGTTGCCAGTATTGCCACAACCCGGACACTTGGGCTATGGAGTCCAATAAAGTCACGTGAACGGACGGTAGATGATGTCTTTGACAGAGGCCTTGCGCTACCGCGGTTTCTGGGGAAATAAGGGTGGGTATTACAGTCAGTGGAGGAGAAGCCCTCTTGCAGATTGATTTCCTGATTGCCCTCTTCACCAAGGCTAAGGAACAAGGAATCCACTGTACCTTGGACACCTGTGCCCTTCCTTTCCGTAATAAACCACGTTACCTTGAGAAGTTTGACAAACTCATGGCTGTCACTGACTTGGTTCTCTTGGATATCAAGGAAATCAACGAAGAACAGCACAAGATTGTCACTAGCCAAACCAATAAAAATATCTTGGCATGTGCCCAGTATCTATCAGATATTGGAAAACCTGTCTGGATTCGCCATGTGCTAGTTCCAGGATTGACAGACAGAGATGATGACTTGATTGAACTTGGGAAGTTCGTCAAGACCCTCAAAAATGTTGATAAGTTTGAAATTCTGCCTTATCACACCATGGGTGAGTTCAAATGGCGTGAATTGGGAATCCCATATTCCCTCGAAGGGGTCAAACCACCAACAGCAGATCGCGTCAAGAACGCTAAAAAACTCATGGATACCGAAAGTTATCAAGACTATATGAAACGTGTACATGGATAAAAAAGAAGCCTGATGGAAACATCGGGCTTTTAAGTTTACACAAATCTAGATAATTAAATGAAACAAAATTTTATACTCTTCGAAAATCTCTTCAAACCACGTCAGCTTTATCTGCAACCTCAAAGCAGTGCTTTGAGCAACCTGCGGATAGCTTCCTAGTTTGCTCTTTGATTTTCATTGAGTATTTAAATCTTTTTGACTCTCTAAATTCTGAAAAAAATCCGAAAAAAAGAATGTGTAAGATATAGTTACTTTTAGAAATATTAAATAGAATAGGAGAACATCTATGGAACAAAGTATTGCCATTAAAAATTTATGTAAGTCGTATGGCCAAACTCAAATTTTAAAAGATATTTCTTTTGAAGCAAAAGCAGGTAGAGTGACTGCTTTCCTGGGTCCAAATGGAGCTGGTAAAAGTTCAACCTTACGTATTTTATTAGGATTAGACAAAGCAACATCTGGTCTTACCAAAATTGGAGATCAAACTTATAAGGAATTAAAATTTCCTCTAAAGACTGTAGGAGCTTCATTTGACAGTGTAGGTGCTCCTGATGATCGGACTGTTTATCAACATTTGAAAATTGTTGCTGCTAGTAATGGGATATCCAGTCAGCGAATTGAGCAAGTCTTGGATATGGTGGATATTAGTCATAAGAAAAAATCTAAAATTGGGAAATTATCATTAGGAGAAGGACAACGCTTGGGAATTGCAACAGCTCTATTAGGAAATCCTCAATATCTGATATTGGATGAACCGACTAATGGGTTGGATCCAAGAGGAATTCGGTGGTTTAGAGAGTTTATAAAAAAACAAGCTCAAGAAGGGAAGACAGTTTTGCTATCATCTCATATATTGTCGGAAGTGGAAGCAGTAACAGATGATGTAGTTATCATAAATAAAGGAAAAGTTCTTATAAAAGGCACTTTACAAGAAGTGATGAAAAATCTTTCTTCACTAGAAGAAGTCTTCTTTAGTTTAACAGAGGGAGGAAAGTGACATGGCACTTATTTACTCTCTTCATTCTGAAATATTGAAATTGCTTTATAGGAGAGCTACTCATGTTGTATTATTCTTGATACTGGTATTTCAAACGTTTTTAGCAAATATTGGTGCTTCTCAAATTGTTTCAGTTGGTATCCATGCTACACCAGAGACAAATCCAGAATTAGCAGAAGCTATACCTCCTATTGAATTTTTAGGTTTTGATGTCACTTTATTTGGTGTTTTTATTATGATTATCCTAGGCTCAATTTACGGAGCCGAGGAGTATAAATGCTCTGCTATTCGTACAAGCCTCCTCTCTATTACAAATCGAAGTACTTTCCTAGTTTCAAAAACATTAGTTTGGCTTGTATTTTCTTTTTTCATTTCATTTTTATCAATATTCCTTACGATTAACATGACACATTATGTTTTAGGACAAGATGGCTTATTGCTTTTTCACTAAATGGAACAGTTTGGTTCTATATATTTTTAGCCAGTATAGCTTGGACTTTGTTGGGACTGCTGGCCTATATTATGGCTTTGACATTTAAAACAGCCATTGTTCCTCTATTATTTTTGCTTCCTCAAGTCTACAATTTAGGAACATTCTTAGCAAACTATATATCGATTGCAAAATTTCTTCCAGTTGCATTGGGGCAAGGATTGATTGCTACATCTCCTCAAATTTTAGAACATAATAGTTTACAACATATTTTATTTTTACTTTGTTGGAACTTCTCATTCTTGGCTTTAGCAATTTACCGCTTACTCAAGTCAGATATTGGAGGAGGTGAATAAGTTGAAAGAACAACTTAAAAGTGAGTATCTCAAGTTTATTATGAATCCTTGGCACTGGTTGATTATAGGTGCTCTATTACTGTGTATTCCGGCGATGGTTGTTTTTTTAAATAGTAAGCCAGACCAGTTGACTCTACAGTTTGTTTTGGAACAGCTACTGCAAAGTCTCTATTTAGGACAGGCAGGTTTCGTTAGTCTAGCGGTTCTATTTATAGGTCAAGAATTTACAGGTTCTAGCCTTCGTACCAGTTTTCTTACCTGTCCAAACCGTTTTGAAATTTATAATATCTAAACTAGCTATTGTATTATGTATGGAAATTGTATTATTGGTTGCTGTAATATCATTATGCATACTAATCGCGCAAGGATACTACAATATCAATCTTTTGAGTAATATTAAACATGTTCTAACAATTCTATTTCCAGCATGTATTTCTATTCTAACCTTCTCTCTTTTAAGTGGTATTTTTGTATTTATTTCCCAGTCTTTTATCTTAATTCTGGGAATCAGTTTATCCCTTTTATTGGGGTTGGGACAAATGTTACTACAATTCAGTTCTTTTTTTAGAAATTTACCATTACTAGCTAGTATGAATTGTTTTTATACCCATCCCTTGTCGCTTTATTATCCAGTGTGGCAAGGCTTAGGGATACAAATAGTTTGGTTATTAATTGTTTTTCTATTTGCTACACTGATACTAATAGGAAAAAATGTAGGCTAAAGACAGGGGATATCCTGTCTTTTTCTCAGGTAGTGCTATAATATATTCAGGAGGGTGAGTTATGTCTTATAAAATTTTGGTTGTAGATGATGATCTTGCTATTCTTCGCCTAATAAAAAAAGTACTAGAATATGAAAAATATGAAGTAGTCATACGAAATAAGATAGAAGAGATTGATCTTTGTGATTTTACAGGATTTGACTTGATTTTATTAGATATTATGATGCCTGTTAGTGGTTTAGAAATCTGTCAGATGATTCGCGAGCAGATAACTGTTCCTATCTGTTTTATAACTGCCAAGGATATGGATGAAGATTTAGTAGCTGGAATCAATGCAGGTGCTGATGATTATATTATGAAGCCCTTTAGTATGCAAGAATTGTTAGCACGTGTTAAAATGCACTTGCGTCGTGAAGAACGGACTAAAGGAAATGTTCATCAAATAAAGATTGGGAAGCTTATACTATATACGGATAGTAAGGAACTATTTGTAAACGATGATAAGATTGCTCTGACAAGGAGGGAATTTGACATAGTGAATCTTTTGGCAAGCAACCCAAGTAAAATATATTCTATTGAGGAAATTTATAATTATCTATATCCACAAAGTTCAGAAGCGCTTTTACGTTCGGTTTCAGAGTACATTTATCAAATTCGTCAAAAGCTGAAACCTTATCAATTAAATCCAATTAAAACCTTATACGGTGGAGGATATCAATGGGTAGAATCAAAAGTTTTAGACAATTAATTCGAGAAACCTGTTGGAGAATTATTTGGCAGTTTAGTCTTGGCTTACTAATGGCCTATCTTATTCCCTTAGCTTCAGTATCTATACAAATAAACGAAGATGGGAAACCTTTAAACAATAGTGGTGTCCTATCAATTTTTTTCAATGTGTCATCATGGATATATATTTGTGTTTTATTGATTGTTCTAATAAGTTATCACATTGGAAAATTGTTGAAAAAACTGAGTTATGAAATGACTTTGATTTATGAAAATAGTATGTGGTTGGAGAGGGAATGTACAGAAAGTTTAACGGTTAAAGAATTTCGTGAGACAGGAAATCGGATTATTGTGATGCAAGATAGAATTCGACAATTAATAGTTGATGAGAAAGAACAGAAAGAAGATTTGATGTTTCAGGTTTCAGCAGCTTCTCATGATTTAAAAACTCCCTTAACCATTATTAGGGGAAATGTGGAATTTGCAGGCGATAACTGAAAACGACCAATCTCAAGAATGCTTAGCAGATATAGAAAGAGCTAGTCAACAGTTACTAGATTATTTCAATCAATTAATTCACTATTCTAAAACCTATTATGATGATGAGACAGGCTGGGTGGAATATTCCTCTTCAGATTTTATCAAGGAATTAGAGAAAGAAGTTTCTTTTTTGATAAAAAATCAGATGAAGTTTTCTTTTGAACAAAATGTGAACGGAACTGAAAACTATTATATAAATCCATCTCTTCTAATTCGTGCAATACAAAATATTTTAACAAATGCTTTGGAGTATGCAGATAAACAGAATCCTAAAATTAAAATTAGAGTAGAGCAAGAGGGGAAGGAATTGAAAATAGGTATATGGAATAATGGTTCGGAATTTCCAGAGGAAGTTTTAAATAATTTTGGGAAAGCTCTTTTATCGTATGGATAAAGCTAGATCGTATAAAGAGCAACATTATGGTATTGGACTTAGTTTTGTATGTAGAGTTGCAAAACTACACAAAGGCCGAGTTGAGCTTAGAAATAGAGACGCGGGAGCAGAAGTTTTAATAACTGTGAATTGTATTAAATCATAGCGAGTTACTTGTTAATTTATGATTGAATAGTTTTTATATGTGAGCTTTTAAACTATTTAACTTTTTCGACTAGTATAAGATGTAACGGTAGATAATAAAAACGAATGATGATATCTAGTTGATGAAAACTATTTATCATTCATTCGTTTTTTAATTATTGGATAATTTACGTAGCTTTATCTCGAACGTTGTTTTCCAGCGTTGCGATTTTTGTGTTTTTTCTTGCTTGTGATAGCAGTTGGTTGTTCAGGGGTAACGTCTTTTCGTCCACTTGGTGTAGAGAAAGCACTTGCTTTTGGTGGGTTCTTGGCTAGTTCTTCACGGACTTTTTTGCGAAGTTTTGGACGAACGATATAGTTGACGATAAACTGTTGGAGAATCATCATGAAACCACCGACAACCCAATAAAGTGTGACACTAGCTGGTGAGATGAGGGAGAAGCCGGCAATCATGACTGGGCTCACGTAAGCCATTTTCTTGATTTGATCTCTTTGCGTTTCATCTTCTACTCCGTGAAGTGAAAGGAGTGATTGAAGATAGTAAAGGACACCAGCGCAGGCAGCTAAAATCATACTTGGAGAGCCTAGAGGAATTCCTAGGTAACTTGCTTGAGCAACACCTTCAGTATGTTGGGCAGCAAAGTAAATTGCAGAGAAGAAAGGCATTTGAAGGAGGATAGGGAAACATCCTACACCACCAAACATGCTGATGCCGTGTTCTTTTTGAGCAGCAAAGAGAGCTTGTTGGGCTTCGAGTTTTTCTTCTTGAGTAGTCGCTTCCTTGAGACGTGTTTGGTGTGGCTCAAGGACGTGCTTGAGGGCGTTCATCTTTTCAGAGTGAAGCGTTGCCTTCCATGATTGGTAGATACCAAGTGGCAAGATAATCAAGCGCACGATAATGGTTACGATGATGATAGCGACACCAAAGCCTAGACCTTGATCAGTAGCGAAGTACTTGATAGCTTCAGCCATAGGCGCTCCGATAGTATTCCAAATAAATCCTATTGGCTTTCCTGTGGCTTTATCGACGCTAACACAGCCAGTCAAGACTAGCAACATAGCCACTCCCATAGCCGAGAGTGCAAAACGTTTAATAGATTTCACTGTTTTTATTCCTTCTTTAAAAATTATACCTTTCTATTCTACTGTTTTTTTACAAAATATACAATAGTTCTAGAGACCTAATTTGCGATTTTAAAGTCAGGGTAAGGAGGAAAGTTGCTCAGTTTGACATCTAAGTAGCTGACTTTGAAAAAGGTGTGGGTCCTTTTCGGATTTCTTGGATAAATTTTGCCATGATAGCAGATGAGTCTGCTTGGGCTAAGATTTCCACTGTGCCATCGTCGTTATTCCATACTCGACCTGTGATACCACCAATTTCAAGCGCCAAGCTGTAAACACCCCAACGAAAGCCGACTCCCTGCACCCTACCTTGGGCAATCATTCTAACCTTTTGCATACCAAACCCCTTTGATTGTGTTATAATATTTCTATGACTATTATAACCTCAAAAGCCAATTCTGTGGTAAAAAATGCCAAGAAATTACACCAAAAAAAATACCGCAAGTCTGCCTATTTGATTGAAGGCTGGCACTTGTTTGAAGAAGCTGTTCAAGCTGGAGTGACGATTGAGAAAATCTTTGCCTTAGAAAATTACCGAGATCAGTTAGTCTCGTTTCCGCAAACTGTCTGGGTCTCAGAGGATATTTTGCTAGATTTGGCGGATTCTCAGACTCCACAGGGAATTGTTGCCGTGGTTCAAAAAGAAGAAGTAGGGCAAGCTGACTTTAGCCAGGGCAAGTTCTTATTTTTGGAAGATGTGCAAGATCCTGGTAATGTGGGAACTATCATTCGGACTGCGGATGCAGCAGGCTATACAGGAGTGATTGTTTCTGATAAGTCGGCAGATATCTACAGTCTCAAGACTCTACGTTCCATGCAAGGCAGTCACTTCCACCTGCCTATTTACCGAATGTCTAGTCAAGCGCTTCTTGAGGAAGCTAAAAAGGCTGCTATCCCAGTGCTAGCAACAACTCTATCTAAAGATTCTGTTGATTACAGAGAACTGCTTCCTATAGAAAATTTTGTACTAGTTATGGGGAATGAGGGTCAAGGAATTAGTCCGCTTATGGCTGAAAGTGCAGACCAGTTGGTCCATATTAGCATGAAGGGGCAGGCGGAGAGTTTGAATGTTGCCGTTGCAGCAGGTATTTTAATTTTCCATTTAAGCTAATTTTAACTTTCTTTGTTATAATCAAGGAAAGATATTCATTGAAAAGGAGAAAAGATGAATCACACTATTATTCACGACCGCGCAGGTCTCAATCAATTTTACGCTAAAGGTTTATGCCTTTGTTGGTCTGGGGATTGGACTATCTGCTTTGGTATCAGGCCTTATGTTGACGGTCTTTCAGTCTCAGTTGGTTTACTTTTTGATGCAGGGGCGTCTCTGGTTGACCATTGCAACCTTTGCGGAGTTGGCCTTGGTTTTCGTTGCCAGCAGTATGGCTTCAAAGAATAGTCCAGCGGCTCTTCCAGTATTTTTAAGCTTTACTCAGTATTAAACGGCTTTACCCTCAGTTTTGTGGTAGCCTTCTATACTCCAGGTACAGTTTTATCTGCCTTTGTATCGAGCGCCCTTCTCTTCTTTGTCATGGCGGCAGTTGGCATGTTCACCAAGAAAGATTTGAGTGGACTTGGTCGGGCTATGATGGCAGCTCTTATCGGTTTGCTGATTGCCATGGTAGTCAATATTTTCTTGGCTAGCGGTTTCTTTGATTATATGATTAGCGTAGCCATGGTTTTGGTTTTCTCAGGGTTGATTGCTTGGGACAACCAAAGATTCGCCTTGCTTATGAACAATCACAAGGTCGTGTAGCGACAGGTTGGGTTGTGTCAATGGCTCTCAGTATCTATCTTGATTTTATCAATCTCTTTCCTAAGTATTCTACGTATCTTTGGTCGTAATGACTAGAAGGTCTATGAAATCAGTGTTTTGAGTGACACTGATTTTTTTTCAAAATTTCTCTTTCCTTTTCTTGAAAATAGGTGTATAATGCTTTTAATTAATTTTTTGAGGAGTAGTTTATGAAGAAAAGTTTTATTCATCAACAAGAAGAGATTTCCTTTGTCAAAAACACTTTTACCCAGTATTTGAAAGATAAGTTAGAAGTTGTCGAAGTTCAAGGTCCTATCTTGAGTAGGGTCGGCGATGGGATGCAGGACAACTTATCAGGTGTGGAGAATGCCGTATCGGTCAAGGTTCTCCAAATCCCTGATGCTACTTATGAAGTGGTGCACTCACTTGCTAAATGGAAACGCCATACCTTGGCTCGCTTTGGTTTTGGTGAAGGTGAAGGTCTTTTCGTCCACATGAAGGCCCTTCGTCCAGACGAAGACTCGTTGGATGCGACCCACTCTGTTTATGTTGACCAGTGGGACTGGGAGAAGGTTATCCCAAATGGTAAGCGTAACATCGCTTATCTAAAAGAAACAGTTGAGAAGATTTACAAGGCTATTCGCCTTACTGAGCTAGCTGTTGAAGCCCGCTATGACATCGAATCAATCTTGCCAAAACAAATCACCTTTTATCCACACAGAAGAGTTGGTAGAACGCTACCCAGACTTGACACCAAAAGAACGTGAAAATGCTATTTGTAAAGAATTTGGAGCAGTCTTCTTGATTGGTATCGGTGGTGAATTGCCAGACGGTAAACCGCACGATGGGCGTGCACCAGACTACGATGACTGGACAAGCGAGTCTGAAAATGGCTACAAGGGTCTAAATGGCGATATTCTTGTTTGGAATGAGTCTTTAGGTGGAGCCTTTGAGTTGTCTTCTATGGGGATTCGTGTAGATGAAGAAACCCTTCGCCGTCAGGTAGAAATCACCGGTGATGAAGACCGCTTGGAATTGGAATGGCACAAGGCTTTGTTGAATGGCCTATTCCCGTTGACAATCGGTGGAGGAATTGGACAATCTCGGATGGCCATGTTCCTACTTCGCAAGAAACACATCGGAGAAGTGCAAACAAGTGTTTGGCCTCAAGAAGTTCGCGATACTTACGAAAATATTTTGTAGAGAATCGAACCGCAAGGTTCGGTTTTCTTTCTCTTTTCGCCCATAATTTGGTATAATAAACGGTATGAAAATCGTATCAGGAATCTATGGGGGACGTCCCCTCAAGACACTAGAAGGAAAGACGACAAGACCTACTTCGGATAAGGTTAGGGGAGCCATTTTTAACATGATTGGTCCCTACTTTGAAGGGGGACGAGTCTTGGACCTTTATGCAGGTAGTGGTGGTTTATCTATCGAGGCAGTATCGCGTGGCATGTCCAGCGCTGTTTTGGTGGAGAGAGACCGTAAGGCTCAGGCTATCGTGGCTGAAAATATTCAGATGACCAAGGAAGTTGGAAAATTTCAACTCCTCAAGATGGATGCAGAAAGAGCATTGGAACAGGTATCTGGGGAATTCGACCTCATTTTCTTAGACCCTCCTTATGCCAAGGAACAAATCGTAGCAGATATTGAAAAAATGGCTGAGAGAGCACTTTTTTCTGAAGATATTATGGTCGTATGTGAGACGGATAAGGCCGTTGAACTTCCAGAAGAAATTGCCTGCCTGGGCATCTGGAAGGAAAAGATTTATGGAATTAGTAAGGTGACAGTCTATGTCAGATAAGATTGGCTTATTCACAGGCTCATTTGATCCGATGACAAATGGGCATCTGGATATCATTGAGCGAGCTAGCAAACTCTTTGACAAGCTCTATGTCGGTATTTTTTTTAACCCCCACAAACAAGGATTTCTTCCTATCGAAAATCGTAAAAGGGGGCTAGAAAAGGCTTTGAAACATTTGGGAAATGTTGAAGTCGTGTCTTCTCATGATGAATTGGTGGTTGATGTTGCAAAAAGACTGGGGGCTACTTTCCTAGTGCGAGGCTTGAGAAATGCGTCGGATTTGCAATATGAAGCCAGTTTTGATTACTACAACCATCAGCTGTCTCCTGATATAGAGACCATTTATTTACATAGCCGACCTGAACATCTCTATCTCAGTTCATCAGGTGTTAGAGAACTTTTGAAGTTTGGTCAGGATATTACCTGCTATGTTCCTGAGAGTATTTTGGAGGAAATAAAAAATGAAAAAAAAGATTAGATGGCCCTTATATGTCATTGCGGCCTTAATTGTGACTTTCTTGGCATTTGTAGTGCCCTTGCCCTACTATATAGAAGTTCCAGGTGGTTCGGAAGATATTCGCCAAGTCCTTAAAGTCAATGACACAGAAGATAAGGAAGCTGGTGCCTATCAATTCGTTACGGTTGGTGTCCAACATGCCACTTTAGCCCATATGATTTATGCATGGTTGACGCCTTTTACAGATATTCGTAGTGCCCAGGAGACTACAGGTGGTTCTTCTGATGTTGAATTTATGCGGATCAATCAATTCTACATGCAAACATCGCAAAATATGGCCAAATATCAAGGGCTAAAAACAGCTGGTAAAGATATCGAACTAAAATATCTTGGGGTTTATGTTTTGACTGTGACAGATAATTCGACCTTTAAAGGGATTCTCAACATCTCTGATACGGTCACAGCAGTCAATGATCAAACCTTTGACAGTTCCAAAGACTTGATTGATTACGTTAATTCTCAAAAACTAGGGGACTCCGTCAAGGTAACTTATGAAGAGGATGGGCAAACCAAGTCTGCGGAAGGTAAGATTATCACCTTGGAAAATGGCAAAAATGGAATTGGAATCGGCTTGATTGACCGTACAGAAGTAACCAGTGATGTCCCAATTCGCTTTTCAACAGCTGGTATCGGTGGTCCAAGTGCAGGTCTCATGTTTAGTCTGGCAATCTATACCCAAATAGCTGACCCTGGTCTTAGAAATGGCCGTATCGTTGCCGGTACAGGAACCATTGACCGAGATGGTAATGTGGGAGACATTGGAGGTATTGATAAGAAAGTTGTTGCTTCGGCTAGAGAAGGTGCCGCTATTTTCTTTGCTCCTGATAACCCTGTTAGCGAAGAAGAAAAGAAAGCACATCCTGATGCTAAAAACAACTACCAAACAGCTCTAGAAGCAGCTAAAACAATCAAGACAGATATGAAAATCATGCCTGTTAAAACCCTACAAGATGCAATTGATTACTTGAAAAACAATCCCTAGTTTTTAAGGGAAGTTTCCAAACTAGCGCACAAACAGAGAAGATGGTATAATAGTCAAATGGTTCAATTATTATTCACTCTAAGCAGTCACATGCTCTTTATTTATGTGAGTTTTTACCTTTTAAAGAATCTTGTTAGATGGGAAAAGGTTTTAAAAGTGACAACTGAGAACACAGGAAAAGTTCGTTTACTAGTAGCCTTTTTCAGCATTGTAATGGGCTACATCATGAGTTCTTTCTTTATCAGCCTGTATCAGTTGTGGCAAGAAGCGCTTAGAGGATTATTATAAAATCAAGAGTAAAGGAAATCAGTATGGAAAAAATTGTGGTTCAAGGTGGCGATAATCGTCTGGTAGGAAGTGTTACGATCGAAGGAGCAAAGAATGCAGTCTTGCCTTTGTTGGCAGCGACTATTCTAGCAAGTGAAGGAAAGACCGTCTTGCAGAATGTTCCTATCTTGTCAGATGTTTTCACTATGAATCAGGTGGTTCATGGTTTGAAATGCCAAGGTGGATTTTGATGAGGAAGCTCATCTTGTCGAGGTGGATGCGACTGGCGATATCACTGAGGAAGCTCCTTACAAGTATGTCAGCAAGATGCGTGCATCTATCGTTGTCTTGGGACCAATTCTTGCCCGTGTAGGTCATGCTAAGGTATCCATGCCAGGTGGTTGTACGATTGGTAGCCGCCCTATTGATCTTCATTTGAAAGGTCTGGAAGCTATGGGGGCTAAGATTAGTCAAACAGCTGGTTATATCGAAGCCAAGGCTGATCGCTTACATGGAGCTCATATCTACATGGACTTCCCAAGTGTTGGTGCTACGCAGAACTTGATGATGGCAGCGACTCTAGCTGATGGGGTGACAGTGATTGAAAATGCTGCGCGTGAGCCTGAGATTGTGGACCTAGCCATTCTCCTCAATGAAATGGGAGCCAAGGTTAAGGGTGCTGGTACAGAGACCATTACCATTACCGGTGTTGAGAAACTTCATGGTACGACTCACAATGTAGTCCAAGACCGTATCGAAGCAGGAACCTTTATGGTAGCTGCTGCCATGACTGGTGGTGATGTCTTGATTCGAGACGCTGTCTGGGAGCACAACCGTCCCTTGATTGCCAAGTTGCTTGAAATGGGAGTGGAAGTGACAGAGGAGACTGAAGGGATTCGAGTTCGCTCTCAACTAGAAAATCTAAAAGCTGTTCATGTGAAAACCTTGCCCCACCCAGGATTTCCAACAGATATGCAGGCTCAATTTACAGCCTTGATGACCGTCGCAAAAGGGGAATCAACTATGGTGGAGACAGTTTTCGAAATCGTTTCCAACATCTAGAAGAAATGCGTCGCATGGGCTTGCACTCTGAGATTATCCGTGATACAGCTCGTATTGTTGGTGGACAGGCTTTGCAGGGAGCGGAAGTTCTTTCAACTGACCTTCGTGCCAGTGCAGCCTTGATTTTGACAGGTTTGGTAGCACAAGGAGAAACTGTAGTTGGTAAATTGGTTCACTTGGATAGAGGTTACTACCGTTTCCATGAGAAGTTGGCGCAGCTAGGTGCTAAGATTCAGCGGATTGAGGCAAGTGATGAAGATGAATAAGAAATCAAGCTACGTAATCAAGCGTTTACTTTTTAGTCATCATAGTACTGATTTTTAGGTGTTTTAGCCCTAGGAATCGGTCTAATGGTAGGCTATGGAATCTTGGGCAAGGGTCAAGACCCATGGGCTATCCTGTCTCCAGCAAAATGGCAGGAATTGATTCATAAATTTACAGGAAATTAGGCTGGGAGACCAGCCTTTTTATAAAGAATAAGGAGAAATATGAACAAAAAAACAAGACAGACACTAATCGGACTGCTAGTGTTATTGCTTTTAGTCTGCAGGGAGCTATTATATCAAGCAGATACAGTCGACAGCTAATAGTCCCAAAACCAAGCTTAGTCAGAAAAAACAAGCGCCTGAAGCTCCTAGTCAAGCATTGGCAGAGAGTGTCTTAACAGATGTGGTCAAAAGCCAAATAAAAGGGAGTCTTGAGTGGAATGGCTCAGGTGCTTTTATCGTCAATGGTAATAAAACAAATCTAGATGCCAAGGTTTCAAGTAAGCCCTACGCTGATAATAAAACAAAGACAGTGGGCAAGGAAACAGTGCCAACCGTAGCAAATGCCCTCTTGTCTAAGGCTACTCGCCAGTACAAGAATCGTGAAGAAACTGGGAATGGTTCGACTTCTTGGACTCCTCCAGGCTGGCATCAGGTTAAGAATCTAAAGGGTACTTATACCCATGCGGTCGATAGAGGTCACTTGTTAGGCTATGCCTTAATCGGTGGCTTGGATGGTTTTGATGCCTCGACAAGCAATCCTAAAAACATTGCTGTTCAAACAGCCTGGGCAAATCAGGCGCAAGCCGAGGATTCGACTGGTCAAAACTACTATGAAAGCATGGTGCGTAAAGCCCTAGACCAAAACAAGCGTGTCCGTTACCGTGTAACCCTTTACTACGCTTCGAACGAGGATTTAGTTCCTTCAGCTTCACAGATTGAAGCCAAGTCTTCAGACGGAGAATTGGAATTTAATGTTCTAGTTCCCAATGTTCAAAAGGGACTTCAACTGGATTACCGAACTGGAGAAGTGACTGTTACTCAGTAAAATACAAAATAAACTCCTATGTCACTTGTAGATGTAGGAGTTCTTCTTTTTACTAGTTGCAGCAGGGCTACAATAGACACTGAGAAAAAAATAATATGTAATGGATTAGATTTTGTGATATAATAAAAGATAAGATACTATTTTAGGAGAAGAACTATGGAAGACCCAAGTAGTCAGAATTTGTTGCTACAATTTGTTTTATTGTTTATCTTGACGGTGTTAAATGCCTTTTTCTCAGCCACAGAAATGGCCATGGTGTCACTAAACCGTGCGCGGGTGGAACAAAAGGCAGAAGAAGGAGATAGACGCTATATTCGTCTGTTGAAGGTATTAGAAAACCCTAACCACTTTATCCACCATTCAAGTAGGGATTACCCTGATTACGATCTTATCTGGGGCAAGTTTGGCAGAAACTCTGGGACGAGAAATTGCATCTTGGCTTGGAAATGGCGAAACAGCTTATGCCGTTGCAAGTTTTCTATCTTTAGCATTTTTGACTTATATTTCCATCGTTTTTGGGGAATTGTATCCTAAGAGAATCGCTCTTAATCTAAAGGATGCCTTGGCCATTCGTACAGCGCCAGTTATTATTGGATTGGGGAAACTAGTTAGTCCCTTTGTTTGGCTCTTATCTGCATCTACCAATCTCTTGAGTCGCTTGACTCCGATGACCTTTGACGATGCTGATGAAAAAATGACCCGTGATGAAATTGAGTACATGCTGACCAATAGTGAAGAAACACTAGATGCTGACGAAATTGAAATGTTACAAGGAATCTTTTCACTGGACGAATTAATGGCCAGAGAAGTCATGGTTCCTCGAACGGATGCCTTTATGGTCGATATTCAGGATGATAGTCAAACCATCATCCAAAGTATTTTAAAACAAAATTATTCTCGTATCCCTGTCTATGATGGGGATAAGGACAATGTGATTGGGATTATTCACACCAAGAGTCTCCTTAAGGCGGGCTTTGAAGACGGTTTTGATAATATTGTATGGAAGAGAATTTTACAAGATCCACTTTTTGTTCCTGAAACTATTTTTGTGGATGACTTGCTAAAAGAATTGCGAAATACTCAAAGACAAATGGCAATCTTGCTAGATGAATACGGTGGGATGGCTGGTTTGGTGACCCTGGAAGACCTCTTAGAGGAAATCGTTGGGGAAATCGATGACGAAACAGATAAGGCTGAAATCGAAGTTCATCAAATCGGAGAAGATACTTATATTGTTCAAGGTACCATGAATCTCAATGATTTTAATGACTACTTTGATGTCGAACTGGCAAGTGATGACGTTGATACCATCGCTGGTTATTATTTGACAGGAGTTGGGACCATTCCAACGACTGAGAAGATTAGCTATGAATTGGTCAGCCAAAACAAACAGCTTATCCTAACCAATGATAAAGTGAAAAATGGACGTGTTACCAAGGTAAAAGTCCAAATTACCGAAGTTGAAATAGAAGAAGAAACAGAGTAAACTAGAGGCTTTTGTCACCAGGCGTGACAAAGCTTTTTTCAGTTGATTTCATACTCTTCGAAAATCAAATTCAAACCGCGTCAACGTCGCCTTGCCGTACGCAAGTACAGCCTGCGGCTAGTTTCCTAGTTTGCTCTTTGATTTTCATTGAGTATCAAAAGATTGTCTCCTAAAAAGAAGTCTGTCCCAAACTTGCCCCAAAAGTTTTTAAAAGTTATCCGAAGAAAAAGAAAAAGCCCTTCAATAGGGCTTTCTGTTCATTTGAAACCTGATAAATCAAGTTATAGAAGGCGGTAGACGGATTTGAACCGACGATCAAGCTTTTGCAGAGCCGTGCCTTACCACTTGGCTATACCGCCTTAACGTTTATTATTATACCTTGAAAATGATTTTCAGTCAATAGCTTTTTCAGATTTTTTGTGTCAATAAGCCTAAATATTCTGAAAATTCGTTTACTTTTCTTGAAATCTATGGTATAATTGATGATAACCTATACTTTAATAAGAGGAGTAAAGAAATGAAAAAAAGTCAAGTGCTTGCTGTAGCAGGAACTACCTTATTAGCGTCAGGAGTTCTAGCTGCGTGTTCAAACACTAGTTCAAATAATGCTAAATTAGCAAAAGATTACCAATATGTTTATCAAACAGATCCAGAAACCTTGGATTATATCGTCAGCAATATTGATTCAACATCTTTCATCACAACAAATGCTGTAGATGGTTTGTTGGCTAACGATAAATATGGTAATCTGGTTCCTTCTATTGCTGAATCATGGACAGTTTCAAAAGATGGTTTGACTTATACCTATAAATCCGTAAGGATGCTAAATGGGTGACAGCAGAGGGAGAAGAATACGCTCCTGTCACTGCTAAAGACTTCGTTACTGGTTTGAAACATGCCGTAGATGGAAAATCAAAAGGACTTTCAATCGTTAGCTCTTCTATTAAGGGATTAGAAGCCTATATCAAGGGTGAAACAAGCGATTTTTCAACTGTCGGAGTAAAAGTACTCGATGATCAAACACTAGAATATACTTTGAACCAGCCAGAAACTTTCTGGAATGACAAGACAACTAGTGGTGTTTTGATGCCGGTTAATGAAGAATTCTTAACTTCAAAAGGGGAAGGTTTTGGTGCCCCAACAGATGCTAACTCTATTCTTTATAACGGTCCATTTGTCTTGAAGGCTGTAACTCCTAAATCATCTATCGAGATGGCTAAAAATGATGCATACTGGGACAAAGAAAATGTAAAAATTGAGAACGTTAAGTTCACTTTCTGGGATGGTAAGGACCAAGATGTGATTGCTAAAGGTTTTGCCGATGGTCAATATAGCAAGGCTCGTATCTTCCCTACAAGTTCTACATATGAAAAATATGCAGCTGACTTCAAAGATAACATTTACTTTAACGAACCAGGTGCTGGTGTTGCAACTGTCAGCTTGAACTATGGCCGTACAACCTATAACCACACTGCCAAAACAAGTGACGCCCAAAAGACATCTACTCAGAAAGCATTGCTAAACAAGGAATTCCGTCAAGCCTTGAACTTTGCAGTGGACCGTGCTTCTTATTCAGCTCAAACAAATGGTACTGATGGAGCTGCAGTAGCCATCCGTAATACGTTTGCACCTTATAATCTTCAAGTTGGTAAGAAAACATTTGGTGAGTTGGTACAAGAAAGCTTGGCTAAGACAAATTCTTCTACTTGGTCAAACGTATCTCTAGCAGATTCTCAAAATGGACTTTACAATGAAGAAAAAGCTAAAGAAGTCTTTGCTAAAGCTAAATCAAGCCTGCAAGCTGAGGGTGTTGAATTCCCAATCCACTTGGATGCCTTGGTTATCCAAGAATCAACAGCGGTTGTAAACCGTGTTCAATCATTGAAACAATCAATTGAAAAAGTATTGGGTTCAGACAATGTTGTTGTAGACTTGCAACAAATGACTCAAGCAGAAGCTTTACCAATTTCATTTAGCGCTCCAACAGCTAAAGAGCAAGACTGGGATATCCACACATTGCTAGGATGGAACCCTGACTATCAAGATCCTTCTACTTTCTTGGATCAATTCGTCATTAAGGGAGGAAGCACTCGCCTTTACCTTGGTATTGACCAAAACACAGATGCATCAGTAGTAAGCAAACTTGGTTTATCTGACTATGGAAAATTACTTGATGACGCAAACAGCGAAAACCAAGATGTTCAAAAACGTTATGAAAAATACGCAGTAGCACAAGCTTGGTTGACTGACAATGCTTTGACAATTCCAGTAATGGCTTCTCCTAAAGAAACAGCCGTTTCATATGTTTCAAAAGTTCTACCATTTAGCTCTTCATATTCTGTAGCCGGCCTTAAAGGTGAAAATTCAGGATACTTGAAGTACACTGAAGTTGGTGAAAAAGCGATTACCAAAGAAGAGTATGAAAAAGCTCGTGAAAAATGGTTGAAAGAAAAGACTGAGTCAAACGAGAAAGCTCAAAAAGAATTGGCAAGTCATGTGAAGTAAATAATTTTCAATAGAACTTTCTCTCCATGAGGAGAAGGTTCTTTTGGGATTTTTAAAGGAAATGATATGAAAAAATATATTTTTATGCGTGTTTTGCGGTCATTGGTTTCTATCTTCTTAGTAACAACCTTGACTTACACGATTATCTATACAATGGTTCCTCGAAAATTGATTTTCAAACAGGATACCAACTATAACAAGATTGCGACAACTGCTGATAAACGTGATAACTATGAGAATACTGTTTATGAGCGTATGGGCTATATCGAGTACTACGATACCAAAGAGTTGCAAGAAAAAGCTAGTCAGATGGATGATTCTGTAACAGTTGAAGCCAATGACACCAACAAGGCTATCTATGAAAAATACATCAAACAAATCGGTCATGGTTGGACTCTGGGAGAATTTACTGAAAGTGGCCAATTCTACGCTACTCGTGAAATCCCGATTTTTGAACGTGTTTTTCACTTCTATGCTAACTTGATTGACATTGATCATACAAATAAAATTCAAGACCCTGAAAATCCAGACTTAAAACGTTACCTTCGTTTCGAAAACGATCCAGCGATCGGATGGTCATTGGTTGGTTCAGGAACTAAACACAAATATCTCTTGTACTTCAACAGTCAGTTCCCATTTGTGCATCAAAATTTTGTGAACATTAATTTAGGTGACTCTTATCCAACCTATGCTAATAGCCCTGTTTTACAGGTTATTACTCAGGGACAAGGACAAACAAAAACATCTCAAGTTCAGTTCCCAACAGGTAAGAAAACTTCTTCTGTAAATATTTACTCAAGAACCTACAAATCACCTAGTCAGGCTGACTCTCGTGAAGTAGCTAACTACGGAAAAGATGATCCTTATACGGCTACTGAAAGTAACTACCAATATCCTTCAATGATTGCCAGCTCTGCTGTTGTCGGATTGATCGGTTTGGTGATTTCTTATGCGATTGCCGTGCCACTTGGTTCAGCTATGGCTCGCTTTAAGAACACTTGGATTGATAGCTTCTCAACAGGGGCTTTGACCTTCTTGATGGCTCTTCCAACAATTGCCTTGGTTTATATCGTTCGTTTGGCTGGTTCTTCAATCGGTTTGCCAGATTCATTCCCTATCTTGGGTGCTGGAGATTGGCGTTCGTATGTTTTACCAGCAGTTATCCTTGGTTTGTTGGGTGCTCCTGGTACAGCTATTTGGATTCGCCGTTACATGATTGACTTGCAATCACAAGACTTTGTACGTTTTGCTCGTGCAAAAGGTTTGTCTGAAAAAGAAATTTCAAACAAACACATCTTTAAAAATGCCATGGTTCCACTGGTTTCAGGAATTCCTGGTGCCGTTATCGGGGTTATCGGTGGTGCAACCCTTACTGAAACAGTCTTCGCCTTCCCAGGTATGGGTAAAATGTTGATTGACTCTGTAAAAGCATCTAATAACTCTATGGTCGTTGGTCTGGTCTTCATCTTTACATGTATTTCTATCTTCTCACTTCTTTTGGGAGATATTTGGATGACGATTATTGACCCACGTATTAAATTGACTGAGAAAGGAGGCAAATAATGTCTACAATCGATAAAGAAAAATTTCAGTTTGTAAAACGTGACGATTTTGCCTCTGAAACTATTGATGCGCCAGCATATTCTTACTGGAAATCAGTGTTTAGACAATTTATGAAGAAAAAATCAACTGTAGTCATGTTGGGAATCTTGGTAGCCATCATTTTGATGAGTTTCATCTACCCAATGTTTTCTAAGTTTGATTTCAATGATGTCAGCAAGGTAAACGACTTTAGTGCTCGTTATATCAAGCCAAATGCTGAGCATTGGTTCGGTACAGACAGTAACGGTAAATCTCTCTTTGACGGTGTCTGGTTCGGAGCTCGTAACTCTATCCTCATTTCTGTGATTGCGACAGTGATTAACTTAGTTATTGGTGTCTTTGTCGGTGGTATTTGGGGAATTTCAAAATCAGTAGACCGTGTGATGATGGAAGTTTACAACGTCATCTCAAACATCCCATCTCTCTTGATTGTCATTGTCTTGACTTACTCAATCGGAGCTGGATTCTGGAATCTGATTTTTGCCATGAGTGTAACAACATGGATTGGGATTGCCTTCATGATCCGTGTGCAAATCTTGCGTTACCGTGATTTGGAATACAACTTGGCATCACGTACTTTGGGAACACCAACCTTGAAGATTGTTGCCAAAAACATCATGCCACAATTGGTATCTGTTATTGTGACAACCATGACTCAAATGCTTCCAAGTTTTATCTCATACGAAGCCTTCTTGTCTTTCTTCGGTCTTGGATTACCGATTACAGTGCCAAGTTTGGGTCGTTTGATTTCGGATTATTCACAAAACGTAACAACTAATGCTTACTTGTTCTGGATTCCATTGACAACTCTTGTTTTGGTATCCTTGTCCCTTTTCGTAGTTGGTCAAAACCTAGCGGATGCTAGTGATCCACGTACACATAGATAGGAGTAGAAATGACAAAAGAAAAAAATGTAATTTTGACTGCTCGCGATATTGTCGTGGAATTTGACGTTCGTGACAAAGTATTGACAGCCATTCGCGGGGTTTCCCTTGAACTAGTTGAAGGAGAAGTATTAGCTTTGGTAGGTGAGTCAGGATCAGGGAAATCTGTTTTGACAAAGACCTTCACAGGTATGCTTGAAGAAAATGGTCGCATTGCCCAAGGAAGTATTGACTACCGTGGTCAGGATTTGACATCTCTATCTTCTCACAAAGATTGGGAACAAATTCGTGGGTGCTAAGATTGCGACGATCTTCCAAGACCCGATGACTAGTTTGGACCCAATTAAAACAATTGGTAGTCAGATTACAGAAGTTATTGTAAAACACCAAGGAAAAAAACAGCTAAAGAAGCAAAAAGAATTGGCCATTGACTACATGAATAAGGTTGGGATTCCAGACGCAGATAGACGTTTTGATGAATACCCATTCCAATATTCTGGAGGAATGCGTCAACGTATCGTTATTGCTATTGCCCTTGCCTGCCGACCTGATGTCTTGATCTGTGATGAGCCAACGACTGCCTTGGATGTGACCATCCAAGCTCAGATTATTGATTTGCTGAAATCCTTGCAAAAACGAATACCATTTCACAACAATCTTTATCACTCACGACCTTGGTGTGGTGGCAAGTATTGCGGATAAGGTAGCGGTTATGTATGCAGGAGAAATCGTTGAGTATGGAACTGTTGAGGAAGTCTTTCTATGACCCTCGCCATCCATATACATGGAGTCTCTTGTCTAGCTTGCCTCAGCTTGCTGATGATAAAGGGGATCTTTACTCAATCCCAGGAACACCTCCGTCACTTTATACTGACCTGAAAGGGGATGCCTTTGCCTTGCGTTCTGACTATGCAATGCAGATTGACTTCGAACAAAAAAAGCTCCTCAATTTCTCAGTATCAGAGACACATTGGGCTAAAACTTGGCTTCTTCATGAGGATGCTCCAAAAGTAGAAAAACCAGCTGTGATTGCAAATCTCCATGATAAGATCCGTGAAAAAAATGGGATTTGCCCATCTGGCTGACTAGGAGGAAGGAAATGTCTGAAAAATTAGTAGAAATCAAAGATTTAGAAATTTCCTTCGGTGAAGGAAGTAAGAAGTTTGTCGCGGTTAAAAAATGCCAACTTCTTTTTATCAACAAGGGAGAAACGTTCTCGCTTGTAGGTGAGTCAGGTAGTGGGAAAACAACGATTGGTCGTGCCATCATTGGTCTAAATGATACAAGTAATGGTGATATCATTTTTGATGGTCAAAAGATTAATGGTAAGAAATCGCGTGAACAAGCTGCGGAATTGATTCGTCGTATCCAGATGATTTTCCAAGACCCTGCAGCAAGTTTGAATGAACGTGCGACTGTTGATTATATTATTTCTGAAGGTCTTTACAATCACCGTCTGTTTAAGGATGAAGAAGAACGTAAAGAGAAAGTTAAAAAAATATTATCCGTGAAGTGGGGTCTTCTTGCTGAGCATTTGACTCGCTATCCCTCATGAGTTTTCAGGTGGTCAACGTCAACGTATCGGTATTGCCCGTGCCTTGGTCATGCAACCAGATTTTGTTATTGCGGATGAGCCCATTTCAGCCTTGGACGTTTCTGTGCGTGCCCAAGTCTTGAACTTGCTCAAAAAATTCCAAAAAGAACTTGGTTTGACCTATCTCTTTCATCGCCCATGACTTATCTGTCGTTCGCTTTATTTCAGATCGTATCGCAGTTATTTACAAGGGTGTTATTGTAGAGGTTGCAGAAACAGAAGAATTGTTTAACAATCCAATCCACCCATATACTCAAGCCTTGCTTTCAGCGGTACCAATTCCAGATCCAATCTTGGAACGCAAGAAGGTCTTGAAGGTTTACGATCCAAGTCAACACGACTATGAGACTGATAAGCCATCTATGGTAGAAATTCGTCCAGGTCACTATGTTTGGGCTAACCAAGCCGAATTGGCACGTTATCAACAAGGGTTAAACTAATAATGGTTTTATAATTTCCATGTCAACTTTTATGGAAATTATAAACCTTTTTGTTGGACTGATTTGAAAAAAACTTTGAAAGAGTTTTCGAAAGAAATAGAATTCTTAGAAAAATCATTGAATTATAGTAAGATGAAATAAAATCTGAACAACTCGATTCGGAAAGTCAAATTAATTTCTAGAAAAGGTTTAGAAGTCGCGGCGTATTACTCTAGCTTCAATCTACTATAGTCTAATACTATTCGAAAATCTCTTCAAACCACGTCAGCTCTATCTGCCACCTCAAAACAGTGTTTTGAGCAACCTGAGGTTAGCTTCCTAGTTTGCTTTTTGATTTTCATTGAGTCTAATATCTACAATGTAAAAAACTCTAGCTATCAGTTCATTGATAGTTAGAGTTTTTTCTATTCATATGATTTAAGGAGATTAAATAAGGCTTCTACTTCTGATGACGGTGTAGCTGATTTAAGGTAAGCGTAATAAACTGTAAAAGTTATCTTATCCTTCGGTATAAGCGGAATTTTTATTAAATCATCATCTTCCTCAGAAAGTGCGATATCAGCTAGTAAACTAAGGCCAATCCCTTTCTTTAAAAGTTCTTTAAGGATGGCAATGTCATCAGTCTTAAAGAATATTTCTGCCTTGTTTTGATACTTTTGATTAAGCGTTTCAAAAGCTTTCAGGTGAACAAAGTGTTCGTCTAAGAGTATAAAGGATTGATCTGCTAATTCTTCAAAAGCGAAGGAAGGAGCAGTGGCAAAAGGATGGTTCTTAGATAAAACGACATACAGTTCTTTATGAAATAGCTCGTGTGACTCTATTGAAGGATAGTTGGGAGGTTCAATCAAACCGAGTAGGCTTGCATCAAGGTCTCCTTTGATGAGAAGGTTTAATAACTCCACGGAACCACCGCGGATAGGGCGTACCTTTTTTAAAAAATCGAATTTATCTTTTTCGTTTAAGGCAGCAAAGAGATACTGAATGATAATAGGAGGAAATCCTACAGTAGAGTATTGAGCCAAGGAGCGATTAATTTCTTTGCGAGTAGAAATGACCTCAGGTAAAATCAGTTCTGTATGCTTTAGAAGGATTTGTCCTTGAGGAGTTAGCTTGAAGGAACGATGCGAGGGGTCATGGTGAATCAATTTGCAGTTAAAGTATTCTTCTAAGCGCTTGATAGCATAAGAAATAGATGGTTGGCTGACTTTATGTTGTTTTGCTACTTCCGTATAGGATTGAAGCTGGCAGAGGTCATAAAAATATTGTAGATCTTTTAAATTCATATGGGCTCACTTTCATTAGTTGGAGAAGGAAAATAAGTGGAAAACAGCAGATAAATAATTTTTATCCGTATCCTACAATTTGACTATACGAGTATTCACCAGTTAAAATGTAAGTGAGTCAGGGATCTCAAAGATTATCTAAGATACTTTCAAAAATGACCAACATTTTTTCTCGTTTATCAATAGGGAGCTGTTTAATCTTCATGTTGATTCTTTTGAGTGAAAAGATTGTCACTCTTATCAGAGGTTGATTCAAGGCTATCAAAATTGAAAAATTCCTCTGGGGTCATTTTCTAGGGCGTCAATCACTTTTTCAAGACTGTGAATGGTTAGATTCACATTTTGGTTTTCAAGTTGATTGATATACTTAAGCCCGAGTCCCTGCTTTGTTCCGAAAGTTCTTCCTGGCTCATTTTTATTCTGTGTTCGAAAATATTTCACTTTTTTTGGGAAATATATTGTTGTAAATAGTTTTTAGTTGTCATATAAATAGAATACAAGTTTTATATGACAAAAAAACACCTTAAAAAAATACAAAGTATTACATAGCATACCTAGATGATATTTATTTTTAATTAGGATTGTCAATTTGTATGATTGGTTTATTTTACTCGAAACTTTTAGTAAAGAGAGATCATCGAGAGTTTGATGAGTTCAGAAGTTTATAACATATGCGTATACAATTGTATTATTTAAACAACAACGTTTTACGAACAATTCGTTTCATGTGGTATAATATAAGTAAAAAGGAGGTTGCACTATGACTGCACATGATATTTTAAACAATCCTTTCCTCAATAAAGGTACTGCCTTTACCTTAGAGGAGCGAAAGGAACTAGGCCTTATTGGTTTACTGCCACCGTATGTTCAAACGATTGAAGAACAAGCGGCGCAAACTTATGCAGAAATGCAAACAAAAGCCAATGATTTGGAAAAACGTCTTTTCCTAATGGAAATTTTTAATACCAACAGGACTCTTTTCTATTACCTCTTTTCTCAACATTTGGAAGAATTCAATCCAATTGTATATGATCCAACCATTGCAGATACGATTGAAGGCTATAGTGATCTTTTTGTAGATCCCCAATATGCGGGATATCTTGATATTAATCATCCTGAAAATATTGAAGCTACTTTGAAAAACGCTGCCGGGGGTCGCGAGATTCGTCTCATTGTTGTAACAGATGCAGAAGGAATACTTGGAATTGGCGACTGGGGAACAAATGGTGTCGATATTTCTGTTGGGAAATTGATGGTCTATACGGCTGCTGCTGGAATCGATCCTTCGATGGTCCTTCCTTTAGTCATTGATGCAGGGACTAACCGTGAAGAACTTCGTAACAATCCTAATTACTTAGGAAATCGTCACGAACGGGTCCGCGGAGATCGTTACTACGACTTCATTGACCAATTTGTTCAAACAGCAGAACGTCTCTTTCCTAAACTCTACCTTCACTGGGAAGACTTCGGCCGCTTGAATGCTGCCAATATTCTTGAAAAATACCGGAAACAAATTCCGACCTTTAATGACGATATTCAAGGTACAGGAATCGTTACCTTGGGTGGTATCTTTGGTTCGCTGGATATTAGTGGTGAAAAATTAACAGATCAAGTTTATCTCTGCTATGGTGGTGGTACTGCGGGTGCAGGAATTGCCTCTCGTGTTCTTCGTGAAATGGTAAATGAAGGTCTTTCTGAAGAAGAAGCCTATAAACGTTTCTTTATGGTTGATAAACAAGGTCTTCTATTTGATGATATGGATGACTTGACACCAGAGCAAAAACCATTTGCTAAGAAACGTGCTGACTTTAGTAACGCAGAGAAGTTGACTGACCTGCTTGAAGTAGTGAAGACTGTGAAGCCAACCATTCTTGTAGGAACATCAACTCAACCTAATACCTTCACTAAAGAAATAGTAGAAGCTATGTGTGAAAACACAGAACGTCCAATGATCTTCCCTTTGTCAAATCCAACTAAATTGGCAGAAGCTAGTGCCAAAGATTTGATTGAATGGTCAGATGGCAAAGCTTTTGTCGCAACAGGAATTCCTGCTGATACGGTTTCTTATAAAGGTGTAGACTATGTGATTGGTCAAGCAAATAATGCCCTGATTTACCCAGGTCTTGGTCTAGGTATGCTGGCTTCTGAAGCAAGTCTTTTGACTGATGAAATGATTGGAGCAGCGGCGCATTCATTGAGTGGTATTGTCAATCCAGGCCAACCAGGAGCTCCTGTCTTGCCACCATTCAAGTATGTAGCAGATGTTTCTATTAAAGTAGCAGAAGCAGTCGCTAAAAAAGCACAAGAGCAAGGTCTTGCACGCGCTAAGGAAACAGATATGGCCAAAGCAGTTCGTGATTTGAAGTGGTATCCAGAGTATAAATAATTCATTTCTGTTACCTATCCTCGGGATACTTAGCTTATTTTGGATATGTTAGCAATCTACAGAGTTGATAACCGAAAAGTAAAGAGATTGTCGTATTGACTATTGGTTTTAAACAGTATAAAATAACTGTCGATTTTTTGTCCGACTGCCAAGAGTCAGTTTAATAATAGACTAAAATCAAAACGCATTATATAATAGTGATATGAAATCAACCAAAGAAGAAATACAAGCCATCAAAACACTTTTTAAAAAAACTCTAGTACAACTGAATACCATAAAAAGTCTTCAAATCGTTCTATTTTTGTCTAATGGGCAAATCTTTGAAATTATCCTAAAAAGAATTGAAAGTGTACTGAAAGAATTTTCGAAAAAAATTTTTAAAATGATCAAAACGCATAATATCAGATGTAGGTTAGCTTGATATTATGCGTTTTTTTATTATGTAAAGATTTGATGAATTTCTCCTAATACTCTTTTGATTTTCATTGAGTATAAAATTGAGTTTTTTTGTATAGCTTCAAACGTATGTATAGAGAATATTAGAAATTAGACTATGTTAAATTAGTGAATTTGATAATCTGTATCTGTTTCAGACTATTATACAATCGTTGATCCGATATTTTTTTATTTAAAATTGACCAATAACAACTGTACTAGTTTTCTCTAATGAAATTGACGAGATCGCGTCTAATAGTTCATTATAGTAGAATCCATTTTTCAAATCTGTTTTAGTAGCTAGAGCGAACACTTCTAGCGTATATCGATGATCTTTATCAGGAGGAGTTGGTCCAACAAACATAGAATCAATTTCAGAAAAATCAGCTTCCAATAGAGGACTTGCGAAACTATTTTTCCCTTGCGTAATAGAATCTTTATAATCTAGACTGTAATTTTCAGGAATAATGACTGTATTATTTTTTTAACTTCTATATCCGTAGCAAGCCAGTGAATCCAAGGGAATGAACAAACTGGAATCGCATCATAATCAATTAAAGTAATAGCTATATATTTTGTCCCTTCTGGTAATTCGCTAATTTCAAAAGGGAAAGAGCGTATAGGATTTCCCTTTAATAATGTCAGTACAATCTGCTTCTTTTCCAAATCGTTTAGGCAATAAGTTCTGGTTAAAAGGTATATTAATTTTTCATTTTGATTTCTCCTTTGAAAATAAAAATTGAATTAGACAGTATGATAATAGTGTTAAAAAGTGAAAAAAATTACAATCCCTTTAAAAATAATATCTATGGTAAATATATCCTCCTATTATAAGAAAGAAGAAATTTAAACAAGAATAAATGGACTCTGCTTTGTGTAATAGGATAGAGATATATTTATACATATTTAAATTTTTTTAATAGTTTGAGGTCTAGTTAAACCAGATGACAATCCTAATAAGACCATACTAATAACAATAAATATTATGTTGTGAGATAGTAGTAGACACAATGATAAAAAAATAATGATAGTGAAGAAGTAAAGTTTGGTAAATTGGTACAATATATAGAAGAAATTATGCCGGTAAGAGTATATGCTGCTAAAATTAGAATAAAAATATTGAGTGGATATACCTAACTCTGTAAAAAAAGTAATAAGGTAAAAAAACCTGTAAATATGCTAAGAATGATTCCTCTTATGATAGAATAATGAGAAATCCATACATAAGCATGATTAGATATGTCGATTTTATTTTTGGTATACTGTTTTTTTTCGATATGATTTACGGAATCTAATACAGATGGTAGAAATAAAAAAATTGAAAAAAATGCTAACTAATGATGCAATTATTGTTAATAAAAATGGTAATACATTATCAAAATTATAAATATAACCTCCTATAATACCTGATACTAATAGAGATAGGAACATAAAAACTATTTGATATATTTTTGAAAAATCAGTAGCATCATTTTTTTAAGTAAAAAAGTTTATTATTTTAGTATCTTCTCCGGCTCCAATGGAATAACTTATTCCAAGTATTAATTGAGAGATAATAACTAGTGAAGGACTGGATAAAAAAACTTAAGCAGAGTAAACCTATGATTTTAAAGGGATTCACTTACAACTAATAACTGTTTAGGATTTTGTGTTTTAAGATTATTTTTTTGATAAATTTATTAGAGATAAATGCACCTAGTCCATAACAAGCCATAAAAATATTCTATTCCAATAATTGAATAACCTTTTTGATGGAAGAATATTAGTAAAAATGGTAAGTAAAAATAGGAACGAGAGAAAATTCTATATAGTGAGATTCCAATTTTAGTTTTCAACAGTAATCCCCCTTTCGTGAAGAATTGACCTGATTTGTTCTTTTTGAAATATCTCCTTCTCTGATGATTGATACTGTTCCTTCATCATTTATTTTCACAATAGTACTTGATTTAGTATTTGTAATTTCAGTTTGACTTCGAAGCAGATAATCTACCTTATCTCCCATCTGTTGTATCGCTATGGATTCTGTAATCAGCATATCATCTGCAGTACCTGATATATTCGCAGAAGTAATTGCTACTACTCCTCCAACATAGTCTACAAAATCTCGAAACACTTTATTACTTACACAACCAAGGGAAATAGTATTACTTCCGTTTAATGCATAATCATAGTCAGTTTTGTTTTCGATTATAATATTCAATGCCCCTGGCCAGAATTTCTTTATAAGGAATTTCATAATGTCAGTATGCTTACTTGTTCCGTATCTCTCCCAATTTTCGGGTTTTGAAATAAAAATAGACAAAGGTTTATTTTTAGGTCGGATTTTATATTCAAAAAAATTTTTGTCAATTGCTTCTTTATCATTAGGTAGGCAGCAAAAATTATAATTAGTATCTGTAGGTATGATAATCGGATTACCTGTTATTAATGTATTTCTTAATAAGTGATAGTTATTTATGTTAGCTTCTAATATTTCCATTTTTTTCTCTCTCTAAATTGATACAGCTCCAAGCAATCCTCAGGAGTTAATTTGTCAGTTACTTTACTTAAGTGTCTATAGAATTGTATTAGGTCATCAACATCTATTTCACTTCCAACAATATTTTTTTAAAGTATTGGTAAAGAATTTTTTTGCTAGATATTCCACTAATTGAATAATTAGTGGAATTAGGATTCCTAATTCACTTGGCAAAAATATATTGGTACATTTCTATATTTTTTTAGAGTACCATCTTGATGAATTCCTGATTCATGCACAAATATATTGCTACCAATTATAGGTTTTTGTCGGGGGATTTTATATTCCAAAAATCTCTAATCTTATTGCTTGTTTTGTATATAGATTTTAGATTTAACTCGGTTTCATTTAGTTCTTTTTTTATAAAGTACAGCTACAACTTCTTCAATTGAAGTATTTCCTGCACGTTCACCAATACCAAGAAACGTAGTCTCGACTTGAGTTGCCCCGTTAATTATTGCTGAAATGGTATTTGCGGTGGCTAATCCTAGATCATTGTGGCAATGAGCTGATAATTTTAATTTAGGAAACTTACCTCTCACTTCTTTGAAAAGGTAACCATATTCAGTTGGCGTAGAACAACCAACCGTGTCTGCTAGTGTAATAAAGCCTGTTTTATAATTTGAAACAATACTAAGGACTTCAAATAATACTTGTTTATCTGCTCGGGTAGAATCTTCAAGGACTATATCAATATTCAATTCCTTTTGTTGGGCATATTTTAAAATTCGTTCTAGACGTTTAAAAATAAATCGTTTTTTCAGTTTTTAATTTCTCCTCAATATGCATATTAGATATAGGGACAAGTAGTTTTAGCACAGTATTTGGGTATTTGCTATGTAATTCAGTTCCTAAATCAATACTAGTTTCAATTAACCTAGTCAACACTACTCCGTTTTGATCTTTACGAAGAATATTCATATACTCAGATAAGATTGATAAATCTTGCAGGCTATCACACATGCCAATTTCTACAGAATTTATTCTTGTTCTACTAATTTCATCTATAATTTGTTTCTTAATAGCTATGCTTTTATTAACTGCCCTCTGTTGCATTCCATCTCGTATAGTGTTATCTTGAAAAATATATCATATTGCTCCTTTCGTATAATCGAATAAATTATTCTTGATTCTATGATATAATAAATACTAACTTTTTAAAATTTGGAAAAAAAGTTAATAATTCATTAAATATTATTTTAGGAAGGAGAGGAGATAATGAATTTAGATTGGTATTATACATTCTTAGTATTATCAAAACACCTCAATTATCATAGAGCAAGCGAAGAATTATTTTTTTAACGGAGCCAACACTTCACCAGCAAATAAAAAAACTCGAAAAAAACACTTGCAAGTAAATTTATTTGAAACAGTTGGAAGAAATTTAACTCTGACTCCAACAGGACGAGAATTTATCCCTATCGTAAAAATAATTGCGACATATGAAGATGGGATTAAAAAAATACAGTTAAAAAAATAAAAAAGTTGGAAACACATTTAAACATCGCAGTTTCACCTTACATAGCTACCTATCTGTTACCGAAATTTCTTCCAGAATTTTTTTGAAGAACAACCATCTGTAGGTATTTCAATTACAGTTTTACAAAATGATATTGCTCGAGAAATTGAAAAATAATCAATTTGATATTGGGATAGCTAGGGAAGAACCTTATACTACAAAGATTAATTCAGAAAAAAATTTGTGAGGGTAAAATTGCTCTTTTTATCCCAAAAATGATTCTCAACTAACTGAGGTGGAGTTATTTCAAAAATATAAGATTTTATCAGATAATCATCCTGTTTATTGGAATAAAGTAAAAACAAGAAATTTCTGAAATTGTTCCGGAATCTCAATTTGTTTCTATAAAGGATATAGCAGTAACTGAGAAATTGATTGAAATGGGACAAGGAATATCTTATCTTCCTCTATACCTTAAAAATGACTTTAAATCCTAATATTGCTACTGAATACCAGAAGAAATTTCTATTCCACTATCCTTTACTTACATAATGACTAGAAAAAAATTCGGAAGCTATTGAACTTTTCAAAAAAATAAATTTAAGGAATTTATTGTTTTTGAACAAAATAAAGTAAATTTTTGACTCTTAAAAAGATGACTTGTGTATCTAGAAACTAGTTAGTATTAATGTATAAAATTGAAATTTCGCATCATACTTTCTGAGTTTAGACGGACTTTGTTATTAGTTTGAAACAGGGATAGAAAAACTTTGAAAGAATTTTCGAAAAATTTTAAAAAAATTCTGAAATATTCTTGACAGCTGATAAAAAAGGTGGTAAGATAGGAAACATCAAAAAAGAAAGCAGAAAAAGAAATGAATAAGAAACAAGCTGTAACGATGAATCAAAACTTTTACTTTAGCTACTTTAGATAGTGTTTGTAGACATGTCACCATGGATGCAAACAGTTCAAGCAATTTGTTTGTATCTATGTGGCTAAGATTTTTGATTGTGGTCCATATAGATGAATATCTAAATGGACTAGCTAAGTTGTAACTTGTTAGATTATTTCGAGCATCCGTTTAGATAGTATCTAGGCGGTTTTTTGTTTTATCTTTTCTGAGAAGGAGTTTCATTATGAAAGTTATTCGAAAATTACTAGCACCCCTCTTGGTAGTGGGGATTCTCTTGACCTCTCTGATTAGTTTGCATCAGTTGAAGGCAGATAAGAAAAAAGATGTATTTCGTATCGGTATTTCGCAGTTTATTACTCATCAATCTTTGGACGCTACTAGAGAAGGGTTTGTGGATGAACTGGCCAAGCAAGGCTATGTTGAGGGGAAAAATATCGAGATTGATTTGCAAAATGCACAGGGAGAACAAAGAAATCTAAAAACCATTTCCCAGAAACTAGCAGAATCTAGTGATGTCGTTCTAGCTATCGCAACGCCTTCTGCTCAGAGCTTGGCTAATACAACGCAAACTACACCTGTTATCTTTTCAGCGGTAACAGATCCTGTCAGTGCCAAGTTGGTTGTGTCAAGAGAACATCCTGGGGGCAATGTAACTGGGACAAGCGATCAGTCATCAGATGCCATTTCAACCCAAATCAATTTGATAAAGAAAGTGTTGCCAAAAGCTAAAACGATTGGAATTCTTTATACTCAGAGTGAGCCCAATTCAGTTGTCCAAAAGGATGAAGCTAAGCGCCTTTTGGAAGAAAAAGGCTTTACCGTTGTTGAAAAAACAATCTTGGACAGTAACAACGTCAAGGTTGCAGCAGAAAGCTTGATGGCAGAGGTGGATATGGTTTTTGTACCAACGGATAATATCATTTCATCCACCATGGAAACAGTCAAGCAGGTTTCTATTAAACATAAGGTTCCAGTATTCGGTGGTTCAACAGAAATGATTGCTGTTGGTGGCTTGTATAACTACGGAACCAATTATGAAGAATTGGGACGTCAGACAGCACGAATGCTGGTTCGTGTTTTAAAAGGTGAGAAGCCAGAAAATATAGCAGTTGAGTTGCCTGAAAAATTGGAATTGCATACCAATAAAGAAATGGCAGATGCACTAGGAATTGATATTAGTAAGTTAGAAAGCAAGGAATAAGGAGGTTTAAGATGAATTTTGTATTATCTAGTTTATCAGAAGGTTTGTTGTGGTCGATTATGGCCATTGGAGTCTACTTGACTTTCCGTATTTTGGATATTGCGGATATGACTGCTGAAGGGGCCTTTCCACTGGGGGCGGCTGTCGTCGTATCTCAGATACAGGCAGGGACAAATCCTTGGATTGCGACCTTACTTGCTTTGCTGGCAGGTATGGTAGCAGGCCTAGTATCAGGAATGCTCCACACCAAGATGAAAATTCCAGCTCTCTTGACAGGGATTGTGACCTTGACAGGGCTCTATTCAATCAATATTAAATCATGGGAAGTGTGCCCAATCTTTCCTTGGGAGATTCTGCAACCGTCTTTAAACAATTGGCGAGTTTGGGGCTGACAAATGAAGAAGCTGTTTTCTCATTCAGTTTGGCCTGTCTCTTACTTGTTTGTTTAGTCTTGACTCTTTTGATGAAAACGGAGATTGGCTTGGTCTTGCGTTCGACTGGTGACAATATTCCGATGAGTGAGGCCAATGGGGTCAATGTAGACACCATGAAGATTGTTGGCTACATGATTTCAAACGGTTTGATTGCCCTATGTGGTTCCTTGTTTGCCCAAAATGATGGATTTTCAGATGTGACTTCTGGGACAGGAACTATCGTTGTTGGTTTGAGTGCAGTGATTATTGCGGAAGTCTTGATTCACGACTTGACCATTGGAGGTCGCTTGTTATCCATCGGAATTGGTGCTATTGTTTACCGTTTGATTATTTTAAATATCTATGAAATTCCAAATCTAGATCAAAATCTAGTTCGTCTCTTTAATGCAATCTTGTTAGCCTTGGTTCTATTTGCACCAGAATTGCAAAAGAGATTAAAGATTCGTGGTCTGAAATTGAGAAATGAATAGGAGGAGAAAGTTATGGCAAGTTTGTTAACACTTGAAAATATTCACAAAACATTTGAAGCAGGGACAGTCAATGAGAACCATGTTCTCAAAGGATTAGATTTAGAGGTTGAAGAGGGAGATTTTATCTCTGTGATTGGTGGAAATGGCGCAGGCAAATCCACTTTGATGAATATCTTGGCTGGTAATTTATCGGTGGATGAAGGGGACCTTTTATTGGCAGGCAAATCCATTAAAAATCTGAGTGTCAGAAAGAGAGCCAAGGATATCGCCCGTGTTTTTCAAGATCCTAAGATGGGAACAGCTTCTCGTTTGACGATTGAGGAGAATATGGCTATTGCCTTGAGACGCGGGCAGAAGAGAGGGCTTGGTTGGGGCGTGAAGGAGAAGGATAGAATCCAGTTCCAAGAGGCCTTGAAGGAGTTGAATATTGGTCTTGAAAACCGCTTAAAAGTGGATACCCAATACCTCTCAGGAGGACAAAGACAGGCTTTGACCCTAGTCATGGCAGCTCTAGTGAAACCCAAACTTTTGCTTTTGGATGAACATACTGCGGCACTTGACCCGAAACGAGTCAAATGGTGATGGATTTGACGCAAAAGATTGTGGAACACCATCAATTGACGACTTTGATGATTACCCACGATATGAACCATGCGATTGAGTACGGAAATCGTCTCATTATGCTCTATCAAGGCAAGATAGTGGTGGATGTAAAAGGAGAGGAGAAAAAGCATCTGACAGTTGAAGATCTCATGCATCTCTTCCAGAAAAATAGTGGCCAAAGTCTAGTCAGTGATGAATTGGTTTTGGGATAAAGAAAAAGGCTGAGATGTGGTGTCTCAGTCTTTTATTAGTACAAATGGATAGGCAGAAATATGAAATTGATACTCTTCTAAAATCACTTCAAACCACGTTAGCCCTATCTGCAACCTTAAAACAGTGCTTTGAGCAACCTGCGGCTAGCTTCCTAGTTTGCTCTTTGATTTTCATTGAGTATAAACTCAGTAAGGAGCCCTCTTTTGCAGAAAAGCAGGGTTCTTTTTGCTGTCTATTCCATCCCTGAAAGCGTAAAACAAACTGGTCAGGGTGGCTAGTTTGTGGTATAATGAAAGAGACTCAAAAAGAAACAGGAGAAAAATGATGGATTTACTTTTAGCAATTGTATTGATTGTGCTAGCTTTTCTAGGAGGAGCTCTTGGAGGAATGTACTTGGTTCGTAAGCAAATTGAAAAAGAATTCGCTGACAACCCACGTTTGAATGCTGAAGCAGTTCGTACTCTTTTGAGTGCAAATGGTCAAAAACCAAGCGAAGCTAAGGTACAACAAGTTTACCACCAAATCATCCGCCAACAAAAAGCAGCCCTTGCTAACAATAAAAAGAAAAAATAAATAAGGAAAAGTCTGGGATGAAAGTTCCAGACTTCTCACTATGTTGGCTAAGGGTTTAGGGATGAGACTTTTTCCTTGCATTCTATTGATATTTGATTATGATTAAGAGAGATAGTTGTTGATTAGGCTGTCATTCAGTTCATAAGGATCAATAATCATAATGAACTATCAATCAGAAAAAAGACTAGAAAGAAGACTGTATGGATAATCGACCAATTGGTTTTTTGGATTCGGGTGTCGGGGGCTTGACCGTTGTGCGCGAGCTCATGCGCCAGCTTCCCCATGAAGAAATCGTCTATATTGGAGATTCGGCACGAGCGCCTTACGGGCCCCGTCCTGCTGAGCAAATTCGTAAATATACTTGGCAGTTGGTCAACTTTCTCTTGACCAAGGATGTCAAGATGATTGTCATTGCTTGTAATACAGCGACTGCGGTCGTTTGGGAAGAAATCAAGGCTCAACTCAACATTCCCGTCCTAGGTGTGATTTTGCCAGGAGCTTCGGCAGCTATCAAGTCCAGTCAAGGTGGGAAAATCGGAGTGATTGGAACGCCCATGACGGTCCAATCAGACATATACCGTCAGAAAATCCATGATTTGGATCCCGACTTACAGGTGGAGAGCTTGGCCTGTCCCAAGTTTGCTCCCTTGGTGGAGTCTGGTGCTCTGTCAACCAGTGTTACCAAAAAAGTGGTTTATGAAACCCTGCGTCCCTTGGTTGGAAAGGTGGATAGCCTGATTTTGGGCTGTACTCATTATCCACTCCTAAGACCCATTATTCAAAATGTCATGGGACCAAAAGTTCAGCTCATCGATAGTGGGGCAGAGTGTGTACGGGACATTTCAGTCTTACTCAATTATTTTGAAATCAATCGTGGTCGCGATGCTGGACCACTCCATCACCGTTTTTACACAACAGCCAGCAGCCAAAGTTTTGCACAAATTGGTGAAGAATGGCTGGAAAAAGAGATTTATGTGGAGCATGTAGAATTATGACAAATAAAATTTATGAATACAAGGATGACCAGGACTGGTATGTTGGGTCCTATGGTATTTTTGGTGGCGTCCGGACGTTGACGGATGATGACTTGGATTTTCCTCTATTGGAGTTTGCCCAAAGATTTCGAGATGAGGATCGAGGTTTCCCGATTTCAGTTACTGTTTTACGCTATGGTTCTCGCTACCGTTTATTGTCTTTTGTGGTAGATATACTAAACCAAGAGATGGGACGAAACATGGAAGTCATTCAACGTCAAGGGGCTTTGCTCTTGGTTGAAAATGGGCAACTCCTGCATGTAGAATTGCCTAAAGAAGGGGTCAATGTTCATGATTTCTTTGAGACAAGCAAGGTCAGAGAAACCTTATTGATTGCGACTCGAAACGAAGGCAAGACCAAAGAATTCCGAGCTATCTTTGACAAGCTAGGCTACAATGTGGAAATCTTAATGACTATCCTGACTTGCCTGAAGTAGCAGAAACAGGCATGACCTTCGAAGAAAATGCCCGCCTCAAGGCAGAAACTATTTCTCAATTAACGGGCAAGATGGTTTTGGCAGATGACTCAGGTCTCAAAGTCGATGTCCTTGGTGGCTTGCCAGGTGTCTGGTCAGCTCGTTTCGCAGGTGTGGGAGCTACTGACCGTGAAAATCAATGCCAAACTCTTGCACGAATTGGCCATGGTCTTTGAACTCAAGGACCGCTCGGCTCAATTCCATACAACCCTAGTCGTGGCCAGTCCAAACAAGGAAAGTTTGGTTGTTGAAGCAGACTGGTCTGGCTACATTAACTTTGAACCTAAGGGTGAAAATGGCTTTGGATATGATCCTCTCTTCCTTGTAGGAGAGACAGGCAAGTCCTCAGCTGAATTAACCCTTGAAGAAAAAAATAGTCAATCTCACCGTGCCTTAGCCGTTAAGAAACTTTTGGAGGTATTTCCATCATGGCAAAGCAAACCATCATTGTAATGAGCGATTCTCATGGCGATAGCTTGATTGTGGAAGAAATCCGTGATCGCTATGTAGGCAAAGTTGATGCCGTTTTTCATAACGGCGATTCTGAACTGCGTCCTGATTCTCCCCTTTGGGAAGGCATCCGTGTTGTTAAAGGGAACATGGATTTCTACGCCGGCTACCCAGAACGTTTGGTGACTGAGCTTGGTTCGACCAAGATTATCCAAACCCATGGTCACTTGTTTGACATCAATTTCAACTTTCAAAAGTTGGACTACTGGGCTCAGGAAGAAGAGGCCGATATCTGCTTTTTATGGTCACTTGCATGTGCCAAATGCTTGGATGGAAGGAAAGACTCTTTTTCTAAATCCAGGTTCTATCAGTCAACCACGTGGGACCATCAGAGAATGTCTCTATGCTCGTGTGGAGATTGATGACAGTTATTTCAAAGTGGACTTTTTGACACGAGACCATGAGGTGTATCCAGGCTTGTCCAAGGAGTTTAGCCGATGATTGCCAAGGAGTTTGAGACTTTCTTGTTGGGGCAAGAAGAAACTTTTTTGACTCCTGCTAAAAATCTAGCTGTGTTGATTGATACTCACAATGCGGATCATGCGACCCTCTTGCTCAGTCAGATGACCTATACCCGTGTTCCCGTTGTAACAGATGAAAAACAGTTTGTTGGGACGATTGGGCTCAGAGATATTATGGCTTATCAGATGGAGCATGACTTGAGTCAAGAAATCATGGCAGATACGGATATCGTTCATATGACGAGAACGGACGTAGCGGTCGTCTCGCCTGATTTTACCATTACGGAGGTCTTGCACAAGCTGGTAGATGAGTCCTTCTTACCGGTTGTGGATGCGTCTGGGATTTTCCAAGGGATTATCACGCGCAAGTCTATCCTCAAGGCAGTGAATGCCCTCTTGCATGACTTTAGTAAGGAATATGAGATTCGATGCAAATGAGAGATAGGATTTCAGCCTTTTTAGAAGAAAAGCAGGGCTTGTCTGTCAATTCCAAGCAGTCCTATAAGTATGATTTGGAGCAATTTTTAGACATTATAGGAGATAGAATTTCTGAGACCAGTCTCAAGATTTACCAAGCCCAGCTAGCCAATCTAAAAATCAGCGCCCAGAAGCGAAAGACTTCGGCCTGTAATCAATTTCTCTACTTTCTCTATCAAAAAGGAGAAGTGGACAGCTTTTATCGTTTGGAATTAGCTAAACAAGCTGAAAAGAAGACCGAAAAGCCAGAACTGTTAGACCTAGACTCTTTTTGGCAGGAAAGTCCCTATCCAGAGGGACGCTTGCTAGCGCTTCTTATCTTGGAAATGGGGCTCTTGCCGAGTGAGATTTTAGCTCTCAAGGTTGCGGACATCAATCTGGACTTTCAAGTGTTGCGAATTAAGAAGGTTTCCCAACAGAGGATTGTCACCATTCCCACGACCTTGCTTTCAGAATTGGAACCCTTGATGGGCCAGACCTACCTCTTTGAAAGGGGAGGGAAAGCCTATTCTCGTCAGTGGACCTTTCGTCAGCTAGAATCCTTTGTCAAGGAGAAAGGTTTTCCAGCACTATCAGCCCAAGCCCTACGGGAACAGTTCATTCTACGACAAATTGAAAACAAGGTCGATTTGTACGAAATTGCAAAAAAATTAGGATTAAAAACAGTCCTGACCTTAGAAAAATATAGATAATGGATATTAAATTAAAAGATTTTGAAGGGCCCCTGGACTTGCTTTTGCACCTGGTTTCTAAGTACCAGATGGATATCTACGATGTGCCTATTACGGAAGTCATCGAACAGTATCTAGCCTATGTCTCAACCTTGCAGGCCATGCGTCTGGAAGTGGCCGGTGAGTACATGGTCATGGCCAGTCAACTCATGCTGATCAAGAGTCGCAAGCTCTTGCCAAAGGTAGCAGAAGTGACAGATTTGGAAGATGACCTAGAGCAGGATCTTCTCTCCCAAATCGAAGAATACCGCAGGTTCAAGCTCTTGGGGGAGCACTTGGAAGCCAAGCACCAAGATCGGGCCCAGTACTATTCCAAAGCGCCGACAGAGTTGATTTACGAAGATGCGGAGCTTGTGCATGACAAGACGACCATTGACCTCTTTTTGGCTTTTTCAAATATCCTAGCCAAGAAAAAAGAGGAGTTTGCACAAAATCACACGACTATCTTGCGGGATGAGTATAAGATTGAGGACATGATGGTTATCGTGAAAGAGTCCTTGACTGGACGAGATCAATTGCGCTTGCAGGATTTGTTTAAGGAAGCTCAGAATGTCCAAGAGGTCATCACCCTCTTTTTGGCAACCCTAGAGTTAATCAAAACCCAGGAGCTGATTCTTGTGCAAGAGAAAAGTTTCGGAGATATTTATCTCATGGAAAAGAAGGAAGAAAGTCAAGTGGCCCAAAGCTAGACTTGATAGAGAGGAAAGATGAGTACTTTAGCAAAAATAGAAGCGCTCTTGTTTGTAGCGGGTGAAGATGGGATTAGAGTCCGCCAGTTAGCTGAACTCCTCTCTCTGCCGCCGACAGGTATCCAACAGAGTTTAGAAAAATTAGCCCAGAAGTATGAAAAGGACCTAGATTCCAGTTTGGCTCTGATTGAGACAGGGGGCGCTTATAGATTGGTGACCAAGCCTCAATTTGCAGAGATTTTGAAGGGATACTCTAAGGCACCTATCAACCAGAGTTTATCTCGGGCTGCCCTTGAGACCTTGTCCATCATTGCCTATAAGCAGCCGATTACGCGGATAGAAATTGATGCCATCCGTGGGGTCAACTCGAGTGGGGCCTTGGCAAAGTTGCAGGCCTTTGACTTGATACGAGAAGACGGGAAAAAAGAAGTGTTGGGTCGCCCCAACCTCTATGTGACTACAGATTATTTCCTAGATTACATGGGGATAAATCATTTGGAAGAATTACCAGTGATTGATGAGCTTGAGATTCAAGCCCAAGAAAGCCAATTATTTGGTGAAAGGATAGAAGAAGATGAGAATCAATAAGTATATTGCCCACGCAGGTGTGGCCAGTAGGAGAAAAGCAGAAGAGCTGATCAAGCAAGGTTTGGTGACGGTTAACGGCCAAGTGGTACGTGAACTAGCAACCACTATCAAGTCAGGCGACAAGGTCGAAGTTGAAGGTCAACCTATCTACAACGAAGAAAAGGTCTATTATCTGCTTAACAAACCACGCGGTGTCATTTCCAGCGTGACAGATGACAAGGGCCGCAAGACGGTTGTCGACCTCTTGCCTAATGTCAAAGAACGCATTTATCCAGTTGGACGTTTGGACTGGGATACATCAGGAGTCTTGATTTTGACCAATGATGGGGATTTTACGGATGAGATGATTCACCCTCGTAATGAGATTGACAAGGTTTATGTCGCGCGTGTTAAAGGTGTGGCTAATAAGGATAATCTCCGTCCCTTGACCCGTGGACTTGAGATTGATGGCAAGAAAACCAAGCCGGCTGTCTATGAGATTCTCAAAGTGGATCCAGTCAAAAACCGCTCTGTGGTGCAGTTGACTATCCATGAAGGGCGTAACCACCAGGTTAAAAAGATGTTTGAAGCTGTCGGTCTCCAAGTGGACAAGTTGTCACGGACTCGTTTCGGACATCTAGACTTGACAGGACTCCGTCCAGGAGAATCCCGTCGTCTTAATAAAAAGAAATCAGCCAACTACACACCATGGCTGTAACCAAGAAATAATGAAACGAATTTTAATAGCGCCCGTGCGCTTTTACCAACGTTTTATCTCACCAGCCTTTCCCCCCTCTTGTCGCTTTGAGCCGACTTGTTCCAACTACATGATTGAGGCTATTGAACAACATGGCTTCAAGGGTGTTTTGATGGGCTTGGCTCGGATTTTACGTTGCCATCCCTGGGCGAAAACAGGTAAGGACCCCGTCCCAGACCACTTTTCCCTCCAACGGAATCAAGAAGGAAAATGAGGCCGGATAAACAGATTTCAAAATGATAAAAACGCATCCAATCAGGTTTGAGTGTACTGATAGGATGCGTTTTATAATGTCAAAATTTTACTTAAATTGAGTTTAAAGTAGCTTATTTCAAGGCTTTTTGTGCGTCTTCAATCATGAGTTTTGTTGATTCAAGACCGCCTCCGCTGAGATACCAAAGGTCTGGTGTTAGTTGGATAATCTTACCATTTTTAGCGGCAGGTGTTTCAGCGATAAGGGCATTTTCTAGGACGCCATCGTTGCTTGAGTTGTCCCCGCCGATGGCAAGGGTACGATTGATGACAAAGAGGATGTCAGGCTTGATTTCTTTGACACTTTCAAAGCTGACTTCTTGTCCGTGGCGTGACTCTTCAAATTGAGTGTCAGTTGGCTTGAATTTCAAGGTTTGGTACAAGAAAGAGAAACGAGATTGGGCACCAAAGGTTGCCATTTTTTTCCCTCGTTGAGGAGGATGGCAAGGGCTTTTTTGTCAGAACTTTCGTTTTTAGTTGCGACTTCTTGGATGCTCTTGTCTAGCTTGGCCAATTCTTCCTTGGCTTTCTGTGTACCAGTTTCACCAAAGGCGCCTGATAAGGATTCGATATTAGCCTTGGTAGAAGTCCAGTAGTCATCTTTGCCTGCTTGGAAGAGAACAGTCGGAGCGATTTCGTTGAACTTATCTACGAATTTTTGGGTACGTGGTGAAGCAATAATCAAATCTGGTTCAAGAGCAGCAATGGCTTCTAGGTCTGGCTCAACCATAGAACCAACATTGTTAACTTTTCCAGCTAGGTCTTTTAGGTAAGTCGGAACAGTTTTTGTAGGCATTCCGACGATATTCTTTTCAAAACCTAAAGCGCGAATAGTATCCGCAGCACCGAGGTCAAAGGTCACAATCTTTTCAGGGACTTTTGAAAGTGTGACTACACCTAGTGAACTTTTAATGGTTACCTCTGTTGGAGCAGAGCTACTTGACTCCGTCTTACTAGTGCTTGAGTTTGTACTACATGCACCAAGTAGGAGCAAGAAGCTGGCCACTAGGGCAGTGAAATAAAGTTTAAGGGATGTTTTCATGATTTCTCCTTTTTAAAATGTGATAACGATTTAGGAAGTCCCTTGGTCTTATTGACTAAGAGACTGAAGGTTCTCTAACTTGAGCTTCTATGTTACTAGCTATAGATACAGATCTTTTTGCCATTGATATCAGCTAGCGTGATGGGAATCTCATAGAGTTGACTGAGTAGGTCAGCCTGCATGATTTGATTGGTTGTTCCCTTGCTAAAGACTTGACCGTCCTTGAAGGCGACAATTTCATCTGCATACTGACTGGCCATGTTGATATCGTGGAGGACGATGATAATGGTCTTGCCGAGTTCCTCCACCAGTCGCTTGAGAATCTGCATCATACTGACACTTTGCTTGATATCGAGATTGTTGAGTGGTTCGTCTAGCAAGATAAAGTCTGTATCCTGGGCCAGTACCATAGCTATAAAGACCCGTTGGAGCTGGCCTCCAGACAGGCTATCGATGTAGCGGTCTTTTAAGTTGGTCAGTTCCAGATAGTCCAGAGTTTCTCGGATTTTTTCCCAATCTTCTGGTCTCAGTCGACCTCGGCTGTAGGGAAAACGTCCAAAACTGACCAGTTCTTCAACAGTCAATTTGGCTTGGTAATTGATCTTCTGCTTTAGGATAGTCAGTTCTTGGGCTAGTTCTTGCGAATTCCAACTCTCGATTTCACGGCCTTTGATACTGAGAATTCCCTGATCTTTCTTGGTCAGTCTGCTCATGATGGAGAGGAGAGTCGATTTTCCAGCACCATTTGGACCGATAAAGGCTGTCAGTTTCTGAGGACTGACTTCAAGTGAAATGTCTTGCAAAATATCCTGTTTTTGAATGGATTTGTCAATGTTTTCCAGTTTCACTGACGCGCCCTCCTGTATAGTAAGATAAAAAATAAGAGACCACCTACGCTCTCGATGATCATGCTGATGCGAATTTCTAGTGCAAAGACTCGTTCAATCAAGGCTTGCCCCAAGGTTAAGCTAATAAATCCAACCAGAATGGCTACGATAAAGAGTAACTTGTGCCGATAGTCTTTGACAATCAGGTAGGTGAGGTTAGCCAGCATAAAGCCGAAGAAGGCCATAGGCCCTACCAAGGCAGTGGCCGTTGAGGTCAAAAGTACGATGCCCCAGAGGAGCTCTCTCTGTTCTTTTTCAACGTCGAGTCCCAATATCTGAGCTGTTTCTCTTTGCAGGTGCAAGACATCCAGAATGACTGCTTTTCGAAAGAAAAAGATTGTCAAAGCGAGGATGATCAGAGAACCGATGGCGAGGATGGAAGTATTGAGATGCTGAAAGGAAGCAAAGAGACTGTTTTGCAGTTTATCGTATTCGTTTGGATCCATCAGGACCTGAAGGAAGGTACTGATATTTCGAAAGAGACTTCCGAGGGCTAGACAGATCAGCAGGATAAAGACCAGATCTTGTTTCATCAGTGTCTTCAAGTAGCCTTCTAAGGCGAGAAAGAAGAGGGATTGAAGCAGAAGCAAGATTAGGAATTCTAAGATAGGAGACTTCCCGAGTTGAAGAAACTTGCTTTCAAAAACCAGTAGTAGGGTTTGTAGTAGGACGTAGAAGGATTCGATTCCCAAAATACTTGGCGTCAGGAAACGATTTTCCGTCAGGGTTTGAAAACTAATGGTCGAAATCCCAGTCGCGATGGCTACCAAGAGATAAACGATGATCTTTTGGGAACGCAACTTCCAAGCAAAGGATGACAAGTGAGTGATGGGCCAAAAGTAGAGAAGACAAGCTCCGATGGCAAGAATAATGAGAATCCAGAAGAGCTTAGTATGTTTGCTTTTAGACTGCATCTTTTCGTCCCCCTCTCCAGAGAAGTAGGATAAAGACGAGGCTACCAATGATTCCTAGTAGAAGACTGACAGACAGCTCATAGGGCCGAATCAGAACTCGGGATAGGATGTCGCAGGCCAGAACTAGATTGGCACCGACTAGTGCGACCATGAGTTTGGTCTGGCTTAGATTATCTCCATAGCGCTTGCGAACAAGATTTGGAACGATGACCCCGAGAAATGGTAAGCCACCCACGGTAATCATGGTGACACTTGTCGTTAGCGCCACCAGAAAGAGGGCCAGTTTTTCAAGTAGGGAGTAGGAAATCCCCAAACTCTCGCTGGTTTCTTTCCCTAGATTCATGATGGTAAAAGTTTGGGATAATTTCCAAACGGCTATCAGGATAATGAGGCCTAAAAAGAGCCATTCATACTGATGAGTCTGAATCATGGAGAAGGAGCCCTGGGTCCAGGCAGTCATACTCTGAACCAGATTGAAACGGTAGGCGATAACTTCTGTCACAGAACCGATAATCCCGCTATAGATGATCCCAATAAGAGGCAACATCCATCTTTCCTTTACAGTAAAAATGGTCATAAAGGCTAGGAAGAAGAGGGTGAATACGATGGATGAAACAAAAGCAAAGAGCATCTTTTGAGTCAGACTAGCTGACGGAAAGACAAAGAGGCTCAGCACCATTCCCAGTTTGGCGGCTTCAGTGGTTCCAACTGTACTCGGAGCAGCAAACTGATTTTGAGTGATAGTCTGCATGAGAAGTCCTGCCATACTCATACTAGAGGCAGTCAGGAGAATGCTAATGGTCCTTGGAAGACGGGATTCTTGAAAGAGAAGCCAGGTCTGCTGGTCGAAAGCAAAGAGCTTTCCCCATGAAATCACTGGTTCCAATGCTAATAGAGAGAAAGACTAGGAGTAGAAGTAAGCCAATTAAATAATGAGAAAGTTTCATACCCCGTCCTTTCATGTAGATTTGGTATCGAAAGATACCTGCGGATATTACTGTAACACGATTTCTTTAATCTGTCAATGAATTTTCTGACAATTTAATAAATAAAACAAGGAGAGAGTACCAGAACTTTCTCCTTATTTTCCTATTCCAAAATGTTTTTACCTTCTTTAACACGCCAATGATAATCCGATAAAATAATATCTTCAAGAGAGTAGCTAGCCTTCCAATCAAGATATTTTTTAGCTTTTGACGCGTCTGCTAGGACGCTAGCTGGGTCACCAGCACGGCGAGCAACAATTTCGTGTGGTATTTTTTGATTCAGTAATTCTTCAGCAGTTTTAAAGATTTCTTTGACGGTATAGCCTTTTTCAGTCCCTAAGTTAAAGATTTGAGAAGAACTGTTTTCTTGAAATAGGTAGTTCATTCCTTTAACATGAGCCTGTGCAAGATCCAAGACATGAATGTAATCTCGAATACATGAACCGTCACGTGTATCGTAGTCATCTCCAAATATTTTCAGGCTATCATTTTGTCCCAATGCAGTCTTGTTGATATTGGGAATGATATGAGTTGGATTTTTTACACGCAGACCATTTGAAGCATCCATTTCAGCTCCAGCAACATTAAAGTAACGGAAAATAACATATTTCCAATCGTAGCGATTAGCCATCCAGTAAATCATTCGTTCACCCATCAGTTTTGTTTCTGCATAAGGGTTGACAGGGTCGAGCAGGGTATCTTCAGTTGCAGGCTTGTCAATACAGTTATTACCATAGAGGGAAGCAGTCGAAGAGAACATGATTTTTTTGAATACCAACTTCAGATAAGACTTTGAGAACTTGGTTCATACCAGCAACATTGGCAGTGAAGTATTTGCTTGGATTTTCAATACTTTCGCTCACAACAATCTCACCCGCACAATGGAGGACAGCGTCAATCTTGTTTTCTTCCAAGTAAGTTTTTAAGGCACTAGCATCATAAACATCCAGTTGTTTAAAGCTAGCACGACTATCTACAGCCGCTCGATTTCCTGTAGAGAGATTATCGAGGACATGTACCTGATAACCAGCATTTAAAAGAGCTTTAACGGTATGGGAGCCAATGTAGCCAGCTCCACCTGTAACAAGAATTGTTTTGGTCATGATTTTTTCCTTTTCCTAGTTTTGTACTATTTTAAAGAAATAAGAAGGCAAAGTCAACTATTTTCTGTAAATTTCATGAAAAAATAAACAAATATAGTGTCGGATTGTTTTTTGTTTGGAAATTAATAGTTTGGGTGGTCTTGGAATAGTTCTTAGATTTCACCTCACATGCAAGAAAATACAAGCTTTTTCTAAGATAGAGCAAGACTAAGATACTAACTTAGAAATCCACCTTCCCGCTATCCTTCTCCTATAAAAAGTGGTAAAATGGATGAAAGAAAGAAGGAACTGAAATGACAACATTATTTTCAAAAATCAAAGAAGTAACAGAACTTGCTGCGATCTCAGGTCATGAAGCACCTGTCCGTGCTTATCTTCGTGAAAAGTTAACACCGCACGTGGATGAAGTGGTGACAGATGGCTTGGGTGGTATTTTCGGAATTAAACATTCAGAAGCTGCAGATGCACCGCGTGTCTTGGTCGCTTCTCACATGGATGAAGTTGGTTTTATGGTTAGTGAGATTAAGCCAGATGGTACCTTCCGTGTGGTAGAAATCGGTGGTTGGAATCCTATGGTGGTTAGCAGCCAACGTTTCAAACTCCTGACTCGTGACGGTCGTGAAATTCCTGTGATTTCGGGTTCTGTCCCTCCACATTTGACTCGTGGTAAGGGCGGACCAACCATGCCAGCCATTGCAGATATCGTCTTTGATGGTGGTTTTGCGGACAAGGCTGAGGCAGAAAGCTTTGGCATCCGTCCTGGTGACACCATCGTACCAGATAGTTCTGCAATCTTGACAGCCAATGAAAAAAATATCATCTCAAAAGCTTGGGACAACCGCTACGGTGTTCTTATGGTTAGCGAGTTGGCGGAAGCTCTGTCAGGTCAAAAACTTGGCAATGAACTCTATCTGGGTTCTAATGTCCAAGAAGAAGTTGGTCTTCGTGGTGCTCATACTTCCACAACTAAGTTTGATCCAGAAGTTTTCCTAGCAGTTGATTGCTCACCAGCAGGTGATGTTTATGGCGGTCAAGGCAAGATTGGAGATGGAACCTTGATTCGTTTCTATGACCCAGGTCACTTGCTTCTCCCAGGTATGAAGGATTTCCTTTTGACAACTGCTGAAGAAGCTGGAATCAAGTACCAATACTACTGTGGTAAAGGCGGAACAGACGCTGGCGCAGCTCATCTAAAAAATGGTGGTGTCCCATCTACAACAATCGGTGTTTGCGCTCGTTATATCCATTCTCATCAAACCCTCTACGCTATGGATGACTTCCTAGAAGCGCAAGCTTTCTTGCAAGCCTTGGTGAAAAAATTGGATCGCTCAACAGTTGATTTGATTAAAAATTATTAAACCATAAGGGAGGTGGTAGGGATGGTAGAACCAAACCTAGAAAGCCTTATAAAAGATCTTTACAATCATGCTCGACGTGATTTGAGTGAAGATTTAGTTGCTGTTCTCTTAGAGACTGCTAAAAAACTACCTACTACAAATGAGCAATTGCTGGCAGTTCGTCTCTCAGGCCTGGTCAATCGTGAATTGCTTCTAAATCCCAAACATCCAGTACCTGAGTTGCTCAACTTGGCTCGCTTTATCAAAAGAGAAGAATCCAAGTACAGAGGAACCGCAGCTTCTGCGATTATGTTTGGGGAACTCTTTAAAATGCTTTGATTCCATTGTGAATCAAAGCATTTTTTTATATGGTAGAAAAGCAATTCTTGATGAGGAGAAGAAAAAAGCCATCCCATTTATACTCGTCGAAAATCACATTCAAACCACGTCAACGTCGCCTTGCCGTACTCAAGTACAGCCTGTGGCTAGTTTCCTAGTTTGCTCTTTGATTTTCATTGAGTATTAGGATAGCTTCTTGGTTCTTAGATTTGTTCAGCGATGACCTTTTCAGCTAGATTCATAGCATGGTCTGATACACGAGTGTAGTGGGAAACAATATCGATAAAGTTGACCCCAGCTTGCGTTGAACACTCGCCCTTGTTGAGGCGTTTGATGTGAGTCTTTCTGAGAACACGTTCCATATTGTTGATTTCTTTATGGCGTTCAATCAGACTTTGAGCTTTTTCAATATCATTGTTTTCCACACTATCAAGGGCATCCTTGATAAAGCCAGTGGTTTTTTGATAGATATCAGCCAATTCCTGTAAAGGCAGCTTCAGAGAACTCAACATTTTTACGTTGAAGGTAGTCAGTCAGATTGATTAGCGCTTCTGCGTGGTCCCCAATCCGTTCCAAATCGCGGGATGAATCCAGGATGTTGGTCAGCACTTCACTTTCTTTCTGGCTAAGGGCTTCACTTGAAAGAGTAATCAGGTAACGAGTCAATTTTTCATCAATGGTATTGATGGCTTCTTCTGTCTTGTGTCCTTTTTCAGCAACCTTTTCATTGAGGTCAATGATGTAGTTGTATGAAAGGTCAAAGGCTTTGGAAGCATAATTTCCCAAGTGAAGGAGTTCTTTCTTTGCATTTCCGAGAGCGATTGATGGAGCTTGTTTAATCAAATGCTCATCAAGATAAAGTGGTTCGTATTTGACAACTTCATCTTCACCAGGGATGAGCTTGGTTACAAAGTAGGCCAAGGCTCCGATGAATGGAAATTGTACAATGGTGTTACTTACGTTAAAGGCACCGTGAGAGAAAGCGATGGTCATCTCAGGTGAGAGGTGAAGGAGCGCTTGGAAGTACTCAATCATAGACGTAAATGGACCTAATAAGATTAAGCAAAGAATAGTCCCTAAAACGTTAAAGGTAACGTGGGTTGCAGCAACGCGTTTCGCAGAGACATTGGCTCCAGCTGCCGCGATGATAACTGTTAGGGTTGTCCCGATATTATCCCCGAAGAGAACTGGTAGCGAACCTTTAAGGTCAAGGAATCCACCTGCATAGAGACCTTGCAAAATCCCGATTGTCGCAGAAGAAGCTTGGATGAGGACGGTAATCACTGCACCGGCAAAAACTCCCAACACAGGATTTTGTCCCAAGGTTACCATGTATTCCTTGAATTGTGGTAAATCTTTAAGAGGGCTCATACCGGCACTGATGAGGTTGAGGGCGTAGAAGATTCCTCCTACACCAAACAGGATGCGTCCGATATTGTTTGCTGTTCTATTTTTGGTAAAGAAGAGGAACATGGTTCCAAGGAAAATCAGGGGTAAAGCATACTCACCAAGCTTGAAACCGATGATAAAGGAAGTAACGGTGGTTCCGATGTTGGCTCCCATGATAATTCCGATAGCCTGTCTAAGAGTGAGAAGGCTAGCGCTGACCAGTCCAACCGTGATGACTGTAACCCCTGTACTTGACTGAATCAGGGCAGTCACGACAATTCCGACTAGAACACCTAAAAAGGGATTGCTAGTGTACTTGTCAATGTAAAAACGAAGGCGATCTCCAGCAGCTTGTTGCAAACCGTCTCCCATGGTCTTGATACTATATAAGAATAGTCCCAGACCACCTAAAAAGTGAAATAAAATTTCCTGCCAATTAATGGACATTTCTTTTTCCTCCGAAAAATAATAACGGAATTTCTCCTATTCTATTTTAAAGGATAAAAGTAAATCTAACAAGTGTTAAGCTAAGATTTTAGAAAGAAAATTCGTTAGAAAAAGCAAAAATAATATACTCTACCATGCCATAAAGATTAAATATCGAAAAATCTTGTGAAATCTTTCCTTATATTTCCAAAGTGTGATATAATAGTTTCGAATAAAATAAATAAAGGGGTTTTTGTAACATGGCAAAACTTACTGTTAAAGACGTTGACTTGAAAGGTAAAAAAGTCCTCGTTCGTGTTGACTTCAACGTACCATTGAAAGATGGCGTAATCACTAACGACAACCGTATCACAGCAGCTCTTCCAACTATTAAGTACATCATCGAACAAGGTGGACGTGCAATTCTTTTCTCTCACCTTGGACGTGTGAAAGAAGAAGCTGATAAAGCTGGTAAATCACTTGCTCCTGTAGCTGCTGACTTGGCTGCTAAATTGGGTCAAGATGTTGTTTTCCCAGGTGTCACTCGTGGTGCTGAATTGGAAGCAGCTATCAACGCTCTTGAAGATGGACAAGTTCTTTTGGTTGAAAACACTCGTTACGAAGATGTTGACGGCAAAAAAGAATCTAAAAACGATCCTGAACTTGGTAAATACTGGGCATCACTTGGAGATGGTATCTTCGTAAACGATGCATTCGGTACAGCTCACCGTGCACACGCATCTAACGTTGGTATCTCAGCAAACGTTGAAAAAGCAGTTGCTGGTTTCCTTCTTGAAAACGAAATTGCCTATATCCAAGAAGCAGTTGAAACTCCAGAACGTCCATTCGTAGCGATCCTTGGTGGTTCAAAAGTTTCAGACAAGATCGGTGTTATCGAAAACTTGCTTGAAAAAGCTGATAAAGTCCTTATCGGTGGTGGTATGACTTACACATTCTACAAAGCACAAGGTATCGAAATCGGTAACTCACTTGTAGAAGAAGACAAATTGGATGTTGCGAAAGCTCTTCTTGAAAAAGCAAACGGTAAATTGATCTTGCCAGTTGACTCAAAAGAAGCTAACGCATTTGCTGGTTACACTGAAGTGCGTGACACTGAAGGTGAAGCAGTTTCAGAAGGCTTCCTTGGTCTTGACATCGGTCCAAAATCTATCGCTAAATTTGACGAAGCTTTGACTGGTGCCAAAACAGTTGTATGGAATGGACCTATGGGTGTATTTGAAAACCCAGACTTCCAAGCTGGTACAATCGGTGTCATGGACGCTATCGTGAAACAACCAGGCGTTAAATCAATCATCGGTGGTGGTGATTCAGCTGCCGCAGCAATCAACCTTGGTCGCGCAGACAAGTTCTCATGGATCTCTACTGGTGGTGGAGCATCAATGGAACTTCTTGAAGGTAAAGTTCTTCCAGGACTTGCAGCCTTGACAGAAAAATAAGATTTTATAAATAAATCAAAGAAGAGAGGGATGGAAGTTCCTCTTTTCTTTTGCTTAAAATAAAAACGCTTCCTCTCAACTATTACTCATAAAAATCACCGATTTATGATAAAATGGAAATAGAAAGTTGAGATTATGAGTTATTTTAAAAAATATAAATTCGATAAATCCCAGTTTAAACTTGGTATGCGAACCTTTAAAACAGGTATTGCTGTTTTTCTAGTTCTCTTGATTTTTGGCTTTTTTGGCTGGAAAGGTCTTCAAATTGGTGCTTTGACAGCTGTTTTTAGCCTGAGGGAGAGCTTTGATAAGAGTGTTCATTTTGGGACTTCACGTATTCTAGGAAATAGTATCGGTGGTCTCTATGCCCTAGTCTTCTTCCTATTAAATACCTTTTTCCACGAAGCCTTTTGGGTGACCTTGGTTGTTGTTCCCATCTGCACCATGTTAACCATTATGACAAATGTAGCCATGAATAACAAAGCAGGGGTTATTGGTGGTGTAGCAGCCATGTTAATCATTACCCTATCGATTCCGAGCGGCGAAACAATTTTGTACGTGTTTGCGCGTGTATCAGAAACTTTCATGGGAGTTTTTGTCGCAATTCTCGTAAATTACGATATTGATCGTATTCGGCTCTTTTTAGAGAAAAAAGAAAAATAATGTTACATTTTATAACATTATCAATTGACGTTTGTCTTTTTTTAGACTATAATAGACAGAAAGAAGGAAATTGTAAATGAAGGAAAAAGAATTTCGCCGAAATATGGCTGTTTTTCCTATCGGCAGTGTTATGAAGTTGACCGATCTATCGGCGCGTCAGATTCGTTATTATGAAGATCAAGAGTTGATTAAACCTGATCGAAACGAAGGGAACCGTCGCATGTATTCCTTGAATGACATGGATCGTCTGCTTGAAATCAAAGATTATATCTCTGAAGGTTATAATATCGCTGCCATTAAGAAAAAATATGCTGAACGTGAAGCGAAATCCAAGAAAGCGGTGAGTCAGACTGAGGTGCGTCGTGCACTTCACAATGAACTCCTCCAACAGGGTCGCTTTGCTTCAGTACGGTCACCTTTTGGTCGCGGTTAGGCAACCGCAAGTAGTCATACATTAAGGAGAAAACTCATGCCAATCACAGCTGCAGATATTCGTCGTGAAGTCAAGGAAAAAAATGTTACCTTTATTCGTCTCATGTTCTCAGATATTTTGGGGACGATGAAGAACGTCGAAATTCCTGCTACAGATGAACAGTTAGATAAAGTCTTGTCAAACAAGGCTATGTTTGATGGATCTTCTATTGAAGGTTTTGTACGTATCAATGAGTCAGATATGTACTTGTACCCAGACTTGGATACATGGACAGTCTTCCCGTGGGGAGATGAAAATGGAAGTGTTGCGGGTTTGATCTGTGATGTCTATACAACAGAAGGTGAACCATTTGCAGGTGACCCTCGTGGCAATTTGAAGCGTGCTCTTCATCACATGGAAGAAGTAGGATTCAAGTCCTTCAACCTTGGGCCAGAGCCAGAATTCTTCCTATTTAAGTTGGATGAAAATGGAGACCCAACACTTGAAGTAAATGATAAGGGTGGCTACTTTGATTTGGCGCCTACTGACCTTGCGGACAATACACGTCGTGAGATTGTGAATGTCTTGACCAAAATGGGATTTGAAGTAGAAGCCAGTCACCACGAGGTTGCGGTTGGACAGCATGAAATTGACTTCAAGTACGATGAAGTTCTCCGTGCTTGTGATAAGATTCAAATCTTCAAACTCGTTGTTAAAACCATTGCTCGCAAACATGGCCTTTACGCAACCTTTATGGCGAAACCAAAATTTGGTATTGCCGGATCAGGTATGCACTGTAATATGTCCTTGTTTGATGCAGAAGGAAACAATGCCTTCTTTGATCCAAATGATCCAAAAGGAATGCAGTTGTCAGAAACGGCCTACCATTTCCTTGGTGGTTTGATCAAACATGCTTACAACTATACTGCTATCATGAACCCAACGGTTAACTCATACAAACGTTTGGTTCCGGGTTATGAAGCGCCTGTTTATATTGCTTGGGCTGGTCGTAACCGTTCGCCACTTGTGCGCGTGCCTGCTTCACGTGGTATGGGAACTCGTCTTGAGTTGCGTTCAGTGGATCCAATGGCGAACCCTTACATTGCTATGGCTGTTCTTTTGGAGGTTGGTTTGCATGGTATTGAAAATAAAATCGAAGCACCAGCTCCTATCGAAGAAAATATCTACATCATGACAGCAGAAGAGCGCAAGGAAGCTGGTATTACAGACCTTCCATCAACCCTTCACAACGCTTTGAAAGCTTTGACAGAAGATGAGGTTGTCAGAGCAGCTCTTGGAGAACATATCTATACTAGTTTCCTTGAGGCTAAACGAATCGAATGGGCAAGCTATGCAACCTTCGTTTCACAATGGGAAATTGATAATTATTTAGACCTTTACTAATATAGAAGAAAGATTGCCTGAGGGTGGTCTTTTTCTTGTGTTTTATATCGAGGTGTGATATATTTTATATAACGAAGTGCGATATATCGAACTGAATAGGAGGTGGATGCAAATGGAATTGACGGATAAGATTCGTCGAGTTTATCTTCCCATGACGGAAACGGGCTTTTATATCTTGTTCTGTCTGCAAAAGGAAGGTCATGGTTATAGTATTACACAAAAGGTCAAGGAGATGACAGATTCGCAAGTTTCGATTAGTCCTGGGACTATGTATGGAACCTTGTCAAAGATGGAAAAGGATGGTTTGATTTCCTTTGTCCGCGAAGAGGAAAAGCGGAAAATCTATCAGATTACAGACTTGGGACGAAAAGTCTTAGATATTGAATTGAAACGTATTGAACGCCTCTATAGAAACAGTCGGGAGGAAGTATGATGGAAAAGAAAATTGTTTATCGAATTTTTACAATTGCGGATTATGATAGAGAGGCTTTATATCTTAGAAAAATGCATGCTATGGGCTGGAAACTTAAGAAAGTAAGCTATTCTATCTTATTGTTTGCAGTTAAGTATACTTTTGAAAAGTGCCAACCGGAGCAGATGTCTTATCAGTTGGACTTTTATCCCATGAAAAAATCCGATAGAGCCTCCTATTTACAATTATTTAAAGACTGTGGCTGGGAGCATATTACAGACTTTAATGGTTTTTCCTACTTTAGAAAGCTTCATTCTGGAATTGAGTCGGATGCCGAGTTTGAAATTTATAATGACGCGGCCGGGAAGTTAGCTATGGTTAATCGCATTTTAAGACTGCGATTAGTACCTGTTTTACTTTTGCTAGCCATACATATACCATTCTTACTTAAATTGCTCAATAAAAGTAATGCGTATGGTCTATGGAGTTTATTTGCGGTCGGGCTAGATATTTTCTTGTCTTTAATCCTTTTGTTAATAGTTGCCTATATTAGCTGGAAGTTATGGCATAAAAAGAAGGAATTATCAGATTTATGATAGGGTAGGTATGCTCAAAATTGGAGGGGAAGTCATGATAAATAAAAAGCAATTTCGGATTTTCACCATTGTTGATTTGGACAAGAAAGAAGAATATTTACATGAGATGCACTTGAAAGGTTGGAGGTATAGAAGGAGTCGTTTTGGTTTTTTCTATTTTGACCAATGTCAACCAGACGATGTCATCTACCGTATCTATGATTCTAGATTTCTTAAAAAATATAAGCATGAACTGCAAGATTTTAGAAATAGAGGTTGGGAATTGATAGAAAGAGGTTTTTATTCAATTTTTCGTAAACCGGCTTCTAATTTACTTCCAGAGGATCAAGTCTATATGAGTAAGGGGCTCAGATGGGAAGTTATGCGATATAGATTTCGTTCATGTGCAGCTACTTTCTTAGGTGGTCTTGTTGTTTGTATGAGTTTGTTTCGAGAAGAACTGTCGCAATCTTTCTTTGTCATTTTTGCTCTATATGCCTTTATGATTTCTTATTTAATTCATGGCTATTTAAGGCTTAAAAGGGCATACCGAGTAGATAAACAGTAAGGTTCTAGGTCTTTAGACTGATTTTTAGCACTCTTGATGAAAGAGTGCTAATTTTTTGAGTTTTTATCTTGACATTCTCTTTTAAGGGTGTATAATAGAATCATAAGTTAGCACTTGAGCGCATCGAGTGCTAATCGATCAGACAGAGAGGAGTGATGAGATGGTTACAGAGCGTCAGCAGGATATTTTAAATCTGATTATTGACATCTTTACCAAAACGCACGAACCTGTCGGATCCAAAGCCTTGCAAGAGTCTATTAACTCTAGCAGTGCAACCATTCGTAATGACATGGCGGCTCTAGAAAAGCAAGGTTTGCTTGAGAAGGCTCATACTTCAAGTGGTCGGATGCCAAGTGTTGCTGGTTTTCAGTACTATGTGAAACACTCACTGGATTTTGACCGACTAGCTGAAAATGAGGTTTATGAGATTGTCAAGCCTTTGATCAGGAATTCTTCAAATTGGAGGATATTCTGCAAGAGGCTGCTAATCTACTGACAGACTTGAGTGGCTGTACGGTAGTAGCACTGGATGTTGAGCCGAGCAGGCAACGTTTGACAGCCTTTGATATCGTTGTTTTGGGGCAACATACAGCCTTGGCAGTATTCACCCTAGACGAGTCTCGAACGGTTACCAGTCAGTTTCTGATTCCAAGAAACTTCTTGCAGGAGGATTTGCTGAAACTGAAGAGCATCATTCAGGAACGTTTTCTCGGCCACACCGTTCTAGATATTCACTACAAGATTCGGACGGAGATTCCGCAGATTATCCAGCGTTACTTCACAACTACGGATAATGTCATGGATCTCTTTGAACACATCTTTAAGGAAATGTTCAACGAAAACATTGTGGTGGCGGGCAAGGTTAATCTCTTGAATTTTGCCAATCTGGCAGCTTATCAGTTCTTTGATCAACCGCAAAAGGTAGCTCTGGAGATTCGTGAGGGATTGCGTGAAGATCAGATGCAAAACGTCCGTGTTGCAGACAGTCAAGAGTCCTGTCTAGCTGACCTAGCGGTGATTAGTAGCAAGTTTCTCATTCCTTATCGGGGAGTTGGAATTCTAGCCATTATCGGTCCAGTCAATCTGGATTACCAACAGCTAATCAATCAAGTCAATGTAGTCAATCGTGTTTTGACCATGAAGTTGACAGATTTTTACCGCTACCTCAGCAGTAATCATTACGAAGTACATTAAGATTGAAATCATTAAAGGAGGCGAAAATGGCCCAAGATATAAAAAATGAAGAAGTAGAAGAAGTTCAAGAAGAGGAAGTTGTGGAAACGGTAGAAGAAACAACTCCTGAGAAGTCTGAATTGGACTTGGCAAATGAACGTGCAGATGAGTTCGAAAATAAATATCTTCGCGCTCATGCAGAAATGCAAAATATCCAACGCCGTGCCAATGAAGAGCGTCAAAGTTTGCAACGTTATCGTAGCCAGGACTTGGCAAAAGCGATTCTCCCCTTCTTTGGACAACCTTGAGCGTGCACTCGCAGTTGAAGGTTTGACAGATGATGTGAAGAAGGGCTTGGAAATGGTGCAAGAAAGCTTGATTCACGCTTTGAAAGAAGAAGGAATCGAAGAAATCGCAACTGACGGTGAATTTGACCATAACTATCATATGGCCATCCAAACTCTTCCAGCAGACGATGAACACCCAGCAGATACCATCGCTCAAGTTTTCCAAAAAGGCTACAAACTCCATGACCGCATCCTACGCCCAGCTATGGTAGTGGTGTACAACTAGGCTAGAGAACTTAAAAAACTTGTCCGAAACGACAATAAACTATGAAGAAAGATAAAATATATTTGGCTTTGCAATAGTGAGCGAAGCGAACCAAAGACGATACTCTTCGCCGTGGCGCTATTTGCGCAAACTTTGAGACCTTAGGCTCAAAGTTTAGTCAAAGAGATTGACGAAGTCAAGCTCTGACGGCGCCGCCACTTAAGAAGAGTATCAAAAAGAAAAAAGAAGATAAATTTAAGGAGAAAAATACATGTCTAAAATTATCGGTATTGACTTAGGTACAACAAACTCAGCAGTAGCAGTTCTTGAAGGAACTGAAAGCAAAATCATCGCAAACCCAGAAGGTAACCGCACAACTCCATCTGTAGTATCATTCAAAAACGGTGAAATCATCGTTGGTGATGCCGCAAAACGTCAAGCAGTTACAAATCCAGATACAGTTATCTCTATCAAATCTAAGATGGGAACTGCTGAAAAAGTTTCTGCTAACGGAAAAGAATACACTCCACAAGAAATCTCAGCTATGATTCTTCAATACTTGAAAGGTTATGCTGAAGACTACCTTGGCGAAAAAGTAACGAAAGCAGTTATCACAGTTCCAGCTTACTTTAACGACGCTCAACGTCAAGCAACAAAAGACGCTGGTAAAATCGCTGGTCTTGAAGTAGAACGTATCGTCAACGAACCAACTGCAGCAGCTCTTGCTTACGGTTTGGACAAGACTGACAAAGAAGAAAAAATCTTGGTATTCGACCTTGGTGGTGGTACATTCGACGTATCTATCCTTGAATTGGGTGACGGTGTCTTCGACGTATTGTCAACTGCAGGGGACAACAAACTTGGTGGTGACGACTTTGACCAAAAAATCATTGACCACTTGGTAGCAGAATTCAAGAAAGAAAACGGTATCGACTTGTCTACTGACAAGATGGCAATGCAACGTTTGAAAGATGCAGCTGAAAAAGCGAAGAAAGACCTTTCTGGTGTAACTTCAACACAAATCAGCTTGCCATTTATCACTGCAGGTGAGGCTGGACCTCTTCACTTGGAAATGACTTTGACTCGTGCGAAATTTGACGATTTGACTCGTGACCTTGTTGAACGTACAAAAGTTCCAGTTCGCCAAGCCCTTTCAGATGCTGGTTTAAGCTTGTCAGAAATCGACGAAGTTATCCTTGTTGGTGGTTCAACTCGTATCCCAGCCGTTGTAGAAGCAGTTAAGGCTGAAACTGGTAAAGAACCAAACAAATCAGTAAACCCTGACGAAGTAGTTGCTATGGGTGCGGCTATCCAAGGTGGTGTCATTACTGGTGATGTCAAAGACGTTGTCCTTCTTGATGTAACACCATTGTCACTTGGTATCGAAACAATGGGTGGTGTCTTCACAAACTCATCGACCGCAACACAACAATTCCAACATCTAAATCACAAGTCTTCTCAACTGCGGCAGACAACCAACCAGCCGTTGATATCCACGTTCTTCAAGGGGAACGCCCAATGGCAGCAGATAACAAGACTCTTGGACGCTTCCAATTAACAGATATCCCAGCTGCACCTCGTGGAATTCCTCAAATCGAAGTAACATTTGATATCGACAAGAACGGTATTGTGTCTGTCAAGGCTAAAGATCTTGGAACTCAAAAAGAACAAACAATTGTGATCCAATCTAACTCAGGTTTGACTGACGAAGAAATCGACCGCATGATGAAAGATGCAGAAGCAAACGCTGAAGCAGATAAAAAACGTAAAGAAGAAGTAGACCTTCGTAACGAAGTAGACCAAGCAATCTTTGCGACTGAAAGACTATCAAGGAAACTGAAGGCAAAGGATTCGACGCAGAACGTGACGCTGCCCAAGCTGCCCTTGATGACCTTAAGAAAGCTCAAGAAGACAACAACTTGGACGATATGAAAGCAAAACTTGAAGCATTGAACGAAAAAGCTCAAGGCCTTGCTGTTAAACTCTACGAACAAGCCGCAGCAGCCCAACAAGCTCAAGCAGGAGCAGAAGGCGCGCAAGCAACAGGAAACGCAGGTGATGACGTCGTAGACGGAGAGTTTACGGAAAAATAAGATGTTGAGGCGTTAAGAAAACGAAAGAAAAATAGGAAGCCATCGCCTTGTGCGATGCACAAAAGATGGCTTATCTTTTTTCCGAAGTTTTTAGCCGAAACTCAGTTAAGCCTAACTCGTTAAGAATGTTAATAATGATAAGAAGAAATCCAGAGGTTGCAACCCAGCCTCTGTTTTTCGATAAAATAGAGGATGTTGCGTATGAAAAAAGTACTTTGTATCATTTATCCTAATTTTTCTCTTTATGAGATAACTGCTTTAACAAGTACTTTAGCTCTGTCTTTTGACATCACGATTGATTATGTCGCTTCTGAGAATTCGATGGTAGTCTCTGAGGATGGTTTGTCCTGTCAACCGACGAAAACATTGAATCAGATCCGTATAGAAGATTATTCTTGTGTGATTTTGCCAGGAATGGTAAATATAGGTCCTGCTCTACAAGATGAGAAATTGATCTCGTTTTTGAGAAGTCTTAATGAGCAAGATATCCTAATTGTAGCCATTTCTTCAGCGCCCCTTTTATTGGCGAAAGCAGGCTTGTTGAACAACACGAAATTTACAGGTGGAATTTGGCAAAACTTCTTTGACTATTTGAATTTCTTCCACGTGAGAATTTCCAACCGAAAGTTCTTGTCCAAGATAAACAAATCATTACGGCTATCGGTTTTGCACATCAAGAGTTTGCAAGAAAAGTGATTTTCGGTTTAGGGTTGGCAGAGAATACGGACAAGTATTTTAAAGAACAGAACGAGTATGCTGAAGAGGATTTGATATTTACTCTATCAGATGAAGAGTTTAATCAAGTGAAGCAGAGTATAGAAAACAGCCTCTAAAGATTTACATGAAAATTATAGAAAGGAACAAAGGTGTTCAGGGAATTGAACACGGGTTCCCAAATTTCTTACTCAATATAACAGAAAGGAATTGAACCCGACTGAATTCGTGGTTTGATTCACAACATCAATAGAAAGGAACAAGGGTGTTCAGAAAATTGAACACGGGCTACGGACTGTGCCAAAAAGATAGTTTTTTCTAGGACGCAAGCGTCCGTCGTCAAAACCCCTATTTTGGCTGTGTCCGTTTGACGCCCTTTGTATCTTGAATTATGAACAATACTGAATTTTATGATCGTCTGGGGGTGTCAAAAAACGCTTCGGCAGACGAGATCAAAAAGGCTTATCGTAAGCTTTCGAAAAAATATCACCCAGATATCAACAAGGAGCCTGGTGCTGAGGAAAAGTACAAGGAAGTTCAGGAAGCTTATGAGACTTTGAGTGACGACCAAAAACGTGCTGCCTATGACCAATACGGTGCTGCTGGAGCCAACGGTGGTTTTGGTGGAGCTGGTGGTTTCGGCGGTTTCGATGGGGCAGGAGGCTTCGGTGGTTTTGAAGATATCTTCTCAAGTTTCTTCGGCGGAGGCGGTGCTTCGCGCAATCCAAATGCTCCTCGTCAAGGGGATGATCTCCAGTATCGTGTGAATTTGACCTTTGAAGAAGCTATTTTTGGAGCTGAAAAAGAGGTTAAGTACAATCGTGAAGCAAGCTGTCGTACATGTAATGGCTCAGGTGCTAAGCCAGGAACAAGTCCAGTCACTTGTGGACGCTGTCATGGCGCTGGTGTCATTAATGTCGATACGCAAACTCCTCTTGGTATGATGCGTCGCCAAGTAACCTGTGATGTCTGTCACGGTCGTGGAAAAGAAATCAAGGATCCATGTACCACTTGTCACGGAACAGGTCATGAAACAAGCTCATAGTGTACATGTAAAAATCCCTGCTGGTGTGGAAACAGGTCAACAAATTCGCCTAGCTGGTCAAGGTGAAGCTGGATTTAACGGTGGACCTTACGGTGACTTGTATGTAGTGGTTTCTGTGGAAGCCAGCGACAAGTTTGAACGTGAAGGAACGACTATCTTCTACAATCTCAACCTCAACTTTGTCCAAGCAGCTCTTGGTGACACAGTTGATATCCCAACTGTTCATGGTGATGTTGAATTGGTTATTCCAGAGGGAACTCAGACTGGTAAGAAATTCCGTTTACGTGGTAAGGGAGCTCCGAGCCTTCGTGGCGGTGCAGTTGGTGACCAATACGTTACAGTTAATGTCGTAACACCGACAGGCTTGAACGACCGCCAAAAAGCAGCTTTGAAAGAATTCGCAGCTGCAGGCGATTTGAAAGTCAATCCAAAGAAAAAGGGCTTCTTTGACCATATTAAAGATGCCTTTGAAGGAGAATAAAGCAAAAAGAGCCGTTGGGCTCTTTTTGTTTATAGATTTGTTAAAACTTTCCTTAAGTAATGAAGGACGGTAGCGACCTTCTTCGAAGTTCCATACCTAAACTTTGAGCCTAGGTCTCAAAGTTTCCGAACACCTGAAACCAAACTATTTCAGGTGTTTTCATTACGGCGGAAAGTCTTCGATTTAGTTGTGAAATGGTGAATAATACTCTTCAAAAATCTCTTCAAACCACGTCAGCGTCGGCTTGTCTACAACCTCAAAACCGTGTTTTGAGCTGACTTCGTCAGTTCTATCCACAACCTTAAAACGGTGTTTTGAGCACCCTGCGACTAGCTTTCTAGTTTGCTCTTTGATTTTTATTGAGTATGAGTTGCCTAAATTATGATGTATAGTTGATGGGATATAACTTGTTTACCTTTTAAAAAAGAGCCGTTGGGCTCTTTTTACTTATCTTCAGTTTCCTGTGTTTCTTTGATCACAGCTAGTCTAGTCTGGATATCCTTCTCCAAGACTTTAAATTTGTAAGTCAGGTCTTCTTGGTATTCTTTGATGAGTTCTTTTTGTTGGTCGATGATTTGCAGGCTGTTTTGGATAATATCCACATCGTCCTTGATAGCTTGAACGCGGTCAGTGGTATTCAAGACTTCATCTGTGATGGTTTGGCGATTTTTTGTGACCAGATAACTTCCGGCTGCAGCTCCTGCAAATAGCAGTAGGTTGGATAATTTCATGGCAACTCCTTAGGCGTTTTTGATGGTTTCAGCGACTTGGGCAAGTTTGTCAAAGTCTGGTTCGTGGGCGATAAAATCAATCTTGAGGTCATCGTCCGCACTGTAGCGAGGCACGAGGTGAACGTGGGTATGAAAGACGGTTTGACCAGCGACTTCTTCACAGTTAGCAATGATATTCATACCAGCAGCCTTGGTAGCTTTCATGACTTTTTGAGCTACTTTTGGTACTTGGGCAAAGAGTTGGCTGGCGCTAGTAGCGTCCATTTCTAAAAGATTGCGATAGTGTTCTTTTGGCACGACCAAGGTGTGTCCTGGTGTCACTTGAGAGATATCAAGAAAGGCAAGAACCTGCTTATCTTCGTATACTTTTGAAGCAGGAATTTCCCCTGCGATGATTTTACAAAAAATGCAATCTGACATAAAATCTACCTCTACTGTATTGAATTTTGATATAATATAGCTACATTATACCAGATTTGGAGAAAATATGTTAGAAATTAAAAACCTGACAGGTGGCTATGTCCATGTCCCTGTCTTGAAAGATGTGTCCTTTACTGTTGAAAGTGGGCAGTTGGTCGGTTTGATTGGTCTCAATGGTGCTGGGAAATCGACGACTATTAATGAGATTATCGGTCTGTTGACACCTTATAGTGGTTCCATCAATATCAATGGCCTGACCCTGCAAGAAGACGCGACTAGCTACCGCAAGCAAATTGGCTACATTCCTGAGACACCTAGTCTGTATGAGGAATTGACCCTCAGAGAGCATATCGAAACGGTTGCCATGGCTTATGGTATTGAGCAGAAAGTGGCTTTTGATCGAGTAGAACCTTTGTTAAAAATGTTCCGTTTGGACCAGAAATTAGACTGGTTCCCTGTTCATTTTTCAAAAGGGATGAAGCAGAAGGTCATGATTATCTGTGCTTTTGTGGTGGATCCGAGTCTCTTTATCGTGGATGAGCCTTTCCTTGGTCTTGATCCGCTGGCTATTGCGGACTTGATTCAGCTTTTGGAAGTGGAAAAGCAAAAGGGCAAGTCCATTCTCATGAGTACCCACGTGCTGGATTCGGCGGAGAAGATGTGTGATGCCTTTGTCATTCTTCACAAGGGGGGAGGTGCGTGCCAAGGGAAATCTCCTGCAACTGCGCGAAGCCTTTGATATGCCTGAGGCTAGTTTGAATGATATTTACTTGGCTCTGACCAAAGAGGAGGAGCTATGAAAGACTTGTTTTTAAAGAGAAAGCAGGCTTTTCGTAAGGAATGTGTCGGTTATCTGCGCTATGTTCTCAATGACCACTTTGTATTGTTCCTGCTTGTCCTGCTGGGCTTTCTAGCCTACCAGTACAGTCAACTCTTACAAGATTTTCCTGAAAATCATTGGCCTATCCTTTTGTTTGTAGGAATTACCTCTGTTTTACTGTTGCTTTGGGGAGGAATTGCCACCTATATGGAGGCTCCAGACAAGCTCTTTCTCTTGGTTGGAGAAGAGGAAATCAAGCTCCATCTCAAGCGTCAAACTGGCATTTCCCTAGTCTTTTGGCTCTTTGTCCAGACCCTTTTCTTGCTGTTATTTGCGCCCTTATTTTTAGCCATGGGCTATGGCTTGCCTGTTTTTCTGGTCTATGTGCTTTTATTGGGAGTAGGTAAATATTTCCTCTTTCGTCAAAAGGCCAGCAAATTTTTCACGGAAACTGGACTGGACTGGGACTATGTCATTTCCCAAGAAAGCAAGCGTAAGCAAGTCTTGCTTCGTTTCTTTGCCCTCTTTACGCAGGTCAAGGGGCTTTCAAACAGCGTCAAGCGTCGTGCTTATCTGGACTTTATCCTAAAGGCTGTTCAGAAGGTGCCTGGGAAGATTTGGCAAAATCTCTATCTGCGATCTTATCTGCGAAATGGAGACCTCTTTGCCCTCAGTCTTCGTCTGCTCTTGCTTTCCATACTGGCGCAGGTCTTTATCGAGCAAGCTTGGATTGCGACAGCAGTGGTAGTTCTCTTTAACTACCTCTTGCTCTTCCAGTTGCTGGCCCTCTATCATGCCTTTGACTACCAGTATTTGACCCAACTCTTTCCACTAGACAAGGGGCAAAAGGAAAAAGGCTTGCAGGCTGTAGTCCGAGGATTGACCAGTTTTGTTTTACTTGTGGAATTAGTTGTTGGGTTGATTACCTTCCAAGAAAAACTAGCCCTTCTAGCCTTGCTGGGTGCAGGTTTGGTTTTACTAGTCTTGTACTTACCTTATCAAGTAAAACGTCAGATGCTGGATTAATCTTGCCTATATGACACTAAAAAAGAAGTTGAGTTCAGTTTGTCTCAGCTTCTTTTATTTTCTACAGGATAATGGTTGGCCCGTAGAGACTCAACTTGGTCTTGACTTGGTCAAAGTGGAAGCGGTCATAGGCCCGCCAAGCGGCGCGTGTAGGAGCATCTGGATCAAGAGCGCTGAGTCCCATGAGAAGACTGGAAGTCTGGTAAAATTTTTCCAGTTCAATCAAGAATCGATTATCCACTGTTTCAGCCTTGGCTAGAAAGCCAAGAATAGAGTTTAATTGCTCCTGAAAGCGGACGTCGTCAGCGCTTGCCTGTTTGCATGCTTGGTAGGCTTTGTTTAAATCCGTAATCAAAGTCTGAGCTCTTTTGATGGGGTCTGTATCTGTCATGAGAATTCCTCCTCTAATCTGGGTGCTAGTTTTGATTATAGCAATTGTATTTTGATACTGTCAGTCTATCACTTTTATCTCCTTTTTCGCCTTCAAATCTTTAATTGTTCTTGAAATGTCTTGAATGGCAATGAGTAGATTTTATGATAAAATAGTTGTAACCTCATCATGATGTTGTAGAAAAAAATAATCCTTTTAGGAGCTTTCAAAGACTGTTTAGGATTGGGTGTGCTTGTGCTAGACCTTTTCTGTTATTCTTTTCTTAGGAGGAGAATCCAATGAAACATATGATTATTCAGACACAGAAAACAGTCTATAAAGTAAACGTCGACGATATCTACTATATCCAAATGCATCCAACTAAAGCACATACCGTACAGATTGTTACAGAAGAAGCTAGTTTTAATATGGTTCAAAATTTAAGTAATCTTGAGAACCAATATGGGGAAACCTTGATGAGATGTCATCGAAATTGTTTGGTCAATCTTGATAAAGTAAAATCGATTGATTTTCAAGAAAGAATCCTTTTTCTTGGAGAAGAAGGTCAATACGCTGTCAAGTATTCCAGACGTCGCTATAGAGAAATTCGTCAAAAATGGTTGAAAGAGGGAGAGTAAAAAGATGAGAATATTTGTTTTAGAAGATGATTTTTCCCAGCAGACTAGGATTGAAACGACGATTGAGAAACTTTTGAAAGCACATCATATCACTCCCAGCTCTTTTGAGATCTTTGGCAAGCCAGACCAACTGCTGGCAGAGGTGCATGAGAAGGGATCCCATCAGCTATTCTTTTTGGACATTGAGATTCGAAATGAGGAGATGAAAGGCTTAGAAGTGGCAAGAAAGATTCGGGATCGGGACCCTTATGCCTTGATCGTCTTTGTGACGACTCACTCGGAGTTTATGCCCCTGTCCTTTCGCTATCAAGTCTCTGCTTTAGACTACATTGATAAGGCTCTTTCGGCAGAGGAGTTTGAATCTCGTATCGAAACAGCCCTCCTCTATGCCAATAGTCAAGATAGTAAAAGTCTGGCGGAAGATTGCTTTTACTTTAAATCAAAATTTGCCCAATTCCAGTATCCTTTTAAAGAGGTTTATTATCTCGAAACATCGCCCAGAGCTCATCGTGTCATTCTCTATACCAAGACGGATAGGCTGGAATTTACGGCGAGTTTAGAGGAAGTTCTCAAGCAGGAGCCCCGTCTCTTGCAATGCCATCGCTCTTTTCTCATCAATCCAGCCAATGTGGTTCGTTTAGATAAGAAAGAAAAACTACTTTACTTTCCCAATGGTGGAAGCTGTCTGATTGCGCGCTATAAGGTCAGGGAAGTGTCTGAGGCTATCAATAACTTACACTGAGTGAGGAGAATTTATGTATATTTTTTGGATGATATTGTATTCACTAGCTATTAGTGGGCTAGAAATTATCATGTTCTTTAAGGTAGATGGAATTAGTCTCACTTTCGATAGAATTTTTAAGGCCTTTCTTCTAAAATTTCTTATAGCAGCAATTGTTACAACTTTTAAATTTTTAGTCTTGACTGACTATCTGTCATACTTTATAGAACCCTTGTTCGGCATCAGCTTGTCTTCCTTATTGTTAAGAGGGCTTCCTAAAAAATTCCTTTTCTTTTATGGTCTCTTTCCAATTGTATTGATGGATATTTTTTACAGAAGTGTCTCCTATTTTGTGTTTCCGTTTTTGGGGAAAGGGCTTGTAGATGGATATGGAAATCCTCTCTTTTTGTTGATTATGATATTCGTTTACTCCATAGTATTAGTCTTTTTGAAATGGTTGGACTATGATTTCACTAGCTTGAGAAGGGAGAGCCTAGATAAAGATTTTCAAAAATCCTTGACTAAGATTAACTGGATAATGGGGGCTTACTTTCTAGTCATGGAAAGTCTGTCTTACTTTGAATATGCATACGATATCCAATCAAAGACTGTTCGCCATCTCATCCTAGTTTTTTACCTCCTTTTTTTTATGGGGATTATCAAGAAATTGGATACCTATTTGAAGGAAAAACTTCAGGAGAAACTGAACCAAGAACAGGCTTTGCGCTACAGAGATATGGAGCGCTATAGTCTGCATATAGAGGAGCTTTATAAGGAAGTACGGAGCTTTCGTCATGATTATACAAACCTCTTGACCAGCTTACGTCTGGGTATTGAAGAGGAGGATATGGAGCAGATAAAAGAGGTCTACGACTCGGTCTTAAAGGATTCTAGTCAGAAATTGCAGGACAATAAATATGATCTGGGCCGATTGGTGAATATTCGCGACCGTGCCCTCAAAAGTCTTCTAGCAGGAAAATTTATAAAAGCTAGAGAAAAGGATATTGTCTTTAATGTCGAAGTTCCTGAGGAGATTCAGGTCGAGGGGATGAGACTACTTGATTTTCTAACCATTGTGTCTATCCTTTGTGACAATGCTATTGAAGCCAGTGTAGAGGCCAGTCAACCTCATGTTTCAATTGCCTTTTTAAAAAATGGAGAACAGGAGACCTTTATCATTGAAAACTCCATCAAAGAAGAGAGCATCGATATTTCTGAGATTTTCTCCTTTGGAGCCAGTTCTAAAGGGGAGGAGAGAGGAGTTGGTCTCTATACCGTTATGAAGCTTGTGGAAACTTATCCTAATACTAGTTTAAATACCACCTGTCAAAATCAAGTCTTTCGTCAGGTACTTACTGTGATACATACAGAATGATGAAAAAAATAAGACCGAGAGTTCTTTTATCTCGATCTTATTTTATAGTTGTATTGGCTGATGAAGTCCTTGTGTGATGCTATGAGAATATCTACTAACGCTATAAAAGAAATCTTCCCACCATCCTCCACCTGTAATTTGGTTGAGTTCGGTAGTTGTTAGTTCTTGAAATGAAGTTAGGTTTTGATTCTTATCCATGTTATGATTCTCCTTTTTGATAAGATAATAAATAGTTATAGAGTGTTATCTGAAAATTAATCAGAATGGGTTAAAATTTTATCTTTGAAATAATCGAAATATGTTTTCTTTGCAGTTACACTAGTGACGCGACCTTGTAAGCCATATTGGATGAGTTTACTATCCTCATTAGATAGTTTTGCAAGAGCGGTTAATTTAAAGAGATTACCTTGCTCTGTTCTGGTAGGAGTTTGATCAATTGTCTGAAGTTGGCCGATGATGGTAATGCCGTGATTTCCAATCTTCTCCAGTTTTAATCTTACAGTTTGTCCTTTATCTAGTAGAGGTAGATAGTCAGAAGATACGTAGTAAGTGATTAGTACTTCTCTTGTATTTGTGATGATAGGGAATATTTGAGCAATTTCTGTACCAGTTGGAATTCTATTTTTACCTTCAAATTCGCTGTTCAGATGAACGATACCTTTACTTGGAGCGGTTAAAGTATTGTTTTCTAAGCGTTGCGTTGCTTGATCTAGTTGTACTTTTAATTCTGTTAATTGATTCTCCACGGTTAGTTGTTGCTGTGAGGCTGTTTGTAAAAACTGAGTGCGGAGTACTTCAATTTTGGTTGCTAAACTATTATCATAAGTTGCTACACTTCCGATACCAGCTTGCTGGATTTTGAGGCTTGCGATAGATGATTCAAGACTTGCAACGTTTTGATTAATTTGAGATAAAAACGGCTCCTCTGCAGTTCCTTGTGTTTGTCCTTGTGAGGCTACAAGATAACGATTCAAAATTGACTGGTGCGGATTGCCAGTTGGTAAGCGTGCTCTGTTATTTATGATAGCATCTCTCAACTCTTGATATTCTCCAATTTGTTGTTGAACTTTTGTAATTTCTTGTTCGATGGCTGATGAACTGCTATTGGCAAGATTAGCTTGATTTGAAACCTCAGTGTTAGTCTTTGTGATACCCAGTTCAATATCATGGGATTGTTTAGTAAAATTCATAAAGGTATTATGGTAGCCAAATTCATCCTTGCCAGAAAAAAGATCAGTCGCTGTTTCTAAGCTTTGTTTCAAAATTCCAAGTCCTTCTTTTTGCTTCTCAAGTCTTTGTAATTGAGTTTCTAAGGCAGTTTTCTGACTTTCTTCCATTGTTTCAGAGTATTTGATGAGTAAGTCACCTTTTTCAACTACTTGATTTGCCACTAAATGATTAGCAAGGATAGGATTATCACTTGTTGACTGAATAGATGCAATGACACTTGTAGGGGCGATTTCTCCTTGGGAAGTGACAGTAATTTCTTTTGTGGCAACAAGGGAGAAAATCAAGATGAAAGTAAACAGTAATGAAAGAGGTATGATTAATACTGTCGCATAGTTATGGTAACGTCTCTGATAAAACTCGACGCTTCTAAAAAGATTAGGATTCATGACATTCTCCTTATTTATTGAATAGATGATGGTAGAAGCCTTGCGCCTGCATTAACTCTTGGTGACTACCCACTTCAATGATTTTCCCCTGGTCGAGAACAATAACACGGTTGGTTCGTTCGGCTATACTGAGACGATGGGCTACAAAGAGAATGGTTTTATCAGTTAGGGACATAAGATTATCTATAACTTTTTTCTCAGTCAAGACATCAAGACCGCTAGTAGCTTCATCTAGTATTAAAACAGGAGCTTTAGTTAAAAGAGCACGAGCGAGAGCGATTCGTTGCTTTTGTCCTCCTGATAGGCCAGCTCCATCAGAGAGCTGAGTTTGATAGCCCATAGGCATTCTTTCAATGTCTTGACGGATTTCAGCTAATTCACAAGCTCTTAGAATATCTTCTTGGCTAATCATATGATTACCGCCCAAGGTTAAATTTTCCAAGATAGAGCCATTAAAGATATAGGCTTGTTGGGGTAGGTAATTAATATGACGGCGCAAGACTTTCTTATCAATGTTTTTAATATCCTGATGATTGATGGAAATATGTCCTTTGTAGGGTTCAAAGAAATTGACAATCATTTTGGCTAAAGTTGTTTTACCAGAACCACTGACTCCAACTAGGCTAACCTTATCTCCTTGTTTAATCGTGAGATTAATATCTGTTAAGGTATCTCGTCCAAAACCATACTTATAAGAAAGGTCATCAAATTCAATATCGCCCATCAAAAAATGTGAATGGACAGGGTTTTCTTGAACTTGAAATTCAGATTCGACTAGATAGACCTCGTTCAAGCGGTTATTAGCGACCTTCGCAGATTGGAGTTTGGTTTGGAGGTTGATAATATTTTCCATAGGAGTTGTAAAGTAAGAAAGAAGTGTGTTAAAGGTAATCAGCTGACCAATAGAAATTTTACTCGACATGACTAATTGAGCGCCAAACCATAGGATAAGGATATTCAGAACTAATTTTGTTCCCTGCTTTAAACTCGTTTGTAAAATAGAATATTTACTGAGCTTAAAGGATTTTTCCAAATAATCTACAAATTCGCTGTCTATATTTTGATAGCGATTTTCTTCACTCGTGAGCGACTTTATAGTTTCAATCCCGTTGATATCTTCGATAATGGCAGAGCTAACCATAGAATTACTTTGCATGACATCATGGTTCATTTTTTCGAAAGGCTTCATAAAAGAAAAGATGATGAACATGTATATAGGAATGGAAATAAGAGAAAGAAGGAAGAGATTAGGGTTTTGTGCCAGTAAGACGCCTCCTACAAGAATCAGAATAGAAACATCCAGAAAAAGAGAAAGAATGGTAGAAGCCAAGGCATCTATAATAGAGTTAGCATCTGTGAACCGTGAAATGATTTCTCCTGTACGACGTGTCGCAAAGAAAGACATAGGAAGTTCAAAAATATGGCGAATATAGGATAAAATCACATCAATACTTAATCTTTGACTCAGAACGGTTAGGAGATAATCTCTGGAGAAGCCCATGACTTGTTGGAGGATATAAGTGATAACTAGACCAACTGAGATGATTCCTAAAGTTGATTTCATCTGATTTGGGATGTATTCATCCAAGATTCCTTGGAGATAATAAGAACCACCTATATTGATAATAGTGACCAATAAGCTTGAGAGAACAATGTAAGTAATGAGAGATTTTTGTTTGAAAATCAGAGGAAGGAAGCTTAGTAGACCATTCTTTTTATCTTTATGGGGTTGATAGCTGGGTTTGGGAGCTAGAAAAATAGCTACTCCAGTCCATTCAGAGAAAAAGCGTTCTTTTGACATTTTGGTGATTTTTACAGAAGGGTCAGGATCACCAATAATCAGATAGTCTTTCTTTGTTTGATAGACAACATAGTAATGTTGGAGTTTTCCTTCTTTGTTAACGTGAACGATAAATGGATAGGGGACATCACTCAGGTCAAAGAGAGTTTTATCTGCTTGAACAGGTCTTGTTTCAAAGCCCATTTCATCAGCGGCTTTTACAATGCCAAGAGCAGTCGTCCCTTCTTTATTGGTCTTTGCAAGTTCTCTCAAGTGAGCTAGAGAAAAATCTGAACCATAGAATTTAGCAATCGAGGCTAAGGCAGCAACACCGCAGTCTCTAGCATCTATTTGAGGAACAAATGTACGTTTATAAGAAGTCATTGGCAATTCCTTTCATATAGTAGATAGGTCTATTATGACATAAAAAAACAATTTTGTGCTTTATGAAATCTTGAATAGTCATTGAAACTTCCTGAATGGTAAAAAAATGATTAGAAATTATCTTTTTTTAATTTAGAGGTGGTTTCAAATAAAAAAAGCTAATTCAAGATGTTTCGATGGCAATTCAAGATTTGGATGAAAAAAATTTAAAAAAACAATGATACACTAAACTTGTCAAAGTTGCAACAAGACAAAAAAAGAAATGTATTAATCTTATAGGTTTTATTCATAGTAAATACTTATAAGGTATATTGTATGGATCAAGTTAGAGTGTATATCAATTTTGTAAAATGGGGGCTTGATGAAATTTCAAAACTGTAGTTCGCAATTTGGCCTATGTTTATTTGGTCTGTACTTAGTTGTAGACCATCAGGATTTATTAAACTTTATTATTGGATGTACGTTAATTATTACTTCCATTATATCGTGTCATGTTAATTATAAGAAATACAAAAGGAGAAAAAATGATTGATTTAGCTATTAATGACTTAGAAAATGTTGTTGGCGGAGGAAATGCGTTGTCTTGTGCGACCGGAATTGGCATGAGTGGTGCCATTTTAGCAGCCGCTTCAGGTCCGATTGGCTGGGGAACTTTTGCACTGCTGGCGGTTGGAGCAGCTGCTACTGGATTTGGAACAGGATATTCTTGTGGTGCATGGTATCACACTGGTGATTAAGGAGATAATTATGAAAAATATTGATCAAACTACTCTAGAAGAAATTTCTGGAGGTGGGAACATTGCTGATTGTGCGTATGGTATTGGTGGCAGTGCGTTAGCAATTGTGGCAGGACCTGCTGGTTGGGCAGGTTTGCTTGCGGCAGGTGTAGCTGGTTTTAAATTAGGCTATGCATGTACTAGTTTATATCTTCACGGGGATTAATTTATTATTTTCATTGTTTAATTACTCCTCAACATTTTAAATATACAATATTGTGACTCAACTTGTGGTTTTGATATAGTTTTAATAGAGCCTAAGATAACAATCTCTCTGACTCATGCAAAAAGCAACGGCTTTAAAACCGTTGCTTTTTTTGCCTTGTTATGTGACTATTAGTCCGTGCTATAATCAACGTAGAACAGATGATAAAATAGGATTTCTTATTCATTTAATGAACCTCACGTACTATGGTATTTAGTTTCGAACCCAAGAAATATTCTTCAAACTACTGCAACATCATCTCGCTGTAAAGCAGTATTGTCTGTAACTATTTTCCTAGTTTTCTTTAAATATTGATTTTTTTGATTGAAGACAAGAATGGTAAGCTCATTAACAATTTTCCAAAAAAATCGTGATAATATATTATTTTTTTGATTTCTGAATAGTATTCGTTATGTTGGTAAGAAGAAAGTTTTTTTGCAATTCAAGACGTTTCGATGATAATTCAAGATTTGGATGAAAAAAATAAAAAAATAATGATATACTAAGCTTATCAAGGTTGAAACAGGACAAAAATAAAAAAGGAGTATTTGTCATGGGTACAAAAATGATGTCAGAATTTTCTGTTATGGATAATGAAATGCTTGCTTGCGTTGAAGGTGGAGATATTGATTGGGGAAGAAAAAAATTAGTTGTGCAGCAGGGGTTGCATATGGCGCAATTGATGGGTGTGCAACAACGGTTCGACATTTCTATTGGGAGTATTCGCTATATGAATAGGTGAAATTGGTGCTGTACTAAGTGGGATTGGTGGTGCACTCACCCGTTAGCATAGGAAAGGAGATAGTAATGAAAAAAATATTTGCAACAAAACGCAATGTATTCTTAGTGAGGTTGTTGTTTGGTCAGATACCTTTGGTAGTTTCTACTTATCTATTTCTATCTAGTCAGTTTTTAAATTTTTCCTTAGTTTTCCAATTTCTTTTAGTGGTTATTAACTTGGCTTCTATTTTGGTCACTGTTTATCTCACTAGGGAAATGAGGATAAGAGAGTTTGAAGATGATGATTTGGTTAGTCCTAGAACCAATCAACTCATGTTCATCGGCTTGACAGGTTTCATGTCAATTATTTGTTTGTATAGAGGTATCACAGCAGGAGAATTCTACCAACAACTAATCGCTTATATTAGTGCTATTCTCTGCTTGATTATTATGCTTTTGCTCATTTGGGGCTTGAAGTATTATAAAAAGTAGAGCTTAATGAAGTATAAAGGGGTAAGTGTTTTTGAAATACTTACCCTTTTATAATGAATTTTTTGCAATTCAAGATGTTTCGATGACCATTTAAGATTTATATGAATTTGTAATCTTAAATAAGGTAAGATAAAGATAACAAATGTAAAGGAGTATTCTTATGAAGAAACAAAAAGATAAAAATCGTTATTACTTGTACCACTTGTATTTGCATCTATTACTACGGGTGTTGTATATGCAGAAGAACAGCCTACTACTTCATCTATTCAGGCGAATGATAGTTCTGTTGTGGCACCAGATTTTGCGATCGGGTACGGAAAATATGGAGCATAAACCTTCTGTTGTAACCCCAGAAGAGTATGAGAAGAATGTTACGGACTTTAAAAAGATAGATATTGAAGCCGTTCGTCAATCTTTTACAGAGGATCAGTTGGAACATACTATTTATTTTGGTAGAAAAACTTGCTCTCATTGTCGTCAATTTTCTCCTGAATTAAAAGAATTTAATAACTTGATTGAAAAGAAGTTAGAGTATTATGATTTGGATGGTAAGGATTTTGATGAGGAAGCGAGAGAGTTTCTATTTAAAAAAGTCGGTATTCCAGGAACACCAACAATTTTGTATTTAAGAAATGGACATCCGACATCTGGATGGGTTGGTGGCGGAGCAACTGCACAACAGGTTTATGATTATATGTACTCGAGAAACTCACCTAAGCAAACGGAGACAGTGAAATCTTCTGAGGAAACAGTAACTGAAAGTGTCCGTGATGAGAATACTAGAAGTGACAGCATGAATATTAGTGATAAAGTTGTAAGTGACAGCAAAGGTATGAGTGATGAAAAAAGAACCGAAATGAAAATATCCAATGCTAAGCCCAATTCTAATAGTGAAAATAGTGGGAAAGTGGAGAGTACAAACTCAGCTTCTGAAGTTAAAACTACTCAATCTGGAAATTTAGCAATGTTAGACAATAAGAATCCATTGGAAACTCCCAAACCTATTTTTGATGTTGCTCAAGAAAATAAAACTTCTTTAACTGATGTTAAGGGGACTGATTATGTAAGCAAATCTGTTACTTCGAATGAAAAATTATTACCGAAAACAGGAGAGGAAGAAAGTTACCAACTGCATCGGCTAGCTGTCGCGTTTTTTTATGGCTTCTATAATGATTAAAGTGAAACAAAAAAATTCATAAATAAAAAAATAGATGGTAAACAGGTGCAATGATATTATTTGTTTATAATAACATATGGCTAACATTTGTCTATAGACAAGAGTGAGAAGATAGGTGTATTTATTTTATATATAAAAAGATTATAATTGTGTATGAAATGAATGATAAAAAGGGTAAGCATGTTTTTTTCATGCTTGCTTTTTAGATTCATTGTACAATTCAAGATGTTTCGATGACAATTCAAGATGTTTCGATGACAATTCAAGATTTGGGTGAAAAAAATTTAAAAGAACAGTGCTATACTAACATTGTCAAGGTTGCAACAGGACAAAAATTAAACATAAAAAAGGAGATATTCGTCATGGATACAAAAATGATGTCACAATTTGCAGTTATGGACACAGAGGTGCTTGCTTGCATTGAAGGTGGTAGAAAATTTGGTGATTGTGAAACTGCAATTGCTGCTGGAATTGGTGTAGGTGCTATTTTTGCGGGTCCCTTGGGAGGTATAGGTTTAGGTATGGTAGCAGCCGCTTACTACTGTTAATCATCATTTGAACCTTAGTATTTATAGCGATGCCAAACTTAATTTGGAGGTGAAAAAATGGATAAGAATAATATCAAGAAATTTGAAGTTGTTGATGCAGAGCTACTATCAACTGTTAGTGGTGGTGACTGGCGTTGTGTAGTAGGAACAGCAGGAGGTGCAATATTTGGAGGTGCACTTGCAGGTCCGTGGGGAGCGATTGGTATAGGCACGGTTACTAATATGTTTTTTTGTGCTACCCCTGTTAGTTAATACTTAGTGAAAATCAAAGAGTAAACTAGTAGGATAGTTACAGATAGCTAAAAACAGTGTTTTGAGGTTGTGGATAAGGCTGACGAAGTCAGCAACATATGCCTACTGAAAGGTGATGCTGATCTAGTTCGAAGGTCTTTTGGAAGAGTTTAAGAAACAAATAATTTATAGGTTAATGTAAAATTTAGAGTTTTTATGAAAGTTTTTATATTTTTTTGAAGTATATGCTAAATAATATCGATGTTACTGAATAGTTTAAATATAGGTTAGTCGATAGATAACACTCTGGTATTCTTGTTTAGAGTGGAATGGATGTTAGCTAGTATTAGAATTGAAAAAAATTACTTACTTAGTATATATTAAAGTAAAAAGTGAAGGATGAAGTATCAATATGAAAAAAAGTATGTAGATTTTTTTAGATTTATTTGCCCGAGTTGTAGTAATATTGACGTCTCTTTTTTTCTTTGTATAAGAGTACTCATGATTTCAACGGAACTCTGGAGAAACATTGTGGTACTGGTGAGTACTCCTGTTACAATCTATAGTCTGATAAAGCATAGATTAGATAAGAAAGTATAGAAAAATAAAGAACATTCATAGTAAGAAAAACATTATGAAACTATTGATTTATAGAATTGTTTTACTTAATCTGTAAAAAAACAGAATGATAGTAGGTATTCTCAAATATTTTAAGCAAGAAACAACTTTTACTTTTCATTGCAATCTTTCTTCTAAGTGTACTTGAGACGCTGGTTTATATTCATTTCTTCGCTATTTCTTCTGGCTCAGGGGTCCAACACTTGGCGGAAGTCAGCAGAGGAATTTCTCTGTCTTTGATTTTGGCTACCTCAGTTTTTGGCCCCATCCAGGAGGAACTCATTTTCAGAGGACTTCTTCAAGGTGCTGTTTTTGACAATTCTTGGTTAGGGCTTGTGCTAACTTCCTCTCTCTTTTCTTTCATGCATGGACCTTCTAATGTCCCTTCGTTTATTTTTTATCTACTTGGGGGCTTGTTGCTGGGCTTTGCTTATAAAAAGAGCCAAAACTTAGGGGTTTCTACTCTAGTTCACATGTTTTACAATGCTTGGCCACTCTTATATTATTTATAAAAATTATGAAAAGGTAAGTAGGAGATTGTGCTTACCTTTTTCTTTCTATAATGATACCCAAGCCAATCCAGAGGCTTTTCTTTGAGAATCGGGTTAGAGCGGTTGACGAATAGGCCAAAAACTAGTAGAATAGTAAGGAAACTTTATACGGAGGAAAGAAATGGATTTGGGTGATAATGAGCTAACACTGACTCCCATACCTGGGAAAAGTGGCAAAGCTTATATGGGTAGCTATCCTGATGGGAAGCGTATCTTTGTAAAAATGAACACCTCTCCAATCCTACCTGGTCTAGCTAGAGAACAAATTGCTCCACAATTATTATGGAGTCGCCGTTTGGCAGATGGGCGTGATATGTGTGCTCAAGAATGGTTGACAGGCAAGATATTGACCCCCTATGATATGAATCGTAAACAAATCGTCAATATCTTAACCCGTCTTCATCGCTCACGTCCGTTGATGACACAGTTGAGTCGTTTGGGATATGCCATGGAAACACCTGTAGATTTACTACAGTCTTGGCAAGAAACGGCTCCAGATGCTTTGCGTAAAAATCATTTTATCAGTGAAGTGATGGCTGATTTACGTCAGACTATTCCAGGATTTAGAGAGGACTATGCGACCATTGTCCATGGAGATGTACGACATAGTAATTGGATTGAGACAGATAGTGGCTTGATTTATTTGGTAGATTGGGATTCGGTTCGCTTGACCGACCGCATGTTTGATGTGGCCCATATGCTCTGCCATTATATTCCAGAACATCAGTGGAAGGAATGGTTGACCTACTACGGTTACAAGTACAATCAAACTGTATTAAGTAAATTGTATTGGTACGGTCAATTGTCTTATTTGAGCCAGATTTCCAAGTATTATATGAACCAAGATTTAGAAAATGTCAATCGGGAGATCCATGGCTTGCGTCACTTCCGAGACAAGTATGGAAAGAGAAGATGAGAGTTAGAAATCGTAAAGGGGCGACAGAATTACTAGAGGCAAATCCCCAGTATGTGGTCCTCAATCCCTTAGAAGCCAAGGGAAAATGGCGGAACTTGTTCGGAAACGACAATCCCATTCATGTGGAAGTTGGAAGTGGAAAGGGTGCCTTTGTTTCAGGTATGGCCAAGCAAAACCCTGACATCAACTATATCGGGATTGATATTCAAAAGTCTGTTTTGAGCTACGCTTTGGACAAGGTGCTTGAAGTTGGAGTGCCTAATATCAAGCTTCTGTGGGTGGATGGTTCTGATTTGACAGACTACTTTGAAGACGGTGAGATTGATCGCTTGTATCTGAACTTTTCAGATCCTTGGCCGAAAAAACGCCATGAAAAGCGTCGTTTGACCTACAAAACCTTCTTGGATACCTTCAAGCGTATCTTGCCTGAAAATGGAGAAATTCATTTCAAGACAGATAACCGTGGCTTGTTTGAGTATAGCCTAGTGAGTTTTTCTCAGTATGGCATGAAGCTCAATGGTGTCTGGCTTGATTTACATGCCAGTGATTTTGAAGGCAATGTCATGACAGAATACGAGCAAAAATTCTCCAACAAGGGGCAAGTTATCTACCGAGTTGAGGCAGAATTTTAAGAAATAGCCTGAAATCAGGCTGTATAAGTGCTTTTGCTTTACATAAGTAGTAAAAAGTGCTATACTGTAGGTAAGAATATGAGAAAGAGAGGCGGGGAAATATCTTCGCCTCTTGCTTATGAGGAGGTGGACGCAATCGCAACAATCGTAGAATTAGTCAGAGAAGTTGTAGAACCTGTCATTCAAGCACCTTTCGAACTCGTGGATATCGAGTATGGAAAGATTGGCAGTGACATGGTTCTCAGTATTTGTAGATAAACCTGAAGGAATTACCTTGAACGACACGGCAGACTTGACAGAAATTATCAGTCCTGTCCTAGACACCATCAAGCCAGATCCCTTCCCAGAACAATATTTCCTAGAAATCACCAGTCCAGGCTTGGAACGTCCTTTAAAAACCAAGGATGCCGTCGCTGGAGCGGTTGGGAAATACATCCATGTCGGGCTCTACCAAGCCATCGATAAGCAAAAGGTCTTTGAAGGAATCTTGTTGGCCTTCGAAGAGGACGAGTTGACTATGGAATATATGGACAAGACACGTAAGAAAACTGTCCAAATTCCATACAGTTTAGTATCAAAAGCACGTTTAGCAGTTAAATTATAGAAAAAGAAAGGATAGCTTTTGAGGATTCAAAAGTGAAGAAAACATGAGTAAAGAAATGCTAGAGGCCTTCCGCATTTTGGAAGAAGACAAGGGAATCAAAAAAGAAGACATCATCGACGCAGTAGTAGAATCGCTTCGTTCCGCTTATCGCAGACGCTATGGTCAATCAGACAGCGTAGCTATTGACTTCAACGAAAAAACAGGTGACTTTACCGTTTACACTGTCCGTGAAGTAGTTGATGAGGTATTTGATAGCCGTTTGGAAATCAGCTTGAAAGATGCTCTTGCCATCAATTCAGCCTATGAGCTTGGTGACAAAATCAAGTTTGAAGAAGCACCAGCTGAGTTTGGTCGTGTAGCAGCCCAATCTGCCAAACAAACCATCATGGAAAAAATGCGCAAGCAAACACGTGCCATCACTTACAATACTTACAAAGAACATGAGCAAGAAATCATGTCTGGTACAGTAGAACGCTTTGACAACCGCTTTATCTATGTCAACCTTGGCAGCATCGAAGCCCAATTGTCAAAACAAGACCAAATCCCTGGGGAAGTTTTTGCTTCCCACGATCGTATCGAAGTATATGTTTATAAGGTTGAAGACAATCCTCGTGGTGTCAACGTCTTTGTTAGCCGTAGTCATCCAGAAATGATCAAACGCTTGATCGAGCAAGAAATTCCAGAAGTTTATGATGGAACTGTTGAAATCATGAGCGTGGCTCGTGAAGCTGGTGACCGTACGAAGGTTGCCGTTCGTAGCCACAATCCAAACGTGGATGCTATCGGTACAATCGTTGGACGTGGTGGAGCGAATATCAAGAAGATTACTAGCAAATTCCACCCAGCACGTTACGATGCTAAAAATGACCGCATGGTACCAATCGAAGAAAACATCGACGTTATCGAGTGGGTAGCAGATCCAGCTGAATTTATCTACAATGCTATCGCTCCTGCTGAAGTTGACCAAGTTATCTTTGACGAAAACGACAGCAAACGTGCCTTGGTGGTTGTTCCTGATAACAAGCTTTCTCTTGCCATCGGTCGTCGTGGGCAAAACGTTCGCTTGGCGGCTCACTTGACTGGTTACCGTATCGACATCAAGTCTGCTAGCGAATTTGAAGCCATGGAAGAAGCTGCTTCAGTAGAGTTGGAAGCAGAAAACGATACTGTAGAAGAATAAAAGCTGCTAGAGGAGGGAAAGATGAAAACGAGAAAAATCCCTTTGCGCAAGTCTGTTGTGTCCAATGAAGTGATTGATAAGCGTGATTTGCTCCGCATTGTCAAGAACAAGGAAGGACAAGTCTTTATCGATCCGACAGGCAAGGCCAATGGCCGTGGCGCTTATATCAAGCTAGACAATAAAGAAGCCCTAGAGGCGAAAAAGAAGAAGGTCTTTAACCGTAGCTTTGACATGGAAGTGGAAGAAAGCTTTTATGACGAGTTGATCTCTTATGTGGATCACAAAGTGAAAAGAAGAGAGTTAGGACTTGAATAAGCAAAAGATAAGCAATCTCTTGGGACTTGCTCAGCGAGCAGGGCGCATCATATCGGGTGAAGAATTGGTGGTCAAGGCCATTCAAGACGGCAAGGCCAAGTTGGTCTTTCTAGCCCATGATGCTGGACCCAATCTGACCAAGAAGATTCAAGATAAAAGTCATTATTATCAAGTAGAAATTGTAACCGTGTTTTCAACACTGGAATTAAGCATAGCAGTCGGAAAATCGAGAAAGGTTTTGGCTGTAACAGATGCTGGATTTACAAAGAAATGAGGTCTCTTATGGAATAGAAGAGGAGGACATGATTTGTCTAAGAAAAGATTGTACGAAATCGCAAAAGAACTTGGAAAAGAAAGTAAAGAAGTTGTAGCGCGTGCAAAAGAGTTGGGCTTGGATGTGAAAAGCCACTCATCAAGTGTGGAAGAAGCTGTCGCTGCAAAAATCGCTGCCAGCTTTAAGCCTGCAGCTGCTCCGAAAGAAGAAGCAAAACCTGCAGCACCAAAAGCAAGTGCAGAAAAGAAAGTCGAAAAATCTGAACCAGCTAAACCAGCTGTAGCTAAGGAAGAGGCAAAACCGGCTGAGCCAGTCGCTCCTAAAACAGAAAAAGTAGCAGCTAAACCGCAAAGCCGTAATTTCAAGGCTGAGCGTGAAGCTCGTGCCAAAGAACAGGCAGAACGACGCAAGCAAAACAAGGGCAATAGCCGTGACCAACAACAAAACGGGAACCGTCAGAAAAACGACGGTCGCAATGGTGGAAAACAAGGTCAAGGCAACCGCGACAATCGCCGTTTTAATGACCAAGCTAAGAAACAGCAAGGTCAGCAAAATCGTGGTAATGAGCGCCGTCAACAAGAGGACAAACGTCCAAATCAAGCGGCTCCACGTGTTGACTTTAAAGCCCGTGCAGCAGCCCTAAAAGCAGAGCAAAATGCAGAGTACGCACGTTCAAGTGAGGAACGTTTCAAGCAGACTCAGGCTGCCAAAGAAGCCTTGGCTCAAGCAAACAAACGCAAGGAGCCAGAGGAAATCTTTGAAGAAGTGGCTAAGTTAGCTGAACAAGCGCAACAAGAACAGCAGGCACAGCAAGTTCAAGCAGTGGTTGAAGTCGTCCCTGAGAAAAAAAGAACCTGCAGTGGATACACGTCGTAAAAAAACAAGCTCGACCAGACAAAAAAATCGTGACGATTATGATCACGAAGAAGATGGTCCTAGAAAAACAACAAAAAGAATCGAAGTAGTCAAAAATCAAGTGAGAAATCAAAAAGAATAGTAACTGGAATAACAACAAAAAGAACAAAAAAGGCAATAACAAGAACAACCGTAATCAGACTCCAAAACCTGTTACAGAGCGTAAATTCCATGAATTGCCAACAGAATTTGAATATACAGATGGTATGACCGTTGCGGAAATCGCAAAACGTATCAAACGTGAACCAGCTGAAATCGTTAAGAAACTCTTTATGATGGGTGTCATGGCCACACAAAACCAATCTTTGGATGGAGAAACAATTGAACTCCTCATGGTGGATTACGGTATCGAAGCTAAACAAAAGGTTGAAGTGGATAATGCCGATATCGAACGTTTCTTTGTCGAAGATGGTTATCTCAATGAAGATGAATTGGTAGAGCGTCCACCAGTTGTAACCATCATGGGACACGTTGACCACGGTAAAACAACACTCCTAGATACCCTTCGTAACTCTCGTGTTGCGACAGGTGAAGCGGGTGGTATCACTCAGCATATCGGTGCCTACCAAATCGTGGAAAATGGCAAGAAGATTACCTTCCTTGATACACCAGGACACGCGGCCTTTACATCTATGCGTGCGCGTGGTGCTTCTGTTACCGATATTACTATCTTGGTCGTAGCGGCAGATGATGGGGTTATGCCTCAGACAATCGAAGCCATCAACCACTCAAAAGCGGCTAACGTTCCAATCATTGTAGCCATCAACAAGATTGATAAACCAGGTGCTAACCCAGAACGCGTTATCGGTGAATTGGCAGAGCACGGAGTTATGTCAACAGCTTGGGGTGGAGATTCTGAATTTGTTGAAATTTCAGCTAAATTCAACCAAAATATCGAAGAATTGTTGGAAACAGTCCTTCTTGTGGCTGAAATCCAAGAACTCAAGGCAGACCCAACAGTGCGTGCGATCGGTACAGTTATCGAAGCGCGCTTGGATAAAGGAAAAGGTGCGGTTGCAACTCTTCTTGTTCAACAAGGTACCTTGAATGTCCAAGACCCAATCGTTGTCGGAAATACCTTCGGTCGTGTCCGTGCTATGACCAACGATCTTGGTCGTCGTGTTAAGGTTGCTGGACCATCAACACCAGTTTCAATCACAGGTTTGAACGAAGCGCCAATGGCAGGTGACCACTTTGCCGTTTACGAAGATGAAAAATCTGCGCGTGCAGCAGGTGAAGAGCGTGCCAAACGTGCCCTTATGAAACAACGTCAAGCTACCCAACGTGTCAGCCTTGAAAACCTCTTTGATACCCTTAAAGCTGGTGAACTCAAATCAGTTAATGTTATCATCAAGGCCGATGTACAGGGTTCTGTTGAAGCCCTTTCTGCATCACTTCAAAAGATAGACGTGGAAGGTGTCAAAGTTACCATCGTTCACTCAGCGGTCGGTGCTATCAATGAATCTGACGTGACCCTTGCCGAAGCTTCAAATGCCTTTATCGTTGGTTTCAACGTACGCCCCTACACCACAAGCTCGTCAACAAGCAGAAGCTGACGATGTGGAAATCCGTCTCCACAGCATTATCTACAAGGTTATCGAAGAGATGGAAGAAGCTATGAAAGGGATGCTTGATCCAGAATTTGAAGAAAAAGTTATCGGTGAAGCAGTTATTCGTGAAACCTTCAAGGTATCTAAAGTGGGAACCATCGGTGGATTCATGGTTATCAACGGTAAGGTTACTCGTGACTCTAAAGTCCGTGTTATCCGTGACGGTGTCGTTATCTATGACGGTGAACTTGCAAGCTTGAAACACTACAAAGACGACGTTAAGGAAGTTACAAACGGTCGTGAAGGTGGATTGATGATCGATGGCTACAATGATATCAAGACTGATGATGTGATTGAGGCGTATGTCATGGAAGAAATCAAGAGATAAGATGTTTTGCTCCTTTCTTAGGTGGTGAGGGACGCAAGCAAACCGATGCTTTCATTGCTTATTTTTGAGCCTAGAGTCTCAAAAATCCCCTGTGATGGGACTGATAAATCAGTTCCATCACTTTCACCACGGCGAAAGAAGCAGGTGAGTTCAAATTGAACTTCGTTCCAATTTGAAATGAAAATCAATAAGTTTAAAAATAGCTAGGTCTGCTGGCCTAGCTTTTGGTTCAAAGTAGAGAAAGGAATATCATGGCAAATCATTTCCGTACGGATCGTGTGGGCATGGAAATCAAGCGTGAAGTCAATGAGATTTTGCAAAAGAAAGTCCGTGATCCGCGTGTCCAAGGTGTGACCATCACAGATGTTCAGATGCTGGGTGACTTGTCTGTTGCCAAGGTTTACTACACCATTTTGAGTAATCTTGCTTCAGATAATCAAAAAGCTCAAATCGGGCTTGAAAAAGCAACTGGTACCATCAAACGTGAACTTGGTCGCAATTTGAAATTGTACAAAATCCCAGATTTGACCTTCGTCAAAGACGAATCCATCGAGTATGGAAACAAGATTGACGAGATGCTACGCAATCTGGATAAGAACTAAGAAGGAGGGGTAACCCTCTTTTTTGGTGGGGAAATGGCTATAAAACATACTGGCGGAATCTTTCCAGAATTAAACATTATTAAAAAGCTTTATAAAATTCAACTTGTATGATATTATAGGAAATGAAAGAGTGAGATAAAACGATTTTTCAGCGATAGCCAGCAAGGCTGGTATCGTTAATATTTTGAAAGTGTAGTTAAACGAGGGAAGATAATATGGGACTCATAAAAACTCTAGCTAAAACTTATGGTAATTACTTTTTGATCGTGCAAGGTGTAAAAGTAATGAAAACGATAAAGAAAGATGACAATGTTGTTGTCGGTCTAGGTAAACTTTTTATTGCAGACAAGTTAATGGATGCGGCTCGATGGCTCATCAAGCCAGAGGAGAGAGAATGAAATTTTTTTGGGCAATTCTTGCCATTCTTTTTATTAAACCGATTATTGGGATTTTGAAATTCTTTTGGATGATCATCTCTTTTGCAGTCCAATTGCTGTTTTACAAGCTATTATTTAAACTATTGGATTGGCTCTTTAAACTTATCTAGATGGTAATCCAAGTCGCATAGAACTAGCAGGAACTCTACTGCTAGTTTTTTAATCTCTTTCCATATGGTATAATATAAGCAGTAAAATCATTTTAGAACATACAATGGAGGTCGTCATGGACAATATCATCGATGTGTCAATTCCCGTTGCAGAAGTTGTGGATAAGCATCCAGAAGTCTTGGAAATCCTAGTAGAGCTGGGTTTTAAACCCCTTGCTAATCCCTTGATGCGTAATACTATCGGTCGTAAAGTATCGCTCAAACAGGGTTCTAAGCTTGAAGGAACTCCTATGGACAAGATTGTCCGCACACTGGAAGCAAACGGCTATGAAGTGATTGGGTTAGACTAATGGCAGATGAACGGATTCATGTCCTGCGGGATATTTTGTTAGAATTGCACAATGGTGCCTCTCCTGAGTCAGTTCAGGAGCGTTTTGATGCGACCTTTACAGGTGTGTCAGCCATCGAGATTTCTCTCATGGAGCACGAGTTGATGAACTCAGACTCGGGCGTCACTTTTGAAGATGTCATGGAACTCTGTGATGTCCATGCCAATCTTTTTAAAAATGCTATCAAAGGTGTTGAAGTAGAGGATACCGAACACCCTGGCCACCCAGTTCGGGTATTTAAGGAAGAAAATCTGGCCCTCCGTGCGGCCTTGATTCGCATTCGGAGATTGTTAGATACATATGAGTCTATTGAAGATGAAGAAATGCTGGCGGAGATGCGCAAGGGTTTGGTCCGTCAGATGGGACTGTTGGGGCAATTTGATATTCATTACCAACGTAAAGAAGAACTTTTCTTTCCTATCATGGAGCGCTATGGACATGATTCGCCTCCTAAGGTCATGTGGGGAGTGGATGACCAGATTAGGGAACTCTTTCAAACAGCTTTAGCGACGGCCAAGTCACTCCCTGAAGTGCCGATTTCCACTGTAAAAGAAGCTTTTGAAGCCTTTGCGACAGAGTTTGAAAGTATGATTTTCAAGGAAGAGTCCATCCTCCTCATGATTCTTCTTGAGTCCTTTACCCAAGATGATTGGCTTCAGATTGCGGAGGAGAGTGATGCCTACGGCTATGCCATCATCCGTCCGTCAGAAAAATGGGTGCCAGAAAGACAGAGTTTTGTTGAGGAAAAGAGCGCAGAGGAGCCGGTACAGCTAGAAACGGCAGAGGGGCAAGTCCAGCAAGTTATCGATACGCCTGAAGGACAGTTCACCATTACCTTTACCCCTAAGGAAAAGGAAGCAGTGCTGGACCGTCATAGTCAACAGGCTTTTGGCAATGGCTATCTTTCAGTCGAGCAGGCTAATCTCATCCTCAATCACCTCCCTATGGAGATTACTTTTGTCAATAAAGACGATATTTTCCAGTATTACAATGACAATACGCCAGCTGATGAGATGATTTTCAAACGGACCCCGTCCCAAGTTGGGCGCAATGTCGAACTCTGCCATCCGCCCTAAGTATTTGGACAAGGTCAAGACTATCATGAAGGGTCTTCGTGAAGGGTACTAAAGACAAGTATGAAATGTGGTTCAAGTCTGAGTCGCGAGGTAAGTTTGTCCACATCACCTACGCTGCAGTGCACGATGAAGAGGGAGAATTCCAAGGTGTGCTGGAATACGTTCAGGATATCCAGCCCTACCGAGAGATTGACACGGACTATTTCCGCGGATTAGAATAAGGAGAAAAAATGAGTTACGAACAAGAATTTATGAAGGAATTTGAAGCTTGGGTTAATACCCAGATTATGATTAACGATATGGCGCACAAGGAAAGCCAAAAAGTCTACGAAGAAGACCAAGACGAGCGTGCCAAAGATGCCATGATTCGCTACGAAAGCCGTTTGGATGCCTATCAGTTCTTACTTGGTAAGTTTGAAAACTTCAAAGCAGGCAAGGGATTCCATGATTTGCCAGACGGCTTGTTTGGTGAGCGAAATTATTAAATGAGAAAGATTCTTGATTTTTTACTAAAATCTTGATAGAATATTTATATTAAATCCTTGTCAGAGCAGGGATTTTTTATTGAAAGGATTTTATCATGTCAAAGAAACTCAATCGTAAAAAACAATTACGAAATAGCCTCCGTCGTGCAGGTGCTTTTTCAAGTACTGTGACTAAGGTTGTAGAAGAGACAAAAAAAGTCGTGAAACGTGCTGAGCAGTCAGCAAGCCAAGCTGGTAAGGCTGTTTCTAAAAAGGTTGAACAAGCAGTAGAAGCTACCAAAGAGCAAGCTCAAAAAGTAGCCAATTCTGTAGAAGATTTTGCAGCAAACTTGGGTGGACTTCCACTTGATCGTGCTAAGACTTTCTATGATGAAGGAATCAAGTCTGCTTCAGATTTCAAAAACTGGACTGAAAAAGAACTCCTTGCCTTGAAAGGAATCGGCCCAGCTACCATCAAGAAATTGAAAGAAAATGGCATCAAGTTCAAGTAATCTTTCTTGTGCCTTGCATTTCCGAAAAAATCTTGCTACAATAGAGCCATTAGAGGTGTTTTGAATCCCGCATTTTACAGAAAGTGGCGGTGCTGAGAAGTCCACAAATGTGTCAAAACTGGTTGCTAATGGATGAAAAATTGAAATAAAAGTGTCTTTTTGTTTTAAAGACGAGAGTTGCGGGCAACTGCCCGAAATTGGGTGGTACCGCGGATAAATACATTCGTCCCTGTCATGTAGATGGCAGGGGCATTTTTTTATGGAGAGCGAGGTAGAAAGATGACAAGAGTTGAGTTACCAGAACGATTAGAAACCGAACGACCTCGTCCTACGAGTTCGTACAGTGGCAGATGCTGAGGATATCCATACCTACGCTAGTTTGCCGGAGGTCGCTTACCCAGCGGGCTTTCCGCCCGTCAAGACCTTGGAAGATGAAATCTATTATCTGGAGCATATCCTTCCCGAACGCAATCAAAAGGAAAATCTCCCAGCTGGCTATGGGATTGTCGTCAAAGGAACTGATAAAGTCATTGGTTCTGTTGACTTCAATCACCGTCACGAAGATGATGTTCTTGAGCTCGGCTATACCTTGCATCCAGACTATTGGGGGCAAGGCTATGTACCAGAAGCAGCGCGTGCCTTGATTGATCTAGCTTTTAGAGAACTAGGTCTTCATAAGATTGAGCTGACTTGCTTTGGTTACAATCTCCAAAGTAAACGAGTCGCAGAAAAACTTGGATTTACCCTCGAAGCTCGTATCCGAGACCGAAAAGATGCTCAAGGCAATCGCTGTGATGATTTGAGATATGGCTTGCTGAGGAGTGAGTGGGAGGTAATTTAATGCATCTTTTCATCATTGGGGCTCCAGCCTCAGGAAAAATGACGATTGGTCAAGAACTGTCTCGACTGACGGATTCTACCCTCTTTTATAACCATCAAGCCATCGATTTTGCATTAGAAATCTATCAGGACTTTACAGAGGAAATGTGGGAATTTGTTCGTGGAATCACCTTTTCTTTCCTTGGATCAAGTGCAAGAAATCAGCGATCAGTAATTTTAACTGACGTAATTGATTTTTCAAATCAGTACCAACTGATGTATTTAAAGCAAATTCAGGATTTATTGGATAACTATCATCAAGAGCTTCTTTTTGTTGAATTGGAAACAAGCCTTGAAGAGCGTTTACGTCGAAATCGAACGGAGAATCGGTTGAAGCACAAGCCCTTGAAACGGCATATTGAGGTATCTGAAAGAGAAATTTTAGAGACTGCTGAAACCCTTCGATTAAATTCCCAACATCAACCGAATGAGTTGCACCACTACCTTAAAATAAATAATACGAATCTGTCTGCAGCCGAAGTTGCTAAGCAGATTCAAGATAAAATGAATACAATAGAGAAAGGATACACACATGTCTAAATAACTTCCACCTAAATCCAATCCATCCTATGTTTAGGCTGGTCGTTAACAAAACAACTTTAAGAAGACGGTTCAATAGCTTCCGCCTTATTTCACTCATGACTCCTTTCACCAAATGTTAATGGTACACTTCACCTTGGTCACGCTTGGGGTACAACCTTCAAAGCAAATGAATCACAAAGAAGCTGAGATTTACCATTAAAGCCTGTATCCGAGGTCGTAAGAATATCCAATACAGCAGAGGTAGAGTTTGATCTATTGAAGAATGAGTTAGAGGAGAAAAATAGATGGCTAAAAAGAAAAAAATAGAAAAAAAGAATTAAAAACGCCAGCAAAAGTTGGATATCAAAGTTATTTCTGAAGAAGAGGCTGCTTGGACAGAAATTATGGCCAAAAAAATCCAACTTTTTGTAGAACGTCGTACCATTCAAAAATTTCGATGAACTGCATACAGCAGTGATGCAATATGCTGATGAACACGGAGAGTATCCAGATGTTCAGCTAATCAATTACCAACTGAAAAATAGGACTTTTGATTGGAGTCAGGATCACGCTTTATTTAGAGAAGCTATGCATACTCCAAATACACAGAAGCGAAATAAACTGTTAAAACAAGTTTTAAAAATAAATCCAGATTATTTTGCTGCTGATTTTCATTTATTCTTATCAGAAGTTGAAGATTTTGATTTGTCAACTTTTAAAAAAGTATTGGATTTTGAAATTCTAGTTTTAGAAAAATGGAAAATGAATGGATACAATAGTTGGAATTATTTTGAAGCACGCCCTATCCTGTCTTCTCTGATGTTTCTGATTGAATATTATATGACAGAAAAAATTTATTTTAAGGCTTTGGAATTGGTTAACTTATACTTAAGTAAGCGACCAGAACGGTTTCCTCCTAATTTTGTCTTCTGCATGCTTTCCTTGTATCATATTACTGGTCAGGAACTAAAGGTTGAACGTTTCTATCGTGAAGAATTAAATAAAGGGAAACGGGACGATACCATTCTTATTCATGCCATCATCTCTGCTTTTTCTCAAGGAAAAATTGAGGAAGCCAGTCAGCTATTTGCAAAATTAGTGGAAATCAATGATGAAGCTGTTGAATTCTTTATAGAGGAAGATTGGCAATTCAAAGTTATAGATATAGAAGATCAAGAATGCTATTGTCCAAATTCAGTTGAATCGCTACAAGCTAGTTTGTATCCTCTGTTTGATTATTTACTAGAAAATATTATTCTAACAAAATTTTTAACAAACGAAGCCAGGAAGTTCCGTCGTAAACCAGTCTTTTCGGCTCATTCTAGTATGATAAGAAATTTATCCGAGGTCACTGACTGGCATTCCTTTATGAATGAGGAAAAAAATGAAGGGAATTCGGATGGATTTTGTTCACATCTTTGTTGAAAAATGGGATTCGTAGGTCTTCAGATTTCAAAAAAATGGACAGAAAAAAAGAAGTTCTCGCTTTGAAGGGAATTGGTCCCGTAACCGTTAAAAAAAGCTGAAAGAAAAACGGCATAAAGTTTAAGAACGAGAAGTAATTGTTTATGGAAGGGGGAGGTGAAATTGTCTTGAATGAAATTTCTAATTTCATCCTGTATACTACACCAAATGGCGATGTTCAGCTAGATATCCTTTTACAAGATGAAAATCTTTGGTTGACTCAAAAAGGTCTTGCAGAGCTCTTTGGAGTTGAACGAAGTGTCATTACAAAGCACTTAAAAAACATTTATGATAGTGGTGAGTTAGATAAGGTATTAACTTGTGCAAAATTTGCACAGGTTCAACAAGAGGGAAATAGAAGTGTCCGGCGTGAACTTGAATATTACAATCTGGATGCTATCATTTCAGTTGGCTATCGCGTAAATTCCAGCAAGGCTACTCAATTTAGAATTTGGGCAACTAAGACCTTGAAAGAATTTATCATCAAAGGTTTTATTTTAGATGATGAGCGCTTGAAACAAGGACAGACAGTTTTCGGAAAAGATTATTTTCGTGAACTTTTAGAACGAATTCGCTCTATTCGTTCTAGCGAGCGCCGAATCTATCAACAAATTACGGATATCTTTGCTGAATGTGCCATAGATTATGATCAAAACTCAGATATTACTAAAAATTTCTATGCTATGGTGCAAAATAAATTTCATTATGCAATTACTGGAAGTACTGCTGCAGAAATTATCTATCAACAAGCCGATGCTAGTAAAGAAAAAATGGGATTAACTTCTTGGAAGAATGCACCTGATGGACGAGTGCTCAAATCAGATGTAACTGTAGCCAAAAATTATTTGCAAGAAAAAGAAATTCGACAACTAGAGCGAACTGTTACAGCCTATTTTGATTATATCGAGGGTTTGGTTGAGCGACGTAATACTTTTACAATGCGAGGATTGGCAGATAGTATTGATCGTTTTCTATCTTTTTAATGAGTACGAAATTTTTAGAAGGAAAAAGGAAGTATTTCCAAGAAACAAGCAGACTCAAAAAGCCATTCAGGAGTATGAAAAAAATTTAACCGAACTCAAAAAAATTATATCAGACTTTGATAAATATATTATGAAGATAATGAGAGAAAGTTAATGTAAAATTTTCACCGTTTCTTTACTTATAGAAGATAATGAGAAAAACAAGATGAGTTGAATCAAAGCCTATCTCCTACATACTTAATTTTATTTAAAGATATTAACTAGAAAGGACAAACACATGTCTAAAGAACTTTCACCTAAATACAATCCAGCCGAAGTTGAGGCTGGTCGTTACCAAAAATGGCTTGATGCGGATGTTTTTCAAGCCTTCAGGCGATCAAAAAGGCTAAGCCTTATTCAATCGTGATTCCGCCACCAAACGTAACTGGTAAACTTCACCTTGGTCACGCTTGGGATACGACTTTTGCAGGATATCATCATCCGTCAAAAAAACGGATGCAAGGTTTTGATACCCTTTGGCTTCCAGGTATGGACCATGCTGGGATTGCAACTCAAGCTAAGGTTGAGGAGCGCTTGCGTGGAGAGGGCATTACACGTTATGACCTAGGTCGTGAAAAATTCCTTGACAAGGTTTGGGAATGGAAAGACGAATATGCCACTACTATTAAGGAACAATGGGGTAAGATGGGTCTCTCTGTAGACTACTCTCGTGAGCGTTTCACTCTTGACGAAGGTTTGTCAAAAGCTGTTCGTAAGGTCTTTGTGGACCTTTACAAGAAAGGCTGGATCTACCGTGGTGAGTTTATCATCAACTGGGACCCAGCGGCTCGCACAGCCCTTTCTGATATCGAGGTTATCCACAAGGATGTCGAAGGTGCTTTCTACCACATGAACTACATGCTAGAAGACGGCTCACGCGCCCTTGAAGTTGCGACAACTCGTCCTGAGACCATGTTTGGGGACGTTGCGGTTGCGGTCAACCCAGAAGACCCACGCTACAAGAATTTGATTGGTAAAAAAATGTTATTCTTCCAATCGCTAATAAACTCATCCCAATCGTTGCAGACGAACATGCCGATCCTGAGTTTGGTACTGGTGTTGTTAAAATCACGCCTGCCCATGATCCAAACGACTTCTTGGTGGGTCAACGCCACAACTTGCCACAAGTCAATGTTATGAACGATGACGGAACTATGAATGACTTGGCCTTTGAATTTGCAGGCATGGACCGTTTTGAAGCTCGTAAGGCAGTCGTTGCTAAGTTGGAAGAAATTGGTGCCCTCGTTAAAAATCGAAAAAGCGTGTCCACAGTGTTGGTCACTCTGAGCGTACAGGTGTAGTGGTTGAGCCACGCTTGTCTACGCAATGGTTTGTCAAGATGGACCAATTGGCTAAGAATGCCATTGCCAACCAAGATACAGAGGATAAGGTAGAATTTTACCCACCTCGTTTCAACGATACCTTCCTCCAATGGATGGAAAATGTCCACGACTGGGTAATTTCTCGTCAACTCTGGTGGGGTCACCAAATCCCTGCTTGGTACAATGCTGAGGGTGAAATATATGTCGGCGAAGAAGCTCCAGAAGGTGACGGTTGGACTCAGGACGAAGACGTCTTGGATACGTGGTTCAGTTCGGCTCTTTGGCCATTCTCTACCATGGGCTGGCCGGATGTCGACTCAGCAGACTTTAAACGTTATTATCCAACATCAACTTTGGTGACTGGTTATGATATTATTCCGTTCTGGGTGTCTCGGATGATTTTCCAAGGTTTGGAATTTACTGGCAAGTCGCCATTCAAAAATGCCTTGATTCATGGTCTCATTCGTGATGAGCAAGGACGCAAGATGTCTAAATCTCTCGGTAACGGGATTGATCCAATGGATGTTATTGATAAGTACGGAACAGATAGCCTTCGTTGGTTCCTTTCAAACGGTTCTGCACCAGGTCAAGATGTGCGCTTCTCTTACGAGAAAATGGATGCTTCATGGAACTTCATCAACAAGATCTGGAACATCTCTCGCTACATCCTCATGAATAATGAAGGATTGACCCTTGAGCAAGCAACTGCCAATGTCGAAAAAGTGGTCAACAAGGAAGCTGGAAATGTCACTGACCGCTGGATTCTCCACAACCTCAATGAAACTATTGGAAAGCAACTGCCAACTTTGATAAGTTTGAGTTTGGTGTCGCTGGACACATCCTCTACAACTTCATCTGGGATGAGTTTGCGGACTGGTACGTTGAGTTGACCAAGGAAGTCCTTTACAGCGATAATGAAGAAGAGAAAGTCATCACACGCTCTGTTCTCCTTTATACTTTGGATAAGATTCTTCGTCTCCTTCACCCAATCATGCCATTCGTGACAGAGGAAATCTTTGGACAAATCTCAGAAGGCTCTATCGTGATAGCAGAATACCCAACTGTTAACCCAGCCTTTGAAGACCTCGCAGCTCACACTGGTGTGGAAAGCCTCAAAGACTTGATCCGTGCTGTTCGTAATGCGCGTGCAGAAGTAAATGTAGCTCCAAGCAAGCCAATCACGATTCTTGTTAAGACAAGCGATAGTGACTTGGAAGCCTTCTTTAACAGTAATGTCAACTACATCAAACGCTTCACAAATCCAGAGCATTTGGAAATTGCATCAACCATCCCTACACCTGAACTCGCTATGTCAAGCGTCATCACAGGAGCAGAAATCTACTTGCCACTGGCTGACCTCCTCAATGTCGAAGAAGAACTGGCTCGTCTAGACAAGGAACTGGCTAAATGGCAAAAAGAACTGGACATGGTCGGTAAGAAGCTCTCTAACGAACGCTTCGTAGCCAACGCCAAACCAGAAGTCGTCCAAAAAGAACGTGACAAACAAGCCGACTATCAAGCTAAGTACGACGCGACTGTCGCACGTATTGATGAGATGAAGAAGTTGGTGAAATAAATACAGAAACACGGCGGAATGCTGTGTTTTTTTGGTATAATTGATATTATGGGGAAAGGATTGGAGGAATCAGTATGAATAATACTATTTTACAGCAATTAGAGAGTAAAAAAAGTGAAATAAGAAAAGAAATATTAAATCATGATTTATTTAAAATGAATAGAGATGATGCAATAAAATTTTTAATTTCTAGATTTGAGACCTCCATGTTTCTTTCTAGGGGGAAATTATTTTCACTTTTCAAAACGGAAGATATATATATAGACATTGAAAAAATGTTAGAATAATTCAAAAATCGTTACCTTTTATATTTCATAATCTTGTTGAGACATCACAAGTAGATAGTAAGGAAATAGAAGTTTGTGACCTAATTTTATTGCTTCAAAGGATATCTGATTATTTGGAATTTGAGGACTTTATTCAACTTTATAAAATCCAAGTTGTGAATGTTGTCTTTCAAAACCGGACTATTCGTTTCGAATATAAGAGAGATGAGTATAAAATAAATGATATATATAATGGTTATTGGCATATGTTGGAACAACAAAGTGCAATAGCAGGAGCTACGAAGTTACAAGATATAACAGATAAGATATTTGATTTGACAGTTGATCTTAACATAAACAATTTTACTTTAGAAGACTATAAAAAATTCTGTAAAGGGATAGACTATATTATAGAGACTGAGTATTTAAAACCAATTATGGTGACAAATGAAATTGGGTATATTGAGTTAGAAAAAAGCGAATGGGTTGCAAAGTTAGGTCAAGTAATTCCAGAATTATGCGACGAAAAAATTAACCACATTATAGATTTTTTTAATATATAATTTTAAATCATTAGATAGTGATCCTATACTATCGTACTTTATTCCAGTAAAAGGGAAGTTAATTCTATCGGTAAGTTTATTTAATACTCAAAGGTTAGATAAGAATATATTGAAGCTATTAAGTATTAAAAAAATCACTCATTCTATCAAAATGAACAAAAGAAACTAGAGTTACATCAAATTAACGAGCTTAAGTCTATGAAATCAGATATGTATGATTTTGACATTGATAAAAAAATGGTAGCCCGGGAGAAGATTTAATTGTATATGACAAAAAGAGCAAACATAGTTCATACTATTGAATTAAAAATTTAAACTCCCTGTTGATTCAGTAAACGATATAAGGAATTTAAAAAAATTATTATCTAAAGGTGCTGCACAAAAATAAAAAAATGCTATGAAAAAAATTTAACTGTAGAGAATGTTTTTTTGACAAATATTTTGATCATAAATATAGTGGAATCAGACCAAATAAAAATATTATTTTTTTTACTTTAACCAATTATTCAGTGGATTATTTTTTTCAGATAGTTCCATTTTTATTGACACAGCATTATAAACAACTATTAAAGAAGGATTCTTGCTCTTATAAGTTAGAAGATATTTTAAATGATAAATATAGAGGTCTGAATTTAGTTCCTAAAGTAAAGTTTAAAAAAATAAATTTATTTGGAAATATAATTAAAAATTCCAATTTATTATGCAGAGGTTTCTCGCCAAAATTTATGAAGATGATGTTAGGTGTCCTTATTCCTTCTATATCTACATCTACTCAATATTATGTGTTAAATACATTTTTATAGTATCATTTGTATACCTCATTTTCAAAGGTATTAGAATAAGTAACGAATTATATTTTCAAGTTATTATTCATGTTATACTAGAAAAATCAATATTTTAGAAAACAGCTTACTACACAGTAAGCTCAGTCAATTCGTGCCCGTACCAACCCACATAGTGACACCATCAGCTGGGTAGCAAAGAAATAAAAAGTCCTGTTACTTTCTCCTATTTAACCTTTGACTATTCTGCAAAATTATCGTAAAATAAAGAGTAAATGATAAAATGAGGTCGGAGTCTGTTTGCTCTGGCGATAGTAGTATAAATGAGGAGAAACGCTTTGGAATTAGAAGTATTTGCTGGGCAAGAAAAAAGTGAACTATCTATGATTGAGGTAGCGCGTGCTATCTTGGAACTTCGTGGTCGCGATCATGAGATGCATTTTAGCGATCTTGTAAACGAAATTCAAAACTACCTTGGAACATCAAATAGCGATATCCGTGAAGCTTTGCCTTTGTTCTACACAGAGTTGAACTTTGACGGTAGCTTCATCTCACTTGGAGACAACAAATGGGGGCTTCGTTCATGGTATGGTGTGGACGAAATCGACGAAGAAATTATCGCTCTTGAAGAAAATGACGACGATGAAGTAGCACCAAAAGCTAAGAAAAAACGCGTCAATGCCTTCATGGACGGCGATTCAGATGCTATTGATTACAATGCTGATGATCCAGAAGACGAGGATGCATACGAAGCAGATCCAGCTCTTTCATACGATGATGAAAATCCAGATGATGAGAAAAACGAAGTGGAAGCTTACGATGCAGAAATCAACGAAATCGCTCCTGATGACTTGGGTGAAGATGTGGATCTTAACGAAGAAGACGACGAGTTTTCAGATGATGATGCTGAAAACATCGAGGAATAAAAGTTAGCTATTGACAATTATCCTATTTTTAGGTATCATATTGTTCGGGCACCTCTTTTAGAGGTCGGGGCTCCCTAGTTCTTAGGGAGCTATTTTTGTTTTTTCAAGAAGTTATCTTCTTGTATTTTATACTCAATGAAAATCAAAGAGCAAACTAGGAAACTAGCCGCCGGTTGCTCAAAGCACTGCTTTGAGGTTGTAGATAGAACTGACGAAGTCAGTAACATATATACGGCAAGGCGACGTTGACACGGTTTGAAGAGATTTTAGAAGAGTATTAGTTGTGAATCTGGTGCAGTAGTCCCAGATTATTCTTATTAGTAGGGTCTTGTTTTCTATGTCCCCTCCTAGTTAACAAGGCCTTGAGCATTTTAGAAAGAGGAATCTATGTCTACGAAATATATTTTTGTAACTGGTGGTGTGGTATCGTCTATTGGGAAAGGGATTGTTGCAGCAAGTCTGGGTCGTCTCTTGAAAAATCGTGGTCTCAAAGTAACCATTCAAAAGTTTGACCCTTATATCAATATTGACCCAGGAACTATGAGTCCTTACCAGCACGGGGAAGTTTTTGTGACAGATGATGGAGCTGAGACAGATTTGGACTTGGGTCACTATGAACGTTTCATCGATATCAATCTTAACAAATATTCCAACGTGACAACTGGTAAAATTTACAGTGAAGTTCTTCGTAAGGAACGTCGTGGAGAATACCTTGGGGCAACTGTTCAGGTTATTCCTCATATCACAGATGCTTTGAAAGAAAAAATCAAGCGTGCCGCTCTAACGACAGACTCTGATGTCATTATCACAGAAGTTGGTGGAACAGTAGGAGATATCGAGTCCTTGCCATTCCTAGAGGCTCTTCGTCAGATGAAGGCAGATGTGGGGGCGGACAATGTCATGTACATTCATACAACTTTGCTTCCATACCTCAAGGCTGCTGGTGAAATGAAGACCAAACCAACTCAACACTCTGTAAAAGAATTGCGTGGCTTGGGAATCCAGCCAAATATGTTGGTTATTCGTACAGAAGAGCCAGCCGGTCAAGGAATTAAAAACAAACTGGCTCAGTTCTGTGATGTGGCACCAGAAGCCGTTATCGAGTCTTTGGATGTCGAACACCTTTACCAAATTCCATTGAACTTGCAGGCTCAAGGTATGGATCAAATTGTCTGTGACCATTTGAAATTAGACGCACCAGCAGCAGATATGACAGAATGGTCAGCCATGGTGGACAAGGTCATGAACCTCAAGAAACAAGTCAAGATTTCCCTTGTTGGTAAGTATGTGGAGTTGCAAGATGCTTATATCTCAGTGGTCGAAGCCTTGAAACACTCTGGTTATGCCAATGACGCAGAAGTTAAAATCAATTGGATCAATGCCAATGATGTGACAGCAGAGAATGTGGCAGAGCTCTTGTCTGATGCGGACGGAATCATCGTGCCAGGTGGTTTCGGTCAACGTGGTACTGAAGGGAAATCCAAGCTATCCGCTATGCGCGTGAAAATGATGTTCCAATGTTAGGTGTCTGCTTGGGAATGCAGTTAACTTGTATCGAATTTGCTCGTCATGTTTTGGGTCTTGAAGGTGCCAATTCTGCAGAGCTTGCACCAGAAACAAAATACCCTATCATTGATATCATGCGTGATCAGATTGATGTTGAGGATATGGGGGGAACCCTTCGCTTGGGGCTTTATCCATCTAAGTTGAAGCGTGGTTCTAAGGCAGCGGCTGCTTATCACAATCAAGAAGTGGTGCAACGCCGTCACCGTCACCGCTATGAGTTTAACAACGCCTTCCGTGAGCAGTTTGAGGCAGCAGGCTTTGTCTTCTCAGGAGTTTCTCCAGATAATCGTTTGGTCGAAATCGTGGAAATTCCAGAAAATAAATTCTTTGTAGCTTGTCAGTATCACCCTGAACTGTCAAGTCGTCCAAATCGTCCAGAAGAACTCTACACTGCCTTTATTACTGCAGCGGTTGAGAATAGTAATTAGCTAGATTATAACCTTTGAGAAGAATCTCAGAGGTTTTTTGCTTGCATATTTAGGATAAGATTTGCAAAATAAAAACATAGTGATATAATTAACATAAAAAATCCTAAGGAGGATCTACGATGAAAAAAATCACATTATTTGGTTTGTCTCTAGCTGGTCTAGCTTTACTGGCTTTCCACATTCAGGTCAGGCATTTGAGCTTAAAGAAGAATGGGTTGTTAAGTGTGGAGTACAGTATCAAGATGGCAAGATTCTTCGGTTTAACAATGGTCATGAAGTGGATATTAAAGTCTTGGATTTGCCAAAAACTGAGAAAATCGAGTGGACGGTTAGTCTCGATGGTCAAGATCAAACTGTCAATTTCCTAGGTCAAGAAAAGGACAAGTCTATGATTGGCGTAGAAGGGCGTTATCTGAATTTCTATGTTCCATATGGCTATAGAGGAGATATCAAGGTAGAGGCCAAGAGCGGAAATGAAGTCAAGACCTGGTCAACGAAAGTTGTGGATGATATTCATAATGATAGTGGAAAGAGAGGCTACTATCGTATTGAAGAATCAAATGATCAATACACATACCTCGATGCTAAATGGGATTATCAAACAAAGACTTACATTGCCACTTTACCAGAGACTATCAATGGTCAAAAAGTCTTTGCTTGGGCAGACTATGATAATGGCGAGGTGTAGCTTGAAAAACTAAAATCTATCAGTCATAAATATGATGGAGGATCTTTCAAAGAACTTTATCCGATTGTAAAAGCAGAAAGTTGGTTAAAATCAAACCAAAACTGGTACTATCAAAAACAAGGTCAATTAGTACAGAATGCTTGGGTTAAAGACAAGAGAACTTGGTACTTTATGAATGATAAAGGAGTCATGTTCAATCAAACTTGGCTCTATCAAGGTGGCAACTGGTATGCCTTTAAATCATCAGGAGCCATGATTGCGAGTGACTGGCTTTACGATCAAGGCAAGTGGTACTATTTATCAACTTCAGGAGCCATGAAAGCAAGCGCTTGGGTTTATGACAAGGGAGAATGGTATTATGTAAGTTCTTCTGGTGCCATGCTAGCGAATGATTGGGTCAAAGATAATGGCAAGTGGTATTATCTGGCTTCATCAGGTAAGATGCTTCGCAATACCTACACACCGGATGGTTACTACGTTGGGAACTCAGGTGCCTGGCAATAAGAATAATACTCTTCATCTCTTCAAACCACGTCAGTGTCATCCACAACCTCAAAACTCTGTTTTGAGCTGACTTCGTCAGTTCTATCTACAACCTCAAAGCAGTGCTTTGAGCAACCTGCGGCTAGCTTCCTAGTTTGCTCTTTGCTTTTCATTGAGTATAAGAAGTCCTTTTCCTTAAAGGAAGGGGCTTTTTACTTGCTTTTCCGCTGCTTCCTCATTTGTCCTAAAGCCTTTTTTGTGTTAAAATGAATGGTATGAAAGCTAAAAAAATGTGGATGGCAGGTCTGGCTCTGCTTGGTATTGGGAGCCTTGCCCTTGCTACGAAAAAAGTTGCAGATGACCATAAGCTCATGAAGACTCAGGAAGAGTTGACAGCGATTGTACGAGACCATTTTTCAGACATGGGGGAAATTGCGACCCTCTATGTTCAAGTCTATGAAAGCAGTCTAGAGAGCTTGGTTGGTGGCGTCATTTTTGAGGATGGCCGTCATTATACCTTTGTCTATGAAAATGAAGACCTAGTCTATGAGGAGGAAGTCTTATGATACAACCAGCAAGTTTAGAAGAATTGGCATCTTTAGTAGAAAAAGATGGCAAGAAGGTTTTCCTTTTTGTGGCGGACTGGTGTGGCGATTGCCGTTATATCTATCCTGCCTTACCAGAAATTGAGGAGACCAATCCAGAGTTCACCTTTATTCGAGTGGACCGAGACCAGTATATGGATTTGGCTAAACTCTGGGATGTTTACGGAATTCCTAGCCTTGTTGTTTTAGAAAAGGACAAGGAAATTGGTCGTTTTGTTAATCGCGACCGTAAAAGTAAGCAACAAATTAACGACTTTTTAGCAGGACTGAAATAGGAGAAAATAGAAACAATGATTTTTACATATAACAAAGAACATGTCGGTGATGTCCTTATGGTCAACGTGAAAAACAGTGGAGATGCCAAACTGGATGTGGAGCGCAAAGGCAAGGTAGCTCGTGTTTTCCTCAAAGATAATGGGGAAACAGTGGCTTGGAATATTTTCGAAGTTTCAAGTTTGTTTGAAATTGCAGAGCGCGGTCAAGTATTTTTGACAGATGAGCAAGTCGCTCGTTTGAACCAAGAATTGCAGGCGGAAGGTTTTACAGAAGAAATTGTCAATGACAAGGAACCTAAGTTTGTTGTTGGTGAGATTGTCGAGATGGTAGCTCATCCTGATAGCGACCACCTCAACATCTGCCAAGTTGCAATCGCAAGTGACAAGACAGTGCAAATCGTTGCAGGGGCTCCCAATGCGCGTGTCGGGTTGAAAACCATTGTGGCTCTTCCTGGAGCGATGATGCCCAAAGGCAATCTTATTTTCCCAGGTGAACTTCGTGGTGAAAAGAGTTTTGGCATGATGTGTAGTCCTCGTGAATTGCATCTGCCAAATGCTCCGCAAAAACGTGGTATTATTGAATTATCAGAAGACCAAGTTGTTGGAACTCCATTTGATCCAGCTAAACACTGGACTGCTTAAGAAGTTGTTAGTATCTGATAGACCAGCTAGAAGGAAATAAGATGGCAAAAAATATAGTGATTACAGGTGCGACATCAGGAATCGGTGAAGCGATTGTGCGTGCTTATCTGGAGCAGGGTGAGAATGTCGTTCTAACAGGACGACGGACAGATAGACTAGAAGCTCTTAAGTCGGAGTTTGCAGAAGTCTTTCCAAATCAAACCGTCTGGACCTTTCCACTAGATGTCACGGATATGACTATGGTGAAGACTGTTTGCTCCAGTATTCTAGAAACGATAGGGAAGATTGACATCTTGGTTAATAACGCCGGTCTGGCTCTAGGCTTGGCTCCATATCAAAACTATGAAGAGTTGGATATGCTGACCATGTTGGATACCAATGTCAAAGGTTTGATGGCAGTCACTCACTGTTTCTTGCCAGCAATGGTAAAAGCCAATCAAGGACATATCATCAATATGGGCTCAACCGCAGGAATCTACGCCTATGCTGGTGCCGCTGTTTACTCAGCTACCAAGGCAGCGGTTAAGACCTTTTCAGATGGATTGCGAATTGATACCATCGCAACGGATATCAAGGTGACAACCATTCAGCCTGGAATTGTCGAAACAGATTTTTCGACGGTACGTTTTCACGGTGATAAAGAACGGGCTGCGTCCGTTTACCAAGGAATAGAAGCTTTGCAAGCTCAGGATATTGCAGACACAGTAGTCTATGTGACCAGTCAACCTAGTCGTGTGCAGATTACAGATATGACCATCATGGCCAATCAACAGGCAACAGGTTTCATGGTTCAGAAAAAGTAAAAAATTTCCTCGAAAAGTTACAAATTTCTGTAACTTTTTTGATTTTCTGCGAATAGATAAGTAGGAGGAAAAAATATGTATAATAAAGTTATCTTAATCGGGCGCTTGACGTCTACACCAGAATTGCACAAAACTAACAATGACAAGTCAGTAGCGCGAGCGACTATTGCAGTCAACCGTCGTTATAAAGACCAAAATGGTGAACGTGAAGCTGATTTTGTTAATATGGTTTTATGGGGTAGACTAGCAGAAAGCTTGGCAAGCTACGCAACCAAAGGAAGTCTCATTTCAGTGGATGGAGAATTACGTACTCGTCGTTTTGAGAAAAATGGTCAGATGAACTATGTGACTGAAGTCCTTGTGACAGGATTCCAACTCTTGGAAAGTCGTGCTCAACGTGCCATTCGTGAAAATAATGCAGGACAGGATTTGGCAGATTTGGTTTTGGAAGAGGAAGAATTGCCATTTTAAGCATTAAAAAGTCTGAGTTGGTCTCAGGCTTTTTTATAATGTATAAATGTGTTACAATGAACTAGTTGAAACTTTTTGGAGGTTGGAATGAGTAGAGAATATACAAGAACAATCGTCAAAATTATATTTTGTACAGTAGTCGTATTTGTTTTTGCGATTTATACTCATGTGAGTCAGACAGATCCTATTCCGGGACAAATAAAAGTTGGAGCGACTTATATGACGATGAATAGTGAATTTTATAGACATTTACATAATGAGATTCAACGCTATTCTGATTCAGAAGGTCAGATATTGTATACTCGGGACGCAGAGATGAGTGAAGAGAAACAGAGTAAACAAATTGATGAGTTTATAGAGAAGCGAGTGAATGTTATTGTTATTAATCCGGTTAAGAGTGATAGCGAGCAAATTGTAGAAGCGTTAAGTAGGGCAAAGAATTTTGGAATTAGAGTTATAGCAGTAGATAGTCAGTTGAATAATATAAAGTTGATACGAGTATAGTTTCTGATAATTACCATGCTGGGATATTAATTGCCAAGGATTTGATGAAACGTACCTCAAATGCTCATATTCTTTTGTTAACGCACAAAGATGCTTTATCAGCCAATCAGAGAATAACTGGTTTTTTGGATACAATAAAATCAGAAGAACATTATCAAATTATCTCAGAAAGAGAAACGGTTGGTCAAACAGAGTATGCTATGACTACTGTAGGTGATGCGTTATCTGAAGGTTTACAATTTGATGCTATAGTGGCTTTAAATGATAGAGCAGCTATAGGAGCTTTAGCAGCAATTAAAGAATTGAAAGTAACTTCAAAAAAACTTATTTACGGAATAGATGGTTCACCAGATATGAAGCATTTATTAGCTACAACAGATGAAGTTACGGGAACGGTTGCTCAATTTCCATCTCATATGGGTAGAAAAGTATCGGAAACAATAGATTTATTAGTAAAAAAAGAAGAAGTTGAAGAATTATATACTATACCTGTACAATTTGTTGATAAAAATAATATAATTCAGTTTGATATTAATGGGTGGCAGTAATGAAACAGGTAAAAGGTGTCCAGTACTCTATAATTTTGCTTTTATTAATTAATTTTCTAACCATTATATACAATGGAGCTTTGTATATACAGATTACAAACTATGTAATTTCAAAGGGACAGATGATACTCTTATTGGGAGAATTAAACAATATTTCAAAAATCACCTGACCAGATTTTTTTGGTATTCAATTATCTTTTTTTGTCGGTATTATTTTTTTATATCTACCTATAAAAATGTATTCAACTGAGAAAAAAATGGCCAATTTTTTTCAAAAATGGAATTTGTTTGAAATAGTATTAATGATTGGTGTTATATGGTCACAAAATCTGTCATACAATGGAATAATATTATTAGTTTTTGCTGATATATTCTATAGTTCAAGAGAGTTTCAAGACTCTGATAGTAAACGTTCTTGGATTATTTTTATTTTCTTGAGTTTTTTAATGTTACTTTTAACAGACTATGAAATCTTGTCACTATTTATAAAAGTTCCATCTCTTTCTACCTATATCCAATTTTACCCATCGTCCATACGAGGTGTAGTGTTATTTTTAGAAAATGCATTGACGTCATTAAACGTTATTATTTTCATCATCTCTTTATTGTCTTATATCCTATACGTGATTAAAGAGCACCATAATATTGAGGAAGAGCTTAAAATGTTATCTAGAGTCAACACTGAATTGAATCATTACATATCGTTATCAGAGAAAATTGCTGAAGATCGAGAAAGGAAAAGAATTGCTCGGGAAATTCATGATACTCTAGGTCATGCGTTGACAGGAATTTCAGCAGGGATTGATGCTGTTTCTGTACTAATTGATGTTCATCCTATCCGTGCTAAAGAACAGTTGAAAAATGTTTCAAATGCAGTTAGAGAGGGGATAAAAGATGTTAGGGGATCATTACATAGACTAAGACCAGGAGCTTTGCAAAATAATGGTTTAAAAGATGCTCTAATATTAATGATTAGTGAGTATGAGTCTCTATCAAAACTCTCTGTCGATCTAAAATATGAATGGGGGAATATTGATTTAGATGTTATGCAGGAAGATACTATTTTTAGGATTATACAAGAATCTATGACAAATTCTGTTCGTCACGGACATGCTAGTAAAATGAGCATTCGCTTTATGAGTGAGGATAACAACATAATAGTTTTGCACGATAATGGAATAGGTTTTGACGACTTACAAATTGGGTATGGCTTGAAACAAATGAGAGAGCGAGTTTCTATTTTAGGTGGTTCTATTCATTTTGAAAATAGGGAAGGATTTTACACTAAAATAGTTTTTCCAAAAATAGGAGGTGAAGTATATGATAAAGGTAATGATTGCAGATGATCAGGCGTTAATTAGAGAGTCTTTGCAGATCATTTTATCAGTATATGCTGATATTGATGTTGTATCCGTCGTTGGTGATGGTATCGAAGCTATGGATAACATTATGACTGTAAAACCGGATATAATTTTAATGGACATTAGAATGCCTAGAATGGATGGAGTATTGGCTACAAAAGAAATCAAAAAACTTTTTCCAAATATAAAAATTATAATCTTAACAACATTTGATGACGACGAATTCATTTTTAGTGCTTTAAAATATGGTGCATCTGGCTATTTATTAAAAGGAGTTTCAACCGACGAGTTATATCAAGCCATTCAGACAGTGTATAAAGGTGGAGCTATGATTAATCCTAATATAGCTAGTAAGGTATTTCAATTGTTCTCGCAGATGGCACAGACCAATTTTTCTATTACTGTGAAGGAAGAGAATATTGAAAATATATCACTGACAGAATGGAAAATTATTCAGCAAGTGGCATTTGGAGAATCAAATAAGGAAATTGCCAGTAATCTTTTTTTATCCGAGGGAACAGTGCGCAATTACCTTTCTATCATTCTTTCAAAACTAAATTTGAGAGATAGGACACAGTTAGCCATATGGGCTGTACAAACAGGTGTGACACAAAAGAATTTTTCAAAGGAAATGGATAAATGAAAGTAAAGCAATTGTTTCTAGCGATACTGTTTGTGCTAAGTTGCTTGAGTTTATTTCTTATTTGGGAAAACAAGCAGATAAAGATTATTAGGCTGGGTTTTTATTCTGATTCTAGTTGGGGAATTCCTACAGGGAATAACAGCTATGTACTAGATGAGGCTATTAAGAAATTTGAAGAGCTTCATCCAGGGGTTAAAATTGTATATGATTCAGGTATTCCTAAGGAGGAGTATTCTAATTGGATTTCAAGTCAAATTTTAAAAGGTTCTGAACCGGATGTATTTCTATTATCAAGCGACCAATTATCTTTATTTGCATCAAAAGGTATTTTAAAAAACCTAAATTCCTATCTGTCTCAAGAAGATGCCTCTAATTTCTATGATGTATCTTTGCAGGCAGCAAAATACGGAGATGATTTATATGGTCTTCCATATGAAAGCAATCCCATGTTGATGTGTGTAAATCAAGATTTACTTTTAAGAGAGGGCATTGAAATTCCTAAAGTAGGGTGGACGCAGAAAGATCTCTATGAGATTAGTAAAAAAGTTACAAAAGATACCGATGGAGATGGAATCGTTGATCAATTTGGGATAACAGGATATAGTTGGAAAGAATCTCTAGCGGCCTTTGGTGTTAATATTTCTGAGAGTGGTATTCCTCGTATAGATTCGTCAGAAATGAAGGATGCTTTATCCTATATAAGGGGATTGAATCAATTAAACGGACGTTACAAAGTAACCTATAAAGATTTTGATGAAGGGCATGTGGCCTTTTATCCAATGAGTTTGGCACAATATCGAACATATAAACCTTTTCCTTATCATGTGGCCAAATATACAAATTTTAACTGGACATGTATTTCATTGCCAACTACTAAGGAAGACATTCGTTCTACTGTAACAGATACTTCCTTATACGTGGTTTCTTCGCGTTCTCGCAATTCAAACCTTGCCGTATCATTTATAGAATTTTTAACAATTAATCGTGAAATTCAACAAAATTTATTTAATAAGGGTCAAGGAAGCTCAGTATTACCAGAGGTAGTAACTAGTTTGAAGAGTGAAGAGTTGATGAAGAAAGGAATGATTGGTCAAAATGCCTTAACGACTACTTCACTGGATTATATAATGAAAAATTCAATTACAACTATTTCAAAAGGAATAAATTCAAAATCATTGGTTGGAATAGAAGAAAGATTAGAAGCATTATCTATAGATGAAAATAACACGGATATTGAAGGTAGTCTTATTAAGTTACAAAAAGAACTAGATATAGGAACCCTTAAATAGATATCAAGATTATTATTTATTAAATAATACGAACATGGCAGATGTCTTTATTGACATTTGTCATTTTTTTATTGACATTTATCAATAAACTTTTGTGACATTTAACAATTATAAAGTGAAGATAAGGATGATAGAATAAAATCAATAAAGGAGGGAAATATGAAGTATTTGATATTAGTCAGTCATGGAGGACTCGCAGAGGGATTGAAATCATCTCTTTCTATGTTTGCTTCGGATAAGGTAGATGATGTCATAGCGATTGGCTTAAAAGATGGAGAAAGTCTTGCAGGTTTTTCTGTAGAGGTCAAGAATGTTATTGCATCTCTGGATGAAAATGATTCGGTTCTTGTTTTAGCAGATATTGTTGGGGGAAGTCCTTTAACAACTGTTGCAACAGTATTAGAAGAATTTGGAAAATTAGAGAATGCAACTATTTTGGGAGGTATGAACTTAACAATGGCACTTACAGCAGTGGTGATGAAAGACATTCTGACTGGAAGTGAACTTGTTTCTACGATATTAAACGAATCATCATCGGCTCTACAAGAATTTGAAGTCGGATCAGATGATAATCTTAATGAAGAAGACGATATTTAGTTATATAAGGAAAGGGATAAAAAATTATGGTAGTAACATTTGTACGAATTGACGATAGAATGATTCATGGACAAACAGTCACTAGATGGGCAAAAGAACATCCATGTGATGGATTAATTGCAGTAAATGACGCTGCTGCATCTAATAAGGTTTTAATTCAGGCATATAAAGGTGCGTCAGATAAAAAAACATTTGTTTGGACAAAGGAAGCGTTTAAAGAAAAATCATCTAAAGTAACAGAATCGGATAGTAGATATTTTTTGATTACTAAAAATCCAATTGATATGAAAGAAATTTTAGTAGACCAGGGCTTTATTCCAGGAGATGTTAAAGAAATTATTGTAGGACCTGCTAACGATAGACCAGGTGCTATCAAGTTGGGAAATAATCAATCAATTACTCAAGAGGAAGCAGTTGCACTAGAAGCAATTGAAAAAGCAGGATATAAAGTTAGATTCCAATTATTACCAGATGTATCTATTGGCTATTGGAGTGATTTTAAATCAAAATTTGGATTTTAATAATGAAATAAGGAGACAAAATGATGGAAATTTCTTGGATTCAAGCAGCTCTTTTAGGATTGTTTGCAAGTTTAGCATCGATGCCAGGTATGGGGGGATCCAGTATTGGTAACTATACTTTGGGGCGTCCATTAGTTGGTGGTTTAATTGTAGGTTTAATATTAGGAGATATAACAACAGGGGTAATCGTTGGTGTGGCTTTACAGGTATTATATATTGCCTTAGTGACACCTGGTGGAACTGTATCGGCCGATGTACGGGCAATTTCTTATATCGGAATTCCGTTATCTATCCTATTTGTTCATGCAAATAATATTTCAGGTGAAGTGGCGATTGCAGCAGCAGCAGCGCGCCAATTGGAGCCGCGGTTGGAACAATTGGAACTGTTTTATTCTATGGTACAGCTACTATGAACTTGCTTTGGCAACACATTGGATGGAAAGCTGTAGAGAAAGGTGATTTTAAGAAGTTATATGCTGTTGATTGGGTATATCCTTGGATTTCACATTTTATCTTTTCTTTCTTACCAACAATGATTATTACAAAATTTGGACCAGATATGGTTGATCTTATGAAAGTATATCTTCCGATGGATGGTTTTGTAATGAAGTCTCTATTTACTGTAGGAGCACTCCTTCCATGTGTGGGTATTGCAATACTTTTGAAACAAATTGTTACAAAAACAACAGACTTTATTCCTTTCTTTGTCGGGTTCACGTTAGCAAAATCTTTAGGCTTGAACTTAGTAGCAAGTGGTGTTGTGTCATTAATTTTTGCAGTAATTTATTATGAATTAGAAGTTATTAAATCTGCCCGTACGACAGCAGTTGTCAGTGATATGGGATTTGATGAAGAGGAGGATATTTAGAATGAGTCGAAAAAAAATATCAAGAAAAACATTGACAAAATCATTTCACCACTGGTTCTATGGACATCTGACATGTTTTTCTCAAGAACATATGCAAACTTTTGGATATTTAACTTCTATGCTTCCAATTGTAGAAGAAATGTATGATACTAAGGAAGAACAAAAAGAAGCTATGCAAACATACACAGCATTCTTTAATACTGAGCCGCAGTTGGGTTCTCTAGTAGTTGGGATAACAGCTGGTTTGGAAGAAGCGCGTGCAAATGGAGATGCCGTAGATAGTGAGACCATCAATGGAATGCGAGCCGGTCTAATGGGGCCTATTGCAGGTATTGGGGATTCACTTATTGTAGGAACATTAATTCCTGTTCTTTTGGGGATAGCTCTAGGTCTTTCTAAAGGAGGAAATATTTCTGGTGCAATATTCTATATTATTGCATGGAATCTATTAGTCTATCTTGGAATGCGTTTTGCTTATTTTAAAGGATATGAACTTGGGGATAAAGCAGTAGAATTTTTAGTAGGTCCTAAAGGTCAGGCGCTAAGAAAGCAATTAGTGTTGTTGGTGGTATGGTCATAGGAGCTGTTGCAGCAACTTGGGTATCTGTCACTACGGCGCTAGAGCTGAAAAATGGAGATGGAGAAACATTTTTAAACTTACAAGAAAAGATTGATGGTGTTTATCCAGGTCTTTTAACAGCAGGTTTTATTGTTCTATGTTGGTGGCTGATGGCTAAAAAGAAAGTTTCTCCAAATTGGGTGATGCTCTTATTGGTAGTTATTGCACTTGTAGGAGTAGCCTTAGGATTTTTCAATCCAGGCTTGAAATATTAATAGCATCTAAAAAAGCAACGGTTCATAATCGTTGTTTTTTATATATGCGTAATATAAGGATTTAGAGTTTCGGTATTTTTTATAAAAGAATTAACGAAAATACTAATTCCATAAATCATGTTCGTTAAAATTCTACATTATTAAAGTGCAAAATTAGGATAAAGAATTTATCTATTCATCCTCAGAAAGTCAGACTTTTTTCTTGACTATTTCTGACCAAGTGATACAATAGAACTATAAATTAGCACTCATATATAAAGAGTGCTAATAATATGTAGTTCATCATGGAGGAAAACAGATGTTGAAACCATTAGGAGACCGTGTGGTCTTGAAAATCAAAGAAAAAGAACAAACTGTTGGTGGCTTTGTCCTTGCGGGCTCGGCCCAAGAAAAAACCAAAACTGCCCAAGTTATCGCTACTGGACAAGGTGTTCGTACCTTGAACGGTGACTTGGTAGCTCCAAGTGTTAAAGCTGGAGATCGTGTCTTAGTTGAAGCTCACGCAGGTCTTGATGTCAAAGATGGCGATGAAAAATACATCATCGTAGGCGAAGCTAACATCTTGGCTATCATTGAAGAATAGAAGGAGAAAGTAAGTATGTCAAAAGAAATTAAATTTTCATCTGATGCCCGTTCAGCTATGGTTCGTGGTGTCGATATCCTTGCAGATACTGTTAAAGTAACCTTGGGACCAAAAGGTCGTAACGTTGTGTTGGAAAAATCATTTGGCTCACCCTTGATTACCAATGATGGTGTGACCATTGCTAAAGAAATCGAGTTGGAAGACCATTTTGAAAATATGGGTGCCAAATTGGTATCAGAAGTAGCTTCAAAAACCAATGATATCGCAGGTGACGGGACTACGACTGCAACGGTATTGACCCAAGCAATCGTCCGTGAAGGAATCAAGAACGTCACTGCAGGTGCCAATCCAATCGGAATTCGTCGTGGGATTGAAACAGCAGTTGCCGCAGCAGTAGAAGCCTTGAAAAACAATGCCATTCCTGTTGCCAATAAAGAAGCCATCGCTCAGGTTGCTGCCGTCTCTTCTCGTTCTGAAAAAGTCGGTGAATACATTTCTGAAGCCATGGAAAAAGTTGGTAAAGACGGAGTCATCACTATCGAAGAGTCACGTGGTATGGAAACAGAACTTGAAGTTGTTGAAGGAATGCAGTTTGACCGCGGTTACCTTTCACAGTACATGGTGACAGATAGCGAAAAAATGGTGGCTGACCTTGAAAATCCATACATTTTGATTACTGACAAGAAGATTTCCAATATCCAAGAAATCTTGCCACTTCTAGAAAGCATTCTCCAAAGCAATCGTCCTCTCTCTTGATTATTGCAGATGATGTGGATGGTGAGGCTCTTCCTACTCTTGTTTTGAACAAGATTCGTGGAACTTTCAACGTGGTAGCTGTCAAAGCTCCTGGCTTCGGTGACCGTCGTAAAGCTATGCTTGAAGATATCGCCATCTTGACAGGCGGAACAGTTATCACAGAAGATCTAGGTCTTGAGTTGAAAGATGCTACAATTGAAGCTCTTGGTCAAGCAGCGAGAGTAACTGTGGACAAAGATAGCACTGTTATCGTAGAAGGTGCGGGAAATCCTGAAGCGATTTCTCATCGTGTTGCAGTTATCAAGTCTCAAATCGAAACTACAACTTCAGAATTCGACCGTGAAAAATTGCAAGAACGCTTGGCCAAATTGTCAGGTGGTGTAGCGGTTATTAAGGTCGGAGCCGCAACTGAAACTGAGTTGAAAGAAATGAAACTTCGCATCGAAGATGCTCTCAACGCTACTCGTGCAGCTGTTGAAGAAGGAATCGTTGCAGGTGGTGGAACAGCCCTTGTAAATGTTATCCCAGCCGTGGCTGATTTGGAATTGACAGGAGATGAAGCGACAGGGCGCAATATTGTTCTCCGTGCCTTGGAAGAACCTGTTCGTCAAATCGCCCACAATGCAGGATTTGAAGGATCTATCGTTATCGATCGTTTGAAAAATGCTGAAGTTGGTACAGGATTCAACGCAGCAACTGGTGAGTGGGTCAATATGATTGATCAAGGGATTATCGATCCAGTTAAGGTTAGTCGTTCAGCCCTACAAAATGCAGCATCTGTAGCCAGCTTGATTTTGACTACAGAAGCAGTCGTAGCCAATAAACCAGAACCAGTAGCCTCAGCTCCAGCAATGGATCCAAGCATGATGGGCGGCATGATGTAAGCTTTCTATAGGAAACACAAAAGGAGGGAATGCCTATTCCTCCTTTTTATGATGTTCATTTCTAAATTGATTTGAGCTCTCCTAACTTATATGATAAAATAAGACTAGAAAAAGGAGAAGAACATGATCGATGTAGAAGAGATTCTGAGCAAGATGAACCCCAATCAGAAGATTAATTATGACCGTGTCATGCAGAAGATGGTCCAAGTATGGGAGAAAAATGAGCAACGGCCAACCATTCTCATGCATGTTTGCTGTGCCCCTTGCAGTACCTATACCCTAGAATATTTGACCAAATACGCTGATGTGACCATCTATTTTGCCAATTCCAATATCCATCCCAAGGCAGAATACCATAAGCGTGCCTATGTTACCAAGAAATTTGTCAGCGATTTCAATGAGAGGACAGGAAATACGGTCCAGTATCTAGAAGCTCCCTATGAACCCAATGAATACCGTAAGTTAGTCAGAGGGCTAGAGGAGGAGCCAGAAGGTGGCGACCGTTGCAAGGTTTGTTTTGACTACCGACTGGATAAGACAGCGCAAGTGGCTATGGATTTGGGCTTTGACTACTTTGGTTCAGCCTTGACCATCAGTCCTCATAAGAATTCTCAAACCATCAACAGCATCGGAATCGATGTGCAAAAAATTTATACAACCCACTATCTTCCAAGTGATTTCAAGAAAAATCAAGGCTACAAACGTTCGGTAGAGATGTGTGAAGAGTATGACATTTACCGTCAATGTTATTGTGGATGCGTCTATGCAGCCCAAGCCCAGAATATTGACCTGGTTCAAGTTAAGAAGGACGCCACAGCATTCTTGCTGGATAAGGATGTTGAAAAAGACTATTCCCATATCAAATTTACTGTTACGAAATTAGATATATAAATGAAAAACTTGCCTCAAGGTAGTTTTTTTGCTAGTAGAAAAAGCGATAGACAGAAATTGTTGGACCAATCTTTGAATTTTCTAGTCCAAGGCTTGTGAGTCTTCAACAAGCCTTGGACTCTTAAAAAAATGAAGTTTTGCTCAAAAGAGCTTTTTAAATTAAAACGAGCAATTATCAGTTCAAATCTGTTTCAAAAGAAGAACGGATAAATTAATCGATGCTTTTTTTTGAGTTAGGAAGTTAAGCATGCTAAACTGAGTCGTAGGAATAAATTTCTTTATAGAAATGTGTTACAACTTTGCTATAACGGAATATTCCTTTTTTTGCATTTATACAACTTATTTAACACTATCTTTATTCTTGTGATATAATGTCAAATTATAGAGTGGAGGTCATTTAAAATGATTGATAAAGTAATTGAACAATATAAAAGTCATGATAATCTTGATATTCGAGTAGAATTGCATAAGAAGTATTCAAAAAAATAAATTGGGATTTAATAATTGGATATTTTCTAACTACCAAATCACTGATGAAGTAAAGGTTCTAGAATTGGGATGTGGTACAGGAGAACTGTGGAAAAAGTAATAGTGATTCTATAGATAAAAATGAAGCAGTTGGTTGTTACAGATTTTTTTCTAAAGATATGGTAAAAAAACAACGAAGTCAGTAATTGGAAATAGAGACAATGTTAACTATGAAATAATTGATATTCAAAAGATTTCTTTTGAGAATGAAACGTTTGATATTGTTATTGCTAATATGCTTTTTACATCATGTGAATGATATTCCTAAAAGCTCTCTCTGAGGTGAATAGGGTCTTAAAAACCGGAGGAATTTTTTTACTGTGCTACATTTGGTGAAAATGGAGTTGTAAATTATTTGGCAAGTTTATTTAAAGATGAGGTTAATCAAGATTTAGAAAAAATAAAAACGTTTACTTTACAAAATGGTAAAAAGGTACCTGAGTAGGTATTTTAACTCTGTCGATACATTACTCTATGATGATGAGTTACAGGTAACTAGTATAGATGACCTGGTTAAATACATCCAATCGTTTAAAGGAATTTCAGAAATAGGTTCACTAGAAGAGGAAATAATACGTAAAAGATTGGAAAGTGAGTTTAATAATGGTATGTTGATCATTCCTAAAGAATATGGTATGTTTATCGCTCGAAAAAGAAAGTTAAGGGAACGAAAGTGTGAAAAAAATTATGGAGAAGCTTTTTCGATATTTTTAGAAAAATTAAACGGATATTCTTTAGAGTATGCTGCAGCTGATTCTATATCAAAATCTCAACTCTCTAGGTTTGAAAGGGGAGAAAAATGAAATTTCTCTTTCAACGTTTTTTTGAATTATTATCAAATATCAATGTTTCGATAGAGAATTTTTGTAATTACCTAGAAAAATTATAAAAAGATCGGAGTTTGATGATTTTTTTGGTTAATTTATCTCCAAATTTTTATAGTTTGAATACTAAAGGATTGGAGGAAATAAAAAAATGAGCAACAAAAAAACTTTTTGAGAAGAGTGGGGGAAAAAAATCATAAAAATAAATACAATCATGGTTCAGGGATTGTTAAATCAGATAGATTGTAATCATGTAGTTAGTAGAGATGATCTAAATTTAGTATATGACTATTTATTTCAGAAGGAACGATGGGAGTCCTATGAGATAATGCTGATTGGTAATTTATATCATTTTTTTGAAATAGATTATATTTACAGAGTCGGAAAAGAAATACTAGAGCGTACACATTATTACGAAAAAAATTGGCAAGAATAGAAATTTAGTTGTGTCAGCTTGTTTAAATTTTTGGTTCTGTTGCCTTGAAAAATTCACATCTAATATATGCAGACTACTTTTGAAAATGAAATTAAAGAAATTATTAAAAGATGACACAAAAAGTTTTTGAAAAAAATCTACATTCAAATTTGTAGAAGGATATAAAATATACCTGACAGAATCTAAAGAATCTGGAATTAAGCAAATGAAAAATGTTATTAAATATTTTGAGTTTATTGAGTCTAAAAAAATATTGTGTTATATTTTTAAAAAAACGATTAAATGAGCTGATAGATTAAATAACATTTTTCTCTGTTGAGATATTGTTTTTAAAATATTGTACTAAATGATTGATGCTATGTGGAAATACAAAAAAATTTTTTTGATACGAAGTTGACCTGTATTTTTTTTATACTAATCATTTTCGTATTTTTTTGTATTAAACGATATAAGTTTGTTGTAAACTTACAAGGAATAAAGACATTAAAAAAATAACAGTATATCTATTTGTTTTATATATTTTACGAATTCTATATAAATCTCTTTCTAGTAATGTGTTGTAACTCTGCTATAATGGATTTATTCCTTTTTGTGTTTACACAATTTATTTTATACTATCAAAAAAACAAGGTCAGGATTTTGTTCCTGACCTTTGACAACTTTACCGATTCTTTAGTTCTACATAGCGCTTGTACCAAATGTTTACATAGGCTTCTGAGAAAGGACCTCGTCCATTGTTAATCCAATCAACAAGAATTTTGACATGTTCTTTTAAAATATAGTCCAAGTCATCAGAATAATTCATTTTGCGTTTGTGACGCTCATACTCCTCAACGTCCAAGAGACGTTTTTCCCCATCTGTAAAAATTTTAACATCCAAATCGTAATCAATATACTTCAGTGCTTCTTCATCCAGATAGTAGGGGCTAGCCATATTGCAATAGTAGGAAATTCCATTATCACGAATCATGGCAATGATATTAAACCAATATTTCTTGTGAAAGTAAACAATAGCCGGTTCTCGAGTGACCCAACGACGACCATCACTTTCGGTAACAAGTGTATGATCGTTGACACCAATAATGGCGTTTTCTGTTGTTTTTAGTACCATGGTGTCCCGCCAAGTTCGGTGGAGACTCCCATCATGCTTATAACTTTGAATTGTAATAAAGTCGCCTTCTTTTGGAAGCTTCATAACTAACCAACTTTCTACAATTTATAAGTTTATCGTTTACTATTGTACCATAAAATTACCTGAAATCTGTGAATTTTACATGAAAATATTAAAGATATTCTCTGAGAGCGCTTGCTATATCCGAAAAATCGTAGCCCTTTCGTGCTAAAAACTTGAGTTAAACGCTGTTTAAGTTCGTATCCTTCACACTTTCGAGCATACTTAGCATATTGTTTATCAAGTTCCTTGAAGATGAGTTCCTGAGTCGTTTCTTGGTCAACTTGACTATCCAACTCGTCAAAGGCACTTTTAGCATCAGAGTAAGAGAAACCCTTGTTGGTCAGATTCTGGATAATCTTATCTTGCAAGGCACGAGCTGGAAGTTTTCCTCATATTTTTTCAATAGTTTATTAGCTACACGTTGAGCAACTTCCGAAAAATCAAATTCTTTTAAAATTTCTTCTGTAGTAGATTTTGAAATCCCTTTTTGTGCTAGTTTCTGAGTCAGTACATAAGGCCCCTTGTCTCCTGAAAGTTGATTGGCATTGATGATAGCATAAGCGTACTGGCTATCATTAATCCACTTATCTTCTTTAAGATTAATAATGACTTGAGAAAGGATGTTTTCATCGATATCGTATTTTTTCAGATATTCTCTGACTTCTTTTTCAGTGCGAGCTTTAAAGGATAGGTGGTAGAGGGCTAGATTCTTACCATAAGAAAATTGAGCAAAGTCCTGAATCTCTTTCAATTCCTCTTCGCTTATCACCTTATCTCTCGATAACATAAAACGAACAATTGTATCTTCGGTGATGTAGCATTTGTCGCCATTATCAAGCTCCATCAGATAGAGTCTTTTTTTCTTTTCAAGTTTTGTGATTTTCATAGTTCTATTATAACTCAAAATGTGATAAGATAGGGGTATGAATCTGAAAGTGAAACAAAAAATACCATTAAAAATCAAGCGCATGGGAATTAATGGTGAGGGAATCGGTTTTTACCAAAAAACATTAGTCTTTGTGCCGGGTGCTCTCAAAGGAGAAGATATCTATTGTCAGATTACTTCTATTAAACGTAACTTTGTTGAAGCAAAATTACTAAAGGTCAACAAGAAGTCTAAATTCCGAGTTGTGCCAGCTTGTACTATTTACAATGAGTGCGGAGGTTGCCAAATCATGCACCTGCATTATGATAAAGCAACTGGAGTTCAAGACGGACTTACTTCATCAAGCACTGAAAAAATTTGCCCCTGCAGGATATGAAAACTATGAAATTCGTCCCAACTATTGGTATGCAGGAACCAAAGTACTACCGTGCTAAGTTACAATTTCAGACTCGAAAATTTAAGAATCAGGTCAAGGCGGGCTTATATGCACAAAACTCTCACTATTTAGTAGAGTTGAAAGACTGCCTGGTACAAGACAAGGAAACCCAAGTGATTGCTAATCGTCTAGCAGAATTACTTACTTATCACCAGATTCCAATCACAGATGAGAGGAAAGTCCTAGGTGTCCGTACTATTATGGTTCGACGAGCTAGAAAGACTGGACAGGTTCAGATTATTATTGTTACAAACCGCCAGCTTAATTTAACTCAAACTGGTAAAAGATTTAGTTAAAGATTTTCCAGAAGTTGTGACAGTAGCTGTGAATACAAATACAGCTAAAACCAGTGAGATTTATGGTGAAAAGACAGAGATTATCTGGGGACAAGAGAGTATTCAAGAAGGTGTACTTGATTATGAATTTTCACTATCTCCCTCGAGCTTTCTATCAACTAAATCCTGAACAAACAGAAGTCCTCTATAGCGAAGCAGTAAAAGCACTGGATGTTGATAAAGAAGACCATTTGATTGACGCTTATTGTGGAGTTGGAACGATTGGATTTGCCTTTGCAAAGAAAGTAAAAACACTCAGAGGTATGGATATTATTCCAGAAGCTATTGAAGATGCTAAGCGAAATGCTAAAAGAATGGGATTTGACAATACTCATTATGAAGCTGGAACAGCAGAAGAGATTATTCCTCGTTGGTACAAGGAAGGCTACCGAGCAGATGCTCTGATTGTGGACCCACCACGTACAGGTCTGGATGATAAGTTATTAGATACTATTCTTACTTATATACCAGAAAAAATGGTTTATATTTCTTGTAATGTTTCGACCTTGGCTCGTGATTTGGTACGCTTAGTAGAAGTCTATGATCTTCATTATATCCAGTCGGTCGATATGTTCCCACATACAGCCTCGAACTGAAGCTGTTGTAAAATTAATAAAAAAAGTTTAAAAAAGGTAGTTGACAAAGTTTAAAAAGTCGGTATAATAGTAAGAGTTGAAAATAACAACTCTGGTCCGTTGGTCAAGGGGTTAAGACACCGCCTTTTCACGGCGGTAACACGGGTTCGAATCCCGTACGGACTATGGTATGTTGCGGTTGGAACACTTGATGAAAAAAGTTTAAAAAAGTTTCAAAAAAGTGTTGACAAGCGAAAGCGACTGTGATATACTAATATAGTTGTCGCTTGAGAGAAGTGAGTGACAAAGACCTTTGAAAACTGAACAAGACGAACCATCGTGCAGGGCACTACAACAACTGTTGTAGTACTGAACAATGAAAAAACAATAAATCTGTCAGTGACAGAAATGAGTGAGAACTCAAACTTTTAATGAGAGTTTGATCCTGGCTCAGGACGAACGCTGGCGGCGTGCCTAATACATGCAAGTAGAACGCTGAAGGAGGAGCTTGCTTCTCTGGATGAGTTGCGAACGGGTGAGTAACGCGTAGGTAACCTGCCTGGTAGCGGGGGATAACTATTGGAAACGATAGCTAATACCGCATAAGAGTAGATGTTGCATGACATTTGCTTTGAAAAGGTGCAATTGCATCACTACCAGATGGACCTGCGTTGTATTAGCTAGTTGGTGGGGTAACGGCTCACCAAGGCGACGATACATAGCCGACCTGAGAGGGTGATCGGCCACACTGGGACTGAGACACGGCCCAGACTCCTACGGGAGGCAGCAGTAGGGAATCTTCGGCAATGGACGGAAGTCTGACCGAGCAACGCCGCGTGAGTGAAGAAGGTTTTCGGATCGTAAAGCTCTGTTGTAAGAGAAGAACGAGTGTGAGAGTGGAAAGTTCACACTGTGACGGTATCTTACCAGAAAGGGACGGCTAACTACGTGCCAGCAGCCGCGGTAATACGTAGGTCCCGAGCGTTGTCCGGATTTATTGGGCGTAAAGCGAGCGCAGGCGGTTAGATAAGTCTGAAGTTAAAGGCTGTGGCTTAACCATAGTACGCTTTGGAAACTGTTTAACTTGAGTGCAAGAGGGAGAGTGGAATTCCATGTGTAGCGGTGAAATGCGTAGATATATGGAGGAACACCGGTGGCGAAAGCGGCTCTCTGGCTTGTAACTGACGCTGAGGCTCGAAAGCGTGGGGAGCAAACAGGATTAGATACCCTGGTAGTCCACGCCGTAAACGATGAGTGCTAGGGTGTTAGACCCTTTCCGGGGTTTAGTGCCGCAGCTAACGCATTAAGCACTCCGCCTGGGGAGTACGACCGCAAGGTTGAAACTCAAAGGAATTGACGGGGGCCCGCACAAGCGGTGGAGCATGTGGTTTAATTCGAAGCAACGCGAAGAACCTTACCAGGTCTTGACATCCCTCTGACCGCTCTAGAGATAGAGTTTTCCTTCGGGACAGAGGTGACAGGTGGTGCATGGTTGTCGTCAGCTCGTGTCGTGAGATGTTGGGTTAAGTCCCGCAACGAGCGCAACCCCTATTGTTAGTTGCCATCATTTCAGTTGGGCACTCTAGCGAGACTGCCGGTAATAAACCGGAGGAAGGTGGGGATGACGTCAAATCATCATGCCCCTTATGACCTGGGCTACACACGTGCTACAATGGCTGGTACAACGAGTCGCAAGCCGGTGACGGCAAGCTAATCTCTTAAAGCCAGTCTCAGTTCGGATTGTAGGCTGCAACTCGCCTACATGAAGTCGGAATCGCTAGTAATCGCGGATCAGCACGCCGCGGTGAATACGTTCCCGGGCCTTGTACACACCGCCCGTCACACCACGAGAGTTTGTAACACCCGAAGTCGGTGAGGTAACCGTAAGGAGCCAGCCGCCTAAGGTGGGATAGATGATTGGGGTGAAGTCGTAACAAGGTAGCCGTATCGGAAGGTGCGGCTGGATCACCTCCTTTCTAAGGATAAGGAACTGCGCATTGGTCTTGTTTAGTCTTGAGAGGTCTTGTGGGGCCTTAGCTCAGCTGGGAGAGCGCCTGCTTTGCACGCAGGAGGTCAGCGGTTCGATCCCGCTAGGCTCCATTGGTGAGAGATCACCAAGTAATGCACATTGAAAATTGAATATCTATATCAAATAGTAACAAGAAAAATAAACCGAAAACGCTGTAGTATTAATAAGAGTTTATGACTGAAAGGTCAAAAAATAAGGTTAAGTTAATAAGGGCGCACGGTGGATGCCTTGGCACTAGGAGCCGAAGAAGGACGTGACAAACGACGATATGCCTTGGGTAGCTGTAAGTAAGCGATGATCCAGGGATTTCGAATGGGGGAACCCAACAGGTACTACCTGTTACCCGCATCTGTTAAGGATGTGAGGAGGAAGACGCAGTGAACTGAAACATCTAAGTAGCTGCAGGAAGAGAAAGCAAAAGCGATTGCCTTAGTAGCGGCGAGCGAAACGGCAGGAGGGCAAACCGAAGAGTTTACTCTTCGGGGTTGTAGGACTGCAATGTGGACTCAAAGATTATAGAAGAATGATTTGGGAAGATCAGCCAAAGAGAGTAATAGCCTCGTATTTAAAAATAGTCTTTGTACCTAGCAGTATCCTGAGTACGGCGGGACACGAGAAATCCCGTCGGAATCTGGGAGGACCATCTCCCAACCCTAAATACTCCCTAGTGACCGATAGTGAACCAGTACCGTGAGGGAAAGGTGAAAAGCACCCCGGGAGGGGAGTGAAATAGAACCTGAAACCGTGTGCCTACAACAAGTTCGAGCCCGTTAATGGGTGAGAGCGTGCCTTTTGTAGAATGAACCGGCGAGTTACGTTATGATGCGAGGTTAAGTTGAAGAGACGGAGCCGTAGGGAAACCGAGTCTGAACAGGGCGAATTAGTATCATGACGTAGACCCGAAACCATGTGACCTACCCATGAGCAGGTTGAAGGTGCGGTAAGACGCACTGGAGGACCGAACCAGGGCACGTTGAAAAAGTGCTTGGATGACTTGTGGGTAGCGGAGAAATTCCAAACGAACTTGGAGATAGCTGGTTCTTCCGAAATAGCTTTTAGGGCTAGCGTCGACATTAAGATTCTTGGAGGTAGAGCACTGTTTGGGTGAGGGGTCCATCCCGGATTACCAATCTCAGATAAACCCGAATGCCAATGAATTATGGTCGGCAGTCAGACTGCGAGTGCTAAGATCCGTAGTCGAAAGGGAAACAGCCCAGACCACCAGCTAAGGTCCCAAAAATAATTGTTAAGTGGAAAAGGATGTGGGGTTGCACAGACAACTAGGATGTTAGCTTAGAAGCAGCTATTCATTCAAAGAGTGCGTAATAGCTCACTAGTCGAGTGACCCTGCGCCGAAAATGTACCGGGGCTAAAACAATTTACTGAAGCTGTGGATACCTTTTATAGGTATGGTAGGAGAGCGTTCTATGTGTGAAGAAGGTGTACCGTGAGGAGTGCTGGAACGCATAGAAGTGAGAATGCCGGTATGAGTAGCGAAAGACAGGTGAGAATCCTGTCCACCGTAAGACTAAGGTTTCCAGGGGAAGGCTCGTCCGCCCTGGGTTAGTCGGGACCTAAGGAGAGACCGAAAGGTGTATCCGATGGACAACAGGTTGATATTCCTGTACTAGAGTATGTAGTGATGGAGGGACGCAGTAGGCTAACTAAAGCAGACGATCGGAAGAGTCTGTCTAAGCAGTGAGGTGTGATATGAGTCAAATGCTTATATCTGTAACATTGAGCTGTGATGGGGAGCGAAGTTTAGTAGCGAAGTTAGTGACGTCACACTGCCAAGAAAAGCTTCTAGCGTTTAAACATACTCTACCCGTACCGCAAACCGACACAGGTAGTCGAGGCGAGTAGCCCTCAGGTGAGCGAGAGAACTCTCGTTAAGGAACTCGGCAAAATGACCCCGTAACTTCGGGAGAAGGGGTGCTGACTTTAAGTCAGCCGCAGTGAATAGGCCCAAGCAACTGTTTATCAAAAACACAGCTCTCTGCTAAATCGTAAGATGATGTATAGGGGGTGACGCCTGCCCGGTGCTGGAAGGTTAAGAGGAGTGCTTAGCGTAAGCGAAGGTATGAATTGAAGCCCCAGTAAACGGCGGCCGTAACTATAACGGTCCTAAGGTAGCGAAATTCCTTGTCGGGTAAGTTCCGACCCGCACGAAAGGCGTAATGATTTGGGCACTGTCTCAACGAGAGACTCGGTGAAATTTTTAGTACCTGTGAAGATGCAGGTTACCCGCGACAGGACGGAAAGACCCCATGGAGCTTTTACTGCAGTTTGATATTGAGTGTCTGTACCACATGTACAGGATAGGTAGGAGTCTAAGAGATCGGGACGCCAGTTTCGAAGGAGACGTTGTTGGGATACTACCCTTTGTGTTATGGCCACTCTAACCCAGATAGGTGATCCCTATCGGAGACAGTGTCTGACGGGCAGTTTGACTGGGGCGGTCGCCTCCTAAAAAGGTAACGGAGGCGCCCAAAGGTTCCCTCAGAATGGTTGGAAATCATTCGCAGAGTGTAAAGGTATAAGGGAGCTTGACTGCGAGAGCTACAACTCGAGCAGGGACGAAAGTCGGGCTTAGTGATCCGGTGGTTCCGTATGGAAGGGCCATCGCTCAACGGATAAAAGCTACCCTGGGGATAACAGGCTTATCTCCCCCAAGAGTTCACATCGACGGGGAGGTTTGGCACCTCGATGTCGGCTCGTCGCATCCTGGGGCTGTAGTCGGTCCCAAGGGTTGGGCTGTTCGCCCATTAAAGCGGCACGCGAGCTGGGTTCAGAACGTCGTGAGACAGTTCGGTCCCTATCCGTCGCGGGCGTAGGAAATTTGAGAGGATCTGCTCCTAGTACGAGAGGACCAGAGTGGACTTACCGCTGGTGTACCAGTTGTCTTGCCAAAGGCATCGCTGGGTAGCTATGTAGGGAAGGGATAAACGCTGAAAGCATCTAAGTGTGAAACCCACCTCAAGATGAGATTTCCCATGATTTTATATCAGTAAGAGCCCTGAGAGATGATCAGGTAGATAGGTTAGAAGTGGAAGTGTGGCGACACATGTAGCGGACTAATACTAATAGCTCGAGGACTTATCCAAAGTAACTGAGAATATGAAAGCGAGAGGTTTTCTTGGTTTGAATAGATATTCAATTTTGAGTAGGTATTACTCAGAGTTAAGTGACGATAGCCTAGGAGATACACCTGTACCCATGCCGAACACAGAAGTTAAGCCCTAGAACGCCGGAAGTAGTTGGGGGTTGCCCCCTGTGAGATATGGAAGTCGCTTAGCTCTAGGGAGTTTAGCTCAGCTGGGAGAGCATCTGCCTTACAAGCAGAGGGTCAGCGGTTCGATCCCGTTAACTCCCAAAGGTCCCGTAGTGTAGCGGTTATCACGTCGCCCTGTCACGGCGAAGATCGCGGGTTCGATTCCCGTCGGGACCGTTTAAGATAACGGAAGTTATTTTAGACTCGTTAGCTCAGTTGGTAGAGCAATTGACTTTTAATCAATGGGTCACTGGTTCGAGCCCAGTACGGGTCATATCTGCGGGTTTGGCGGAAATTGGCAGACGCACCAGATTTAGGATCTGGCGCTTAACGGCGTGGGGGTTCAAGTCCCTTAACCCGCATTAAGATATAATAAATGAGCCGGCTTAGCTCAGTTGGTAGAGCATCTGATTTGTAATCAGAGGGTCGCGTGTTCAAGTCATGTAGCCGGCATTTTTAGATAGAAGAAAACAGTGCGAACGTAGTTCAGTGGTAGAACACCACCTTGCCAAGGTGGGGGTCGCGGGTTCGAATCCCGTCGTTCGCTTAGAGAGGCCGGGGTGGCGGAACTGGCAGACGCACAGGACTTAAAATCCTGCGATTGGTAACGATCGTACCGGTTCGATTCCGGTCCTCGGCATAATATAATGAGCACCCTTAGCTCAACTGGATAGAGTACCTGACTACGAATCAGGCGGTTAGAGGTTCGACTCCTCTAGGGTGCATTTTTCTATTTAACTCGGGAAGTAGCTCAGCTTGGTAGAGTACTTGGTTTGGGACCAAGGTGTCGCAGGTTCGAATCCTGTCTTCCCGATATATGGCGGTGTAGCTCAGCTGGCTAGAGCGTCCGGTTCATACCCGGGAGGTCGGGGGTTCGATCCCCTTCGCCGCTATAATGATCTTGTTGGACCTTTAGCTCAGCTGGTTAGAGCTCTCGGCTCATAACCGAGTGGTCGTAGGTTCAAGTCCTACAAGGTCCATTTGAATAGTATGGAGGATTACCCAAGTCCGGCTGAAGGGAACGGTCTTGAAAACCGTCAGGCGTGTAAAAGCGTGCGTGGGTTCGAATCCCACATCCTCCTTTTGTATTAACGCGGGATGGAGCAGCTCGGTAGCTCGTCGGGCTCATAACCCGAAGGTCGTAGGTTCAAATCCTGCTCCCGCAATAAGGCTCGGTAGCTCAGTTGGTAGAGCAATGGATTGAAGCTCCATGTGTCGGCGGTTCGATTCCGTCTCGCGCCATTTTTACTTATAGTATGTATGCGGGTGTAGTTTAGTGGTAAAACTACAGCCTTCCAAGCTGTTGTCGCGAGTTCGATTCTCGTCACCCGCTTTGAACTTTGTTCAAATTACCAAGTTTTTAACTTGGGCGCGTAGCTCAGGTGGTTAGAGCGCACGCCTGATAAGCGTGAGGTCGGTGGTTCGAGTCCACTCGTGCCCATTAATTGGAGAATTACTCAAGAGGCTGAAGAGGACGGTTTGCTAAATCGTTAGGTCGGGTAACTGGCGCAAGGGTTCGAATCCCTATTCTCCGTTTTATTAAGAGTTTGTAACTCTTTTTTTGTATTTTTAAGAATAGTAGAATAAAAACGGCTCTTTGTCAACTGTAGTGGGTTGAAGAAAAGCTAAGATCTAGAAAGGACGAAATTTGTCCTTTCTTTTTTGATATTGAGAGCGATAAAAATTCGTTTTTTGAAGTTTTCAAAGTTCCGAAATCCAAAGGCATTTCGTTTGATAAGTTTAACGAGATTATTGGTCGCTTCCAGTTTGGCGTTTGAATAAGGAAATTGAAGAGCGTTGACGATTTTCTCTTTGTTCTTTAGAAAGGTTTTAAAGACAGTCTGAAAAAGAGGATGAACCAGCTTAAGATTGTCCTCAATGAGTCCGAAAAATTTGTCTGCCTCCTTGTTCTGAAAGTGAAAAAGCAGGAGCTGGTAGAGATGATAGTGGTGTTTCAAGTCCTCTGAATAGCTCAAAAGCTTGTCTAAAATCTCTTTATTCGTCAAGTGCATGCGAAAAGTAGGGCGATAAAAAAACGTTTATCACTGAGTTTACGACTATCCTGTTGAATGAGTTTCCAGTAGCGTTTGATGGCCTTGTATTCATGGGATTTTCGCTCAAATTGATTCATGATTTGGACACGGACACGACTCATAGCACGGCTTAGATGTTGGACAATGTGAAAGCGGTCAAGAACGATTTTAGCGTTAGGAAAAACTTTACTGGCAATATCGTAGTAAGGGCTAAACATATTCATCGTAATGATTTTCACCTGACAACGAACAGCTCGCTCGTAGCGCAGAAAGTGATTTCGGATGATAGCCTGTGTTCTGCCTTCAAGAACAGTGATAATGTTGAGCTTGTCAAAATCTTGTGCAATAAAGCTCATCTTTCCCTTTGTAAAAGCGTACTCGTCCCAGGACATAATCTCAGGGAGGTAAGAAAAATCAGACTTAAAACGGAAGTCATTGAGCTTACGAATGACAGTTGAAGTTGAAATAGCCAGCTGATGAGCAATATCGGTCATAGAAGTCTTTTCAATCAGCTTTTGCGCAATCTTTTGGTTGATGATACGAGGAATTTGATGATTCTTCTGTCTCTTTGATGATTCTTCTGTCTCGGCGACCATCACCTTCGAGCAATGATAGCACTTGAAACGACGCTTTTTCAGAAGAATTCTAGTAGGCATATCAGTCGTTTTGAGGTAAGGAATCTTAGACGGTTTTTGAAAGTCATATTTTTTCATTTGACTTCCACAATAAGGACAAGATGGAGCATTGTAGTCCAGTTTGGCGATGATTTCTTTGTGTGTATCCCTATTGATGATATCCATAAATTGGATATTAGGGTCTTTGATATCGAGTAGTTTTGTGATAAAATGTAATTGTTCCATATGATTCTTTCTAATGAGTTGTTTGATCGCTTTTCATTATAGGTCATATGGGACTTTTTTTCTACACAAAAAAGGCTCCATAATATCCATAGGGGGTTTACCCACTACAAATATTATAGAGCCATAAAAACTTCAGATTTGTAAAACTTAATTGGATTACTTATCTGAAGTTTTTTTGCGCTCTTTGTCAACTGTAGTGGGCTGCAGAAAAGCTAAGATTTTTATATATTGTCGATTTTACGGTTGTGCTTATTTATTATTACTTCCAACACTTGAGTGAAATTTCGCCGCTATTGAGCCAGATTTCTTTTCCGTTATCACATCGAACTAGAAGTTTTCCAGTTTCCGAGATGCCTTTAGCAAGTCCCTTGTAGTCTTTTTGATCTAGTGTGAAAGTAACTTCTTTCCCTAGAACGAATGACTGTTTTTAGTATAGATATAATAGCTCTTCTGCTGGTGTTTCGAAGAAAGTGCGCCAGATTTCTATGATTAATTCATTTCTGGTAATAGGTGCTGGTGCTTTAAATAAACTAGCTGCTTTTTCTTTTAATTCTTGAGGAAAGTCTTTAATAGTAAAGTTGATTCCTACTCCAATAATGATATCTGTGACTAAGCCAGTTTCTACAGAGGTCATTGCTTCAGTAAGGATTCCTCCAATTTTATGATTGTTTAGGTAGATATCATTAACCCATTTTATGTCGACATCTATTAAAGTTAGGTTCTTAATGGCTTTGTAGATAGCTCCTGCTACAAGTAGTGTGTAGGATGGTAATTTGTCATAGGGAAGATTTGGTTTGAAATGGAGTGTCATATAAATGCCACCTTGTGGGGAGTAGAAGGAGCGTTGAAAACGGCCTCGCCCTGCTGTTTGATAGGAAGCTAGATAGAGGGTGTTTGCTTCATTTCCTAAATCAATTGCTTCTTTTGCATCGAGTTGTGTTGATCTTGTTTCGGGTTTAAAACAAATTTTAATTGGAAGATTTTGTTCTAGAAGTTCTGGAAGAATAAGGTCTCCATTCACCAGTTTATAGCCTTTTTTTTTGATACTATCAATTTCAATGCCTTCTTGTTCTAAACGCTTGATGGCTTTCCAAATTGATGTTCGAGTTAGTGATAGTTCTTCTGCAATTTTTTCTCCGCTGATATAATCGATTTCTTTAGCTAGAATTTGGTAGACGGCTTGGTAGGATTTCATAGTGTTTCCTTTCTTACTAGTTGGTGTTGTAAATGATTTAAATATAGTTTGGATAGTTGCGTCTAATCTTATTTTATTACTACTATTTTAACATATGCCTAGTACTTTTACGGCATGATTTTTCTTAGAGTAAAATCTAGTCATTAAGATTTGAGTTTTGAAATCTCAGTATTTTTTTGCTCGCTTTTTTTACCTAGGAAACGTTTCCTTTTGTTTTCAAATTGCTAAAAAAAGTGGTACAATAAAGGGTAGCTTACTATTATCTGAATCAACTGATTTGGAGAAAAGGATTCATTTTGAAATCAATAGGCTTTATTGAAAAAGCTGAAAGGGTTGTCTAGTAAAGAGCTGATTTTATTGGGAATTATCCTGAGTATCTTTTTACCCTTTTTATCTTTTTTTGTAGTTGTATTCTGTTTATATATTATCAGTTTGATTTTTTTACAGGAGACATGAAAAAGTATTCTTCAGAAAATGGGGGAGCATCCGATGCTGCTTCTTTTTTTCTTGGCTATAGTACTGTTATATCCGTTTTTGCACAAAAATTGGATGGGTCTTGTAGCTTCAGTAGGAATGTTTTCTATTTACTGTTTTCTTTTTGCACTATCAGTCGATTTTATCACATAAATTCTTTCGATTGATTTTGCAGCTCGTCTTGTTTGGTAGCGTCTTGTCAGCTGCTTTTGCGAGTTTAGAACATTTCCAAATTGTGAAGAAATTCAACTATGCTTTTCTTTCACCCAATATGCAGGTCTGGCATCAGAATCGTGCAGAAGTGACCTTCTTTAATCCTAATTATTATGGAATTATTTGTTGTTTCTGTATCATGATTGCCTTCTATCTGTTTACAACGACCAAGTTGAATTGGTTGAAAGTATTCTGTGTGATTGCAGGCTTTGTGAATCTCTTTGGTTTGAACTTTACGCAAAATCGAACTGCCTTTCCTGCTATTATCGCTGGAGCCATTATTTATCTCTTTACGACCATTAAAAACTGGAAGGCCTTTTGGCTTAGTATTGGGGTCTTTGCGATTGGCTTGAGCTTCCTCTTTTCCAGTGATTTGGGAGTTCGGATGGGGACTTTAGATTCTTCTATGGAAGAACGCATTTCTATCTGGGATGCTGGGATGGCCTTGTTTAAGCAAAATCCTTTTTGGGGTGAGGGACCATTGACCTATATGCACTCTTATCCTAGAATAAATGCTCCTTATCATGAACATGCTCACAGTCTTTATATTGATACGATTCTGAGTTACGGAATTGTGGGGACTATTTTACTAGTTTTGTCTTCTGTTGCTCCTGTTCGCTTGATGATGGATATGAGTCAGGAGTCGGGGAAACGTCCGATTATCGGTCTTTATCTGTCTTTCCTTACAGTGGTTGCTGTGCATGGAATCTTTGACTTGGCCCTCTTCTGGATCCAGTCAGGTTTCATTTTCTTGCTAGTTATGTGCAGTATTCCATTGGAGCATCGAACTTTGGTATCGGACATGACGGATTAAGTTTATAAGATTAAAATCTTCTATCTTGGGTAGGAGATTTTTTTACTGGGAAAAATTATTTCTAAATCGAAATAGTTGACAGTTGGAATAATGAGTGTTACAATTGTTTTATTCTTTTTCGATATCGAAATAAATTGGAGGTGTCATGAAAGATAGTCATTTGGTAGCCCATCATATTCGTTTGTTGAATGGGCGGATTTTTCAAAAGTTACTGAGCCAAGATCCTGAAGCTCTTTATCGGAGTGAACAGGGCAAGATTTTAGCGGTTTTATGGAATAGTGAGACTGGGCTGCGCAACTGCGACAGATATTGCTCTGGAGACTGGGCTTGCTAACAATACACTGACGACTATGATTAAAAAGCTAGAGGAACAAAACTCTTGTAACTATTAGTCCATGTGGAGAAGATAAGCGTAAGAAGTATTTGGTTTTAACAGAGTTGGGGCAGTCTCAGAAAGAAGTGGGGATCGTGTCAGTCAGAAATTGGATACGATCTTTTACAAAGGATTTTCAGAGGAAGAAATTCGTCAGTTTGAAGCTTTTCAAGAAAGAATTTTGGCTAATCTGAAAGAGGAGGAAAATGAGGTTTAAAATGGAGCAAATTAGCTGTTTATAAGTAAAGGCCACTTTTGACTTTGTTTTCCAACTCTTAGGACAAGGAAACTATGTGGTTAGCTATGGTCAGACTCAGATTGATGGCCTTGTCTATGCCCAGTACGATATCTTCCGTCTAGAAAACGGGAAAATTGTGGAACATTGGGATAATAAGGAAGTTATGCCTAAGGTAGAAGACTTGACCAATCGAGGGAAGTTTTAAAATTGAGGATACAGAATGATTGAATACAAAAATGTGGCGCTACGCTACACAGAAAAAGATGTCTTGAGAGATGTCAATTTACAGATTGAGAATGGGGAATTTATGGTTTTAGTTGGGCCTTCTGGGTCCGGTAAGACGACCATGATTAAGATGATTAACCGTCTCTTGGAACCAACTGATGGAAATATTTATATGGATGGCAAGCGCATCAAAGACTATGATGAGCGTGAACTTCGTCTTTCTACTGGTTATGTTTTACAGGCTATTGCTCTCTTTCCTAATCTAACGGTTGCGGAAAATATTGCCCTGATTCCTGAGATGAAAGGATGGACTAAGGAAGAAATTGCTAAGAAAACAGAAGAGCTTTTGGCAAAGGTTGGTTTACCAGTAGCTGAGTATGGACATCGCTTACCTAGTGAATTATCTGGTGGGGAGCAACAGCGGGTTGGAATTGTTCGAGCTATGATTGGTCAGCCTAAGATTCTCCTCATGGATGAACCTTTTTCAGCTCTTGATGCTATTTCGAGAAAACAGTTGCAGGTTCTGACTAAAAGAATTGCATAAAGAGTTTGGGATGACAACGATTTTTGTGACCCATGATACGGATGAAGCTTTGAAATTGGCGGACCGTATTGCTGTCTTGCAGGATGGAGAGATTCGTCAGGTAGCGAATCCCGAGACTATTTTAAAAGCGCCTGCCACAGACTTTGTAGCAGACTTGTTTGGAGGTAGTGTTCATGACTAATTTAATTGCAACTTTTCAGGATCGTTTTAGTGATTGGTTGACAGCTCTATCTCAACATTTGCAGTTGTCACTTTTGACCTTGTTGCTGGCTATTTTTATCGCGATTCCCTTGGCTGTTTATCTTCGCTATCATGAGAAGTTGGCAGATTGGGTCTTGCAGATTGCAGGGATTTTCCAGACTATCCCGTCACTGGCCTTGTTGGGGCTCTTTATCCCCTTGATGGGAATTGGAACCTTGCCGGCTTTGACAGCTCTAGTGATCTATGCGATTTTTCCGATTTTAGCAAAAATACCATCACTGGACTCAAGGGAATTGATCCGAGTCTGCAAGAGGCTGGGATTGCCTTTGGGATGACCAGATGGGAACGTCTCAAGAAGTTTGAAATTCCACTTGCCATGCCTGTTATGATGTCTGGGATTCGGACGGCAGCTGTCTTGATTATCGGTACGGCAACCTTGGCTGCCTTGATTGGTGCAGGGGGACTGGGTTCCTTTATCCTTTTGGGAATTGACCGTAATAATGCCAGTCTGATTTTGATTGGGGCCCTTTCTTCTGCAGTGCTTGCCATTGCCTTTAACTTCCTACTAAAAGTGATGGAAAAGGCAAAATTGCGGACGATTTTCTCAGGTTTTGCCTTGGTGACGGTATTGCTAGGTCTGTCTTATAGTCCAGCCCTCTTGGCTCAAAAAGAGAAAGAAAACTTGGTTATTGCTGGGAAAATTGGGATCCAGAACCAGAAATTTTGGCCAATATGTATAAGTTGCTGATTGAAGAAAATACCAGCATGACTGCGACTGTTAAACCGAATTTTGGGAAAACAAGCTTTCTTTATGAAGCTCTGAAAAAAGGCGATATTGACATTTATCCTGAATTTACTGGTACGGTGACTGAAAGTTTGCTTCAGCCATCACCTAAAGTGAGTCATGAGCCAGAGCAGGTTTATCAGGTGGCGCGTGATGGTATCGCCAAACAGGATCATCTAGCCTATCTCAAACCTATGTCTTATCAAAATACCTATGCTGTAGCTGTTCCGAAAAAGATTGCTCAAGAATATGGCTTGAAGACCATTTCGGACTTGAAAAAAGTGGAAGGGCAGTTGAAGGCAGGTTTTACACTCGAATTTAATGACCGTGAAGATGGCAATAAGGGCTTGCAATCAATGTATGGTCTCAATCTCAATGTAGCGACCATGGAACCAGCTCTTCGCTATCAGGCAATTCAGTCAGGGCGATATTCAAATCACGGATGCCTATTCGACTGATGCGGAATTGGCACGTTATGATTTACAGGTTTTGGAAGATGACAAAGCAACTCTTCCCACCTTATCAAGGGGCTCCACTAATGAAAGAAGCTCTTCTCAAAGAAACATCCAGAGTTGGAAACAGTTCTCAATAAATTGGCTGGTAAAATTACTGAAAGCCAGATGAGCCAGCTCAACTACCAAGTCGGTGTTGAAGGCAAGTCAGCAGAACAAGTAGCCAAGGAGTTTCTACAAGAACAAGGTTTGTTGAAGAAATGAGTCAGAGACTTTGAAAACATACTAAACTCAACTTTCGTTAAACGACTAGATAAAAGAATGCTCAGACAATGTCGTCTGGGCTTTTTTGATTGTTGAAAAGATAAAAACTCAGTAGCCTAGAAATAAGGCAACTGAGCTCTACTCTGTATTCAATTTTTAGGAATGAGAAGGTCTAGATAAAACTGGACAACTTCCTGGTATGTAAAGTCTTGTCCTTTTTTGAGCCACCAGGTCAATGTCTCGATAAAGTTGGACACGACCAAGTGTTGGAGGTAAGAAGTAGGCAGATTAGTGTGGGCTTCTTTTAACTCATCAGCCAACATGGGATAGACATGGTGTTCTAGCTCTTTATGGAGTTGACGGAGGAAGTAGTCATTTTTGGAAAATAGCAGACTGGTGATATGGTCTTGGTTTTTCTGAAAATGAAGAAAGAGGTGGGCGAGGTAGTCCTCAGTTGAAATGGGTTGCTCTCTTTCAAAGAGATGATGAAAGAGGTAGCGGCAAAGCTCGTCCAGAAGTAGTTCCTTGCTCTCATAGTGACAGTAAAAGGTGGAACGTCCAACATCTGCGAGTTCAATGATATCCTGAACTGTAGTGGATTCGTAGCCCTTATCGTTCAAAAGTTGTAGAAAAGCTTGAAAGATGGCTTTTTTTGTTTTGCTGATACGGCGGTCAATCTTAGTCATATAGACACTTGAGGCAAATTGTTCAGAACTGAATAAAGCTGACCTTTTGCTTCTATCCTTTCTTTGAGTTTTAGTGGATAATGATAATGAACAAGGTGTTCATAAATCTATTATAACAAAGGAATGAGAAAGATGAAGGCAAAATATACTGTTTGGATAGCTTTTTTCTTAAATTTAAGCTATGCTATTGTTGAGTTTATCGCAGGAGGAATATTTGGTTCGAGTGCCGTTCTCGCTGATTCTGTTCATGACTTGGGAGATGCTATAGCCATTGGCATATCAGCCCTTCTAGAAACAATCTCCAATCGTGAAGAAGATAGGCATTACACCTTGGGTTACAAGCGATTTAGTCTTTTAGGGGCCCTGGTGACTGCTGTGATTCTTATCACAGGATCCATCCTAGTGATTTTGGAAAATATAGCGAAAATCTTTCATCCACAATCGGTCAATGATGAGGGGATTTTCTGGTTAGGAATTATTGCGATTACTATCAATGTGCTAGCGAGTCTCGTCATTCGCAAAGGACAAACCAAGAACGAATCCATTCTCAGCCTGCACTTTCTGGAAGATACCTTGGGTTGGGTGGCTGTCATCCTGATGGCCATTGTTCTTCGATTTACCGATTGGTATATCTTGGATCCGCTCTTGTCTATTGCTATTTCCTTCTTTATTCTGTCAAAAGCCCTTCCACGTTTTTGGAGCACGCTCAAGATATTCCTCGATGCAGTGCCAGAAGGAGTAGATATCCAGAAGATCAAGACGGATTTAGCAGAATTGGATCATGTCGCTAGTATCAATCAGCTTAATCTCTGGACTATGGATGGTTTGGAAAAAAATGCCATTGTCCATGTTTGTTTAAAAGAGATGGAGCATATGGAAACTTGTAAAGAATCTATTCGAATTTTCCTCAAAGATTGTGGCTTTCAAATATTACCATTGAAGTTGATGTTGATCTAGAAAGTCACCAAGCACATAAGCGAAAGGTGTGAGTTGGAGCGGAATCATAGAGATTATTAGAGAAATAGCCTTGCTAGCGGTCGTTTTGTAATTCTAATCATTCTTTGTACTTTCTCTCAGAGTCAGTCTGGTTCCCAGCATGGTCAGGCTAGGTATTTTGCGACCGTGGAGTACTTCCTTGTTAAGAATATCCATACCTGCTCGGCCCATTTCTTCAGTATAAACTGTGATGCTAGAGAGGGGAGGATAGACTTGCTTGGTCAGGCTGGTGTCGTTAAAGGAAATAAGACTGACGTGGTCTGGTAGGCTGATTCCAGCTTCTTGGAGGGCACGGAGGGCACCGATGGCTAAACTATCGCTAGCTGCAAAAAATGCTGGTGGCAGTTGGTCTCCCAAATTCTGAATAGCCTCCTTCATCAAGTCATAGCCAGACTGGGCAGTAAAGCTTCCTTGAAAGACTAGTTCATCATGATAGATTCCCTTCGCTTGACTGTAGTTTCTGAAATTTTCCAGCCGCTTGTCCTCAATGATTTCTTCTTGGTCGGTTGTTTCTTCAAGACCTGTTAGAATCCCAATGCGATTCACCCCTTGGCTGAGAAAATAATCGACAACCTGTTTCATAGCAGTGTAAAAGTCCGTGATAATGCAGGTATGTCCTAGCGAAAGAGTATCACTGTCTAGAAAGACAAGAGGCTTTTGGTATTCTTCAAAGGCAGAAATCTGAGCTCGACTAAACTTTCCGATGCAGAGAATCCCGATGACTTCCTCGCTTAGGGTAAAAGGATGGTCATTAAAATAGCGCAAGATATCGTAGTCCAACTCTTGGGCTCTTTTTTCTATGCCTAGGCGAATCTGGTAGTAGTAGAGGTCGTCCAGCTCCCCTTGTTCACTGACCCATTGGATAATGGCAATCTTTTGCTTGGGCTTGTGGGACTCGCCTGTCTTGAGGTGCTTAGTATAGCCCAACTCTTCAGCAACAGTTAAAATACGGTGTCTGGTTTCTTCTGTAACAGATAGGCTCTGGTCGCGGTTGAGGACACGGGATACGGTCGCGATAGAGACAGAGGCTAGCTGTGCAATGTCTTTTAAGGTAGCCATAAATCCTCCTTGATTAGGTTAGTATATCATATTTTTCTGCTTTTTACCGATAGTTTAGTAAAAGTTTAGTAAAAAGGATTGACCTTGGAAAATCCCTTGGATACAATAGAAGAAAACGATTACACGTTAAGGCGGCTTAACGGACAGTAAAAGGAGAAATCATATGACACAACATCTTACTGCTGAAGCTCTTCGCAAAGACTTTCTTGCCGTTTTTGGTCAAGAAGCAGACCAAACTTTTTTTTCACCAGGTCGTATTAATTTGATTGGTGAACACACAGATTACAACGGTGGGCACGTTTTTCCAGCTGCTATTTCCTTGGGAACTTATGGGGCAGCTAGCAAAGCGTGATGACCAAGTCTTGCGTTTCTACTCAGCTAACTTTGAGGACAAGGGCATTATCGAAGTGCCTCTAGCTGACCTCAAGTTTGAAAAAGAGCATAACTGGACCAATTATCCAAAAGGAGTTCTTCATTTCTTGCAAGAAGCTGGGCATGTGATTGACAAAGGGTTTGATTTTTATGTTTATGGGAATATCCCAAATGGTGCTGGTTTGTCTTCTTCAGCATCTTTGGAACTTTTGACAGGGGTTGTGGCAGAGCATCTCTTTGATTTAAAATTAGAGCGTCTCGATTTGGTTAAAATCGGAAAACAAACAGAAAATAGCTTTATCGGAGTCAACTCTGGCATTATGGACCAGTTTGCTATCGGTATGGGGGCTGACCAACGTGCTATTTACCTAGATACTAACACTTTAGAGTATGATTTGGTGCCACTTGATTTGAAGGACAATGTTGTTGTTATCATGAACACTAATAAACGCCGTGAATTGGCGGACTCTAAATACAATGAACGTCGTGCTGAGTGTGAAAAAGCAGTGGAAGAATTGCAAGCAGCTTTAGATATTCAGACCTTGGGTGAATTGGATGAGTGGGCCTTTGACCAATACAGCTATCTGATTAAAGATGAAAATCGTTTGAAACGTGCTCGCCATGCTGTGCTTGAAAACCAACGTACCCTTAAAGCGCAAGCAGCCCTTCAAGCAGGAGATTTGAAAACATTTGGTCGTTTGATGAATGCGTCACACGTTTCTCTGGAGCATGATTATGAAGTAACTGGCTTGGAATTGGATACCCTTGTTCACACAGCTTGGGCACAAGAAGGAGTTCTCGGTGCTCGTATGACAGGGGCAGGTTTTGGTGGCTGTGCCATTGCCTTGGTGCAAAAAAATACTGTTGAGGCCTTTAAGGAAGCTGTTGGCAAACACTACGAAGAAGTAGTTGGCTACACTCCAAGTTTCTATATCGCTGAAGTTGCAGGTGGCACTCGCGTCCTTGACTAGTCAAAAGGAGGCTCTATAGTGACCTTAGTAGATAAATTTGTAACACATGTTATTACTGAAAGTTCGTTTGAGGAAATGGATCGAATCTACCTGACTAATCGTGTTTTGGCACGAGTGGGAGATGGTGTTTTGGAAGTTGAGACCAATCTGGATAAATTGATTGACCTCAAGGACCAGCTGGTTGAGGAAGCCGTTCGATTAGAGACGATTGAGGATAGTCAGACTGCGCGTGAAATCCTTGGTGCTGAACTGATGGACTTGGTGACTCCTTGTCCGAGTCAGGTCAATCGTGACTTTTGGGAAACCTATGCCCACTCTCCTGAGCAAGCGATAGAGGATTTTTACCAACTCAGTCAGAAAAATGACTACATCAAACTCAAGGCCATTGCTAAAAATATTGCTTATCGTGTTCCATCTGATTACGGAGAGCTTGAAATTACCATCAACCTCTCTAAGCCTGAAAAGGATCCCAAAGAGATTGCGGCAGCCAAGTTGGTGCAAGCTAGTAATTATCCTCAGTGTCAGCTTTGTCTAGAGAATGAGGGCTATCAAGGTCGGGTCAACCACCCAGCTCGCAGTAACCACCGTATTATCCGTTTTGAAATGGCTGGTCAGGAGTGGGGTTTCCAGTATTCGCCCTATGCTTACTTTAATGAGCATTGTATCTTTTTAGATGGTCAGCATCGTCCCATGGCCATTAGCCGTCAGAGCTTTGAGCGTCTGTTGGCTATCGTAGAGCAGTTTCCAGGATATTTTGCAGGCTCTAATGCCGACTTGCCGATTGTGGGGGGCTCTATTCTAACTCATGATCATTATCAGGGAGGCCGTCACGTATTTCCCTATGGAATTGGCTCCCTTGCAAAAGACCTTCCTATTTGCTGGTTTTGAGCAGGTCAAGGCTGGGCATTGTCAAATGGCCAATGTCAGTATTGCGTTTGACTTCGGATTCCAAAGAAGATTTGATCAACTTAGCTGACAAGATTTTGCAGGAATGGCGTCAGTATTCAGATTCTGCAGTGCAGATTTTGGCTGAGACTGATGGGACACCGCATCATACCATTACACCTATTGCCCGTAAACGCGATGGACAGTTTGAGTTGGACTTGGTCTTGACGAGACAATCAGACATCGTGCAGAACATCCTGATGGCATCTATCATCCCCACAAGGATGTCCAACATATCAAGAAAGAAAATATCGGCTTGATTGAGGTCATGGGCTTGGCAATCTTGCCACCACGTCTGAAAGAAGAAGTGGAGCAAGTCGCTAGCTATCTTGTAGGAGAAACTGTTACAGTTGCCGATTATCATCAGGAATGGGCAGACCAACTCAGAGCCCAATATCCAGACATAACAGATAAAGAGAAAAGCCCTTGAAATCGTCAAGGACTCTGTTGGTGCTATCTTTGCGCGTGTACTTGAGGATGCAGGAGTCTACAAGCAGACGGAACAAGGGCAGACAGCCTTTATGCGCTTTGTGGAGCAGATCGGAATTTTGCCAGACTAGGAGCTTTCTCCTTGCACAGTCCTATAAAAAGTAGTATCATAGTGTCGTTTGAAATATCAGGAGGAAACGATGAAAGATTTTCATTTTGATGCTATATCTGCCTTTGAAAATTACGAAATTGAACAAATGAGAGATGGTCACGTTGTGGTGACGACCAAAGTAGTGGACTCGTCGCTCAACTACTATGGCAATGCCCATGGTGGCTATCTCTTTACCCTTTGTGACCAGATTAGTGGTTTGGTGGTTATCTCGCTGGGGCTTGATGGGGTGACACTCCAATCTTCTATCAACTATCTCAAGGCAGGGAAATTCGACGACGTGTTGACCGTTAAAGGAGAATGCGTCCATCAAGGTCGCACAACCTGTGTCGTGGATGTCGATATCACCAATCAAGAGGGCAGAAATGTCTGCAAAGCAACCTTTACCATGTTTGTCACAGGCCAGCGGTCAGAAGACAGACAGGTACGGATATAGATAACTAAAAAAAGAGGCTCACACCTCTTTTTCTTATTTCTTTTTATGATTTAATACCGCATTGAGGACAATGGCGAGGAGGCTGGCTACGACGATTCCGTTTGAGAAGAACATTTGGAAGGCTGTCGGCATGCTGACAAAGAGATTACTGTTATTTAGACCGACACCTGCAGCGATTGAAACAGCTGCGATAAGGAAGTTGTGTTCATTGTTAGCAAAGTCAACACGAGCGAGGATTTGCATCCCTTGAATCGATACAAAACCAAACATCACCAGCATGGCACCACCGAGGACAGGGCTCGGAATGATTTGGGCAAGGGCACCAAACTTAGGAAGGAGTCCAAGGAGAACTAGGAAACCAGCTGCGTAGTAGATTGGCAGACGAGTCTTGATACCTGACAATTTAACCAAACCAACGTTTTGTGAAAATCCTGTGTAAGGGAAAGGTGTTAAAGATTCCTCCGAGTAGTACAGCCAAGCCTTCTGCGCGGTAACCGTTGCGCAGGCGTGTGCTGTTGATTGGATCATTAGTGATATCAGACAAGGCCAGATAAACACCAGTTGACTCAACCATAGAAACCGTTGCGATGATACACATCATGACAATAGATGAGATTTCAAAGGTTGGCATCCCAAAGTAGAGTGGAGTTGGGACATGGACAAGTGGTGCTGCTGCAACAGGAGAGAAAGTCAACCAAGCCCATGGTAGCAGCAATGGCAGTTCCAACAACCAGACCAATCAAAATAGAGATAGACTTGATAAAATCCTTTTGGTAAAGATGTTAATCAAGAGGATAATCAAAACAGTGATAGCTGCAAGCAAGAGACTTTGACCAGTTGGTTCTGGAACGTTATTTCCCATATTTCCAATAGCAACAGGAATCAAGGTTAAACCAATAGTGGTAATAACAGATCCAGTTACGATAGATGGGAAGAGATTGGCCACTTTTTGAGAAGATGCCTGAAACAAGAACCACGTAAATTCCCTGATGCGATAAGGGCACCAAACATAGCACCACTACCATGGCTTTGACCAATCATAATCAAGGGAGCGACGGATTGGAAAGCAACTCCGAGAACGACTGGTAGTCCAATTCCAAAGTATTTATTGAGTTGGAGTTGGAGGAAGGTTGCTACCCCACACATGAAGATATCTGTAGAAATCAGGTAGGTCAACTGCTCAGCTGAATAGCCAAGAGCTGTCGCAATCATGATAGGAACCAGGATAGATCCTGAGTACATGGCTAGTAAGTGCTGCAAGCCAAGAACGGCTGCTTGCGAGTGTTTTTCTTGAGTTTGCATTAGAGATCTGCCTCCTTAAATACGACTTGACCATTTTCAAAACGATCCAAACGAGCGAGTGATAGAACAGGGTAGCCTGCTTTTTCAAGCAAATCACGGCCATCTTGGAAGGATTTTTCAATCACAATACCGATAGCTTCGACTGTTGCTCCAGCCTGTTCGATGATTTGAATCAAGCCTTTGGCAGCTTGGCCATTAGCAAGGAAGTCGTCGATAATCAAAACCTTGTCCTCTGGTGAGAGGAATTTTCCAGCGATAGAAACGGTGCTGGTTACCTGCTTGGTAAAGGAGTAGACTTCGGCAGTTAAGATACCTTCGTTCATAGTGATGTTTTTAGCTTTCTTTGCGAAAATCATGGGAACACCTAGGGCTTCAGCTGTAAAAATGGCTGGGGCAATACCTGACGCTTCAATGGTCACGACTTTGGTAATGCCAGTAGAAGCAAATTTTTCCGCAAAAACCTTACCAATCTCTCGCATCAAGTCAAAGTCAACTTGGTGGGTTAAAAAGGAATCCACCTTGAGAATGTTGTCACCCAAGATATGCCCATCCTTGAGGATGCGCTCTTCTAATAATTTCATAAGACCTCCTAAAGTCTATAAAGCTAATCCATTTGCTTGTTTTCATAGTTTCTAGCCCAGTAGAAACGGATAGAAAAAAAGGACCTACTTTAATATCTAAGTAAGTCCCCAAAAATAGGCATGGCAAAAAAACGACCATACCTCACTTCTGACTTACTTATTGTTAGGGTGTTCCGGCACCTTTGTAGAAACGTCGCGCCAATTCACGACATAAACAAGTAAAACGATATTCAATTTTAACATAGGTTTGAGCCAATGTTTTTTTATTTTACACTAAATAACTTTAGAAATCAAATATTTTTGTTAGTGTTTTAATGAAAAAAACGAACAAAAAAAGAAACCTACAACGAGATACAGTATTGTAGGGTTCTATTATTCTATTCACTAAATCTTAAAAAAATAACCATCTGGATCCAAAAACTCGCAAACTCGTGAGGGATAGATATAGTGATCCCCAACACGAAATTCTCTTTTTGTCAGTTGACGATGGATGGGATAGTTAGCTGACAGCAGATTTTGGTAGAGCTGGGGGACATCCTTGATGCCAAAGGAAATATTGACACCGCGCCCGAAAGGATAGGTCAGTTGGGCTAATTCTTCTGCGCTGCCTTCTTCTAACATGAGCTGGCAGTCTTCAAGCGAGAGGAAGAGAAATTTCTCCTCGGGGCGCTCGTATTCGACAGAGAATCCTAGCAGGTCGTAGTAGAAGTGGCGCGACTGTTCGATGTCAGATACTACAAATTCAGGAATGACAGCTTGATAGTCCATTCGTTTTCTCCTTAGAGTTCAATCTCCATGACAATGGGTGTGTGGTCTTGGCGCGCACCGGAGTCAATCATATCAGACTTGGTCACCTTGTCAGCCACGCGGTTGCTTGTCAGCCAGTAGTCGATTCTCCAGCCTGTATTGTTGATTTTAGAAGTCTTGCTGCGTTGTGCCCACCAAGTGTAGCGTTCTGGAACATCGCCATGAATATGGCGGAAGGTGTCCGTAAATCCAGTTGCCAAAAGGTTGGTAAATCCAGCACGTTCCTCGTCGGTAAATCCTGGTGAACGGCGGTTGCTAGCAGGATTTGCAAGGTCGATTTCATTGTGGGCTACGTTATAGTCACCGGTCGCAAGGACTGGTTTTTCTTTGTCTAGTTCAGCCAAGTACTCAGCATATTTAACATCCCAGACTTGGCGTTCTTCCAAGCGTTTGAGGCCATCGCCAGCGTTTGGAGTGTAAACTTGCGTCACGAAAAATTTATCAAATTCTAGCGTGATGATACGACCTTCCAAGTCCATGGTAGACGGAGCACCGATTTCTGGGAAAGTGACAGTGGGTGTGAGTTCTTTCTTATATAGGAACATGGTTCCAGCATAGCCTTTACGGGCAGGCTCTTGAGAAGAGCGCCATGTGTTTTCGTAGCCTGGGAAGAGTTCTTCTAAAATTTCCAAGTGTTTCTTTGTAGGACCCTTGGCAGAAAGCTTGGTTTCTTGGATAGCAATGATATCAGCATTTTCAGCGACCAAGGTTTGTAGAACTTCTTGGGACAATTTGGCACGAGCTGAGTCACTAGTTAGGGCAGCATTGAGGGAATCAATATTCCATGAGATAAGTTTCATAAAGTTACCTTTTTCATTCAGATTATAGATTTTATTATACCAAAAAAAGGTCCATTTCCCCAACGTATGGCTTGAAAAATCACTCTCTTTCGTTTATAATTAAGAATGATTTTATGAAAGGGAGTGAAAATAAATGAAATTTTACTCATATGACTATGTACTTAGCCAAATCAGTCAGCAAAATGGAATGATGATTGGCTTTGGGATTGTGCTCCTAGCTATCACAGGATTTTTTGCTTTTAAAGCCTATCGAGATAAAAAGGGGACTAAGTTTCGGGAATTGGTCATGATTTTGGCCTTGACCTTGGTGGCCATGCTTTTGGTGACAATCTCAAAATACCAGACCAATCAAGCCTCTAACAACCAATTTCAAACTTCACTTCATTTCATAGAGGTTGTTTCCAAAGACTTGGGAGTGGATAAATCAGAAGTTTATGTCAATACTTCTGCAGCCACTGATGGAGCACTTATCAAGGTAGGTTCAAATTTCTATCGTGCCATGAACGGGAGCCAACCAGACAAGTATCTTTAGAGAAATTAGAATTGCATCAAACAGACGCTATTGAATTGGTGGAGGTAAACAAATGACACTCAATTATATGGAAATTTTAATCAAACTGGCCTTGGGTCTTTTCTCGCTTGTTTTTGTTATCAATGTGACAGGAAAGGGAAATCTGGCGCCTAACTCTGCGACAGACCAAATTCAGAACTATGTTCTCGGTGGTATTATCGGTGGGGTGATTTACAATAGTTCTATTAGCATTCTCCAGTACGCAGTGATTTTGATGATGTGGACGATTTTGGTTTTGACCCTCAAGTGGCTTAGTAACAATGTTCATTTTGTCAAACGCTTGATTGATGGTAAGCCAACTCTCCTCATCAAAAATGGTCAGATTGACCCAGAAGCCTGTCGTTCAGTTGGTTTGTCTGCAGCGGAAGTAGCCCTCAAGCTTCGTAGCCAAGGGATTTTCCAGATGAAGCAGGTCAAACGCGCTGTGCAGGAGCAAAATGGCCAACTCATCGTGGTCCAAATGGGAGATGAAAATCCTAAGTATCCAGTTGTGACTGACGGTGTGATACAAGTCGATGTTTTGGAGTCGATTGGTCGTAACGAAGAGTGGTTGCTTGATAACCTCAGCAAGCAAGGGCATGACAATGTAGCCAATATCTTTATCGCTGAGTATGACAAGGGTGCGGTCACAGTCGTAACCTATGAATAAGAAAAACCTGGGGTCTTGGCCTCAGGTTTCTATTTGCAATCAGAAAGGGATGTTATGTCCATTATTCAAAAACTTTGGTGGTTTTTCAAGTTAGAAAAACGCCGTTATTTAGTCGGGATTGTGGCTCTGGTCTTGGTTTCCGTCCTCAACCTCATTCCCCCAATGGTTATGGGGAGGGTCATTGATGCCATCACATCGGGGCAATTAACCCAGCAGGACCTCCTTCTTGCCCTATTTTACTTGCTTCTTTCAGCCTTTGGGATGTACTATCTGCGCTATGTTTGGCGTATGTATATCCTTGGGACTTCCTACCGTTTGGGACAGATTATGCGCTCTCGCTTATTTGAACATTTCACAAAAATGTCTCCAGCTTTTTATCAAACCTACCGGACGGGGGACCTGATGGCACACGCAACCAATGATATCAATGCCTTAACCCGTCTGGCAGGGGGCGGTGTTATGTCTGCCGTGGATGCCTCTATCACGGCTCTGGTGACCTTGCTAACCATGCTTTTTAGCATTTCGTGGCAAATGACACTAGTTGCCATTTTACCCTTACCTTTCATGGCTTATGCGACCAGTCGTTTAGGTAGAAAGACACATAAGGCCTTTGGCGAATCCCAAGCTGCCTTTCTGAACTCAATAACAAGGTGCAGGAGTCCGTATCAGGTATTAAAGTGACCAAGTCTTTCGGTTACCAGTCGGACGAGCTCAAGTCTTTCCAGGCAGTCAATGAATTGACCTTCCAAAAGAACCTCCAAACCATGAAATACGATAGTCTCTTTGACCCCATGATTCTCTTATTTGTTGGTTCCTCCTATGTTTTAACGCTCTTGGTCGGCTCCTTGATGGTTCAGGAAGGGCAAATCACGGTTGGGAATCTAGTTACCTTTATCAGCTACTTGGATATGCTAGTTTGGCCTCTTATGGCCATCGGCTTCCTCTTTAATATTACCCAGCGAGGGAAGGTTTCCTACCAGCGGATTGAAAATCTTTTGTCTCAGGAATCACCTGTACAAGACCCTGAGTTTCCTCTAGACAGTATTGAAAATGGGCGCTTGGAGTACAATATTGATAGTTTTGCCTTTGAAAATGAGGAAACACTAACGGATATTCACTTTAGTTTGGAAAAAGGGCAAACATTGGGCTTGGTTGGTCAGACAGGCTCTGGAAAAACGTCCTTGATCAAGCTTCTCTTGCGTGAATACGATGTGGATAAGGGTGCTATTTACCTAAACGGTCATAATATTCGTGACTATCGTCTGACAGACCTTCGTAGTCTTATGGGCTATGTTCCTCAGGATCAGTTCCTCTTTGCGACTTCAATCTTAGACAATATACGCTTTGGGAATCCTGATTTACCACTTTCAGCGGTCGAGGAAGCGACTAAGCTAGCCCAAGTTTACCAAGACATTGTAGCCATGCCTCAGGGATTTGATACCTTGATTGGTGAAAAGGGAGTCAGTCTCTCAGGTGGTCAAAAGCAGCGTCTGGCCATGAGTCGGGCTATGATTTTAGATCCTGATATCTTGATTTTGGATGATTCTTTGTCGGCCGTGGATGCCAAGACAGAGTATGCCATCATCGACAACCTCAAGGAGACGCGAAAGGACAAGACAACCATTATCACGGCTCATCGCCTCAGTGCAGTTGTCCATGCAGATTTGATTTTAGTCCTGCAAAATGGTCAAATCATCGAACGAGGTACACACGATGACTTGCTAGCCTTGGATGGCTGGTATGCCCAAACCTACCAGTCTCAGCAGTTGGAAATGAAGGGAGAAGAAGATGCAGAATAAGAAAGAACAATGGACTGTATTGAAGCGCTTGATGTCTTATCTCAAGCCTTATGGACTCCTTACCTTTTTGGCACTCAGCTTTCTCCTAGCGACGACGGTCATCAAAAGTGTCATTCCCCTTGTGGCTTCCCACTTTATTGACCAGTATCTCAGCAATCTTAACCAACTCGCTGTGACGGTTTTTGCTGGCCTACTATGGCCTTTATATCCTACAAACTCTGGTCCAGTATGTCGGCAATCTTCTTTTGCGAGGGTGTCCTACAGTATTGTTAGGGATATTCGTCGGGATGCCTTTGACAATATGGAGAAGCTGGGCATGTCTTATTTTGACAAGACTCCAGCAGGCTCTATCGTCTCTCGTTTGACAAATGATACTGAGACCATCAGTGACATGTTTTCGGGGATTTTGTCCAGCTTTTATCTCAGCAGTTTTCATCTTTCTGACAACACTTTATACCATGTTGGTGTTGGATTTTTCGTTTGACGACTTTAGTCCTGCTCTTTCTCCCATTGATTTTTCCTTTTGGTCAATCTCTATCGGAAAAAAATCAGTGAAAATTATTGAGAAAACCAGAAGTCTCTTATCAGATATCAATAGCAAGCTGGCTGAAAACATCGAGGGAATCAGAATAATCCAGGCCTTTAATCAAGAGAAGCGTCTGCAGGTGGAATTTGATGAAATCAACCAAGAACACTTGGTCTATGCCAACCGTTCTGTAGCCTTAGATGCCCTCTTTTTGCGCCCTGCCATGAGTTTGCTGAAACTTCTAGGCTATGCAGTTTTAATGGCCTACTTTGGCTACCGTGGGCTTTATCTGGGAATAACAGCAGGAACCATGTATGCCTTTATCCAGTACATCAATCGTCTCTTTGACCCCTTGATTGAAGTGACGCAAAACTTTTCAACCCTGCAAACGTCTATGGTTTCTGCAGGCCGTGTTTTTGCCTTGATTGACGAGAAGACCTATGAGCCTCTTCAAGAAAATGGACAGATCGAGATCAAAGAAGGCAACATCCGTTTTGAACATGTATGTTTCTCTTATGATGGCAAACATCCGATTCTGGATGACATTTCCTTCTCCGTTAACAAGGGTGAAACCATTGCCTTTGTAGGTCATACAGGTTCTGGGAAATCGTCTATTATCAATGTCCTCATGCGCTTTTATGAATTTCAGTCAGGGCGAGTTCTCTTGGATGATGTGGATATCAGGAACTACAGTCAGGAAGAGTTGAGAAAAAACATCGGTCTGGTCTTGCAGGATCCCTTCCTCTATCATGGAACAATCAAGTCCAATATCGCCATGTACCAAAATCTTAGTGATGAGCAGGTACAGGCTGCAGCTAGCTTCGTAGATGCAGATTCCTTTATTCAAGAACTCCCTCAGGGATATGATGCACCTGTGTCTGAGCGTGGTACGAGCTTCTCTACTGGTCAGCGTCAGCTTCTTGCCTTTGCTAGAACAGTCGCCAGTCAGCCTAAAATCCTGATTTTGGATGAAGCGACAGCCAATATTGACTCTGAAACAGAAAGTTTGGTTCAAGCTTCACTGGCTAAGATGAGACAGGGACGAACAACCATTGCCATCGCCCATCGTCTTTCGACCATCCAAGACGCCAACTGTATTTATGTTTTGGACAAGGGGCGCATCATCGAGAGCGGAACCCATGAGGAACTCTTGGCTCTGGGAGGAACCTATCACAAGATGTATAGTTTGCAAGCGGGTGCCATGTCCTAATACTCTTTGGAAATCTCTTAAAACCAGGTCAGCTTTATCTGCAACCTAAAAGCTGTACTTTGATTTTCATTGAGTACCAGAAGGAAATCTTTCAAATTACAGATTTCTTTCACCGCCTTTTCCATTTTGTGGTATAATGAAAAATGTTGACAAATAGTATAATAAAAACAAAGGAGAAACAGCATGCTGAAATGGGAAGACTTGCCCGTGGAAATGAAATCAAGCGAGGTTGAGTCTTACTACCAGCTTGTCTCTAAAAGGAAGGGTTCGCTGATTTTCAAGCGTTGCTTGGACTGGGGTCTAGCCTTAGTCTTGCTGGTTCTGACCTCTCCCATCTTTCTCATCTTGAGCATTTGGATCAAGTTGGATAGCAAGGGGCCAGTGATTTACAAACAAGAGCGCGTGACCCAGTACAATCGACCTTTCAAGATTTGGAAGTTCCGTACCATGGTGACGGATGCGGACAAAAAAGGAAGTTTGGTGACTTCTGCTAACGATAGTCGCATTACCAAGGTTGGCAATTTTATCCGCCGTGTCCGTTTGGACGAACTGCCTCAGTTGGTCAATGTTCTTAAAGGTGAGATGTCCTTTGTAGGGACGCGTCCTGAAGTGCCACGTTATACAGAGCAGTATAGCCCTGAAATGATGGCGACCTTGCTTTTGCCAGCAGGGATTACCTCTCCAGCCAGCATCAACTACAAGGATGAGGACACCATCATTAGTCAAATGACGGAGAAAGGCCTGTCTGTTGACCAAGCCTATGTAGAGCATGTTCTTCCTGAAAAGATGCGCTATAACCTCGCCTATCTCCGAGAGTTTAGTTTCTTTGGAGACATCAAAATTATGTTTCAAACCGTGTTTGAAGTGCTAAAATAAAGTAGTCATGAGAAAATGAGTACAGATAAAAGGAGCAAATCAATGCCAAATTACAATATTCCATTTTCACCACCCGATATTACAGAAGCAGAAATTGCTGAAGTAGCGGATACCCTTCGTTCTGGTTGGATCACGACAGGTCCTAAGACCAAAGAACTGGAGCGTCGCTTATCTCAATATACACAGACACCTAAGACTGTCTGCCTTAACTCGGCAACTGCCGCTCTTGAGTTGATTTTGCGTGTCTTGGAAGTAGGACCTGGAGATGAAGTCATCGTTCCAGCCATGACCTATACAGCTTCATGTAGTGTTATCACTCACGTGGGAGCGACCCCTGTCATGGTGGATATCCAAGCAGATACTTTTGAGATGGATTATGACTTGCTGGAGCAAGCTATCACTGAAAAGACTAAGGTGATTATTCCTGTTGAGCTTGCGGGGATTGTTTGCGACTATGACCGTTTGTTCCAAGTTGTGGAGAAAAAACGTGACCTCTTTACTGCTGAAAGCAAGTGGCAAAAAGCCTTTAACCGTATCGTGATTGTGTCTGATAGTGCCCACGCTTTGGGATCTACTTATAAAGGACAACCAGCTGGTTCTATCGCTGACTTTACTTCCTTCTCATTCCATGCCGTTAAGAATTTACAACTGCAGAGGGTGGAAGTGCGACTTGGAAGGCTAATCCAGCGATTGATGACGAAGAGATGTACAAGGAATTCCAAATCCTTTCTCTTCATGGTCAAACTAAGGATGCCCTTGCTAAGATGCAACTGGGTTCATGGGAATACGATATCGTCACACCAGCCTACAAGTGCAATATGACCGATATCATGGCGTCACTTGGTTTGGTACAATTGGACCGTTATCCAGCTTTGCTAGAACGTCGTAAGGACATTGTGGACCGCTATGACCGTGGCTTTGCAGGTTCTCGTATCCATCCATTGGCACACAAGACTGATAGTGTCGAATCTTCACGCCACCTCTACATCACCCATGTAGACGGAGCAAGTTTAGAAGAACGTAACCTCATCATCCAAGAATTGGCCAAAGCAGGAATCGCAAGTAATGTACATTATAAACCACTTCCGCTCTTGACAGCCTATAAGAATCTTGGTTTTGATATGGCGAATTATCCTAAGGCCTATGCCTTCTTTGAAAATGAAATTACGCTTCCACTTCATACTAAATTAAGCGATGAAGAAGTGGACTATATCATTGAGACTTTCAAAACAGTTTCTGAAAAAGTGCTAACTTTATCAAAAAAATCGTAAAAAAGTCTTGACAAAGAAAAAACAAAGTATTAAAATAAGTTCAACAAATCAGAAAAGTAACTATTTTTGATCTTCAGGGAGCCTGTGGTGATTGTGAACAGGTGGTTGGAAGTGGTGAAAGTGGGCTGATTTTAAAAATGAATTTGAAACAATGAAAATTCGGTGCGCACACCTTACAGTGCAACTTGTTGTTAGACAAGGTAGAGATGTAAAGGGGATAGTTCCTTTATAATTGAGGTGGCACCGCGTTACTAACGCCCTCACACGGAATTTAATTCTGTGTGTGGGCGTTTTTCTATCCGTCATTTTGTTTATCTTTTATTAGGGCGTTAAGTCGCTTTGATGAACTTGAGTTCTATCTGCAGCTCCTTGCCTACTACTAAAAGCAAACAAAAAGGCCGGATTTATACAGAAAGAGGAAAATTTTATGACAACTAAAGGTTATTTTGGACAATTTGGTGGTAGTTTTGTACCGGAGCCGATTCAGGCTTTGTTGGATGAGTTGGAAGTTACATTTGAAAAGTACAAGACTGATCCAGAATTTTTGGCAGAATTTCGTCATTACTTGAAGGACTATTCAGGTCGCGAAACACCGCTCTATTTTGCGGAAAGTTTGACAGAACACCTAGGTGGAGCTAAGATTTATCTCAAACGTGAAGATCTTAACCACCTTGGTTCTCACAAGCTCAACAATGTTTTAGGACAAATTCTTTTGGCCAAACGTATGGGCAAAAAACGAGTGATTGCAGAAACAGGAGCTGGTCAGCACGGTGTTGCGACAGCAGCGGCTGCAGCCAAGTTTGGGATGGCCTGTGATGTCTACATGGGAGCAGAGGATGTGGAACGTCAACGTCTCAATGTTTTCCGTATGGAGATGATGGGAGCAACTGTTCACGCAGTTGAAACGGGGACACGAACTCTCAAGGATGCGGTCGATGCAGCCTTTGGAGCATGGATGAATGACCTTGAAGCCTTCTATGTTCTGGGATCTGCTGTAGGTCCTCACCCATATCCTACAATTGTCCACGAGTTCCAAAAGGTCATCAGTGAAGAATCTCGCCGTCAAATCTTAGAAAAAGAAGGTCGTTTACCAGACTACGTTATTGCCTGTGTAGGTGGTGGCTCTAATGCCATCGGTGCTTTTTCTCAGTATGTGGCTGATGAAGAAGTTAAATTGGTTGGGGTTGAAGCTGCTGGTCACGGACTTGATACAGACAAGCACGCAGCTACTATGACAAAAGGTAGTATCGGAATTGTTGATGGTATGAAGACTTATGCAGTCTTTAAGGAAGATGGAGAGCTAGCTCCAGTTTACTCTATCTCAGCTGGATTGGACTATCCAGGGGTTGGCCCAGAACACGCCTACTTTAAAGATTCAGGTCGCGTGGAATATGTGGCTGCGACAGACGAAGAAGCTGTTCAGGCTCTTCTCCTTCTCAGCAAGACAGAAGGGATTATCCCAGCGATTGAAAGTTCGCACGCTATCGCAGAAGCAGTTAAACGTGCACCGAAACTAAGTAAAGACGACACTATCATCATCAATGTTTCTGGTCGTGGAGACAAGGACGTAGCTGCAATTGCAGACTACCTAGAAGCTAAAAAATAAAAGATGGAAAAATTACAGTCTTTTCTCTCACAGAGAGCTTGTGTTTGCTGGAAACAAGCAGAGAAAGCTGTAAGGTTGGGTCCATCTGAAACGAGAGAAGAAAACATAATTCTCAAGGGAGTGCCCTTTATCGCACAGCCTGTTACAGGAAGTATCTGAGACAGGAATGAGAGATAGGAGAAATCCTATAATTGAGGTGGCACCGCGAATTTCGTCCTCACGCAAGTTATTTTGCGTGGGGATTTTTCATACAGTCGCCGCGGACTAGAAGTAGAACTGAAAGGGAAATTACAATGGAACGAATCATTCATGGAGATGTCTTATCACCAATCTTGGCTTATATGCGCCTAAAGGGGCAACACAAGGTTATCTTAGAGAGTATTCCGAGAGACAAGGAAACAGCTCGTTTTTCTATCCTAGCCTATAATCCAGTTTTTGAGATTAAGTTTGAAAATGGAGTCCTTTATCAAAATGGTCAAGTGATTGATCGGGATCCCTTGGATTTTCTTTATGAAGTGACTCATAAGAGCCAGCACCATTCAGACCTCCCTTTTGGTGGAGGAGCCATTGGTTTTGTTGGTTACGATATGATTTCGCTTTATGAAGAAATTGGTCAAATTCCTCAAGATACAATTGGAACGCCAGACATGCATTTCTTCGTCTATGAGAGTTACATTGTCTTTGACCACAAGAAGGAAAAAATCCATGTCATCGAGGATGCTCTCTATAGTGAGCGTAGTCAAGAAGACTTGGAAAAAGCCTTAAACCAAGTGCTTGAGGAATTACGCATTCCTGCTCCAAATGAATTTGAAGACTTGGATCTATCTCCGTTAGACTTCAAACCCCATATCGCTCCTCAGAAGTTTGAGGAAATGGTGGAAACAGCTCGTGACTTGATTCGTAATGGAGATATGTTCCAATGCGTGTTCAGTCAGCGCTTCTCAGCAGAAGTTACTGGAAATCCATTTGACTTCTACAGAAATCTCCGCGTGACCAATCCTTCTAATTACCTTTATTTCTATGATTTTGGTGATTATCAAATCATCGGTGCCAGTCCAGAAAGTTTGGTTTCTGTCAAAAATGGCATCGTGACAACCAATCCGATTGCAGGTACGCGACCAAGAGGAGCTACGGATGAAGAAGACAAGGCTTTGGCGACAGACCTGCTTTCGGATGAGAAGGAAACAGCAGAGCATCGGATGTTAGTAGACTTGGGTCGTAATGATATTGGCCGCATATCTGAAACGGCCAGTGTCCAAGTCACTAAGTATATGGAAGTGGAGCTTTTCCGTTATGTCATGCATTTGACCAGTGTGGTCAAGGGGCGTTTGCTTCCAGAACTCACTGCCATGGATGCCTTGAAAGCAACACTTCCTGCTGGAACAGTGTCAGGAGCACCTAAGATTCGAGCGATGAGACGCATCTATGAACTGGAAACAGAAAAACGGGGCGTATACGCAGGAGCAATTGGCTACCTATCTGCGACGGGCGATATGGATTTCGCCATTGCCATCCGAACCATGATTCTCAAAAATCAAACAGCCTATGTGCAGGCTGGGGCAGGGATTGTCTACGACTCCATCGCCCAAAACGAATACCAAGAAACCATTAACAAAGCAAAATCTATGACTAGAATTGGAGAACTAAGACCATGATTTTATTGATTGACAACTATGATTCTTTTACCTATAACTTGGCCCAATACATTGGGAATTTTGCAGAAGTACAGGTCTTGAGAAATGATGATCCTAAGCTGTATGAAGAAGCTGAAAAAGCAGATGGTCTGGTCTTTTCTCCTGGTCCTGGTTGGCCAGTTGATGCTGGAAAGATGGAAGACATGATTCGTGATTTTGCTGGCAAGAAGCCGATTCTTGGAATTTGTTTGGGTCATCAAGCCATTGCAGAAGTCTTTGGTGGTAAGCTTGGCTTGGCTCCAAAAGTCATGCATGGGAAACAGAGCAATATCAACTTTGAAGCACCATCTGTTTTGTATCAAGGTATCGAGGATGGCCGTGCGGTCATGCGTTATCACAGTATCTTGATTGAAGAAATGCCAGAATACTTTGAAGTGACAGCTCGTTCGACTGATGACCAAGCCATCATGGGGATTCAACATAAAAACCTACCGATTTATGGCTTCCAGTACCATCCAGAGAGCATTGGAACACCAGATGGCTTGTCTTCTATTCGGAATTTTATCGAGAAGGTTGTAAAGTGAGGAAACTAGGATGAAAGAGATTATTGAAAAACTAGCAAAATTTGAAATTTATCAGGTGTGGAAATGACGGATGTCATCGAGCGTATCGTAACTGGCCGTGTAACGGAGGCGCAGATTGCTTCTCTCCTCTTGGCTCTTAAGATGAAGGGGGAAACACCTGAAGAACGCACAGCCATTGCCCAAGTCATGAGAGGCCATGCCCAACACATTCCAACTGAAATTCATGATGCCATGGACAACTGTGGTACAGGTGGAGACAAGTCTTTCAGTTTTAACATTTCCACAACTGCAGCCTTTGTCTTGGCTGGTGGTGGTGTTCATATGGCCAAACACGGTAACCGCTCGATTTCTTCTAAATCTGGTTCTGCAGATGTCCTAGAAGCCTTGGGTATCAACCTAGACCTCAAACCAGCTGAACTAGGTAAGGTCTTTGATAAGACTGGCATCGTCTTTCTCTTTGCCAAAAATATGCATCCAGCTATGAAATACATCATGCCAGCTCGTTTGGAATTGGGGATTCCAACCATTATGAACTTGACTGGTCCCCTGATTCACCCAATGGCCTTGGAAACACAGCTTCTTGGAATTAGTCGTCCAGAACTTCTAGAAAGTACAGCTCAGGTTTTGAAAAATATGGGTCGCAAGCGTGCCATCGTGGTTGCTGGGCCAGAAGGACTGGATGAAGCTGGTTTGAACGGAACAACCAAGATTTCTCTTCTTGAAAAATGGCGAAATCAGCTTATCAAGCTTTACTCCAGAGGATTTGGGAATGGAACGTTACGCTATCGAAGATATTCGTGGAGGCAATGCTCAGGAAAATGCAGAAATTTTGCTCAGCGTTCTTAAAAATGAACCAAGTCCATTCTTGGAAACTACAGTTTTAAATGCAGGTCTTGGTTTCTATGCTAATGGTAAGGTGGCTAGTATTAAGGATGGAGTTGCCTTGGCTCGTCAAGTGATTGCTAGTGGCAAGGCCCTTGAAAAACTTAGACTGTTACAGGAGTACCAAAAATGAGTCAGGAATTTTTAGCACGAATTTTGGAGCAGAAGGCGCGTGAGGTCGAGCAGATGGAGCTGGAGGAAATCCAGCCCCTGCGCCAGACCTATCGCTTGTCTGACTATCTAAAACAACACCAAGACCGATTACAGGTAATCGCTGAAGTCAAGAAAGCTAGCCCTAGTCTGGGAGATATCAATCTAGATGTGGATATTGTGCAACAGGCCCAGACTTATGAAGCGAACGGAGCAGTGATGATTTCTGTTCTGACAGATGAAGTTTTCTTTAAAGGACATTTGGATTATCTACGGGAGATTTCCAGTCAGGTAGGAATTCCGACGCTCAACAAGGACTTTATTATCGATGAAAAGCAAATCATCCGTGCTCGCAATGCGGGTGCGACAGTCATCTTGCTCATTGTGGCTGCCTTGTCAGAAGAACGTCTCAAAGAACTGTATGACTACGCGACAGAGCTTGGGTTGGAAGTCTTGGTGGAGACCCACAATCTAGCTGAACTAGAGGTAGCTCACAGACTTGGTGCTGAGATTATTGGGGTCAATAATCGCAACTTGACCACCTTTGAAGTTGACTTGCAGACCAGTGTAGATTTGGCTAAACATTTCAAAGATGATTGCTTGTACATTTCTGAATCTGCTATTTTCACAGGGCAGGATGCGGAACGAGTAGCACCATACTTTAATGGAATTTTAGTTGGTACAGCTCTTATGCAGGCAGAAGATGTGGCCCAGAGAATCAAGGAGTTGCAGATTGACAAAGGTTAAAATTTGTGGACTATCGACCAAAGAAGCGGTGGAAACAGCCGTTTCAGCAGGAACCGACTACATCGGTTTTGTCTTTGCACCTAGTAAAAGACAGGTGACTTTGGAAGAGGCTGCTGATCTGGCAAAGCATATTCATGCAGATGTCAAAAAGGTTGGTGTATTTGTTTCACCAAGTCGGGCAGAACTGCTAGAAGCGATTGAAAAAGTTGGCTTGGACTTGGTTCAAGTTCACGGTCAGGTAGCGGATGATGTGTTTGAGGATTTGCCTTGTGCTAGCATTCAGGCTGTGCAGGTAGATGGAGAGGGTCATGTGCCCAATTCTCAGGCAGACTATCTACTCTTTGATGCCCCTGTGGCTGGGAGTGGCCAGACCTTTGACTGGGCTCAACTGGATACGACAGGATTAACTCAGCCCTTCTTTATCGCAGGTGGGCTTAAGGAAGACAATGTAGTACAAGCAATTCAACACTTTACTCCCTATGCAGTAGATGTATCAAGCGGAGTGGAGACAGATGGACAAAAAGATCATGAAAAGATTAGAAGATTTATAGAGAGGGTAAAGAATGGCATATCAAGAACCAAATAAAGATGGATTTTACGGAAAATTCGGCGGACGTTTCGTCCCAGAAACATTGATGACAGCAGTTTTGGAGTTGGAGAAGGCCTACCGTGAAAGTCAGGCAGACCCAAGTTTCCAAGAGGAATTAAACCAACTCTTGCGCCAGTATGTGGGACGTGAAGCTCCCCTTTACTACGCAAAAATTTGACCCAGCATATCGGCGGAGCCAAGATTTATCTCAAACGGGAAGACCTTAACCATACAGGGGCCCACAAGATTAACAATGCCTTGGGACAAGTTCTTCTGGCTAAACGCATGGGTAAAAAGAAAATTATCGCGGAAACAGGTGCTGGTCAGCACGGTGTGGCAACTGCAACTGCTGCAGCACTCTTTAACATGAAATGTACCATCTATATGGGTGAAGAGGATGTTAAACGCCAAGCCCTCAATGTCTTCCGTATGGAGCTTTTGGGAGCCAAGGTAGAGGCTGTAACAGATGGTTCGCGCGTGCTCAAGGATGCGGTCAATGCAGCCCTTCGTTCATGGGTAGCAAATATCGATGATACCCACTATATCCTAGGTTCTGCCTGGGGCCTCATCCTTTCCCAGAAATCGTTCGTGACTTCCAAAGTGTCATCGGTCGAGAGGCTAAACAACAGTACCGCGACTTGACAGGACAAGATCTGCCAGATGCCTTAGTAGCCTGTGTTGGAGGTGGTTCTAATGCTATCGGGCTCTTCCATCCATTTGTAGAAGATGAGTCTGTAGCTATGTATGGGGCTGAAGCAGCTGGACTTGGTGTAGACACAGAGCACCACGCTGCTACCTTGACTAAGGGTCGTCCGGGTGTCCTTCACGGTTCTCTCATGGATGTGCTCCAAGATGCCCATGGTCAAATTCTTGAAGCCTTCTCTATCTCAGCAGGATTGGACTATCCTGGTATCGGTCCAGAACATTCTCACTACCACGATATTAAACGTGCCAGCTATGTTCCTGTGACAGACGAAGAAGCCTTGGAAGGATTCCAACTTTTGTCTCGTGTGGAAGGGATTATCCCAGCCTTAGAATCTAGCCATGCGATAGCCTTTGCGGTGAAATTGGCCAAAGAACTCGGTCCAGACAAGTCCATGATTGTCTGTCTATCAGGTCGTGGGGACAAGGATGTGGTTCAAGTTAAAGACCGCTTGGAAGCAGATGCAGTAAAGAAGGGAGAAGCTCATGCCTAAGACACTAACAGAAAAATTAAACGCTATTAAAGCAGCTGGAAAAGGAATTTTCGTTCCCTATATCATGGCTGGAGACCACGAGAAAGGTTTGGATGGTCTAGCTGAAACAATCCACTTTTTAGAAGATTTGGGTGTCTCTGCCATTGAAGTGGGCATTCCCTTTTCAGACCCTGTTGCAGATGGACCTGTTATCGAAGAAGCTGGCTTGCGCAGTCTAGCCCACGGGACCTCTACCCAGGCTTTGGTTGAAACCTTGAAAACCATTGAAACAGAGATTCCACTGGTCATTATGACCTACTTCAACCCCCTCTTTCAGTACGGTGTGGAGAACTTTGTCAAAGATTTGGCAGATACAGCGGTTAAGGGCTTGATTATTCCAGACCTTCCTCATGAGCATGCCAATTTTGTAGAGCCATTTTTGGCAGACACAGACATGGCCTTGATTCCTCTAGTAAGCTTGACAACAGGGATTGAGCGCCAGAAAGAGTTGATTGAAGGGGCAGAAGGATTTGTCTATGCGGTTGCCATCAATGGGGTGACAGGGAAATCTGGCAATTACCGTGCAGACTTGGACAAGCACTTGGTGCAACTTCATCAAGTGGCCGACATTCCAGTCTTGACAGGTTTTGGTGTATCTAGTCAAGCTGATGTAGAACGTTTCAATGCGGTATCAGATGGCGTTATCGTCGGTTCAAAAATCGTAAAAGCTCTCCATCAAGGAGAGCCGATTCAGGACTTTATCAAACAAGCAGTAGCTTACCAAAAAAATAATCACACAAGTAGCGAGTAAGAGGAAAGGCACGAACGGCAGTCTTTCCTTTTTTTCTTTTTCAGGAGAAAGGCCAGTTTTATAATGAATTGAATCTGGAATAGTACATTATGATTCCTAAAAATATTTTAAGAAAGTGATTTGAATTTCCCAATAAATTTGTTCAGTTTTTTTAATTGATTTTACTATAGAAGATATAATTTGCTAAATTACTCTGATATGTAACTTTAAGAAAAAGATAATTATTGTAGTAATTTCTTTAAGAAAATGATATAATTCATTAAAAAAAGTATTCGGAGGAGGAAGAATTATGTTAAATCAGGATCTCTTTGATTCGCTCAAGGCACAAAAAAATTGTAGATACTTTGATGAAAGGTCAAAAAGATTATGTAGATGAACGTCTAGAAAAAAAGAGACAATGAAAGTGTCGAATGGTTATGCATGGACGCGACCTAATCATATTGATAATGCATTTGCATCAGCAGATTTGTTTGAGTATAAATTACAATTAGCAGGACAGACTTGGGGATATTTAGAATTTGAAACAAATACAGAAAAAAATATGGGAAAGTATTGTTAATTATAAAGGGTAAGAAGCGACTTACGAGCCAATTTCCTTTGGTACAAAAAAATAAGAGTGGCTACTTATTTGAATATGCTCGGATGAATACACTTTATCTTAATCAACATTCTTCCTACAAAAATGATGAAGATAGTCATTCCTTTCCAATTCAGATGGAGTTAGTTTCTGATGAAATGATTCAAGAAATTGAACAAGCTACTAAAAATTCGAATATCGAAAAATTTATGATTTTAACTTATGAGGCAGACTCAGAAAACAATATTATATCTGTAGATGTTGTTATGCCTGATGCACGAACTGGTCAGTTACACTTGATTCAAGATTTGTCTGAGTATATTCAATCAAGTTCGTACCATTTCGAAGAAGCTAAATACCAAGATATTCCTAATTTTTCAGAATTATCGGAAACAGAAGATTTTGAAATTATTCCAAGAATAGAAAAACAAGAAGGTCAAAAGTAGTAAGGAGTATGTAAATGTTTAATGGTCGGGTATTGAAAGAATTACGGCTGTTAAATGGTTTAAGTAGAGCAGAATTAGCTCAGAGAATTAATTTAACGGAACAAGCCATTTGGCAGTTTGAGTCCAACGAAACGAAACCTAAATTATCAACCAAAATGCATTTGGCCAACCAATTTCATGTTGATTTAACTTATTTTGAACAAGAAGAAGAAAGTATTCGATTTGATTCTTCTGTAATCGCCTTTAGAAATGCAGACCTAGCAACACGGAAAACAATAGATATTCAAACTATGTATTTACATAAGGTAGATAGTTTGATTGATTATTTTGAAAGTTTTGTAATTATACCTAATATTACAATTCATGACCTAAGTAATGTAGTGAGTGAATCTTATCATAAGGGAGAATCCATTGAGGAATTGGCTCTTTATGCCAGGGAAAAATTAGGTATTTCAAAAGATAATCATGATTTGCTTTATAAATTAGAACGTTCAGGCATCTATATCGTGGAACGATTAATTAATGGTCAAGCTGATGCTTATAGCGCATGGTCAAAATTGGGAAGACCTTATATTGTGTTGGGGACGAATAAATCATCTGTACGTCGAAATTTTGACTTAGCTCATGAGCTAGGACATATTCTTTTACACAAATATAAAGATATGAATGAAGATGGCGATCGTTTGGAGCAAGAAGCAAATTATTTTGCATCATGTTTTTTATTGCCAAAAGAAGAGTTTTTAGTCAAATTTGAAGAGAGGGTTGGCAAGCGTGTCAGCAATCCTGATAGTTATATTTTATTGAAGTCGGATTTGAATGTTTCGATACAAGCTTTAGAGTATCGAGCTTTTAAGTTAGGATTATTGACTCCAAAGCAACATTCTTACTTTTATCGTCAAATTGCGCAAAAAGGTTACAAAATGATTGAACCTTTGGATGATCAAATTTTTGTAAAAAAACCAAGCAAAGTAAAGAGTATTTTGGACGTCGTTTTGAGTAATCATCTAGTCAGTCTAGCGACTATAATGTCTAAACAAAGTATTCGTTTACAGTTTATAAGCGAAATATTTTCGGTCGAAATGAAATTTTTTTGATCAATATCAAGAAGATAAAAAGAACAGATCAATTTGATAATATCATTCCTTTGTATAAAAGAAATAATTTATAATTTAACTGTGAAATAATTTCATGAAGGACATATGATAGAAATTGAACTTTATCAAACAAGCAGTAGCTTACCAAAAATAATCACACAAGCAGCGAGTAAGAGGAAAGGCACAAAAGGAAGTCTTTCCTTTTTTTCTTTTTGCAGGAGAAAGGCTAGAATCCCCTGTCGCAGAAGCAAACTGAATCAAGATGAGTAATTCTGTTGCGCTAAAGACGAGAGCGCAAGAAGCTAAAAAGAGGAAATCCCCTGCACCCATGCGGATATCGATAAAATGAGCCAAAATTCCAAGGACAAGGAAGAAGACCATGACCAGATTCCAGCCAGATCCGGCCATTAGGATTAGGTGGAAAGTCATCCAGACTAGTAAGGGATATTCCTGATGGCGAAAGTCGTAGATGCCCAAGGTCAAACCAGCGGTGATTAGGACGACTTGCCCCAAGGAAAGCAATTCCCAAGACCAAGCCAGAAAGAGGAGTCCTAAGCCCAATTCAAAAAGGGCATACCAGACAGGATAAGGAGCCTTGCAGTAACGACAGCGAAAGCGATTAAAAACCTGCGAGAGAATCGGAATCAAATCTAAGGGACGCAAGCGATTCTGACAGGAATCGCAGTGACTAGCAGGTTGGATAATGGATTGCTCTGGAAAACGGTCAATGACCAAACCAAGAAAGGAAGCGAGAATGCTCCCGACAAGAAAAAAATAAATATCAATCATACTTATCTATTCGTAAAAAATAGGAGAAGTAGTATAATGGAGAAATATAGATAAGATGGTGAGGAAAAAATGACAATTCGTTTTGAAGAAAAGGTGAGCACAGAAAACGCTCAGCTCGTATGCCAATGGTCCAACTCCCTAGGCAAATCCTTTCAAGAACAATGGATGGGAACAATGATTCCTTTTCCCTTGACAATTCAAGTCTTGCAAGATTTGGAAGGAATCTTTTCAATCTTTGAAGGACAAGAGTTTGTGGGGCTTATCCAGAAAATCAGGCTAGAAGGTAGGAATCTTCATATCGGGAGATTTTTTATCAATCCTCAGAAACAGGGGCAAGGCTTAGGTGGCCAGGCTTTAAGGAAATTTGTTAGTTTGGCCTTTAAAAATGGAGACATAGATAGTATTTCTCTAAATGTCTTCGAGGCAAATCAAGCAGCCCAGCACCTTTATCAAAAAGAAGGATTTGAAATCGTTCAAATAGTTGAAGCACCTGTAAGAAAATACATCATGAAAAAGGGGAGATAGAAGCAAACAAAGTCTTTTCCTGTTTTATGTAGATGTTTACACATGAAAATTGAAGTATTTTCAAAAGCCAATTGGAGTGATTTTTATCCATGATGGGGAAATGATCTGGATAAAAATGATTGAGAAATAGTTGCTAAAAAAGCGTTTGCATGATACTATATATTGAAAGGAGGTGATAAGATGGTAGAACAAAGAAAATCAATTACCATGAAAGATGTTGCTTTAGAAGCAGGAGTTAGTGTTGGAACAGTTTCACGTGTAATTAATAAAGAAAAAGGCATTAAAGAAGTAACCTTGAAAAAAGTGGAACAAGCAATTAAAACCTTGAATTACATTCCAGATTACTACGCTAGAGGAATGAAAAAAAATCGAATAGAAACGATTGCAATCATTGTACCAAGTATCTGGCATCCCTTTTTTTCAGAATTTACTATGCATGTGGAAAATGAAGTCTATAAGAGGAATAATAAATTACTCTTATGTTCTATAAATGGTACAAATAGAGAGCAAGACTACCTGGAGATGTTGCGTCATAATAAAGTTGATGGAGTGGTTGCTATTACCTATAGTCCAATTGAACATTACCTGTCGTCAGGAATTCCCTTTGTCAGTATTGACCGTACATACTCAGATATTGCCATTCCTTGTGTTTCATCAGATAATGATGCAGGTGGAAGAGAAGCAGCTAAACAATTAATTAGTAAAGGATGTCGGCATTTAGCCTTTGTGGGCGGACATAATACAACCATTAATGAAACTAAACGTCGTAGAATTTCATTTGAAAAGTATGTCCAAGAGCATAAAATACCTCTTAGTATTTTTGATTTGGATGAGACAGTTACTGACCATCATGGAAAGCTAGAGAGTTTCTTGGAAGAAAATCCTTCTATAGATGGAATTTTTACAATCAACGATTTTACAGCTTTGGATGTGATTGAAATTCTAGAAAAGAATGGCAAACGTATTCCTCATGATGTCCAAATTATTGGATACGATGGAATTAAAATGGCTGGAGATAGAGATTATCTACTTTCAACAATTGAGCAACCCCTGGAGGAAATGGCTAGAGAAGCTGTACGAATCCTATTTGATATCATAGAAGGAAAGGCTGTTAATTTGCAGACAATCCTACCAGTGAAATTTGTTGAAGGAAAAAAACAACAAAAAGTGAAAAATAAGTCTTGACAGAAAGCGCTATCAATGATAGAATAAATTCAGATAAAAAAAGATTTATTTTTTTAGAACAAAAAAATGAAACGTTTCAAAAAAATAAAATAAATAGACAGCGCCAAGCGTTATCTTTTTAAAACAAAAAATGAAACGTTTCAAAAAAGGAGGTTGCTATGAATAGCAAAGCGAAGCAAGTTTCTCTTTGGGAAAGAATTAAGAAACAAAAACTCTTGTTATTGATGACTGTCCCTGGTTTAGTTTTTGACCTTTATCTTTAAATACATCCCTATGTATGGGGTTTTAATCGCATTTAAAGATTACAATCCCTTAAAAGGAATTTTGGGGAGCGATTGGATTGGTTTTTCTGAGTTTACAAAATTCATATCCTCTCCCAACTTTGGTATCTTGTTAGCCAATACTTTAAAATTAAGTATCTATGGTTTATTGCTTGGCTTTTTACCACCAATCATTCTTGCTATTATGCTCAATCAACTCTTGAGTGAAAAAGTCAAAAAACGAATTCAGCTCATTTTATACGCACCAAACTTTATCTCAGTAGTTGTTATCGTTGGTATGATTTTCCTTTTCTTTTCAGTGGGAGGGCCAATCAACAATTTTCTCTCTATGTTTGGAATAAAGGCTGACTTCTTGACAAATCCAGACTTCTTTAGACCTTTATACATCTTTAGTGGTATCTGGCAAGGAATGGGCTGGGCTTCAACGCTCTACACAGCAACATTAGTAAATGTAGATCCAGCTTTAGTAGAAGCAGCAAGACTGGATGGAGCCAATATCTTCCAACGAATCTGGCACATTGATATTCCAGCTCTTAAGCCCATTATGGTTATCCAATTTGTTTTAGCTGCAGGTGGAATTATGAATGTCGGTTATGAAAAAGCATTCTTAATGCAGACATCGTTAAATTTGCCAACTTCTGAAATTATCTCTACATATGTCTATAAAGTTGGTCTTGTATCAGGAGACTATTCTTACTCAACAGCGGTTGGTTTGTTTAATGCAGTGATTAACGTGGTATTGCTTGTTGCAGTTAACCAAATCGTTAAACGTATGAATAATGGTGAAGGAATTTAAGGAGGGAAGCATGAAAAATTCGATTATGGATACCAAATTTGATAGACGTATCTTACTCTTAAATAAAATCATTATTGTCTTTATAGTTTTGATAACCTTACTTCCTTTACTTTATATCGTTGTAGCATCCTTTATGGATCCTAAGGTTCTGGTTAGTAGAGGGATTAGCTTTAATCCAGCCGATTGGACGGTAGAAGGTTACCAGCGTGTATTCAGTGACCAATCTATTCTAAGAGGTTTTATCAATTCCCTGCTTTATTCTTTTGGCTTTGCGACTTTAACAGTATTGCTATCTGTGTTTACAGCTTATCCTCTTTCCAAAAAAGATTTGGTAGGGCGCCGTTGGATTAACTATTTCTTGATTGTGACCATGTTCTTTGGTGGTGGTTTAGTTCCAACTTACTTACTAGTAAAAGATTTGGGCATGCTTAATACTCCATGGGCTATCATCGTTCCCGGTGCTGTCAATGTTTGGAATATTATTCTTGCTAGGGCCTATTTCCAAGGATTGCCTGAAGAATTAGTTGAAGCTGCTGTCATTGATGGTGCAAATGATTTACAGATTTTCTTCAAAATCATGCTTCCTCTTGCAAAACCAATTATGTTTGTTCTCTTCCTCTATGCTTTTGTAGGACAGTGGAACTCATACTTTGATGCAATGATTTATATCAAGGATCCAAACTTGGAACCATTGCAACTAGTACTTCGTAAAATTCTCATTCAGAGCCAACCAGGTCAAGACATGATTGGAGCACAAGCGGCTATGAATGAAATGAAACGTTTAGCTGAATTAATTAAATACGCAACTATTGTCATTTCCAGCTTGCCATTGATTGTTATGTATCCATTCTTCCAAAAATACTTTGATAAAGGAATTATGGCTGGTTCACTTAAAGGATAAAAAAAAGAAAAAATAAAAGGAGTTTTCTCATGAAATTCAAAACATTCTCAAAATCAGCAGTTTTGTTGACAGCTAGTTTAGCAGTACTTGCAGCCTGTGGCTCAAAAAATACAGCTTCAAGTCCAGATTATAAGTTGGAAGGTGTAACTTTCCCGCTTCAAGAAAAGAAAACATTGAAGTTTATGACAGCCAGTTCACCGTTAGCTCCTAAAGACCCAAATGAAAAGTTAATTTTGCAACGTTTGGAGAAGGAAACTGGCGTTCATATCGACTGGACCAACTACCAATCCGACTTTGCAGAAAAACGTAACTTGGATATTTCTAGTGGTGATTTACCAGATGCTATCCACAACGACGGAGCTTCAGATGTGGACTTGATGAACTGGGCTAAAAAAGGTGTTATTATTCCAGTTGAAGATTTGATTGATAAATACATGCCAAATCTTAAGAAAATTTTGGATGAGAAACCAGAGTACAAGGCCTTGATGACAGCACCTGATGGGCACATTTACTCATTCCCATGGATTGAAGAACTTGGAGAAGGCAAAGAATCTATCCATAGTGTCAACGATATGGCTTGGATTAACAAAGATTGGCTTAAGAAACTTGGTCTTGAAATGCCAAAAACTACTGATGATCTGATTAAAGTCCTAGAAGCTTTCAAAAACGGGGATCCAAATGGAAATGGAGAGGCTGATGAAATTCCATTTACATTTATTAGTGGTAACGGAAACGAAGATTTTAAATTCCTGTTTGCTGCATTTGGTATAGGGGATAACGATGATCATTTAGTAGTTGGAAATGATGGCAAAGTTGACTTCACAGCAGATAATGATAACTATAAAGAAGGTGTCAAATTTATCCGTCAATTGCAAGAAAAAGGCTTGATTGATAAAGAAGCTTTTGAACATGATTGGAATAGTTACATTGCTAAAGGTCATGATCAGAAATTTGGTGTTTACTTTACATGGGATAAGAGCAATGTTACTGGAAGTAATGAAAGTTATGATGTTTTACCAGTACTTGCTGGACCAAGTGGTCAAAAACACGTAGCTCGTACAAACGGTATGGGATTTGCACGTGACAAGATGGTTATTACCAGTGTAAACAAAAACCTAGAATTGACAGCTAAATGGATTGATGCACAATACGCACCTCTCCAATCTGTGCAAAATAACTGGGGAACTTACGGAGATGACAAGCAACAAAATATCTTTGAATTTGACCAAGCAACTAACAGCCTCAAACACTTACCACTAAACGGAACTGCACCAGCAGAACTTCGTCAAAAGACTGAAGTAGGAGGACCACTAGCTATTCTAGATTCATACTATGGTAAAGTGACAACTATGCCAGATGATGCCAAATGGCGTTTGGATCTTATCAAAGAATATTATGTTCCTTACATGAGCAATGACAATAACTATCCAAGAGTCTTTATGACACAGGAAGATCTGGATAAGATTGCCCACATCGAGGCAGATATGAATGACTATATCTACCGCAAGCGCGCTGAATGGATTGTAAATGGCAATATTGATGCTGAGTGGGATGATTACAAGAAAGAACTTGAAAAATACGGACTTTCAGATTACCTCGCTATTAAACAAAAATACTACGACCAATACCAAGCAAACAAAAATTAGAGGTTGATTATGGGAGATAAGAAATACACAGTAGAAAAAGCCAATCGTTTTATAGCAGAAAATAAACATCTCGTAAATACTCAGTATAAGCCTGAAGAACATTTTTCAGCTGAGATTGGTTGGATCAATGATCCAAATGGATTTGTCTATTTTCGTGGAGAATACCATCTCTTTTATCAATTCTATCCTTATGATAGTGTTTGGGGACCTATGCACTGGGGTCATGCTAAAAGTAAGGACTTGGTAACTTGGGAGTACTTGCCGGTTGCACTTGCTCCTGATCAAGATTATGACCGAAATGGTTGCTTCTCAGGCTCTGCCATTGTCAAGGATGATCGCCTATGGCTCATGTACACTGGACATATCGAAGAAGAAACAGGTGTTCGTCAAGTGCAAAATATAGCATTTTCAGACGACGGGATTCACTTCGAAAAGATTGAACAAAATCCAGTTGCAACAGGAGCAGACTTGCCAGATGAGTTGATTGCAGCTGATTTCCGTGATCCAAAACTCTTTGAAAAAGATGGACGCTATTACTCCGTAGTAGCTGCCAAACACAAGGATAATGTGGGCTGTATCGTTCTACTAGGGTCCGATAACCTAGTAGAATGGCAGTTCGAATCCATCTTTTTAAAAGGGGTAGAACACCAAGGCTTTATGTGGGAATGCCCAGATTACTTTGAGTTAGATGGGAAGGATTGCATTATTATGTCACCCATGCGTTATCAGCGTGAGGGAGACTCATATCATAACATCAACTCATCGGTTTTGTTTACGGGTAAGGTAGATTGGGGAGAAAAACGTTTTATCCCAGAATCAGTTCAAGAAATTGATCATGGCCAAGACTTCTATGCGCCTCAAACATTGTTGGACAATCAAAATCGTCGTATCCTGATTTCTTGGATGCAGACATGGGGGCGTACTCTTCCAACCCATGACCAAGAACACAAGTGGGCATGTGCCATGACTTTACCTAGAATTCTAAGATTGGAAGATGGCAAACTAAGACAATTCCCTGTTAAAAAAGGCCAATATCAAATCCAAATAGATAAAGATTGTCATTACCGCTTAGGAAATGATACAGATTATCTTGAATTTGGTTATGACAGTAATGCGCAACAAGTTTACATTGATCGTAGCCATCTTATTCAAAAAATTCTAGGTGAAGAAGAACAGGACACTAGTCGACGGTATGTAGATATTGAAGCTAAAGAATTGGAAGTTGTTCTAGATAAAAATTCCATCGAGATTTTTGTCAATCAAGGTGAAGCCAGCTTGACTGCAACTTATTACTTAACAGTGCCAGCTGAGCTATCACGAATCGATTAAAAAAATTAATACTCTTCGAAAATCTCTTCAAACCACGCCAGCGTCGCCTTACCGTATGTATGGTTACTGACTTCGTCAGTTTCATCTACAACCTCAAAAACATGTTTTGAGCTGACTTCGTCAGTTCTATCTACAACCTCAAAGCAGTGCTTTGAGCAACCTACGGCTAGCTTCCTAGTTTGCTCTTTGATTTTCATTGAGTATAAGTTACTTCTCCTAAAGAAAAAGTTCTCTTTCTAGTAAAATGGAAAGAGAACTTTTTTCTAATTAAGCAAAGCAGATTTCTGTTTAAACAACTCAATTTTATCATTGCAGTAATTGATTAAATCTTGAGCTTTCTCAAAAGTATAGCCTTTTTCAGATACAGATGTCACTTTCTTCTCATCAAAATAGTAGCCAGTTAAGCCCCTGATTTCTTCTGATAATGTAAGATAGTAGCTTGTTTCAATTCCCTCGTCTAGATTTTTTTGGAAAATGACTTCATCAAACGTCCGAAGAGGGACTTTTTCGTCTTTTCATCACTGGAATCATTCCCTAAGTTAGTTGAAATTAAGCCAGGATGGTAGGCATTGACGGTGATGCTTGAACCTTTTAGAAAGAATTCTCTGGCTAGATAGCGTGTCATCCAAATGGTGTAAAGTTTGGAATTATTGTAGGCCACTCCGGGATTGTAGTTCGTCTCAAATCCAGAGTCTAAATCCTTAACCTTGGCAAAATGATGCATATAGGAAGAAGTATGAATGACACGGCCGTCAGCCGCTTTTTCTAACAAGGGACTTAGCTCAGTTGTTAAAATATAGGGAGCCAGAACAGATAACATAAAGGTCAACTCGACATTTTCAGCACTCGCTTTTCGTTCTTTTCCAGCATATAGGCCTGCATTGTTAAACAAGACATCAATACTTTGAAAGTCTCGCTTGATTTCCTCTACAAATCGATAAACATCATCTAATTTAGAAAAATCTGCCAAGTAGCTAGAAACTCGGCCTCTCAAGGAAACTGCGCGAACCTCTTGAAGTGCCAGCTCAAGTTTCTGAGGATTTCGACCATGGAGGATGACATGATGGCCTTGGCTGGCCAATTTCTTTGCTAAATGTTTACCGATACCGTCAGTAGCACCTGTAATCAGAATCGTTTTGACCATATTAGTCCTCCAAGAAAGCTAGTAATTCTTTTGAAAATTCGTCTGCATATTGGAAGATTGAACCGTGACCAGCATTTGGATAGATGATGAGCTTACTATTTTCGATTTTTGCATGCATATCGTAAGAATTTTCCGTTGGAACCTGCATATCCTTATCCCCGTTGACGATTAAGGTTGGTTGAGTGATAAATTTTAGGTCGTCCTGCGAATCTTTTCCCCAACGTTTAATAGCTTTGAGTTGAGTTAGGAATCCTGATAGGTTCATGTTTTTATCCGCAAATTCCTTTGTTCTCATCCCCATTCGTCCTAGGATCTTCAAAGCTTCAATTTTTCCTTGTTCATCATGATTATAGAAGATATAGCGTTTAGGATCGATGCGCTCGAGTCCAGCTTTAAACATAAAACTAAAAGTTTTCCCAGTTACCTTATCGACCTCTTTTCCGCCTCGAGGTCCTGTTCCAGCCAAGATTAAACGATTGACTAGAGGAGGATTGATTCGGATGATTTCTTGGGCAATCATTCCTCCCATAGAAAGGCCAAGAAGATTGATTTTATCGTAACCAAGCGCTTTTACAAAGTCAATTGTCTGCTTAGCCATTCCAGGAATCGTCGAAGCAACTTTTCCCTGACTGGCTCCAACTCCAGGAAGATCGACTACAATGACATGGTGCTTTTCAGCAATCAAATCTAATAGTCTTGGATCCCAGTTATCGAGAGTTGCTGCCAAATGGACCAGCATCAGAAGAGGTAGTTTTGCTTTGCCTTTACTAAGTTCGCGATAGGCAATTTGGTTTCCTTGGACAGTGATGTATTGATTTTTTGTAGTAATATATGACATTGTGTTTTCCTTTTTTATTTCTTAAAGCTGAGGACTGTTTTACCACGAGAGCGACCGTTAGCGACTTTGTCTAAGGCGCTATTTACCTCTTCAAATGGATAAACTGTATCGATAGAGGGTTTGATTTCTAATTTACTAAAGAGGTCAGCTACCTCTTGTAATTGAGCGCCATTACTTTCTACAAAGATAAAATGGTAGTGAATGCCGTATTTGTCAGCCATCTTATCAAATTTGCGACCCGCTATGCCAAGAATAATCTGTTTCCATTTTGGTAGATTCATGCGTTTGGCAAAGGCACCGTTTGGCATGGCACGAAGTGAAACAAGATGACCACCTTTTTTCATGATAGACATTTGTTTTTCAGTTTCATCTCCACCGAGAGTATCGAGAACATAATCAACCTGGCTAACAGTTTTTGTATAATCCTCTGTTTTGTAATCGATAAATCTATCTGCTCCTAGTTTCAACACACGCCCAGCACTATCTCCAGATCCATTGGTGATGACTTTCAAACCTTTGGCCTTGGTAATCGGAATGGCCATTCCACCGACACCTCCAGTACCACCAGAAATAAAGATCGTTTTCCCAGCTTGAGCGCCCATGAGGTCAAGAGCCTGCATAATGGTCAAGGCAGTAAGAGGAATAGCAGCGGCTTCCTCGTCTGATAGATAGTCTGGAACCTTGGCTAAGGCTTGGCTATCAACAGCTAGGTATTCTGCAAAGGCGCCGATATGATCAAGTGGCAGACAGCCAAAGACACGATCTCCTACCTGAAAGTTGTTAACTTTCTTGCCAATGCTTTCAACGCTCCCAACGACCTCATTACCTGCAGTTTGAGGAAGTTTGTATGGAACAATCATCTTGACCTCACCACGGGAAATCATGTTATCCAGAGGATTAACACCGGCTGCGGTGACTTTCACCAAAACTTCTTTGTCTGTAATACTTGGTTTAGCGATTTCTGTGATGTTCAGTGTGATATTATTTTTGTTATAAGTAGTGTGTTGTGCGGCTTTCATGTGATTTCTCTTTTCTTATTATTTTATATACTTGTATCTGATACAAGTATATGTTGTTTCCAGTAAAAACTGACTTGTTATCAAATCAGTTTCGGACTTGTTTGGCTTGTTTATATAGATTGTCAATGACATCTTCTAAAGTTTGATTTGCTAATTCCTTCTCTAATTGAGATTCGGCACTAGCGAAAAGCGGTGAAACTGCTCCTTGGATATGTTTTCCAACGGGACAATCGGGATTACTATTTTGATGAACAGGAAATAAACTAATATGATTGATTTCTTGAGTAGCATAGTAGATCTCTAGTAAAGTCATTTTCTTTGGAGACTTACTGAGTTGATAACCTGTTTTTCCTTGCTGGGAATGAATCAAATCTGCATTTTTCAATAAGGCAATCACTTTTCGAATGTAACTAGCGTTAGTCCCAACACTAATAGCTAGTGCTTGAGAACTTAAGGTTTCCTTGCTTTCACTAATCATTGTTAAGATATGCAAAGCAACTGAGAATTTTGTATCCATATGAGTCCCTCTCTTAATAAACTTGTATCAGATACAAGAACAAGTATAACATAAATTAAAAAGAAAAGCAAGTCTTTTGTTTTTAAATTTTAAAAAAATTTTTGAGTGCAATCAGATTAGAGCTGTCTGGGAAGGGTGTTCATAAAATTATACCGTTGATATCCATTAGTTGACCAA